>Ga0209181_10000393_pt1 | contig 81539 bp, 66 predicted proteins | sample MAT05_FD_187208 | JGI IMG/M metagenome (GOLD analysis project Ga0209181, IMG submission 187208) | Freshwater microbial communities from Lake Fryxell liftoff mats and glacier meltwater in Antarctica - MAT-05 (SPAdes) (version 2) | ecosystem: Environmental > Aquatic > Freshwater > Ice > Liftoff...
CCAACGATTGTATTACCGCACCATCATCTATACCATTGCGGCAATACAGCTAAGGTAAGTGATATTGGCGCAAGTATCTCATTGCTTTTTGATTTCATTTCCTGTCATCATTTACGTTTTTTTGGCAAGCCTGTTAACAAAAACCTCGTCCCTCCAATACAACGCTATGTCCTGGCTTTTTGTGTCAACGAAATAACTTACAAATCGGCCGTCTTTACCTTCTTGTCTTTGCGCAAAAACAAATATTCAAGCTGTCACCAAAATAAAAAGGGTTACCAATATAACGATGCTGTTGCTGGTCATGGACTGTCAGGAATGTTTGCTGGTAACTCAAATATATAAGAATGCTTTCAAAAAACTATCACCTCTCTGCTCACCAAAATAAAAAGGCGCAGAATAAATTCTGCGCCCGAGGTTGCGGGTTTTATTAATATATATTGGTTATAGAGCTCTTATTTATTACCCTCGATTATTTTGATGTAGTTGGCCCTTTCGTAGGCAGTTGGGTCGGCAATATTTTGCTGGCTCATTACCCCTTTAAATGAGGCAATACTTTCAAAGCCCTTTTTTTGCATCCATTCCTGCAGGTCCTTATTCATCGTTTTTAAATACGGAATCCCATTTTTATATAAGGATGATGCAGTCATTGCCACATCGGCACCGGCAAGCAGGTACTTGATTACTTCGGTGGCGCTTTGCACGCCGGTAGTGGCTGCCATCGACATTTTTATTTTGCCATACAACATCGCAATCCATAACAACGGCAACCTGATTTCATTGGATTCGCTGTACTTTAAATCTGTTTTAATTACCAGATCATTGATATCAAAATCCGGCTGGTAAAAGCGGTTGAATAAAACCAGTCCATCCGCACCGGAATCCTTTATCCGCATCGCCATATTACCCATTGCACTAAAATAGGGATTGAGCTTTACCGACACCGGTATTTTTACACTCTTTTTAATGGCATTGATGATGTACAAATAGCGTTGTTCCACTATCCAGGAAGTCATTTGAATATCGCCGGGGATGAAAAAAACATTTACTTCTATCGCATCTGCCCCTGCCTGTTCAATCATCTTCGAATAGTTCACCCATCCCTCATTGGTGATGCCGTTTAAGCTGGCGATAATTGGAATTTTCACTCTTTCCTTCGCCTTACGGATTTGCTCCAGGTATCCATCTGTTCCGGGATTGTAATCTTCCAGGTCGGGAAAAAAGTCCATTGCTTCAGCGGAAGAATTGGTGGTTTCTTCCAACACAGTTTTCAACCTTGCCTCATCCTTTCGGATCTCTTCCTCAAACAAAGAGAACAACACTACGGCACCGGCTCCGTTATCTTCCATCATTACAATATTATCTGTTTGCTCAGATAGGGTACAGGCAGATACCACTATTGGGGAATTCAATGTTAACCCCATGTAAGTTGTTTGCGTATTCATGTATGCTTGTTTTAAATGATAGCCGATCCAAAAGACCGGCTATCAACGGGATTTGTTTTTATCATCCAACCGGAACAAAATCACTTGCCTTTTTGGTGGCCAGTTCCTCGTAGTTTTTCCATTTCAGGTTCACCAGGTCCTGCGCATGCACCATCAGTTCTTCGGCTACTGTTGGGTTGGTCATGGTAAGCACTTTATACCGCAATTCATTGTAGGCATAATCCCTCAGCGGAATTTTTGGCCTGGTTGAATCGAGGATGAAAGGATTTTTGTTCTTCTTTCTTAGTACCGGGTTGTAGCGCATCAGCGGCCAGTGACCACTTTCCACTGCAAGGTTTTGCTGGGTCAATCCATTTTTCAGGTCGTAGCCATGGGCTATACAATGGCTGTAGGCTAGTATCAGGGATGGCCCGTCGTAGGCTTCGGCTTCTCTCATGGCCAATAATGTTTGTTGTGGGTTGGCACCAAAAGCTACCCTTGCCACATATACATTTCCGTAAGAAATAGCCTGCATCGCCAGGTCTTTTTTACCACCCGATTTACCACCGGATGCAAATTTTGCAGTGGCGGCCGTAGGGGTAGATTTGGATGACTGGCCACCGGTGTTTGAATATACTTCCGTATCCAGTACCAAAATGTTTATATTCCTTCCGCTTGATAATGCATGATCCAATCCTCCGTAACCAATATCATAAGCCCAGCCATCACCACCAATCAGCCATACACTGCGGCGAACCAATTGATCGGCTACAGATAACAGGTGCAAGGCAGGAGAGGAGGTCATTTTTTTCAACTGCTCTTTCAATAGCTGCACCCTTAAATGTTGCAGCGCCATTTCAGATTCCAACACCTGTTTGGCATTCAGTATTTCATCCACCACGGTTGCTCCCAGTTCATCTTTCAATTCCAGTAAATATTGTTTGGCAACGCCCAATTGCTTATCTGCTGTAATGCGCATACCCAAACCAAATTCAGCATTGTCTTCAAACAATGAGTTGGACCAGGCGGGACCCCTGCCGTCTTTATTGATGGTCCAGGGTGTGGTGGGTAAATTACCTCCGTAAATAGAAGAACAACCCGTTGCATTGGCCACCAGCAGGCGGTCGCCAAATAATTGTGATAATAATTTCAGGTATGGTGTTTCACCACAACCCGCACATGCACCGGAGAACTCAAACAAAGGTTCCAGAAACTGTGCACCATGTACGGTGGAGAAATCTATTTTTGAACGATCGTTCCATGGTATGTTTTCAAAATATCCGATGTTCTTTTTACCCTGTTCCAGGATGGGTTCTTTCTCTGCCAGGTTAATCGCTTTGCGGGAACGGTCGTTGATATCAATCGCAGGACAAACCTCTACGCATAGGTTACAACCGGTACAATCTTCCAGGTATACCTGCAAAGAATATTTAGTTTCCGGGAAGCCCCTCGAATTAATGGGTGCCGACTGAAATCCTTCCGGTGCTTTCTCCAAATAATTTTGATGAAAGAACTTGGCCCTGATGACGCTGTGCGGACAAACGTATGCACAGTTACCACATTGTATACAGGTATCTGGTTCCCATACAGGTACCAGGTCAGATACATTTCTTTTTTCCCATTGGGTAGTGCCACTTGGGTAAGTACCATCAATCGGCATTTTACTTACCGGCAGTTCATCGCCATGGCCGGCCATCATTACCGCTGTTACTTCCTGTACAAAGGCGGGTGCTTTTGCAGAAACGATCACCAATTCGTGAAGGGCTGCAGAAACATCGGCTGGATATTCCACTTCATATAAATTAGCCAGGGTGGCATCTACCGCTACAAAATTCTGATCAATAACTTTTTGCCCTTTTTTAAAATAGGTTTTTTCAATCGCCTTTTTAATTTGTTTGATGGCATCTTCTCTTGGCAACACACCCGACAAAGCAAAATAACAGGTTTGCATGATGGTATTGATACGGCCACTCATACCGGTATCTCTTGCCACGGTGGTAGCGTCAATCACATATACTTTTAGCTTTTTATCAATGATCATTTTCTGTACCTGGCCCGTTAACTTGCCCCACACTTCATCTTTGCCATAAGGGCTGTTTAATAAGAAGGTAGCGCCGTCTTTTGCAAATTCCAGCATCTCTACTTTTTCAATAAAGTTGAACTGGTGACAGGCGATAAAATCTGCTTTGGTGATGAGGTAGGGTGCACGGATTGGTTTTGGTCCAAACCGGAGATGCGATACCGTTCTGGCTCCTGATTTTTTGGAATCGTATACGAAGTATCCCTGTGCAAACAGGTCGGTATTTTCACCGATAATCTTAATGGTATTTTTATTGGCACCTACGGTTCCATCAGCACCCAGTCCAAAGAACAGTCCTTGTCTCCATTCTGATTCATCCAATGTGTAGGCAGGATTATAATCGAGGCTGGTAAAGGTTACATCATCATTGATACCAATGGTAAAACCATTTTTAGGTTTGTCTTTTTTCAATTCATCAAACACCGCTTTAACCATTGCTGGTGTAAACTCTTTGGAAGAAAGGCCATAACGGCCACCCACCAATCTTGGTAATTGTTTTATTTTTCCCTGTTGTAATGCATCTACCAATGTGGCCAATACATCCTGGTACATGGGTTCGCCTGCTGCTCCGGATTCTTTGGTGCGGTCTAAAATGGCGATAGATTTTACAGATTCGGGTATTGATTTGATAAAATGATCCAGAGAAAATGGCCGGTATAAACGAACCTGTATAACACCGGTTTTTTCACCCGCTGCATTCAATGCCTGCACGGTTTCATCCACGGTTTCGCCTCCGGATCCCATAATGATGATTACCCTTTCCGCATCAGCCGCACCAGAGTATTGAAAAAGCTCATATTTTCTGCCGGTCATCTTTTCAAAGTCGTTCATTACTTCTTCCACAATGGCTGGCATTTTATTATAAAAATCATTCACGGTTTCTCTTCCCTGGAAATAGATATCCGGGTTTTGAGCAGTTCCCCTGATAAAGGGATGTTCGGGATTTAAACCCCTGTTGCGATGTGCAATCACGAGTTCATCGGGTATCATTGACCTGATCTGATCGTCAGTTAATAGTTCCAGTTTATTTACTTCATGCGAGGTACGAAAACCATCAAAGAAATGCATGACCGGTATCCTGGCTTTTAGTGTAGCCGCCTGCGAGATCAATGCAAAATCATGTGCTTCCTGCACACTTACTGAACTTAACATGGCAAAGCCGGTGGTTCTTGCTGCCATCACATCCTGGTGGTCGCCAAAAATGGAGAGCCCCTGTGCTGCGAGTGAACGGGCAGCCACATGAATTACGCAGGCTGTTAATTCACCTGCAATTTTATACATGTTGGGCAGCATCAGCATTAAACCCTGCGATGCGGTAAAAGTGGTAGTGAGCGAACCGGTTTGCAAAGCACCATGTACGGTACCAGCAGCACCGGCTTCACTTTGCATTTCCATGATATCGGGTACAGAACCCCAGATATTTTTGATTCCTTTAGCCGCCCATTCATCAGCCAGTTCGGCCATGGTGGATGAAGGCGTAATTGGATAGATGGCACAAACTTCATTTACACGATAGGCCACATAAGCTGCGGCTTCATTTCCATCAATTGTTGAGATTGTTTTTTTATTTGACATCAGTAAGGGAATTAACAGGTTCGGGAATCATTTCTATAGCATGACAGGGGCATTGCTCATAACACACTGCGCAACCGGTGCAGACATCATATTTGAACTCATACCGGTTGCCCTTTCCTAATTTGATAATGGCATCTTCGGGGCAGGCGCCAAAGCAACCGTCACATTCAAAACAGTTACCACAACTGAGGCAACGTTGCGCTTCAAACCTTGCTTCCGGTTCGGGTAAGCCGCCGATAATTTCATCAAAACTTTTGATGGCTACAGCAGGTGCCAGTTTATCCTGTTCTTTTTGCGGGGCTTCGGTTTCGTACCACATGTGTAGCTTTCGATAGCCCGCCGTTGGGTGTTTATCTTTCTTTGCAAGTGGCTGCTGTGTTATAAATGCATTGATATATTTAGCTGCTTTTTTACCATGGCCGATGGCAATGGTAGAACTCCTGTTTTCACCAGGCAGCATATCACCGCCTGCAAAAATCCCTTGATGCCCGGTCATTCTTTGTGCATCAATTTTGATTGTGCCATCTTCATTTAAAACAATACCCGCAACGGTCCGTAAAAATCCGGAGTCTGTTTCATGCCGGTTTGCTATTATCAGTACGTCTGCATCAATTGTTTCAAACTCGCCGGTGCCAACTGCCTTTCCCTTTTCCACCTTCATTTGTTGCAGTGTGATCTTTTTATCTTTTATACTTACGATACTTTTTAAAAGTTGTACATCTACGCCTTCTGCCAGGGCATCATCTGTTTCGTAATCATAGGCAGGCATCATTTTTTTATCTCCTGGAAAATAAACAGCTACTTCTGAATCAAACCTTTTGATGATACGGGACAGGTACAATGCTAATTTACCCCCGCCATACACCACTACTTTTTTTCTTACGTAAGGAGAGGAAGAAGATTTATATTCTTTAAAAAAGGAAAAAGCATCTTTAATATAAATAGAGCCATCGGCTTCAAATTCTTCGGGGTGAATGAGCTGGGCGCCAATTGCCAGGAATACAGCATCAAAATTTCCTCCTTCCTTTTCTGCAAGTACATCCTGTACCTTGTAGTTCAGGCGGATTTTAACCCCCATTTTTACAATGCGGTTTATCTCTTCATTTAAAATAGTGTTAGGTAAACGATAATCCGGAACTCCGGTCCATAATAATCCGCCGGCATGATTACTTGCTTCAAAAACCTCTACCGTATGTCCAAGGCGGGCAAGGTGATAGGCAGCAGATAAACCACCAGGTCCGGCACCAATTACCAATACTCTTTTACCCGTGGGAGCAGCATTGCACCGGATTGCCCAATGCTGGTTAATTGCTTCGTCGCCGATATATCTTTCTACCGCATGAATATTCACCGTTTTATCAATGTGGTTTCTGTTGCAGCCCGTTTCGCAGGGCTTTACACAAACCCTGCCCATCAAGGCAGGAAAAGGGTTGTCTTCCACAATGGTTTGAAATGCTTCAAAATAATTACCGGCTTGCGCATGCGACAACCAGCCTTGTATATTTTCCCCGGCGGGGCAGGCACTATTGCAGGGAGGCATAAAATCAACATAAAGGGGGCGCATGGTTCTGAGTGGGCCGGTTCCTTCCGCATGGAGCGTAAGATCAACCGGTTTGGTAATATCTATATTGGGCATATTAAATTATTTCACTTGTTTATGATGCTAAGCAACGCATAGCATGAGCACATACAAAAAGCGGTGAAAGGTAAAACGATCCTAAATGTGTGGAGGTGACCTTGTTCAGGTTTAGAAATGATATATATCATTTTTATGGGGAAGGGAGTTAGGTGGAAGTACTTATATTGTTATAACAATGAATAAGGGAATGGGTTATTTAAAATTGTCGCACATCGTTGCCAACCTTTTATTGTAAACTAAATATCTACTGCTATACCATTTAAGGTCAGCAACCGTTAGCCCTGCAATTAAGCCTTTGGATATCCGTCCGATTTGAGCGGCACACATACGATAGGGTGCTGTTTCAACTGCTTTAAAATATCAGTATATTTGTTGAACTATAAGTTATGAAAGTCAAAAAAATCAACATACATTCCTACAAGCATTTAGAGAACTTAAGCTTTGATTTTACTTACCCTGTGGGACATAAAAATGTTGGAAAGCCTTTAGACAAAATATGCATAATTGGTCAAAGTGCAACCGGGAAAACAAGTATTTTGGAGATAATAAAAGATAATTTGTTGCAATTAAATTCAATAGATGTTGTTAATGGAACTCATATATTGCACCACTACAGATCAGGCTTTAAGGGTGATATAGAATACTTAAATAAAAATGAATTCTTACTATCAACAGAGAATACAATAATCCAAAATGACAGGGAATTTGCCATTGTGGAAGGATCCGGTGGTGGAACAATTAGTAAGCTTATTAATGATGGGTTAAAAGTATTATATTTTAGTTCTGAAATAATATCAAAGGAAACAATCAATATTTTTAATCAAAACCCACTTGATATTCTGAGTATTTTAGCAAGAAAGAAAGATTCTATTCAATTAAAATATGATAGTCCAAATTATGTGTATGAATTTGTGCAGGGAATAGAAGAAGAAATATGGTTTTCATTATTAAATAAGATATTGGATTATAGGAAAAGATTTACTCAGATGGTTTCAGAATTGATAAATAAAGGAGCCATTGGAGACATGAACAAACTGAATAATCAGTATGCAAGATGGGCTAAAGTAAATGAAAACCCGCTTGTTTCATTTGCAAAATATTTTGATCCAATTCTACAGAAATTAAATTTAGAAATCGATTTAATCAATACAGAATATTCCATCCCTATTAAATCCAAAATTAATGATGAAGTAATACCTATTTCAGGTCTTAGCACAGGTACAAAAGGTTTGCTGCTTTCAATGTTTCCTCTGTTTGAATTAGACACCAGGGATAGTATTATTCTGTTGGATGAACCAGAGAGATCGCTCTTTCCTGATTTACAAATCGATTTGATAACACATTTTCAAAATATTGCACCCGAGGCCCAGTTTATAGTGGCTACCCATTCTCCTTTTATTGCGGCGGCCTTTGAGCCGGACGAAAGGTTTATTTTATACTTTGATGAAAAAGGAAAAGTACGGGTCAGGAGAGGTGAATCTCCAATAGGCGATGATCCAAACGACATATTAAGCCACGATTTTAATGTAGATTATTACAATGATTTTGGTAAAAAGGCATATAAACAATATCTCGAATTAAAGACAAAGGTTTCCAAAGAAACCCAACTTGAAAAGAAAAAGGAATTGCTCGTTGAATTGGTCGAATTGGGAGATAAATACAATTTTTGATGAGAAAGTCAGTTAAGGATCCCAATTCAATGATAATCACAGGCAACTTGAAATACATTTCGGGAAATCCTTCCAATAATAAAAAAATTGCAGACATATTGTTGAAAGAGCAAAAGAAATTCTGTGCTTATACAGATGAATATATTAGCAGAACGGATGCAAAAGACATTGAACATTTTGACCCAACACTTAAAGATAGCGCCAATGATAATTACAACAATTGGTTTTTAGTTAAGCATCAATGGAACAAAGAAAAAAGTTACAAATGGGATAACTTTCAACCCGTGCTTCACCCAACAGCAGTTGATTTTGAAAACAGGATTGTTTATCTGGACGGTGATTATATAGCCAGCTCGGAAGTAGATATTGCAGCAAAAAACCTAATCAGTTTATTAAGACTTGATGATCCGGCATTAGCTGACAAAAGAAAAAGGTATATTAAAAGAAAACGTGAAGAAATGAAAGCTTTTGGACAAAACGAGATGACTTTCTTTTCTATTTTAATAACTGCAGATACTTTTCAAGTATCATATCCAAGAGCTATTAAAGAAGAATTTGGTATTGATGTTTGCGAAAATTTATGATAATTGGATACTCATTTCCTGATTTTTTCCATTTTGTAATGTAACAAAAAGTAGTTTCCCGTAAGTAAAAGCCTGGAGCGTTCAAAAGGCAATGTATTGCACTCGCAGGATGAAGGGTCTAAGATATCAAAACCCCGGCCCTAACCTTGCCTTTGGCAATTCTTTCCTTGGTAATTTTTCATGCCTGTTGGCGGCGTTAAAAACAAATGATGCTACGATGGTGGCTGCTTGTGTAAGATCGGCGCCAATGAGGTGATCATAACTGTCCATATTGGTATGATGGGTACGGGTATCATATTCTATCTCATCCTGTATAAACTGGAAACCCGGTATGCCCACGGCATCAAAAGCCAGGTGATCAGTACCACCGGTATTGGAGATGGTGACCGTTTTAGCGCCCAATGAATGGAAGGGTTCCAACCATTGGGTAAACACCGGCCTTAGTTTTTCATTGCCCTGCAGGTAAATACCGCGGATCTTCCCGGTACCATTGTCGAGGTTAAAATAGGCGGATACCTTTGCATGTTCCTCTTTTAAAATCATATTGGCCGGATCGGCAAAATGAGTTTTTACATAACCACGGGAACCCAGCAAACCTTGTTCCTCACCGCTCCATAAAGCGATGCGAATGGTACGCCTGGTTTTTAACCCACTCTCTTTTATGATGCGGATTGCTTCCATCATTACAGCACATCCCGCTGCATTGTCGGTAGCGCCTGTTGCGCCCTGCCAGCTATCGAGGTGGCCGCCCAGCATTACAATTTCGTTGCTCAAATCCGTACCTTTTATCTCTGCTATCACGTTATATCCCCTCAGGTCTTTGCTGCTAAATTCGGTTTGTACATCCAGTGCCAGCTTTACCGGGAAACCGTTGTTTGTCAATCGCACCAGGCTCATATAATCTTCCATAGCAATTACTATGTCCAGGGTATTTTCAGGATCATTGCCTCCATAGGCTCCGCCACCCTGTACAAACAAGGTGCCATCCTGTCCACGTGGATTCATGCTCAATATGGCCAAAGCACCTTCTTTTGCAGCCATCTCCCGCAAGGTAGTTGCCATGGTAAGCGCTCCCCGGTTTCCACCCCGCCTGCGCCGCATTGCTGCGGTATCTGCAGGAGGCGGTGGTGTTGCGTTAGCCATCTTATCCAGCTCTTCATCCGTGTGGCGGTTAGCATCCGCTTTAAAAGACTGCTTTAAAGTATCGGTTCGGTAAAGCAATAATATCCTGCCTTTCATTTTATTGCGATAGGTTTCCAACGCAGCGGAATCAGTTGCTTTAATCAACAATATTTCGGCATCTTGTAAACCATTGCTACCCTTTGTCCATGTTTTGGGATAGCCGATCATCGGGCGATAGTATGGTGCCGTTAATGCGATATAAGATTTTTTTAATTCCCAGCTTTTACCAAAATCACCCCATGGTTCAAGAGCTGCATTGGTAAGTCCCCATTTGGCCAGTTCTGCTTTGGCCCAGTTGGCTGCCCGGAAAAAGCCGGGTGAATTGGTCAGTCTCGGACCGCTCACATCAGTTAAATGGAAGGCAATGTCCATCACTTTCGAATTCTCGAGACCTTCCTTTTTAATCTTGCCAATGGCATCTATATCCATTTTTTCCTGTGCAAACATACCGGCAATAAAAAACGTAGAGGCCACAATAAGGGCTAATTTTTTTCTCATGTATTTGTTTGTTTAGTAATAATAAGATAAAGTAATTTTTCAAAGAGTAATTTGGTAAATGATCCTTAAGTTCATTTCACATTCCTCTGCTCCGGCAGCGCAAAAAAAGCTGTATACACTTTTCCAAATGGCCTAAGTGCAATGTCATTTAGTTAAGGATTTTAATTGCCCCGTCCTTTAGGGCGGGGATTAAAATAGGCTTTAAATAATACGGCTTAGCCGAAAAGTATTATTTGGCTAAAGCCGAAATGGGTAATAAAAATGTTCTGTCGCCGCCCTAAAAAACGGTGCAATTGAATTAGCGATGCTTAACTAAATGACATTGGCCTTAAGGGTTGCCAACCTTACAGAAGCGCTTTATAAATTGCGACCTTTCATTAAAACGTTGGCAACCCTATGCGATCATTTTACAGGCACCCCGTCCTGCAGCAAAAGTTTCATACTAAAATGAGGATTCACTTTTTTCAGAAACCGTTGTTTGTGAAACCACATCCGTTTCCCCCATTCCCGGGTGAGTACGTCTTTTCAGGGGTTGCAGTTTCCAGTAAGTAAGGCTTCTCCATGCCCACTCCAACGGGCCAAAGCGGAAATAGCGTAGCCAAACATGGCTCCAGGCAATTTCAACTATCCAGATCGCAGCTACCACATAATAAATTTCGTATCGTTGCAGGTAGCCGTACCTGCCAAAACCAAATCCATAAAAATAAACAGCGCAAATTAGCGACTGCGCCAGGTAATTGGTAAACGCCATTTGACCAACGGGCCGCATCAGTTGAAACAACCAGCCAAATAAACCTGATTTATATAACAGCATAAGCAATCCAAATATGCCCAAAGAACGCAGGGTCCTGGATACCTCGTAATACTCTACTACTATTCTTTTGGTGTAGTCAAACCGGTTGAATTTAGTGTCAAGCAATGGTTGCAGCCGGAAATAAGAAACGACTAAACCCAATCCCAACCCTGCAATAAAAAGCGCCCAATATATTTTTACAGATGCATTGCCTGTTAAAATACCGTTCTTATAGAACGCCATCCCGATAAACATAAATAATAAAACATCCCAAAGGCCATAATAGGTATAGTAAAATTCAGCGTTGGTACTTGCGTTACTCAGGTTGTTATACACTTCACCATAGGACCCCCGCACTTCCCGTAAATTTTTTTTCATTTCTTTTTCCTGTGCCTCCTTTCCGGCTCTTTCTTTAAACCCTGTCATGGCACCCAGGTCATCCTTTTGCTCATCTGTTAATTTTACTTTGGTAGTATCCAGTTTGGCAATGGCTTCGCCTTTAAATATTTTTTTGTGCTGGCGAAACAGGTCAACATTTTCCCGGGTAGTCATCAAAACCAGGCAGATAAAAGCACTGATTAATAAACCCTTCACCGGCATACGCCGAAATACAAACAGGATGATGCCGCATATTGCGTATTGGAATAAAATATCTCCGGGCCATAACAATACAAATGCATTCACCAATCCAAAAAACAGCAACCACAACTGGCGCCTTATAAAATATTCAGCAGTCATGATACCTTCGATTCTTTTTTCGAGCCGGGTAATAAATAAGATAATACCGGCGCCAAACAGCATGGAGAAAATGGCCCGCTGGCTACCTTCCAAAAACCAATTAACGCTATACCAAACTTTTTGGTTGATGGTGCCCAGCTCATTGTTCACCGCAAGGTTATCAAATGCCGGTTCAGGCAATGCAAAATAGGGTATGTTCATCATCAGGATGCCCAATAAGGCAATGCCCCTTAAGCTATCAATGATTACAATACGTTCCTGTTGGGTTACCGGTGCGGCTGCAGAAATGGGAGAATTGACTGAACTCATCAGTTTTAATTTAATGGTGAATTTTTTTAAATTACCCGGGTATGATTAACCAGCGTTGCAAAGGGAGAGTGAATATGAAACAAGATAAAATATGAATGTTGAAATTCAAAGCCTACGGGGAAAAGTTCGAAAAATATTTGGTGGAATAAAAAGTAATGGTTGATACTGCCATGTAACCGGCTGGGAATTTAAAGGTGATGATCAATAGCTCAATGCGGAAGTGATATACAAACGTTGTTAATCAGCAGCGATTCGATGATTTCTCAATTACTGTATCAGCAAAATGAAGATCATTCTTAGTGAGGTGGTAAAGCGCTTTTGCCACGGCTACCGGCAATTCAATTTACCCGCTGAAGATTATTATTTCTTTGAATGAAGCCGTTAGCATGCTTGCATTAAACATCGATTTATGATAACGAGGCTTCATCGTTAATTTAATTTCTTCTGCTCTGCAATAAATACCTACAGGAAACAAGTCCCCCCGTTTTTCCTTATCATTCACCACAAAAAAAAGTTTCCATTTGCAACAATACTTTGGTTGTACGTTCGCCAAGCCATCTTGGACGAAGAAATTGAAAGCCTGTTCCAGAAGTATCAGCGAGTGTCCCGGAAGCATGCCAGCAGGACAAGCTCTTTTGCATGGTTGGCTTGTGTGAAAACTTGCCCCTTTAAAACAGTTCAAGGTTATTTTTCACGTGAACTTATTTGCAACTTTATCTTTGCCGTAAAATTTTGCAGTAGCTGCTGATTTTCCTGCTTTACATCGCATTGTAATAATTGTTCGGTCATTTGCAAAAGTGCATCCTGAGTAAACCTATCCGATTTACCATAGTGCCAAATGGGGAAGAAACATTCAACAAATAATTCATCAAACGACAATTCTTTCATTGCCACACGTATTACTTTGTTTTCATCGGCTAATATTGATGGCAGATAGTTGAATAATCTAAATCGAAACAGGTCAGTTAAAGCGTGTATGCTCAGCACTGCTGTTTCGGGATCATTTATACCCGGGCTTAAGGCCTTGATGGCAACTTCAGCAAGCTGGTGATAGCCATAATAAGCATTTTTATCAATGGGTTGTCCACGATATAGGTCTATTGCAGTCATCAATTCATCTATATCTTTCTTATGCAATTTTTTTTCGCCAGACACAATAAGTAACGGACAGCCCTCCAATAGATATGACCCAGGCGAATGAAGCATTTGAACAAGCACATCGTGTTTTTCGGCAAAGCCTATAAGCGAAGGTTTATTAAATCCCTGGTAGTAATCAGATGAAGGCATATTAATGGTTAGCGTCTTTTTTTCTTCTGGCGTAAATGTACCTGGCTTCTCCGGGCAGCAGCGGTGCCGGAGTGTATGTAACGTTTTCTTGTGTATACGACTGATGATGGTTTCGAACTTAACGGATTGCGTTACATAATGCAGAAAATAAATAAACAGAAATATATCTACAACAGTAAATAAGAGTAACAGGTAAATACTTAAAGCAGGTACATATATACCTGATGATATATCACGAATTGTACTCAATAAAAACAGGGAATATACAATAGTGCCAATATAAAACCCTAAAATGATTTGCTGAAACTTGTTGCCAATCATACTGTCGAGCGTCCGGTTGCTCATTTGCGATGCAGCCTGGTTTAACAGTATCATTACCATTGAGAAGCTAAACACGGTAAGCGAAATGATGCCTCCGGAAATGGTTGTGAGTATAGCACGAGCTGTGCTTGCATCACGTAAACTTAACCAGCTTAATTGCGACTTAATTTGCTTTCCGGTTTCAGAAAAATCTAATTCAAGCATCAGGATAGACAGCAGCAAAAAACCTAAAGATATCAGCGCAGGATAAAAGGCAATGCTGTTGACTGTTTGGCCGTAATACTTGCGTAACCATTTGTAAAGTCTGCTCATCGTAACAAAAGTTTATTCAAATAAATGTGCCGCCAATTTTTTATCATGTCCATAAATGTCATCGGTAAAATGCAGCAATCCCTCTTCATCTACCCACGAGGTAAAGTAAGTGATAAAAACAGGAACCGTTTTACCAAGCGTTACCCACTTCTCTTTAGAATTGTTCATAGCTGCTTTTATTTTTTCATCCGTCCATTCGGGCTGATTGCGCAGGAGATAGACCGCTAAATCAAAGGGTTGCTGAAGCCTGATACAACCATGACTAAAAGCTCTTTGCTGCCTGTTGAACAAATCACGGCTTGGTGTATCGTGAAAGTAAATATTATAGCTGTTAGGGAAGATAAACTTTACATGACCGAGCGCATTGCTATTACCTGGCTTTTGGCGAACAATTGGCAGGCCATTACTGTAGCCGGTTACTTCCATATTATTCCTTCTTAAATAACTGCTGCTTCGCCGCATAGCAGGATATATTTCATTACGCACAATGCTTCGTGGCACGTTCCAATAAGGGCTGAATACTACATACTTTAATTCGTCGCTGAAAATAACAGTGCTGTTCGCAGCCTTGCCAACAACTATATTCATTGCCAAAACTTTTTTGCCGTTCTCCATTACATGAAGCCGGTATTCGGGAATGTTTGCAAACAGATAATTAGAAGAAAGTTCCGGCATCCATTTCATTCTTTCCAGGTTAATCAGCATTTGCCTTATTCGTTCCGCTACCGGTATATTTAATTGCTTTATTAAATCCTTATCAACTACACCGTCGGCTTTTAAACCAAAACTTGTTTCTGCTTTCTTTACAGCAATCAGTAATTCATTGTCGTAAAAATCGGAAGTATCAACGGCGGAATAAAGCCCTGTTGACTGTAAGCGTTTTTTAACTGCGATGATTAAATTATTTTTACTGCCCGGCTTTAACGTTGTGGTTGTAGTAATTGCTCCCCACCCGCCATTCTTTTCTATATCATTGTATCGGAACAATTGCTGCTGAAGCGAATAATAAGGTTTATTTAATGGTTTCCAATCGCTCTTTTCACTGTTGAGAAAACTGTCTAATAGTGCAACAGGCTTTAGTTTTCGCCTGGGTATATGCCATTGTACTTCCTGCGGGTCTACTTTGCCGGCATAAGCAAATTGTAAGTAGCTGAAAAAATGTTTTGTAAAACGCAACTCCGTTTCTTCAAGCTGCTTTTTATTAATGATAAATGAACTGTCGCTTAACAGCGTATCGATCATTTGGTGCAATTGCCCGTCATACAAACTGCTGTCAGTTAACTGTTTTACCAGCATGTCATGAGCACTCCAAAAGCCTTGTGCCTGTACGGTAAGTCCATCTTCATGAAACCATGCAAAGCTGAAATTACGTGAATTATAAAAACTACGCATGTAGTTAGCCATGCTATCCCCGCTTGCTTCTTTTTCTAAAAACTGCTCAAGTTTAAGGCTATCAAAGAATAGTTGTGAAAAGGCATTGGCAGTAGTTATGGTTGTATCCCTGGTGGTTACTTTTTCTACCTGCTTTGGAGATCCTTCGTTACATGAAAAAAAGAAGAAAGTTGCAATTATGGGTATTATATATTTCATGAATGAGTGTTAATTGTATGCAATGAATATAGGCGCTTTGTTACTTCGCAGGTATCGGCAAATAACTTCATACTTTTGTCTAAAATCTGTAGGTGCTCATGCTCGCCTTTCGCTGTTGTTGAATCCTTATCGGTGAGATTGATTTCGCCTGGAAAAAGGTAACTGTTATAATGTATTTGAGGCTTTGGGCATACATGCCAAAAACAACAATATCTTTTTCGGCTGAACAAAACTTAGTGTGTATATAAGTACTGTAGAAATACCATCGCCTGTGATGGGATTTAATAAACCACCCGGTATGCTTATTTTTAATTACACATAGCCAAAAGATTACCTTAATGATTTGAATAAAATTATCTGCTTTTAGAAAGATATACACAAAGGGTTTGCTGGCTTTTTTTTATTAAGAAGTTTTTTCGGTTTTTATAATACTACTTTTGGGTGAGTAAGCTAAGCGTAACAGGTGCATGGTAAATTCTGAAAACTGCAGGCACCGTATTTGGCAAGCACAAGGTATATAAATTGAATTCGTCTTCAAATCCTTTTACAGTCAAATCGGCACAGGAAAAAAACGCTGGCAAACAGCAGTAATAAAATATTTAACCTTAGTGGTTTTGTAACTTCCCAAGCGTAGTATCAAGTGAGCTTTTTAGTTTCCCCAATGCACTCTTCAATGCCTCCTGAATGGTATCGCCATGAGCGGTAACTGCAACCGGCTGCATTCCTTCGAGGCGGGCTTCGAGCATACAACGCTTATCATTAATACCGCTTTTGTGACTGTTCTCGTCGTTTAAATGAACTTCTACCCTGGTAATATAATTATCAAATCTTTTTAGGGTTTCAGCAACAGTACTTTGTACAAAATTGCTTAGTCCTTCAGTTCCTGTTATGTTGTTGTCTGAATTTATTTGTATAGTCATGACGGTTTAATTTTATTTTTTTTATTAACGGCAATAAGTATTTTTTTTTACCAGCACCTGAAAAAAGGCAGAGGATAAAAATTCATCTATAATGCTTAGATAACGAGGTTGTGTTATCATAAAATAATAAGCATCTTTTAAGTTCCAAGTGAGAAGTTAAATACCACTTTTGAACCATCAGGTGCAACAGCAAATATTTGAATCATCCCACTTTGAGCAGACAGTAAGGCCATATCAATATCTTTCGGATTGTTGATGGGTGTGCCGTTGATAAAAGCGATAATTGTACCGGGGGGAATACCCGCCTGGTCAAAAAAACCATTCCTGTACACTCTGGTTACTAAAACACCAGCACTTAAATTAAAGCGCCGTTTGATATCATCAGTAAGCGGTGCGAAAGTGGCTCCAAGCCTGTTGTATATTTCCTGGAGACCTCGATCACTTTTAGCTTCCAGTGTTTCAGTTTTTGCCACAACTTCATTGTGCAATGTAGCAGAAACTGTAGTGGTAGCGCCTTTACGCTGGTAGGTTAATTTAATGGTATCGCCTGGTTTTTGTCTTGCTATTCTTTCAGAAAATTCTGTTGATGAATTAATTAAAACGCCATCTACACTTTGAATAATGTCACCTTCTTTAAGACCGGCCGCCGCAGCAGCACTTTCATTTTGCACACCAGTTATGTAAACGCCTTTTACCAGGGCAGGATTGAGGCCCTGTTGTTTTAAATACTGGTCTTCTGCAGCGGGCGCCGGAAAGGAAACACCCAACACACCTCGCTTAACCACACCAAAGTTTTTTAAATCATCCAAAATCTTTTTTGCCAGGTTTACCGGTATGGCAAAAGCATAGCCCGCATAACTACCGGTTTGCGAAGCTATTGCTGAATTAATGCCTATCAGCTCACCATTGGTGTTAACAAGTGCACCTCCGCTATTGCCAGCGTTAATGGCAGCATCGGTTTGAATAAATGATTCAACAGCCATATTACCTTCGGGCGCCGCATTATTTTGCATGGTATTCCTACCCGGCCGGTTGATAATTCCAATGCTTCTGGCTTTGGCGCTTACAATGCCTGCAGTAACGGTTGTATTCAGTGAAAGGGGAAACCCTACAGCCAACACCCATTCGCCTATCTGCACTTTATCCGAGTTTCCTAATTTAACAACCGGAAGATTGTCAGCGGCTATTTTTATAAGTGCTAAGTCAGTATTGGGATCACGGCCAATCAACTTAGCCGTAAGGGTTCGTTTGTCGGGAAGCATAACGTCGATAGCAGATGCATTTTCAACCACATGATTATTTGTAGCTATAAATCCATCAGGACTTATAATTACACCTGACCCTGATGCTCCTTGATCGGACGAGCCATTGAAACGAATTTTTATATGCACTACCGCCGGCATCACCATCTTCGACGCCATTACAAAATTTACATTGCCGCTTGAAGTGTTTACATTGCTATTAGAAGTGTTTATGTCAGCAACATTTTCTGTTGGCTGTATTACACTGTCTTTTGTACTGCCACCTTTATCTGCTGCCGTTTGCTTATTGGTACAGCTAAGGACTACACCTTGCAGAACTATAAATAAAATGGAAAGTACAGTGCCGTGCGACTTAAACATATTCGAAGATTTTTATTAATTAAAAGGCACTTACTGATGAGAAATGAACCGGCCATAATAATTTTTTAGAATAGACTCATACTCTGTACTTACCTGTTTTGAAACATCATATTCCGGACTATTTTTAACCTGGTCGACCGAGGCATTTATCATAACTTCTGAAGTTTCCCAATTTATTTCTTTTATCAAATAGGGCGATATAGTTACCTTCTTGCCGGGAAACCAATTTCCTGTGTCAACTACCATATAATCTATTGTCCAGTTGCTGTCATCTACTATAAAATCCTCCACATCGCCAATAGTATCATCCAATGCATGAATAGTATAACCCTGCACGCTTTTAGCGCTTCGTAGGTGAGGGTCACCGTCTGCTTCAGCGTTGGGGGTATTTATACTGTTTTTTACTGCCTCCTCCATAGGCATGGTTGACATGGGCATCATCATTCCGGTAGTACCAATACCACCGGCCCAAAGGCCGCCGCCCCAGTAATTTGTCCAGGAATAATGTGTATATAGATCCATTTCGTGCTGCCGGGAAACCGGCTTATCAGTGTCTGTATCGGGGCTTTTTTCAATTTGCTCTTTACTGAGTTTAACAGGGAATGTTTCATTTTCCCAATCACATTGTAAAAGCGCTTCAGGTGAAACAAGCACTTTACGATTTGAGAGCCAATTACCTGTTTCTACAACGAGATAGCGTATCGTCCACGTTACATCGTCAAAATAAAAATCGGTTACTTTTCCTATCTCGCCGTCGGTGGCGCCCATTGTAAAACCCATCAGATTTTTGATAGTTCGTTTCATATTTTTATATTTAAAGTGTGGGGCCCGGTAGAGGCCGTTTAAATTCTTTGCGATTATAAAACTGGTTGTCTGAACTGCTTTCTTCATCAAATTTATTACCAGGGAAATATTGAGGCAATACCATTAGCTCATAAGCCTTTTCTATATCAACTCCCTTCTTAAATTTCTTTGTTTTTGCAAAAGTGTTATTATCTATTTGGTTGGTATGCACTTTCTTATTGTCTTCATCAAGTGTTACCAATCCAATTGGTAATAATCAGGTGGCTTTCTCCATCTTCATTTATTGTATCCAGGCCTATACAGGCTTTTTCTTTTCTATTTTAATTTCTGTCATGATGCAAGTTTTATTGATTTATGTTATGCGATTCAACAACCAGATTTCAGTTGTGCTAAAATCGATTAGTCCTTAATACAACATGGGAGCCGGGATATTGAATTTCTGCGTTGTCTTCGGCAGTAATAAATACGCTTACAGGCTTAAAGGGAGATACGGTTTTTAAAGAGCTTTTAAGTGTTTTTGAAAACAAGCTGCTTGAAGTGTTCATGCTCCCTATATTTTTTGAACCGTTTTCTGCAGTTTCTAACCAAACTACGTATGTGCTTTTTGAGGGTTCAAGTCTCTTTGGATCCGCAAGGCGTATTACATTCAAATCAATACTATAATTGTTGTTGTTATCCTTTTTTACTTTTACGGACCCCTCAGCGGAAGGCACTACAGACGATGTTTGAAAAGATATTTTTTTAGCACAGGATGCAAGGGTGAAAACAAGAAAGAATGTTATTACTATTAAAAGAATTTTTTTTGTTGTTTTTTGTGTAGCTGTTTTCATGATAATTTATTGTTTACATTAATAATTTATTTATTGTACTCATCAATACATTTAAATGACTAATAGGGTGCTTTTGTGAAGACGTAGGTTGAATTTACTTCTGTGGATTTCCCCGAAGCTTGTGAGGATATTCTAATGAAGCTTTTCTACATGAAATGAACCCGATTAATTTATATTAAGAATTGTACCAAAAAACAAAATGCTGATAACAAGTACTTTAAACATAACTAAAAATACTGCATGGAATTAATTACCCATAAACCAATAACGAAAAAAACTGTGTGCAATTAATTACTCATAAGGCGAATTGTAATTTACAGTGTTGCCCATGCTTCCTTTGATTAATAGCATAAAATAGCCTGGTAGATGCTAAGTAAATAAGATCCCAAAATTACAGGTTACGGTATTGGTGGTAGTATTGTTGCAGCATGTCAATTTTATAAACGAAAAAATAGTACGCTACTGGTTCAAAAAAAATAATCGGCATTCGCCCTGCACTTATTATATCTTAGCAATTTTAAGCCGGTTAACCGGTGGATGGGGATTGGTATTAACAACACCTTTAATGCATATCATAATGATTTTGGTGCAGGAACTTTGTTTGAAACAAACGACATCGCATAATGAATAAAGTATTGCTTTTTTTATATCCGCTCAAAACCAGCCTATCAATTTCAACCAGAACATTTTAAGACTGATATTCGCTATCGATTACAACGCAAGAAAGCAATTGCTGCTGGCAGTTCGACAATCTAATGAACCTGATTAACTGTAGATTCCTGCCGCTTAAATGCTTCAACGGCCGCTGGACTTCCGAACAAAAAAAATATTTTCTTCCGAATGCCCTTTGCCTGACGAACGTCCCTGACAATATCAATGAACTCGTGAAAATTCAGATAAAAAGGGTTAGAAGAAAGTTTGATTTTACTAGTGGTTCCGAATGTAGGTGAAGAGTCTTCTTTAACATAAGTGCCGAACAATCTATCCCAGAAAGTGAATAAAACACCAAAATTTTTATCTATATATTTTTCGTCTGACCCATGGTGAACACGATGATTAGACGGAGTAATGATACCCCATTCGATGAAGGCTGGAAGCTTTTTGATATATTCTGTGTGCTGCCAGAATTGAAATAACACCATTACCTGATTAACAATAAAAAATATAATTGGATGAAATCCAAGCAAAACAATCGGGATGAAAAAGATGATCTTTAAATGTTGAACCCAGCTTAGCCTGAAAGAAACTGTAAGATTGTAGTGTTCGGCCGTATGGTGAACAACATGTGTGGCCCAAAAAAACCTGTTATGATGAGAGACACGATGAGCCCAGTAACTACAAAAATCGTACACTAAAATACAAGGTATAATTGTCCACCAGTTGAGGCTCATCCTCCAGGGAACAGCATTATAAATAAAAATGGCACCAAGAATTAAAAATGCCTTCGCCAGTAAATTCAGACCAACATTCCCTAATCCGACAATTAGCGATCCAAAAGCCTCTGTAGTGTTGTAACGTCTTTTTTGCGTTGCCCAGGAATGGATCATTTCCGTTAAAGTAAAGAATGCCATGACGGGGATAGCGTATACTATCAGATCTGCCGACTTATTGCTAATATCTGATATAGCTTCGTACGGTATGGGATCTGCCCCAAAAATAGAATTTGTTTTTAAAAAATTGAATTCGCCCATAGGTAATAAAATTTTAATGTCGCTACTTGTCAATTAATGCGCATAACCAAAAGACATCAACTTTTCAAATAATCGATTTGAAACCCCCGATGAATTAAGAGTGCGCAAACTAACCGTCTTTTTAAGCTTGAAAATATCCAGAACACAAAATCACTTAACCAAATAGAAGAAAAAAAGTCCCTACTGTGGAGAGACGCATTCTTAAAGTAAACAACTCCAAAAATTCTAACAAAATCATGCCCAACATAAAAATGATTAACGGCCTGTTCGTTTTAATATTAAACTAATGAGATGTGTGAAATTATATTCCCGCTATGTGAATGTTTTTTCACTTATTGTCACGTGTACACGCAATTCAGCCTTATGAAAGGCTGATAATATTTGACATGCCGGGATTTATGCAAGTGTTATTTTGAAGTAGCCTGTAAAGAAAGATGAAACTTTGCTGTAATTACTATATAGTTGATCTTATGGTGCTAAGTTCTATGTCCTTATAACAGGACAATTGAAGCGAATGAATATTATTAGTTTAGCCTTTTTTTCAACTCCTGGATGTCTTTTGACAATGTCAGAATCGTTTTTCTTAATTCCTCAACATCTTTGGCTCCTGCAACAGGCGCATCTTCTTCTTCAGCATCACGGCCAATAAAATAAGTGGCAAAAGTGGCCGTAACATATCCGAAGATGGTGTATCCAAAAACGGCTATTAAAAATGCAAGTCCTCTGCCTTCAGGAGTGGAAGGATTAAATTCATTACCTGCTGTTATAACCCGCATGGCTGTCCACCATAAAGCCATAGCATAACTATCAAAACCTGCATTTGGATTTTCTAGTGCATACATACCTGCTGCACCTGCGAAAGTTACTATAAGGGTAATCATAAAAACATAGCCAAAGGCTCTCCGTTTCATTGTTGCACCAAGGCTTTTCATACTTCTGTTTAAAGAAGAAACAATTCGGACAACCCTGATGCCTCTTAAGCCTCGCAACAAGCGAACAAATCTAAAAACACGAAACACTCTTAAAGCCGGAATAATAAGGGAAATAGCGGTTAACCAGTTTTTCTTTAAGAAAACAATCTTGCCCGGCGCCAATATAAATTTGATAAAAAAATCTATGATAAAAATTAACCAGATAGTAAGGCTTGTGTATTCAAGGGGTTTACTCAATCCCCATATTAATTCTATCACCAGTAACACAAGCCATACAAAGCCCAGGAAAATCATGGGTCCTTCTAAAAAATTTTGTACAGTATTAAGCAACTTCGTTCTTTCATGCGGTAGTTTCTGTTCCATTTTAATGTAGGAATTAGTTACAGTACGAGTTGTTGGTATTAGCAGCACATCAAGACCCGGTTTAAAGTAACGGAATAAGATGCTATTAGCTTTGCATGTTGTGCATACTTTTATACTCTTCCATTTTATATTTCATAAAAAGAAAAAAGCAGGCACTAAGCCTGCATCTTGTAAGATAATTATGCCGCCATTTTCCTGCATTCGCCGGCACATGCTTTACATGCTTCTGCGCATTCCTGGCAATGTTCTGTGTGATGGTTGCTGCATTCATTGCCACATGCTTCGCAAATGTCTGCGCATATACTACAAATGTCTTTTGCTTTGTCGCTGCCTAAGCTCATCAACTGTGCGGCTGCGTAGCATATTGCGGCACATTCCATGTCTGACTGAATGCACTTTGCCATCATTTTTACATCTTCTTCCTGTGTGCATGATGATGCACAATGATTACATATTGCAGCGCATTTCAAACACGCTTCTATGCAAGTTTTGTACGTGTGATAACCTGTCATAAATAATAAATTTTAAAAAAGTAAAAAGTAAATTCCAATGCTCTTTTTTTGTTTGAGCAATATTTATTTCCCAAAAGTCATGCCCTAATGGTTTAAATTTTTGCAGGGGATTCATTGTTATTATTCGTGTGTTGGAAATTTTACCTTTTGGGGGAGGTTGGCTTCTGTGTTATGGTTTGTGTGCCTTGCAAATATGCCAAGATGTGCAATGGGTTGTTAAGGTTTAAATTGTATAACCAAAAGCGAAATGTCTTCTGGCAGGGTGAGGTACACACATTTACTCTACAATATCATTAATAATTCATCAGTTTATCCACCGCTTTCTGCAACCAGCTATATGCCATAAAATTTTTCTCGAGTTCTAAGTTAAAAGGAATGGGTGTATCCAGTGAAGCACAACGGATCACCGGTGCATCCAGCATTTCAAAACAATGTTCGGCTATCCAGGCGGCAATCTCACCGCCGATACCACCGGTTAAGGTATCTTCGTGTAATAGTAGAACCCTTCCGGTTGCCTGTACGGCATTTTTTATGGCGGTATAATCCAATGGCAACAAGGTTCTCAGGTCAAGGATATACAAAGAAAGCTGCGGGTGATTTTTGGCAAAATCCATTGCCCAGTGTACCCCGGCCCCGTAAGTGATAATACTGATATCATCTCCATCCTGCACCAATCTTGCCTTGCCAATTTCAATTTCATAATAGTCTTCCGGCACCGGTCCGCTAATGCTTCTATACAATGCCTTATGTTCAAAAAACAACACCGGGTTGGGATCATTGATGGCCGAAATCAGCAACCCCTTCGCATCCATTGGTGTGGATGGATAAACCACTTTTAACCCCGGCGTATGCACAAACCAGGCTTCATTACTCTGGCTGTGAAACGGGCCGGCACCTACACCACCGCCGGTTGGCATCCGGACTACCACATCCGCATTTTGCCCCCAGCGATAATGGAGTTTTGCAAGGTTGTTAATGATTTGGTTAAATCCCACAGTTACAAAATCAGCAAACTGCATTTCCATCATTGCCTTATAACCCTCCAGCGAAAGACCCAGTGCGGCACCTACGATGGCACTTTCGCAGATAGGGGTATTGCGAACCCTTGTCTTTCCAAATGTTGCCGCAAAGCCGTCTGTTATTTTAAAAGCACCCCCATATTCGGCAATATCCTGTCCCATTAACACCAGGTTGGAATGCTGCTGCATACTTTGCCAAAGGCCATCTTTTATACCATCAATAAAGCGGGTACCCTCTTTCGTTATTCCTTCAACTGTTGAACCCGGTTTTGAATTATCAATGATTTTTATTGACTGGTTTTTACCAGGCTCCGGTTTTGCAAAAAGGTCTTCATACTCTTCCCGGGTATCCACGATCATAGGCGCTGATGCATATCCCATGCTTAATTCCTTTTCAATATAATCTTTCCATTCATTGCGGATATCCGTAACTGACTGATCGGTTAACACGGCTTGTTCCAGCAGGTATTTCTCATAGTTTTTGATGGGATCTTTTTGTTCCCACAAGTCAAACAGATGGGAAGGTACATATTTGGTACCGCTGGCTTCCTCATGGCCCCGCATCCTAAAAGTCATACATTCCACCAGGTAGGGCTTTTGCTTTTTGATGCAATAGTCACGGATGCCCTGGATGGTTTCATATACTTCCAGGATATTGTTACCATCTATGCGAACACCTTCCATACCGTATCCCCTTGCTCTTTCGGCTAAACTATAGCAACGGTATTGCTCGCTTGCCGGTGTGCTCAATCCATACCCATTGTTCTCAATTAAAAAAATAACCGGCAAATCCCATACTGCCGCCACATTCAGCGCTTCGTGAAAATCACCTTCGCTGGTGCCGCCTTCTCCTGTAAATGCCAGTGAGATTTTTTGTTCACCCTTTAATTTATGGGCCAGTGCCACACCATCCGCAATGGCCAGTTGGGGCCCAAGATGCGATATCATACCACACACATGATGCGCCGCATTACCAAAATGAAAACTTCTTTCACGGCCCTTGCTGTATCCATCCCTGCTTCCCTGCCATTGTTTAAATAATTTATTAAGGGGCATGTTGCGGGTAGTAAATACGCCCAGGTTTCTATGCAATGGCATGACCCATTCATCGGGCTGAAGTGCCATGGTAGCCCCCACTGAAATTGCTTCCTGGCCGATACCGCTAAACCATTTGGATATCTTCCCCTGTCGTAGCAAGAGCAGCATTTTTTCTTCAATCATTCTTGGCAAAAGAAGTTTCTTATATAGATCGAGCAGGGTTTCGTTGGTTAATTCTTTCCTGTTGAATTGCATGTAGTCGTTTTAGATGTCTGAACCTGGTGCTGGGTGAATGGGCAATGTTGAATGGTGAATAATTTGCAATGGACTTTCACGTGTGAAAGCATTAAATTACAATCAACTTACCATCAAAATATTTTATTCCAGCTCTTTTTTACAGCATGAAGTTAGCAATATTACTAGCAATGGTAATTGTAAAAATGCAATAATTTTTGGCGCAGCTAAATATCGGCGGATTGGTTTTAGACTGCGTGCTGGAAACTATTTAAATGGAGATTGAATACATCATTTTCGCCTCCCGGTAAATCGGGAATACCGGGCATAAAAAAAATCACCCAACAAAGCCGGGTGATATATCAGTATCGTTAACCTTTTTTATGATTGTGTGTTTTTATCAATTCTTTTATGCCTGCTTGATGGAAACAATCGTTTATGTACAAAAGAGTTAAAGAATGAAAGCAGCACACTGAACAGTAAAGCGTACCAAAACCCATCAATCCTAAACCCGTCTATAAAATATTCAGCAGATAAAATGATGCAGGCATTTATCACAAATAAAAACATACCCAATGTAAGTATGGTTACGGGAAAAGTTAACACAATTAAAAGCGGCTTAACGGTAGCGTCTAAAATGGCGAGTATAACGGCCACCATTACAGAAGTGAAAATATTGTCGATCTCAATTCCAGGCAGAATATTGGCGAGGATAAAGGCATTCACAGAGGTAATCAGAATTTTCAGGATAAACTTCATATAATAATTTTAACGATAAAATCACAAATCAATTGTACACCAATACTAATATATTTATAGATACCCTCAAATGATTGTTATAAATTTCGCCGCCATTAAAAAAATTTAAACAACCACCAATTCGTAAAAATCATCGGGCTGCAGATATTTCTGAGACAAATTCATTAATTCGCTGGCAGAAATGGTTTTAATAGTTTTAATAGAATCGTAAAAGTATTGCTCATCCAGTTTGTTTAAGATGATGTTCTTCCACCTGCCAATAATCTGGAAAGGGCCATCGAGGTCGCCCAGGATAGAACCGATCATATAATTTCTCACCAGCAACAATTCTTCTTCATCAATCAGTTCTTCCCTTAATAATTTCATCTCCTTATATACTTCCTCCACCGTTGCCTTGCTTACATCCTTGCCTGCTTCGGTACTGATCATCCAGGCACTTTCGTGAATATGATTTTGAACATAGCTATGAATACCATAAGTATAACCTTTATCTTCCCGGATATTACTCATTAGTCTTGAACCAAAAAACCCGCCCAATACTGTATTCAACACCATTACATTCATGTAATCGGGGTGCTGCCTGTTTGGAAATGGTCTTGCCATACGGATAGCGCCCTGCACGCCGTTTGGATCGTTGGCAACCCGGTATTTTTTTTGTGATGCCGGTAAAAACAAGTTAGTCGTTGGTAATTCGCTATTGCTTGTTATTGATAAATCACCAAACTGCTTATTCAGTTGTTCAAAAAGATCTGCAGGTAAATTACCGGCCACAAAAATCACAACGCTTCCTTTCAAATAATATTGCTGAAAAAATTCCTTCATTGACTCTGTGGTTAAAGATTCATAATCTTCTGCAACCAGGTATTTGCCATAGGGATGTTGTTCACCATACAGGTAAGCATCTATCAAACGATTCGCTACAAAATCGCATTTCTGTAAACTAACTGATAACTTTTGCTGGCTGTTCTGTTTAAATATTTCCAGCTCCGTTTCAGGAAATACTGAATCTGTTATCATCTCCCGCATTACCGGCAACAATTCTTTTAAATGTTTGCTTAAGGTATGCAGTGATACTACCGCCGTTTCGTTATAACAGGTGCGGTTGCAATAAGCTCCGAAATATTCAAAATGTTCATTTATCTGGAAAGCGGTTTTGGTAGTAGTACCATTGCGCAGCATATAATTGGTAGCAGCGGCCACACCTTTTTGGGTTTCATAACTGTTACCTGCATAAAATACCATTTCTACCTGTAGTACTTCCTGTGCCCCGGCGTTGATGGCGTACATTTCCACCCCATTGTCCAGTACAAATTTTTCGTAAGGCTTCAGGCGAAGATTAAACTCAATGGCATCTTTTATTAAGGGCGATTTGGCTCTGTCAATCATTATTAATTTGGTATTTCCGGATTGCCCCGGCGATTTTATACTGGTTTTAAACCCAATGTTGAATTGTTCTATTTCGTACTCTCTATTACTGAAAACCAACTGATGAAATAAGATCCCTCTTATCGAAAATAGCATCCTGCCTAAATCATCAGTGTCCAGTTCCCCGTTCGGGAGCCAGGGTGCTTTAGTTATTAGAGTAATAATACAGTGTATTGCAATTATTCTCATCAAATATTACCCTGCTTTCATTCATTAATTCTTCGCTGGATACAGACTGATAAATCTGCAACTCTTTATTAATGAGATCGGCGTCTCCCAATAACTCGTACATGGCTAAACTGGTGGCACGGTTCATTACGCTCATATCTTCAAAAGCCATCATGCTTTCTGTTTTGTTCTTTACTTTTTGCAATTCCAGTTCGCTGATACCTTCCTGCTGCAGTTTTACAATTTCTTCCATTACCGCTGCTTCAGCTACTTTCATATCCACCCCTTTTACCAGCTTACCCTGTATAGACAACAGTCCCGCATCCGTACTGCCATAATGTGAACAATCGATATTGCTGAACAACTGTTTTTCTTTTACCAACGCCTGGAACAAACGGGAAGAACCCCCACCGCTCAGGATTTCTGTAATCAGGTCGGTAACATAATACCTTTTATCAAGCCGTGGATAAATATGCCAGCATTTATATAAAGCATCCAATGGTACGCTTGCTTTTACTTCAAGGGTTTTCGGTGCGGTTTGCTTTGGCTCTGCAGGCAACATGCGGTTGTATTTTGTGCCCGAAGGGATTTGTCCAAACCATTTATCGGTGAGATGTTTTATCTGCTCCACAGTTACATTGCCCGCCACTACCAGGATGGCATTAATAGGAGTATAATGCTTGTAAAAAAAATCTTTCACATCCTGAAGCGTAGCATCTTCCACATGTTTCAACTCTTTGCCAATGGTCATCCACCGGTATGGGTGAACCGTATAGGCCAGCTCCCGCATTTTATGCCAGGCATCACCGTATGGCTTATTGATATAGTGTTCCTTAAATTCTTCACACACCACTTTACGCTGTACTTCCAGGCTTTTGGCATCAAAGGCAAGGCTTAGCATACGGTCACTTTCCAGCCAGAACGCAGTTTCAATATTTTCGGCCGGCAACTGGCAATAATAGTTGGTAAGATCGTTGGTAGTAAAGGCGTTGTTTTCGCCACCGGCCATTTGCAGGGGATCGTCATACTCCGGAATATTGATACTTCCACCAAACATCAGGTGCTCAAAAAGATGGGCAAAGCCGGTTTTTTCCGGATGCTCATCCCTTGCACCTACATCATATATAACATTTACTACGGCCATCGGTGTGCTCTCATCTTTATGCACCAATACCCTCAACCCATTATCAAGGGTAAACTTTTCATATTGAATCATGTCGCAAAGTTAAGGAGTGTAAGGGTAAAATAGCCCTATATGAAAATGAGAAAGTAATTGAAGGAAACATGGTAAGAAGAAAATTTCATTATTACCATGCCGGATATTATAATATACTCTCCGGTCTGATGGTAAGCTGAATCAGCTCGTTATTACGCCGGATGGTAATTTTTATTTTCTCATTGGCAGACTGCAATATCGTTTTATAGGACATAATATTATTGGAGAAATTATTACCTACGCCAATCACCAGGTCATCTTTTTTCAGGCCGGCTTTTTCTGCGGGTGAGCCTGGTACCACATCTTCCACTATAATTAACCCGTCAGTATAATAAATAGCCATTCCCGTATAAGCATAATCAAAGGGATCTTTAAAATGATTGTTGGGCAATAAATGGATCTCTCTTTTGGGGTAGTTAATGGTTAAATTAAAGCGACGCAACAGGTCGTTACCTAACAATCCACCTACAAAAGGATAGGAAGTTACTTTAAACTCATCATCATATAGATAGGTGGGTACATTCCTGAACCTATAATTCCCTATCTGCACCATTTTTACAACCGTCAGGCGCATTTGCAGCCTTCCGCCCATTCCTTCAGCCTGGGTATAAAAAGGTTTGCGCTTTGGCAACAGGATGCTGCTGTCTTTAACATATTCCTCACTTAGCAGAAAACACAGACCGGCTCCCGTATCAAAATAAAAATTAAAATTCTGTTTTTTTCTATCTTTAAAAACCAGGTTTTGTATCGGTAACGTGGTAAAAGCAGGTCTTAAAATGGTTCCGCCCCGGGGATAATCCATTTCTCCCGGTCGATAAACTGATATTTCAGATGTATCGAAATTAATATTGACGATATACCTGCTAAAAAAACTATAGCCGATAATCCCATCAATTTTTTCTCCATACACACTACTTAATATCTCGTAATCATTGATATGAAAATTAAGCCTTTCAACAGTCAGGCCAGGGAAATGAAGTTTTTGATTAAAAAGAAAACTCACTTTATGCTCGCCCCCCATCCCCCTGATGGTGGTATCTGATGGCGTTGGTTTTAGATTATAAAAAGCACAGGTTGTTGAATCCAGGGATATTCCACCGCTGCCGGTATCTAAAATAAAATTGAATGAATCTTTTAATCCTCCCAGCAGTGCCTTTACTATCATTACGCCGCCACTGTATTGTTTAAATGGAAATCGGGTAATTAATTGTGCCTGTTGCTGAGGCCTTAATATTTCCTGCGTTCTGCTCAAAAAAGGCAAAAGGGCAAAAAGCAATATGCAAATTAGATACTTCATACAGCAGAAATTAAATATACAACCTAATGGATGTACTTTTGTTATTAATTTACAAACGGTTTTATGGATATAAACGAATTATTTAAGAAAGCGTTCAACTTTGAATTTTTAACTTCCGAAGAAGGTGTGTTTCTTTTTGAAAATGCGCCGCTCGCAGAGTTGATGTACGTAGCAGATGAATTGAGAAAAAAGCAGGTACCGCATGGCAAAGTTACCTGGATCATCGACCGAAACCTCAATACCACCAACGTATGTATCGCTAATTGCAAATTTTGTAATTTTTACCGCATCCCCGGGCACGCGGATGCATACATTACTGATATAGAAACCTACAAGAAGAAAATTGATGAAACCTTTCGCTATGGTGGAGAGCAATTACTATTACAGGGTGGGCATCACCCCGACCTGGGATTAAGTTACTATACAGGCCTTTTTAAAGAGTTAAAAAATTTATACCCGAACTTAAAACTGCATACCCTTGGCCCACCCGAAGTAGCACATATTACCAAACTGGAAAAAAGTACCCATCGTGAAGTTTTGATTGCGCTGAAGGAAGCAGGTCTGGATAGTTTGCCGGGGCCCGGAGCCGAAATTCTTACAGACAGGGTTAGACGACTGATTAGTAAAGGAAAATGCGGCAGCCAGGAATGGCTGGATGTAATGCATGAGGCACATAAACTGGATATTACCACCAGTGCTACCATGATGTTTGGCCATGTGGAAACGGTATTGGAACGATTTGAGCACCTCGTTAAATTAAGGGAAGTACAGAGCAGGAAACCGGAACACGCAAAAGGTTTCCTGGCCTTTATACCATGGACGTTTCAGGATGTGGATACCTTGCTGGCAAAAATCAGGGGCGTTCACAACCTTACCACGCCGGAAGAATATATACGGATGATTGCCATGAGCCGTATTATGCTACCCAATGTAAAAAATATACAAGCCAGTTGGTTGACGGTAGGTAAAAAAACCGCACAGATTTGCCTCAACGCAGGCGCCAACGACTTTGGCAGTATTATGATAGAAGAAAATGTGGTAAGTGCAGCAGGTGCTCCGCATCGCTTTACGAGTAAAGGTATCCAGGAAGCTATACGGGAGGCGGGTTTTATACCCCAGTTGCGCAACCAGCAATACGAATTCAGGGAAATGCCCAAAATGATGGAAGAACAGGTGATTGCGTATTGATAAATATTGAGCATAATAAAATATACATTAACAGGCCCCTTTATTGGGGCTTTTTTTATAAACAAGGCGTGGGCATCTTTCAAACAGTTGCAATTATTGCTGCAGACTTTTTCCTTTTTGATTCGAAAGTCCACTCATCGCCGTTGTTGTGTGTTGTGCGGAGGATTATGCAGGGCTGGATCACCAACAACTTTTAACTTTAATATTAAGCTTTATTGTGGGTGCGCTCACACACAAGCGTGAACATCATACCAACAACGGCGAAACTGGCCTTCGGACTAAGCCGTTGCCAATCATTTCGAAAGTCCACTCGTCGCCGTTGTTGTGTGTTGTGCGGAGGATTAAGCAGGGCTGGATCACCAACAACTTTTAACTTTAATATTAAGCTTTATTGTGGGTGCGCTCACACACAAGCGTGAACATCATACCAACAACGGCGAAACTGTTCTTCGGACTAAACCGTTGCCAATCATTTTGAAAGCCCACTCATCGCCGTTGTTGTGTGTTGTGCGGAGGATTACACAGGTAAGGATCACCAACAACTTCTAAGGCTGATTAGCCTATAACTTAAACTGTAAGCTTTGTTGGTGGTTCGCCTACACACGGCCACAACTGCATATCAACAATGGCGAAACCGGGCTTCGGACTAAAGCGGTGACTATCTTTTCGAAAGCCCACCCGTCGCCGTTGTTGCGTGTTGTGCGGTGGATTTCGCAGCGAAGGTTCACCAACAACTTCTAAGGCTGATTAGCCTATAACTTAAACTGTAAGCTTTGTTGGTGGTTCGCCTACACACGGTCTCAACTGCATACCAACAACGATGAAACCGGGCTTCGGACTAAAGCGGTGACAATCTTTTCGAAAGCCCAGCCACCGCCGTTGTTGCGTGTTGTGCGGAGGATTACGCAGCGAAGGTTCACCAACAACTTCTAAGGTTGACTCGCCGTTAACCTAAACAGTAAGCTTTGTTTTTGGTACGCTCACACACGGCCTAAACTGCATGCCAACAACGGTGAGAAAACAGCATTTCAAAAAAAATTTTGCAGCATTAACAAATGTTAAATCCAACTTATTTTTTTCAACGTACATCGGTTGTAACTCATTTTAAAACTAAAAAATTAAAACAATGAGAAAATATTTTATTTTTGAAAAGCTGGGCATCGTAATGCTGGTTTTGTTGGCTTTAGCCTCCTGCAAAAAACAAGAAATGCCTGAAAACGGCTATTCGAAAGGGCGGGGTTCTATGAAAAAATTAGATATTACTTTTTATGGCCTGGCAGGTGGAACTGTAATTGACAAAATAAGCATTTCCGATAATCGTACTTCAATACTTGGTACAGCAACTATCACAGGCCTTCAACCACAGGAAACCATATTGGCAATAGATTTTCGTCCGGCAACCGGCCATCTATATGGTATCAGCAGTGGCAGCAGGTTGTATGTTATTAATCCTTTAACCGGTGCCGCACGTATGATCGGCCCTGCCCCAATTAATCCTGTCTTATCCGGAAACATTGCTGGTTTTGATTTTAATCCCACTGTGGATAGAATACGCCTGGTAACCAGTTCCGGACAAAACCTACGCCTCAACCCCGAGACAGGTACGGTAGCTGCTGCGGACCTGCCTATTAATGGCGTTACAGGCGCAATGATAACTGGTGTAGCTTATACCAATAATGTAGCCGGTGCTGCTACCACCACCTTGTATGATATTGATGTAACTACTCAAAAATTATACAGGCAAATACCTCCAAACGATGGCAAATTGGTAGAAGTAGGCCCACTAAAATTAAAAGTAACGGGTGAAGGTGGTTTTGACATTTCACCGATAGATTCTATAGCGTTGGGTTTATATACCGTTAATAATATCCCTACGATATTTAAAGTAAACCTTTCTACCGGCGAAGCAACAACGCTTGCAAAGTCTGAAAAAAAAGTGCCTTATACTGGGATTGCTATTCCAACTAACCCGGTTGCCTATGCTGTTGATATGACAAATAATTTATTGATTTTTAACCCTGCAAACCCGGGTAAGGTAATTACCAAAATGATTTCGGGTTTAGCTATGGGAGAAAAAGTTGCGGGCATTGATTTTCGCCCCTCAAACGGCCAATTGTATGCGTTAACCAATAACAGCCGTATCATCACACTGAATGCTTCCTCCGGCGCATCTGCCAATGTGGGCACTTTAAGCACCCCGTTATCCGGAACTGATTTTGGATTTGATTTTAATCCTACTGTGGACCGTATCCGTATCATTAGCAATACCGGCCAAAACCTTCGGTATAATCCCAACGATCCCTCTTTGCCCGTCACTGTTGATGGAAGCCTTAATCCCGGTTCACCTACTATAACGGCTGCTGCCTATTCCAATAATTTTGCCGGAGCTACCTCTACCATGTTATTTGATATTGATGTTGCTACGGATAAATTATATCTTCAAAGTCCACCCAATAATGGAGGTCTGGTTGAAATTGGTAATCTAAACTATAACATTGATGCAGCGAACGGTTTTGACATTGGAGGTACAAGCGGAACCGCCTGGGCTATATTAATGTCCAATAACAGATCAAGGCTGTTTACAATTAATACTACCACCGGGGCCGCAACAGTTAAAGGCGATTTCCCGGCAATGGTAAATGGATTTACGATTGGATTAGGGTTTTAACATCCCACTCCCTTTAAAATAAAAAACTCCGGCTGGTCCGGAGTTTTTTATTTAAAGGGATGGATGACACCAATTCAGGAATAATAAAACGGTATCCTTGTCGTCAATACGAATGGGGGTTCTGTTAATGCGTTCAGCTAAATTGCGAACATAGTGTATTAGTAATTGGAAAACTGCAATAAAACTAACATTACCTTCTAGCTGGCAAATTGAAAAGCCTGTTCCCAAAAGTAGAAAGGTATCGGAAATTGATTTGATTAAATACTTTCCATAATCAGTCCTATCTTTTCCCTGTTGGTATCTTCAAATATTACTTTTCCTTTTTGCTGATATATTAACATCCATTTATTGTCAACTGCCCGTGTGCCATTGATTAGGCATTGGAAATAGTATTTTGTATTTGAAATAAAATTTCGTTTTTGATTTCCTTTATATAAATGTTTCAGAGACAATAATTTTGGGTTGTGATGTCTCTACTTCTCTCTTCGTTTTGCGTTTTATTCAGGTGAGTAATAGCGTAAGGATTGTTGAAATTAGCGTAGTTGCCTTAAATAATTACCAACGATTTTTGTTCCCATCCATTTAAATACCCTGGGTTTAAAAGCAATCTATATAAACTTAAAAAAGCAACATCTCCTCAATCTGAGGCCAGTTATCCACTCTTTTGTGTTTGCCATCGGGTGAATAAATATTATGGGGTTGCGTAAATAAAATTGTTTCACCTGTAAAACAATCCAGGTTTTTAAAATGATCATCAATCATCAGATCAGCCCTTATTATTTCTTTGGAGCCACAAAAAACCATTTGTTGCCAGGTGATAAAGGGGAAGTGTTCTTTCATCCAGTCAAGTTTTTCAACCAGGCTATTGGGAAATTCCATTGCGGCCGAAACGATAAAAATTTTGTAACGTTCATTCAACCTTTTCAAAACGCGTTGGCTATCCTGCATCACGGGTGCATTGCGAAAAAAACCGGGGCTGTTTACATATTCCCATTCTTTTGGAAATACTGCTACCTCAGGTCTTCCATTATATTCTTCGGGTAAAATTACTTTACCAAACTCGGCCGCATGCATTTTGATAAACTGGGTATAGATATTGGCGATTACGCCATCCATATCTATTGAAATTCGTTTCATTTATTTTTTTTAGCGTTGATTTTTAAAATGCCGGGTTCAGCCATTCAAAAACTAACTAAACCAGGCCTCCCAGTTTTCTGTATGCATTTCTTCATGATGCCTGATGCTTGAAAAAAATCAGCCATCAATAAATCAGCTATCAGACATTGATTCCACCACTCACTTCTATCCGCTGCCCATTGATCCATTTGGCATCATCTGTACAAAGAAAAGCAACCACGCTACCGATGTCATCTGCCGCTCCCACCCGGCCTAAGGGTGATAAAGAACCCAGTACCTCTTTCATTTGTGGATTGTTGCGGATAGCTGCATTGTTAAAATCAGTTTCCACCGGGCCGGGTGCCACCACATTTGCACCGATGCCTTTAGCTCCCAATTCTTTCGCAAGATATTTAGTGAATACTTCGATGGCTCCTTTCATAGAAGCATACACCGAATAACCTGGATTTGAAAAACGGGTAGTACCTGTAGATATGTTGATAATGCGTCCGCCTTCATTGATATAAGGTGCAAACTTCTGCGTTAAAAAATAGATGCTTTTAAAATGCACATTCAGAAAATCAGTAAACAGTTCTTCAGTTACCTGCAGAAAAGGAACCGTGGCACCCATACCGGCGTTGTTGATTAAAAAGTCGAAATTACCGGTATTCCAGTTGGCTTGTAAACTATCCAATGTTTTTTGTACAAAACCATCCAGTGAATTAAAATCACGCATATCCAGTTGAAGTGCTATTGCTTTTTGCCCGTGTGTTTTAATCTCCTTTATTGTTTGTTGTGCTTCTGCCTCATTGGTACGATAAGTAAGAATCACATCCCTTCCTTTTTTGGCAATACAGATGGCCATATCTTTTCCCAGTCCGCGGCTGCCACCGGTTACCAGGGCAATTTTTGTTGTTGCTGACATAATGAATTTTTATTTTTTAATAAACGTGCAAAGTTATGACAAGCATTAAATTAAAAAAGTTTATACATCAAAAAGCGTGGCCTGGATATTGAGTACTTTTTTATATGAATACATCATTAACGTTAAATGCTCCATGGGAGGAAGTAAAAGAAAAACTAAAAGAAGTGAACGGTGAGTTGACGGATGAAGACCTGGTATATGAACCGGGCCAGGAAACAGCGCTACTTGAAAGACTGGCAAAAAAGATGGACAGGGATGTAGATGCTGTTAAAGCCTGGATTGAAAGTGTGGCATTCACCAGCGGGATAGCTTCCTGACGGGAACATTTTTTTACCCCTTTGTAAGTAACCGGGCAAGATAATCCACGGAAATGTAGCCTATTAACTCAATGATAGCCCATTTACCACTTCCCGTTTTTCTCTCGTTAACTCCCTTTTCCGCCCTATTCATTCCCCATGTTCCAACCAGGTTTTGTAATGCTTTACCACAATGGTGGCATGCGATTCTAAATCATATCTTCACCACAGAGGCCATTATATTACAGCAAAAAAAGGGAATGCTTTACCCTGTGGAGTTGCCAACAAAATGCAATCAAAAATACGCATTCAGAAAACCCTTTTCTATGAAAAAAAAGCTTTCCAGGATCAATCAAATTGTTTCATTTTAAAATAATTAGCGATAGCTTTATTCAGCTATTCTGCCGGTAAAAGCTTAAATCATTTTTGCTATGAACGAAATTGTGAATTGCGCTGCCTATTCCGACGGAAGGAAGGTTGCCAATCTTGCCATCAATGAAATAAAAGATGTGTATGAAAATACAAACCAGTTTATCTGGGTGGGATTGCACGAGCCCGGAGAAGAAATGCTGGCGCTGTTTCAAAAACAATTTAACCTGCACGATCTAGCTATTGAGGATGCCCACAATGCACACCAGCGCCCAAAAATTGAACGGTATGGCGATAATATTTTTATCGTGCTACGTACAGCAAAAATTAATAATGATCTCAACCGGATTGATTTTGGCGAGACCCATTTTTTTATGGGCAGCCGGTTTTTAATTACTGTTCGGCACGGTTCATCAATCCCCTATTCGGATGTGCGTAGCCGTTGCGAAAGCACGCCGAACTTATTACAAATTGGTGAGGGATTCGCCTTGTATGCCGTGATGGATTCAATAGTAGACCAATACTTCCCCGTTGTAGAAGCATTGGAGGAAGGATTGCTTTCCATAGAAGACAAAATTTTTAAGGACAAGCCATCCCGGGAAACCACGGAAAATATCTATTTACTCAAACGTCAATTACTGGATGTAAAACGTGCCGTATCGCCACTCACTGATCTTTGCAACCGCCTGATGCGGTTCGACATTAAAATGATTTCTGAAGATACACAGCCCTATTTCAGGGATATTTACGATCATGTAATACGTATCAACGAAATGGTGGATCATACCCGGGAGTTATTAAACACTGCACTGGAAGCGAACTTTTCCTTACTGTCCATTGCGCAAAATGAAGTATCCAAAAAATTTGCCGGCGGCGCTGCCATCATCGCTGTACCCACCATGGTAGCGGGTTTTTATGGAATGAATTTTAAGTTTATGCCTGAACTTGAGTGGTACTATGGCTATCCTGTTGTAGTAGTTGGAACGATCATCATGTGCCTGGTTATTTTTTATCTCTTCCGGAGATCCGGATGGCTGTAAAATAAATGTGCTTATCACCGCTTTGATCCACTCGTGGTAATTTTTTGCAAACTATAAGTAAACCCAATCGTGAAATACCGTTGCAACGAATGGTATTGAATGTTTTCTACCACTGCATTTGATTTTGTTTTAAAACTACACTGTACTAAATTTAAGTGTATAGATGTTTACTTCTACGGGCGGGCGTTATGAATGTGATGTCACTTTTTCTATAACCGTTTTATCTTTCATCAATAGGTTGTCAAGCAGTAGTGCCTCATCTTTTGAAGTCAAATCAAAACGTTTTCAAAAAGGATGAAATTTTTTGTGCGACACGGATAACCGGTAGCCGCGTGGCTGTAATTGATAAAGGAAAATTTGCCCGATGAATCCGTTCCGGTAAAAGCAACCAGCGACGAATCCTTTACGTTTACCAATGAAACCCTAGCTTCGGCAACCGGCCTTTTTTGCACATCGTCTGTTAACGTGCCGGTAACAAAAGCAGTTTTTTTGTTTGCCGGATTTTCTATTCCTTGTGCTGTTGCACACATGGTAATGGCCGGTAATAATGTTACCAATAAAAAATGTTTCACGACTATACTTTTAATTGCAACAAAAGTAGTGGCCATGCTTATTAACCGGGGTTAATCAACTTTGGTTTAAGGTTAATAAAGGTTAAAGAAAGGGAAGAGGAGATTACCACAGGCCTAATGCCAAGGCATTGTTAATATAAGGTTTGCATAAAACACGGGCACTATTTTTATGGTATATATGTTAGAAATACTTTAAATGATTTAAAAAACCTTATTATTGTTATACAATATATTAATCAACCCAACGTTCTAAACCCGTATAAATACAGTCCCATGCCCGACAAATCTATTAAACCCAGCAATAACCCGATCGTACAATTGGTAAGAAATTTATTAAATAAATTTTTACAAACACCGGATATTTACCCAATCAAGTATTACAAAAAAGGAAAGCGTTTTCGTCGTTATTAACACTTTTATTTAAATCTAATAGTTTGTAACCCCCATTGGCTGCCTTCGCTCACATAGCGAAGGCTTTTTATTTTTGCCGGTTCAATGATTGAAATAATTCAGGTCCCCATATCGCAAGTGCTTGGTTTCATCGCGGTTTTTGCGGGTGATACAAATACAGCATTGGCTTGTACTTTAATGGGCATTGAATTATTCGGGTCAGAGAATGTAATCTATTATGCAGTTGCCTGTTTTACGGCATAGTATTTCAGCGGACATTCCGGCATCTATCATTCTCAAAAATGGCAGTATCAAAACTTGATACTTTACTTTACGAAGCAATAACAATGAAACAGGTAAAGGAAAAAAGTAAACAAAATGAGAACGAAAATTAAAGGGAGTTTTTTTTGTTGCTCATAAACCTGCTTTAAAACCGCGAGGTCAATATTAACCATTTTCATCCATCACATCATTACCTTCCTGACTTTACTTTTTCAGGATCACGCAATTATTTTGATAGCAGGACAACTCATTTCAAGTAGTTCTGTTGTATATGCGCTGAACCAGAAGGAGTAAATAAACATTTGTAAGTGCACTTATGCTTATTCTCTAACTTTAGGTAAATAAAAAACTAACGATATGAACCAGGAGATTATCAACCTTTACGATGAGTACACACATAAGCCCCTAAGCCGCGAGGAGTTTTTAAGCAGGCTCACAAAAATGTTGGGTAGTACCGCAGCTGCCATGGCTATTTTACCAATGCTTGAAATAAACACAGCAAAAGCTGTCACCATACCTAACGAAGATTTATTTACAGAGCGAATTACTTATCCCGGTTTTAATGGGGCGATGCAGGCGTATGTTGCACGGCCAAAAAATGAAGGGAAATATCCTGCGGTGGTTGTGATACATGAAAACCGTGGTTTAAATGCACATATTGAAGACGTGGCCCGAAGGGCGGCCAGTGCCGGGTACCTCGCAATTGCACCCAATGCCTTATCCTCTTTAGGTGGCACCCCTGCCAATGAAGATGAAGCCCGGACATTGTTTCAGCAATTGAAGGCGGAAGACAGCTTGCAGAATTTTATAAAAGTGTTTGATTATTTGCACGCCCGTAAAGATTGCAATGGCAACTATGGCTGTGTTGGTTTTTGCTGGGGTGGTGGCATGTCCAATAAACTGGCGGTAAATGTTCCGTCGTTAAAAGCAGCCGTAGCTTTTTATGGGGCCCAGGCCGATGCAGCAGATGTGCCCAAAATAAAGGCAGCCGTTCAACTGCATTACGGTGGCCTGGATGAGCGGATCAACGCGGGTATCCCCGCCTATGAAGCGGCTTTAAAAGCAGCAGGCACCAAATATGAATTGTATACTTATGAAGGAGTGAATCATGCCTTTCACAATGATACTGCGCTGACCAGGTATAATGAAAACGCCGCAAAACTTGCATGGCAACGTACGACGGATTTTTTTGATAAGTATCTACCCCAATCCCCTAAAGAGAAGTAAAAAACAAGTAAAGTTTACTTTGGAGATTCGTGTAATTCGTTTGCTTAAGATTTAAGAAATATCGCATTGTATTTCTTTTAATGCGAAAAAGATTTCGTGACTCTGACCAGGGCATTGTAGTTGAAATCTTGCTTGCGAAAAATCAATGTGAGGATTTAAGATTAAAAAGGAAGATACTTTACAAAAATAAATCCCGCCATGGCTAAGTACCTGGCGGGATTTGTTTCGTTATCCATTCAACCTTACCATTACCTCATGTTCTATTCCATCATTCACCAATCCCACACTTTCACTTATCAGCTCTGATCCATCCAACCATATTGTGGGTTTTTTATCCGATGCACCAGGTGATTGACTGTATTCAATATTGTACATGGATGTCAGAAAACGATACCTGATTTTTACCGATGGCCACTCTGCCGGGATGCAGGGTTTAAAAAACAAATGGTTGCCTTCTTTTTTTAACCCGATAAACGATTCAATAATTAACTGGTACATCCATCCTGCGGAACCAGTGTACCAGGTCCAGCCGCCTCGTCCAATATTCAAGGCTTCACCATACACATCTGCTGCTACCACATAAGGCTCTACCTTGTACCCTGCAATCAATTCTGCATTTTTTCCATGATTGATAGGGTTGATCAACTGCAGTAATTCCCATGTTTTTTGCTGGTTTCCCATTTTAGCAAATGCCATTACCAGCCATACCGCTGCATGCGTATATTGTCCGCCATTCTCCCTTACACCGGGTACGTACCCTTTTATATACCCGGGATTAAGGTTGGAATGATTAAATGGCGGATCAAAAAGCTGGATGATTTTATCCTCCGTCCGCACCAGGTATTTGTTGGCCGATTCCATCGCTATGGCGGTTCTTTTGCTATCGCCTGCCATTGATAATACTGACCAGCTTTGGGCGATGGAATCAATTTTACATTCTTCATTTTGCGAGGAACCAAGTGGTGTACCATCATCAAAATAAGCCCGCCGGTACCATTCTCCATCCCAGGCGTTTTTTTCAATATTCTGTTGCAGCAATTCCGCATGCCCCTGGCATTTTAATACAAACGCATCATCCTTTTTAAAACGGGCCACTGCGGTAAATCCTTTTAAGACATCATACAGGAAGAAAGCCAGCCAAACGCTTTCACCTTTGCCATGCTCACCCACTTTATCCATGCCATCGTTCCAGTCGCCCGATCCTATCAATGGCAAACCATTCACACCGTATTTCAAAGCATGTTCAATGGCAATTTTGCAATGTTCGTAAAGGCTTGTTTTTTCCGCCGAGCGAAAAGGCAGATCATAAAATGATTCTTCTCCAGAATTTAATAACCTCCCTTCAATAAAATGTACGGGCTCTTCCAATATTAATGTGTCACCTGTTGAATCTACATACCTGGCTGCAACAAATGGAAGCCACAAATAATCATCAGAACAGGTGGTACGCACACCTCTTCCCATAGGAGGATGCCACCAATGCTGTACATCCCCTTCCTTAAACTGCCGGGAGGCGCACAATAAAATCTGCTCCCTAACCATATTGGGTTTAGCGTGCATCAATGAAAGTGTATCCTGCAACTGGTCGCGGAAACCAAAAGCTCCGCCGGACTGGTAAAAACCACTTCTCGCCCAAATTCTGCAGGCGATTGTTTGGTAAGTAAGCCATCCGTTCGAAATCATATTAATAGCGGCATCGGGTGTTGCAATTTGTACTGAATTCAAGGTGTCGCCCCAAAACCGGTATACATTTTTTAATGCCGTATGGGCTGCTGCATTTCCTGCAAATTGTTGAATGATAGTTAATGCATCCGGCAGGTTTTTACCGGCTCCCAGGCGAAATACAACTTCATGTTCTTCATCTTCTGCCAGGTCAAATACTACCTGTAAGGCAGCACAGGGATCAAGCGCAGCACCCAGCCTTCCTGAAAGCCTCGATTTGTTCATCGCTTCCGGATTATCCAGGGTACCATTACGGCCAATAAATTCTGCCCTGTCTGCCGTGAATGATTTATTTCCATCATCTACATCAAAAAAAGCAACCCGTTCTCCAAATTCCGTATTGTATGCATTGGTAGCCAGTATTGCACCAGTCCTGGTATCCATGTCGGTTATAATCTGCATTTGCATTTTTGACCGCAATTCTCCCAATACCCATTCCACGTAGCCGGTTGCAGAAATGCGCCGACGCCGGTTGCTATTGTTCCGCAATTTTAATATTATAAACTTTACCGGTGCTGTTATATCAGTAAACACACTCATTTCTGATTCAATACCATCTTCGCTATGTTCAAAAATGCTGTAACCAAATCCATGCCTTGTAATGTAATCGGTTTTTCCCCTGCATGGAAAAGGAGCAGGTGACCAAAAGCGGCCACTTTCTTCGTCTCTCAGGTAAAAAGCTTCGCCCTTCAAATCATTGATGGGATCATTATTCCAGGGTGTTAACCTGAATTCATGCGCATTTTCTGTCCAGGTATAGGACTGACCGCATTCGGAAATGATGGAGCCGAAATGCGGATTGGCCAGTACATTGATCCAGGGTGCCGGAGTAGATTTAACTGGTGATGTGGTAATGATATATTCCTTCCCATCCTTTGTAAAACCACCATAGCCGTTGAAAAACTCCAGATCATTTCGGGGAGTTACTGCTGTTACTACGGATGAGTGAAATTTAGTAGGACTAAAATAGGGTATGGTTGATTTTATCTTAGTCCTCCGGTTAATCTGTTCTTCCAGCGATCCCATTTTATCCGATAAAATAATATGCGCCACTGATTGAAAAAGTATCCGGTCTTCAATGGAAATCTGATCGGCTGATCTTATAAAGATACCTCCGGGCTGTTCCTTTATATCCCCAGATATTGCAGGAGTAATCAATCCCAGGATCTGGTTATTCAAATCCTGGCGGTATCCTCCGCGGTCTTCATTCCATATTACCAGGTCAATCATAATACCTTTCAGCCGCCAGTAAGAATGCGCCTGTACCATTTGCTTAACGAGTTCAATATTTACCGCATCTTCTATCTGGAGTAACACAATCGGAAGGTCGCCTGAAATGGAATAACCCCATAGGCCGGACTGCCCCCTACGGTTTTTAATGATCACTTCGGGATCAGTCCTTAAAGAGGCATTGGCGAAAATTACCGATGAGGCAAGCCGGGCATACAATTGTGCATCTGCCTCGCTGGCATTAATTTGACGAAGAATTAGTAAGCTGTGTGTCCATGCGAGTTCAAGTACCCGTTTGGTAATATAGCGGTCCTGGTATTTTTCAACCAGGCTATTGCATAATTCCTTTGTATCGGCAATACCAATAATCATATCAATAGTAGCGGTTTGGCCTGGTTCAATCACAATGTGATATTGTATGGCCACTACCGGGTCCAATACAGAGCCGGCTGTATTAGTAAGAGCGGCTCCCTGGTTCATCACAATTGGATGGTGTATGGTATTACCCCTGCCTATAAATTCTGCCCGGTTGGTTTCGTATGAAATATTTTTGATTTCGGCATCGTGCACTTTCATTAAATGAAACATCCATGGATTTCGCTCATCCTGTGAGCGTGGTCTGCGGGTGCATAGAATGGCCTGCCGCTGCTGGTTAATCTCCGTTTGCACAAAAAGATTGCTAAAGGCCGGATGAACTTCATCTGCCATGGCCGTGTTTAAAACTACCTCCGCATAACTCGTAATTTCAAGAACCCTTTTCTTTCTTGACTTATTGGTGATATGTACCCTTCGTAATTCAATATCATCTTCCGGCGACACGACTATTTCTGTATGCGTGTCGAGTAACAGATCCCGCCGACGGAATTCGGCCCGACCCTGTGTAAATACGGCTTCATAATTTTCACCCTGCTGCAGTGATGGCTGAAATGCAGTTGACCAAAAAACATTGGAATCAAGATCCCTGATATAACAAAAAGTTCCCCAGTTATCACAGGTGCTATCTTCACGCCAGCGGGTAACTGCAATGTTTTTCCAACGGCTGTACCCTCCGCCCGAATTAGTGACCATTACATGATAGCGGCCGTTTGACAATAATTCAACTTCCGGAATCGGGGTATGCGGTGTACCGATCACCCGCATGGAAGTATCGGTATATGGTATCGCACTAATATCTTCGGCATGCACACTGGGTGAATAGAAGGTGGAAACCCTGGGTATTTTTTCCTGTAATAACAGTAGCGCAGATTTTACTTCCACATCGGTTTCAAAACGTTGCTGCATCGGTTTTTGCAACAAATGGTAGGCCAGTGATAAAAAACTCATTCCCTGGTGATGCGCCATAAATGATTTTACCAATGCAAATGTTTGCTTTCGCGGAAGCCGGGAAGGCGTGTAATCAATCGCCTCATAAAATCCATACCTGCTTTCAAACCCGCGTTCTTTTAGCTCCTGCAGGTTATTGTAAGCAGCCTGCGGATTTACCATTATTGCCATGAAGGTAGAATAGGGAGAAATCACCAGGTCTTCGCTCAATCCTCTTTTTAACCCGAGACCTGGTACACCAAAGGCCCGGTATTGGTAATTAAGACTGGTATCCACCATATTATATCCTGATTCAGAAATGCCCCATGGTATGCCTCTCTTTTTTCCATATTCGATTTGCTTTTCAATAACAACGTTATTGGTTTGATCAAGCAGGGTGTTTTCGTAAGTGGGCATTACAAGCAATGGCATCAGGTATTCAAACATTGATCCACTCCAGGATAATAGTACCGGGGCGGTGCCCATCCTGGTTAATTGCCGGCCTAATGCAAACCAGCTTTCCTGGGGTAGTTTACCCTGTGCAATCGCTACAAATGTGGTAAGCCTTGCTTCTGAAGCAAGCAGATCATAAAAGCTGTTATCCCTTCGTTGTTCATCTACATTGAAACCAATGGTTAGTAAATGAACCGATCTGTCGTATAAGAAATCATAATCCAGGTCAGCCAATTCTGTTATTTTAATTATAAGTTGTTGTACCGTTAACAACAGCTCTTTTGCCCGACGGCCCGATTCTGTTATCTGACTGCGGAATGTATTGAGCCATTCCTCCTCCTCGTTATTATTATCCGTAGCATAGCTACTGATAATGCTGTGGAGCATACTTTCTTCAATTTTCGCTAATTCCCTGGTAGTAGGCATCTGGGGCAACAATTCACTTAAGTGTTCAAATTTTACAGGTATATGTGGCATCGCTACCCAGGGAACCATTGTGAGCAGTTCGTACTTTACCTGTTGAATCTGCAGGGTGAGTTTTTGCGACCACCACTCACTTTCAGGTGAATGCGCCGGGTTTAATTGCGGAGCTATTTGTGCAAAAGACAATTCCATCTCGTCAATCGAATCTTTTGCTTCATCAAGGTTTCTGATTCCAGATTGCACAATTTCGTCCAGCTCTTCCTGGAATTGCCGTAGTAATGTTGAGTCAGGATTCAATTCAGTTAGCAAAGCAAGCGTATCTGATAACCCTTCAAAAACGGAGCTGGTGATTATTTTTTTATCGGGTATGGATAATATTCCCTGTTTTAAAGTGATGAGGTGCCCTGCGAGATTTCCACTATCTACAGTGGAGATATATTTAGGTGCAAGCGGCACCAAAGTTTGCGTATCGTACCAGTTATACAAATGCCCACGGTAGCGTTCCATCCGCAACATGGTATTGATGGTATTGCTGGTACGGTCAATTAATTGCCTTGGCCCGATATAACCAAAATCGTAGGCTGTTAAGTTGCACAATAGCGCCAGGCCAATATTGGTAGGAGAGGTACGGTGTGCTATTTTCTCTATCGGGTCCTCCTGGAAATTATCGGGTGGCAACCAGTTATCTCCCTCATCAACAAACTTTTCAAAAAATGCCCAAATCTTTCTGCCCATTTTTCGCAGATATAAATTTTCGTTGGCGGAAAGCTCTTCCTTTTTACGTGTGAATGACTTGCTTACCCACCATGCAATGGCGGGAGCAGATATCCACAATATCAATATCGGAAGCGCAATGAATATAGTGACGGGTGACTTAAAAAGCAGCAGATACACAAACACAGCAAATGAAAAAAACGGTGCGAACCACATCGTGAAAAAAGTATGATCGATGGATTCCTGCTGTTGCCGACTTTGGTTATTTCTATATGGGTTCCACTGTAGCAGGTTTTTTTTAGTAAAATTGATCCTTACCAATGTCCGTACTATGGCATCCACATTTGAAAACACTTCGTATGGTAAACCCGTTAGGTCAAGCAGGTGTTGTATAAAATGATTGGTAGCGGATTTAAGCGAATAAACCAGGTGTTGTATAAAAAGTACATCTGCGGGCTTCCAGCATAATTCCCAAACAAGGTGAACAACTGAGGGCATGATGATGATGAGGGTAACCACCAATGTCCAAAACCAGGGCATGGGCGAAATAGTCCATCCAAATAAAAATAAAAGCAGCAATGCCAATGGTACAAGGCTGCGGCGGATATTGTCAAAAATTTTCCACCTGCTAAATAAAGACAAAGGGTTTTTCCTCGATCCCTTATATACCGCTGGTATTAAAGGTAATACCCAATTGGCTATTTGCCAATCGCCCCTTATCCAGCGATGCCTGCGTTTCATATCTGTAAGGTAACGGGATGGGTACTCCTCGTATAACTGTACATCTGATATTAACCCTGAACGGGCATAGGAACCTTCCAATAAATCGTGGCTCAAAATCCTGTTTGCAGGAAACTTATTATTTAGAGCCTGTTCAAATGCGTCCACATCATAAATTCCCTTTCCTATAAATGAGCCTTCTTTAAACAGGTCCTGATATACATCGGAGGTGGCTCTTGTATAAGGATCTGTTCCAGGTTCATTGCCGTGAATTCTTGCATACACAGAACTTTTATTACCGGGCAAACTATTGCTTACCCTTGGTTGAAGTATTGCATACCCCTCTGTAACCCGACCTTTTCGTTCGTTATAAAATGCCTTATTGAGCGGATGTGCCATTGTTGCCACCATCTTCCAGGCAGTATCTCTTGGTAATTGGGTATCCGTATCTAATGTAATCACGTACTTAACCCCGATGTAAATAGCCTCTTCTCCAACAATCATTGAAAAATTTTCACGTCCCCGTCCTCTGATTGCTTCATTAAATTCAACCAGCTTGCCTCTTTTTCTTTCATATCCCATCCATATATTATTGTGTTTATTCCACTTACGCGGCCGGTGAAACAGGAAAAAAGTATCGTTGGCTATTCGGTTATATTTTTTATTCAGATCATTGATCTTTCTTGCGGCGGTTTGTACCAGCAAATCATCTTCAGGTAGTGTTTCTGTGGTGGCATCCGTAAAATCCGTAACCAGGGCATAATACAAATTTGCATCCCTGTTGGCTAGAAACCTTACCTCCAGCCCTTCAATTAACTCATCAATTGCAGAAAGGCTAGTTAGTATTGTTGGAATAACGATCATGGAACGGTGCTGATCCGGAATGCCTTTGGAATAATCCATCCTTGGCAACAGGTGTGGATTTGACAGGATGGAGCTTAGCCAGTTAACAATTGATACTGCCAACCTGCTTGTTGCCAGTAAAATAATCATTGAAAGGATCACCAATACGGTATTACCATATCCTTCGTGGTAAGCTTTTAAAAAAAGTGCCCAGGAAAACAAAGCGGTTAAAATGGCAATACCCCCCAGGTAAGCCAGTAATGGAGTTTTATTAACTACGTTTTTGCAATAGTCCATTCGGGTAACCTTCGGCTTTGCTGTATTTTTTAATTTTGTCATCCCTTTGCAGGTAAGGTAATACCCTACATGCGCCAGGCGGGGATCATCATTTTGAGTGCTGTTTTCCAGGGAAAGTTGGATTGCCATCGCAGCTATCTCCTGCTCAGTAAACTCGCTGCATTTGGCCATTTTTTCAACCGCATGCCGGTAATTGTCACGGGTATGAAAATCCATCGCACCATAAACACCCCATATGTCTTGCCGCAGTGTGTGTTCAACTATACTGGTGCTTTCTACAAAATCCCGCCAATCAGTGGTACTTAAAAAACGCAGGCTGCTAATGCTGTTACTGATGGATACCTGGTCGGCCGCCTGTTTCTGATTTTCTTCCTGTATCAGTTCGCTGCTGTTGGTTCCGTTTTCAGACAACTGTTGCTCCATCCAGTTAAGTGGAAGGGTAACTGAACTTCCTTTCTCCTGCAGGCGCCTGGTTAATTCTGCTACAAACGAACTATCCATGGGAGGTTCAGACCTCGCCATATCAGCAATGATCAGCACCAAATTCTTGGGGTCCTTTTCAACTGTCTCCAGCATTTTATCGGCCCAGGTACCGGCTAGCAATTTATTATTTATATCAATGGCAATCTGGATGGATAGCCTTCTCAGGTTTTCTATCAGCGCCAGGCGCAGCATAATCGGTATGGCCCACAATTCTCCCAATTTTAAAAAAGTAGTAGTTTGATAGGCATTTACAAAACTTTCCAGGCTGTTCAGGTCAACATGGCCATCACTGTGGGAAATAATTTCCACAGCAATATCGTACACACGAGGTAATCCGGCTGATTTTCCTTTAGCAAGTTGTGGCAACCCCTTACTATAACCCTTTGGCAAATGCTTTTTACCTGTATAAATTTGTTCCTCTACCAGGAAAAAATTGTCCAGTAACCATTCGCCGGCCGGTGCAATCCGGTAATTTTCTTTAACAACTTCCGTAAGCAGGGCATGTACTTCCAGTAATATTTTTTCATTCTCATCAAGGCGCTTTAACAACTGCTCCGACGGGTGTTCAGAAATTAATACATGTCTTGCTGCAAGCGCCCTGGCGTGGTGTTCCAACTGTTCTTCAGTAAATAATTCGGAGCGCAGTGGAGGGCGTTCTCCAGCGTGTTTTTCATTCCAGTTGTCGCCGAATATTGGATCGATGATGTTTTTTTTCAAAGAAGTAATTGCCTGCGGAAGCATTTCAAGGAGTTCCTTTGGCCTGTTTTTCCTTTGATCTGCTTTCATTTTTTATGGGCGTTTTGTTTTTCATCCGTTAAATAATTATGATTCAATTGCCACCTCTTCTTTATGGGTACATGCTAAATCTATACCTAAAAAATTAGCGGCAGGGTATTTGACTCTGCTCTACCCACAAGCAGTTACGCTTTTGCTGATAAAAAAATTATCAGTTTTGTATTACTTCAAAATCATTATATGAAAAAAATCATCGGACTGGTTGCGGTTAGCGCCACTTTATTATTGGCAGCCTGCGGCAACGAAACACAACCCGCAGCAGCTACACAACCTGCTCCTGCACCAACTAAAGAAGTAATTGTGGTAAATCCTTCTCCCACGGTCATTGTGAAAGAAGCACCGGCAAAATCAACTACCATTACACTGGATAAGAACGGTGTAAAAGTGGGCACTAAAAAGGTAGATGTAGAAATTAAGAAAGACAATAAATAGTTACAGTTGGCAAATGGTTATAGTGTACTTTCCTCCGGCGAGGCAGTATACTATAACCATTTCGAAATCTGGTTCCTTTTGAAACATTGCTTATTTTAGTGCGACTAATTACCACAGCAAATGTGTATCACATAAAATGTATAATTTTATAGGGTACACATTTTTTTATTAGTAAAAATATTGCAATTGTCGGGGTAGGCATCAGCGGAATGTTAATCGCCTGGCTACTGAGCGAGAAAGGATACGATATTACCATTTTTGCAACCGCTTTTTCTCCCAATATTACCTCCTATAAGGCAGTGGCATTCTGGTTTCCATACCATATCCGAAACGACAAAAGAGGATTGAGTGGTGCCGGACAAGCTATCAATATTACCAGGCATTTACCCACATTACGGACCGGCATTGGTATGCCGCAATTAACGAAAGTTTTGCGAAGCGGAATTGAAGAAGAACCATACAGCAGGGTAGGTTTATTTATTTTTCAGAATAAAAGTTCTGTTCACTGCTATTGTACCTGCTGTTACTGCAACATTTCATTTACCTTTTTAAACCGATATCCTTTTTGCTTTAGGTCATTTATCAATTCATCTAGCCGGAAATAAAACTTATCGGTTCTTGTGGGATCTGTACCAATATGAAATAAAAGAAGATATCCATTGAGGCCATTCACATCCTGTTTTTCCTGTTCCATAACCGATTGATATATTTCATTGGAGCCACGGTAATTTTTTAATCCGGGCCAGGTATAATCAGCAGCACTTAGTGAACCCGGTGTGTAGTTAATCAACTGCATACCCATTTCCTTTGTCCACGCAGCAATACTATCATTGTACCATTCGTAGGGTGGAATGAAGTAGTGAATGGTTGCAGCCGAAACACCATTTCTTTTGATAGCTACCAGGTTTTTATTAAGATCGCTGGCAAACTGCGATTTGGTAACCAGCAAACTATCCCGGTTAATCCAATCGCAGTATAAAAGATGTTGATCACTATGTGGACCAAGGTAATTACCCTGTTGCTGCAATTGTTTTATCAAAGGCTTAAATGCCTTATTCCGGTAAAAATTACCTGTGAAGAAGAAGGAAGCCCGAACACCTTGTTTTTGTAACACTTTGGTAATTAATTTTCCGCCATCGGCAAATTCATCACCGGTAAATACCAGGGCGATTTCCTTTTTCATTTTGCCTGCTCTTATTATAGCGCCTTTGTAAAGAGCGTTATTTTTGGAAGCCGCTTCCGACTCGTTGGCCGCCAATAAATAGATCAGTGAAGCGGTGCCATCCATGGTAGGTTCATTGGTGCTGTAATCACCGTAATCATCATGATACACGGCAAGCCCGCTTTGGAATTGCACATATTCATCTGTATCTTTTAATTGAATACCGATTAGATTTTTGTAGATGCTGGTGTACACCGGCCCATCCACCAGCCCGCCATTAATGGGGTATTGCTTTAAATGGGTAAAGGCAGAATGAGGGTCCACAGGGCTATCACCCAGGGAAGGCAAACCATACACCATGGAAGTTCCCCATGGATTACAACCGAAAAGCCAGTCAATATTGGCTTGCTCCAGTTCGGCGAATGTATCATCCTGCGTTAATTGCCGGTACCAGTAACATTGAATAGAGAATGAAGTGGTAAGGTTATTACTGCACCAGATAAAGGGTACGCCGCGGTAAAAAGCATTTTGCCTGGCCTTTTCCCAAACCCTTGCAATTCCCTGCCGGTAATAACCTATGACGGTATCAGCTTTTAACCGGCTTTTAGGATCAGCTTTTTTTAATTGTTTGGCCAGTTCATAATGACCCAGGTTGATGAAAGGATACCATTGATAATGCCTTGCCGTATCTGCACCCAGCCAGGGAGTTATTTTTTCCTGCTGACCATATCTATAAGCGATACTCCGATAATAGCCATTGTCGGCCGCACCCTTTGTTGTATTAACCATGTCGTGTATACTTGCTGCCGCCAGTTCCATATCATCCACCCAATTATCTTCTTCATAAAAATAGGGCGCCCCCCCGGGCGCTGTTTGTGTTACGCCGGGTTTTTTCTGCGCATAATAGTAAGCATCAAACGCTTTCGCATAGTAACTCCTGGTTTTGTCAGTACGCATGAATATTGAATCGGTGTTATAAAGATATTGAGCCAATGCAAAAGCGCTGGCAAATTTAGCCGCGGTGGAAGATGTACCCGTTGTTGTGTTTTTATACTTAAACAGACCCTGCGGTTCGCCGGTAATAAAGTAAACCGGCCGCTCATTTCCCTTGCCATAAAAACTATCTTCCTTTGGTATCCGCATCGATCGGTGATCGCGGTCGTCGGCCAACTGGTTAAACATCCAGTGCGGCTCCGGGTTCATTTTCATCAACCATTCCAGCCCCCATTTCGCCTCATCCAATATGTCCTTTACACCGTTTTTCCCATCCAAACCATTCGCCAGTTTTTCATCATCAAATACGGATGCAAAATCGCGGTAAGCGGCCAGCAGGTGCCAGGTAGCATTGGCGGAGGTAGTGGAATATTGTAGGTAGTCAGAAGCATCGTGCCATCCTCCGCTTACATCGATATGTGTGCTGTCGGGCATTGGGCCGTACATCGTGTACCCGTCATGTGTGTGGCAACTGTCTTTTAAGTATGGATTAAAACCACTCCTTTGTTGCCGCATATATTGCAAGCAAAAATTGGCGGCCCCATTGTAAACCCCTGCTTCAATATTAAATTCCGGAGAAACAGCATTGCCTGCAGTGAGGTAATATTTGCCCCGTTTTTTAAAGGCTGAAAAATTTAACCGGCAGGTATTGTCAAAAGGACCGTAAGCGCCAAAATTTTTGGAAGCAGGCTGCTCATAAACCGTTTTGCCCGTAGCAGCATCCACCAAACGGAAGGAAGAAATTGCACGGCTGTCCTTACTGCACCAAACAGCTACCTTTATCCCGGAAGGGGTATAACCAAGCTGGTTAATCCTGATCCATGAATTGCTTTCATTTAAAAATCGAAATGAAAATATAACCGTAATAAGACATACAAAAGAAATGATATAGGCTTTACTTTTCATATTGAAGCATTTTTTATCTTTTATTTAAAACATGAGGCCCAAACAAGTTCTAAGGTAAGCTCAATATGAATAATAAGTGAAACACAAAAAAATTATGGGAATCTATGGTTAAGTTCGGATAGGGTTGCCAACCTCTTAATATCCTATTGCTATTTATAACAGTCTTTGCAAAAGTTGGCAACGCTCAGACAGTTCTTTAAATAAATTTGTACTTAAATCTCTGTGGATAAACTACCATGAAAATATAAAAGTATTTTTATGGTTGCCGGTGTACATTGCAATTACCTGGTAGCTACTTTACGATATCTCCTAATAGTAGCCGGCAGCATACTGTAAGAAACACTTATTAATAACCGTTGAAACGATGGATGATTTTTTTGAAATTCCCGTGTGGTACAATGAAAAGGAAATGCTTTTAACTGCAAGGCTTTTAATCTTTGGGTACGTTCACAAATTTGAGGTGGATGTATTTGGACAACTCTTCTTTTTTGAACGCGATGACTGTGGTGATTATCGTGCAATCATAGATCCCGGCAATATGGAGGAAACAAAAAAAATAAATGTAGGTTTATTAAAAGCCATTGCAACCTCTATCGAAATTATTTTAAAATAAGGTTGTCGTTTCATTGTGGGAACGGGAGGCTTTTGTTTAATGACTATTTTTTTTGTTATAAGCGTAGAAAAATTTAAAAAGGCCTTACCAGGTGAATCCAAATCAAGGATATTTTGCCCATGTAGGTTAATGCCCAATGATACGCTTACCCGGTAGTGTTATAAAATTACCTAAATTGCTGATATAAATAATCAGCAGCGTTATTATGTTTGCACAAGTAGAATACCCTGAAAAACTGCTTCCTGAAGAACTGGATACCTATTTAGCCAAAGGCTGGTTTAGAATGAGGCAATCTATTTTTACTACTAATTTTCTTTATTTCAACCAACAGTTTTATTCCGCTATTTGGCTAAGAGTTGCACTAAACAATGCTTTCCCGGATAAGAAATATTTCATTCTCTCCAAACTGAATAAGCATTTTAAAACTGAAATAAAACAATCAGGTGCCGCCATTATTGATACAGAACACGAAATATTATACCAGCAATACCGGCAGGGCATCTCTTTTGATGTATCACCTACCTTACAGGAATTGCTAATTGGAAACCTGAAATATAACCGGTATGATACACATGTTGTAAATATTTATGATAGGGGCACATTGATTGCGGCGGGTTTCTTCGACCTGGGAAAAAAAAGCGCAGCGGGGATTAGCTGTATTTATCATCCGGCATACAAAAAACATAGCCTGGGAAAATACCTGATGTATTTAAAAATGGATTTTTGCAAACAGCTTCAACTGGAATATTTCTACCCCGGTTATATGGTACCAGGTTATGGGCCTTTTGACTATAAAACCGAAATAGAAAAGTCGACCCTGCAATGGCTGCAACTATCCAACCGGCAATGGTTACCCTGGATCCAGCAAATAACAGCGCCCGATCCATTGCAGGATATGGTTGAAAAGCTAATCGCCTTACAAGTTCCCTTTGCAAAAAATAATATACCCAATGCTTTATTAAATTACAAGTTTTTTGAAGCCAATTTAGATCCTTACTATTACGGCAATGAATTATTCGATTTTCCTGTTTTTTTATATTGTCTTCCTGCGGTTAAAACAGCCCTGTTTACCGTGATCGTATATGATGTACGCGACGCATGTTATCACCTGTTACAATGTAGTTCTGTTATAAATATAGGTTTCCAGGATGGCACCCAAACAGTTTTTGACTCTGACTTGTTGTGTGTAGAGCGGCAGTTATTTGCAACGGCCATACCAGCAACTATGGAAGGTTATTTAAAAAATCAATATCATTACGAGTCATAAAAAAAGTATCCTGCTATATTGACCTGTTTTGGTGCAACTGGCATTTAACAGGTAATTATTTTTTTGAAACTACCTCAACTGCGACTGATCTACCCTTGAAGGTGTTGCAGCTCCGCTGATAATAGACGAAGAGCTAATGGCAATCGCCTTGATAATGGCTGTCATATTATCCATATCCAATGTGCTGATTTCATCGCTTGCTTTATGGTAATTCGGTTCGCTGTCCATTTTTGAGGTAGAAATGGTATGTGCAGGTACGCCCAACCTGGCAAGGGTGGCGTTATCTGAACGATAAAATAACTGTTGCTGTGGATAGGGATCCGGATAAAAAGTAAAGGACGAACCCGTTAAATTTTTCTGTAGTATTTCGCCGAGGTTGGTTTTCTCAAAACCGGTTATATAAGCTGAATTTCGACCCCACTTTGATTCCGTTCCAATCATTTCAATATTAAACATAGCCACCACTTTTTCGGGCGCCAGTTGTTTTGAAAAATACTGTGAGCCATAGCCGCCGAGTTCTTCCGCAACAAATGTGGTAAACAGGATAGTTCGTTCATTATTGTTGAGTTTCTTAAAATACTTTGCCAGCATAATTACAGCCGTGGTTCCGGCAGCATCATCGTTGGCGCCGTTGTAAATTGAATCTATTTTGTTATGCGGCTCACCTTCACGGGGCGAACCGATACCCAGGTGATCATAATGCGCTGAAAAAATAACATACTCATCCGGGCGGCTTTTACCCGGCAATACACCTACCACATTATTCAGTGGCTTTTTACTAATGTCGCTGGAAACATTGATTGAAAAAGTGGTGGCATCAGTAGGTCCAAAAACAAATACCACGGCATTGGTTCCGGCTTCTGCAGAAATTCTTTCCATCCTTTTTATGTTGCGGAGGCGACTTTTAAAAGAGGAATCCACTAACACCAGCAGATTTTTTTTGCCCTGGTAATATTTATAAAATTGCTGACCGAAATTAACGCCCTTGCTTATTTTAACTATTTCCACTTCATCCTTTTCAGTCAAAGTTACTGTTGGTCGATAGGAAAAGCAGGCCAGCAACGAATCGTCGATAACTTGTCCATTGATAGTAACTTTTGCACCAGTGGTGGTGGCCTGGTACATAAAAAACTCCTGCCGGTAATTGCCTGCACTATTAAATGTCTTTAGGCCAATTTTCTTAAATTCCCCCTCAATAAACGTGGATGCTTTTTCAATACCTGGCGTAAAGGTCCGCCGTCCCTCCATATCATCGGCCGAAAGCTTTTTTTCAATCCGGTTTACTTCCTTCGCTTTTATGATTTTGTTAATAGATTGAGCATTTGCTAAATGCAAGACACTCAAAAAAAAGGCGCTTAAAAAAAGTTTCTTCATGCTTAATTCGACTTTTATAAAAAATTAATTTTAAAAACTGTTTGTTGTTCATCAGTTTCTTTCTGATCAATGATTTGCTCAACCAGGCAGTGTGACCCTTATAACAAAAACTTTTAAAAAAAATGTAATGCAACTGCAAGATACGAAGGTGCCCTTCAATTGTTTCATACCGTTTTATTCTCAACAGAACAACCGAAATAAAAAAACTATCATACCTGGTTTTAAGTTCGGTAAAGGTTCACAAGGAATTTTTTAATGGACAAAGAAACGCACAGGCGGACTGGTGAATAACAATGCAGGTTTTCAGGTAATTAGTTAGATTTAATTGACGGCTGCTCCTGTCATTATATTATAAAGATGTTTTCAAAATCAAAAGGGGAATCAATTCATTTTCCAAACTCAAGAACATTTATTTCTTTTTTCTCTTTAAAAACTTTACAGATTTTTTGTGTATGTAAAATATAAATCCTAATTTCATACTCCCTTACAACCTCTACACCACCACATCCGTTGTAAAACCCATTGCTTTCCATTATTTTTATTACAAACCTAATAGCATTTTAACCAGCAATATCCTCTGATTTATCAAAGCATATTTTGGATACTTCCATATTATACACCGGAAGTTTAATTCCAGGTATGTAACTACTTTTTTCCAATCTTCCATTGTAAAACCATCGGGTCTTTTAAATCGTATTATGTTCTGTTACCACGCAATTACGCAAGTGTGTGGTACAAGTACAATCGAATTATATCAGGCTTAAATAATATAGATAAAACTCATAAATAATATATACCGAAACCTTTAAAAATTAGAATCATGGAAAATTTTTATACTGCCTACACTAAAGTAATAGAGAATAAAACCTACTTTTTTGTAAAAAAATTTCTGGCATTTCCAGAGTATCAAAATGTTTCACCTGTGATGGAAAGTTATGGTATGCATACTGATTTCAATAAGGCATGTAATATAGCTGGTATAAATGATGCCGGCATCAGGGAACAACTCTTAATGGAAGCCGAGGGAACTATTCAGCACGCTAAAGTGATTGACTTAAATAGCGCCGGTTTTTCGGGAAGGGCTGCAACCAGCTAAAATTTTTATAATAGCCGGGTCAATGAAGTTGCTATTGTTGTTTGATAGTGGTGCAGATAGTGCCCTCGCTTTTACCCCTTAATTTGTTAATGCTTGCTGTTGATCCTGATAAATAGATTTTTACCAAATTTATTCTGCAAAGAAGGTAACTATACGCTGCTTTCAACTTATTTGCGCTGCTCTGAAAAAGGTTTGCCGGAGCCGATCCCCCATTAAATGCTCCTTCCCGTTGAGTAGTAAAAAACATACCCGTTTACCAGGCGTATATTAACGGCTTTTATAGCTGCACTACTAAATTGAAGAAAATGCATGTCTGTTTGTGGGCCGTTTTCTTTACAATAAGAATGCTTTAAATAAAAAAAGGGCCAGGATAAAAATCCAGCCCCGTTTTAAAATCCAATATCCTATGAAAAACCGATACAAATGTAAACCATGGTTTTGGTTTAACATATACCCTAAAGAGGGTATTTTTTGTAATTCGACATTAAATTCAATAATAAAACTAAGGGAATAGCTTAGGCAAAAATTTACTGATATTTTTTTCTTACTCCTGACAAACCTGGCTTTAGTGGCTTTAATAAATCTTCCAAACCATTCACCTTTATCTCATAAATGGTTGCCAGTAAAACTCCCATCTTTCCTTTGGGAAATCCCGTACGGTTAAACCATTCCAGGTAAAATACAGGAAGGTCACATAGAATAGTTCCCTTGTATTTACCAAAAGGCATATCCATCGTTACCAATTGTATTAATATTTCGCCATCTGGCATTTCGGGTATATTATTCATAACAGAACTCATCATTTATTTTGCTAAATTAAAAGTGTTTTTTCAACTCCATAAGTTTAGTTTTTCGGGGCAGGTATCAACCTTTTCATACACATATAACCGTCGTTGTAACAGACCTGCTTATCTTCTGTTGCATCTGTCATAAAATGGTTATTAACATATTATCGTTTTTAATCCACTTATTGAATAATATATCTGTAATATCTTTTTTATTATTCAATGCTTTAATACATTTACTATGTAATAAGCTGACAACCTTATGTTTATTTACCAGAAAAATCTTTTTTATTTCTTTACCTCAGTAAAGCATGATAACACACACCGATTCTTTCAATTCAAATAAAATGATAAGTTGGCAAGAAATTGCAGAAGTAAGGCTCAATACCAATACAAATCATTATTCACTCCATGCTGTACCAGCTTTTAATAAAGGAGAAATTATCACTTCTTTTGGAGCTGCTACTATACAAAAATCTGCAACCTACCTAACAGTACAAACCGGGCCTGAAACACATATAACATTAACACCGGATTTTTTACAGTTCGTAAATCATAGTTGCGATCCGAATGTTTTTTTTGATACCAGTTCCATGCAACTGATTTGTGTAAAGCCAGTACTTGCAGGAGATGAATTATGTTTTTTTTATCCTTCCGCAGAATGGAAAATGGCACAGCCTTTCGTTTGCAATTGTGGGAGCAATAACTGTTTGAAATTTATAGATGGTGCCGCTTATCTCAATTATGAAACACTTGCTGAATACCGGTTAACAGATTTTATTTTGCAACAAATCAAATTAAATCCTTAAGCTGTTTTTTTATATCTCTAACTATATGACTAAAGCCAACCCAAACCTTTACCGCCTGCCTTCAGAAAAATTAAAAATTTGGGTACTGGCACCTTCGATTGAAAGCAACGATGAAACCATTGCTTACTACTACGATTTTAGTCAAAGCATTGCAGAGTATACCAAATGCTTTGGCGAAATGGGAATTGAATGGGTGTGGCAGCCCGTAACAACACTTGATTATGCTGACATCATTGCTAACGTCGTTGCAGAAAAAGAAGCCGGTATTTATCTGCCAATTGTATTCAATATTTGTGACGGGGATGAAATAAATAATACGCCCGGTATCTCCGTTGTAAAACTATTGCAGCAAAGCGGTCTTATTTTTACAGGCGCTGACGAGTATTTTTATGATATTACTACCTCAAAAATTCCAATGAAGATTGCTTTTAACAAAGCCGGTGTACCAACCGCACCATGGGAAGCAATTAAAAATACTCAACAACATCTCACCGGTATCTTTGAAAGATTGGGAACACCTTTGATTGTAAAACCTGCTGTATCGGGTGGCAGTATGGGACTTGGTATAAAGAATATAGTTAGCAATGAAGCAGACTTAAAAAGCCAGGTTATTAAGATGTTTGAAGGATATCGCGGCTGGAATTTAACAAGCGACGGACTGGTTGCAGAATCATTTATAAACGGCAACGAGTATACTACATTGATCGTGGGCGCTCACGACAAACCAGAATTTGCAATTGTATATAACCCGGTGCAAAGGGTATTTCACCCATCTTTACCGGATGCAGAGAAAATATTAAGTTTTGACCGGCTTTGGGAGATTTATGAAGATGAAGAACCGATGCCCGATGAAGAAAATTTTTACGAATATGAAGCGCCCGATGCAGGCATTATTGATGAAATAAAAAAACTGAGCTGGGATGCATTTAAAGCAACAAAAGGCATTGGTTATACAAGGGTAGATCTTAGACAAGATAAATTGACAGGTAAATTATATGTACTTGAAGTAAATGCGCAATGCGGTTTAAGTGACGATGAGGATTATACATCCATTGGAGCAATTTTGAGATTAAGCGGGAAGACATTTACAGAATTGATAAAAGAAATAATAAATACGGCCTTTTTAACTTCAGCCACAAAAAAACAGAAAAGAAAAAGCATTAAACTGGTTAACATAGATTACCGATTACCCTTTAGAAAAACCGGCGATTCCGCGTGAATTAAAACGGTCTGTTAAAATTATGCAGGTACCTCAAAATAATACTCCGACAGATTTAAAAACATCATTCGCTACTGCCACTACTGACGGGAAATCTATTCTGCGTATATGTGTATTGCAACCTGATTATTCTACCTCCAGTGTAGATTATCAACATTATGATCCTCCAAGAAATTTATCTCCTTTAATTCCGGAAGCTCATTTTGATCATGTAAGCCTTAATAAGCTTTCCACTTACAGGCAGTTGAAAGAATTAAAAAAGAAAAACTACGATATTTTTGTAAATCTATGCGAAGGTTATCTTGAATGGGAAGTTCCATCCATAGATGTAATCTATACGCTCGAATTACTGAAGCTGCCTTTTACAGGACCTACTACATTACTATACGATCCTTCAAAAGAGTTAATGAAATATGTTGCCTATACAGAAGGAGTCAATACACCGGCTTATGCCTTGTTAGAAGATGCAGAAAATTTAGCAACCCAAATAAAAAACCTGCATTTTCCCTTGTTTGTAAAGCCAGCCAAAGCAGGTGATAGCCTGGGCATAGATGAAAAAAGCCTTGTACATACAATCGGGGAACTAGAGGCTAAGGTCCAGGAAATTTTCACAGAATATAGTCCCCTGCTGGTAGAAGAATATATCAGCGGGAGGGAGTTTACGGTGATGATAGCGGCTACTGGTGATGATGAAAAAACCGCTGTTACTTTTAAACCCGTTGAGTATATTTTCCCGGAAGGAAACCAGTTTAAAAGCTATGCCCTTAAAACAAGCGAGCTTCATCCAAATGCAAATATTCCAGTTACAAATGAACTAATTGAACAACAATTAAGGGATTCGGCACAAAAAATTTTCCGGAGTTTTAACGGTGTAGGTTATGCAAGGCTTGATTTTAGAATGGATGAAAAAGGCGATTTGTTTTTTCTCGAAATCAACTTTACCTGTTCGGTTTTTTACAAAGATGGATATGAAGGTAGTGCCGACTACATTCTTAAATACGATGGTATGGGTCAGGCTAATTTCCTGCGTCACATAATCGCAGAAGGTATGGCCCGGCATCAACGGATGAAGAAGAAGTATATAATGAAGGGGAATTCAATAGCCGGGTATGGTATTTATGCTACGCAACAAATTGAAGCGAATGAATTGGTTTTTAAAGGAGAAGAACTTGCACAGCGGATAGTAACCCGCAATTATGTAGCGAAAAACTGGAATGATAAAGAAAGGGAAACTTTTAAGAAATACGCTTATCCGCTTAGTAATGAGGTTTTTTTGCTTTGGGATTACGATCCAACAGGCTGGGCTCCCCAAAATCACAGTTGTAACCCCAACACTGTTTACATCGGATTAAATGTAATCGCCCTTCGAAAAATTCCGGAAGGCGAAGAATTAACCCTCGATTATTCGTACTTCCTGGATGAAAATATGGAGCCTTTTAATTGCCGATGCGGATCTCCCATCTGCCGTGGTTATATTACCGGAATCAAAAACAATTCGGTTACCGAAAGGGAAACAATTACCGGGGCTGAGAATAAAACCTGATTCATTCTGCTTCCATCTTTGCTTTATAATCTTCTCTTGCTGGTTGAAAAACGTCCAATGCGATGCAATCTGTTATCGCTCTGCCTGAATGCTTAACTCCAGAAGGAATTACAGAAACTTTTCCTGGTTCGATTACCTCGGTTTTTTCACCAATCGTCATTTCAAGCTTACCTTCCAGTATATGGGTAACCTGTTCATGCACATGGGCGTGCTCAGGGAGTATGCTTCCTGCTTTGATACTCCAATAACCCAGGCTCATATTTTCAGTATGTATAAATTTACCATCAAAGCCCGGAAGTAATTCTTTAGATGGTAAGTTCTTCAACGAAATGAATCCCATATCTTTTTCTTTAAATTATTGAATGTATATTTTTAATGAATTCTTTTTAGAACGGCAGCAGTCAATGTTTTCATGGAAACTGTTTTTCCTTTAATTTCCTTGTTTGTTAAAAGATCGATATACACACCAGGAGCAGGTAAATCGAGCATTTGATTACCAGGTTCGAGATTAAACAAAACGATAATTTCCTGCTTTGTATCATATCTTTTATATCCGAATTTTTTTCCATCGGCAACAAGAAACTTTATTTTACCCAACGACAAAACAGGGTTTGCTTTCCGGATACCAATCAATTTTTTATACCAATCAAATTGTTGCTGATCAAATCCAACCTGGTCAAAGGTTTTAATGCCCGGCTGATAATTATTTCGTGTTTCATTTTCAAAAGTCAATTCCTTCCACCACAATGGTTTTCTACAATGAGGATCATCTGCACCCCACATTCCCATTTCTTCTCCATTCCATATTTGTGGAGCACCAATACTGGTAAACAAATGTACCAGGTACAAGCGCAATCTTTTAAATGTAGCCGTATCGGGCTTACCGGTTCTATAACCTGGATCATCATGAGGTGTTGCCCTGAATTTATATTTATTCGGATTATAAAAATCGGTTAATAATCTGGGGGCATCGTGCGAGGATGAAACATTCATCATGGCATATCGGTTCGATTCCTTCAGCCGGTTCCATTGAAACACCAGGCTATCCTTTAATTGCATAGCGTCTATTTCAAAATCTGTTTTCGCAAAAAAATATCGTGCGGGTCTGTATGCCTGGTAAAACATTACTGCATCAAAGATATCACCCTTTGTATATGGTGCCGGATTCATTAGTTTGTCGGGCCATTCTTCCCACCATATTTCACCAATCAAATATGCATTCGGGTTAACAGCTCTTACTTCCTTTCTGAAATCACGCCAGAATGCAAGCCCCACCTGATCGGCTACGTCTAATCGGTAACCATCAACGCCATGGGTAATATCTCCATCCGGAGCCAACCACCTTTTTGTTACGGCAAAAATATGTTGCCTGGCCCCCTCATTTATATTTCCTTCATAAGAATAACCTGTTTGGCGTGCAGTAGCAATACTTGTTTTTTTTATTTCAGGAAGGCTTTGTATGCCAAGCCATCCTTTATAGGTAAACTCGTTTTCCAGGGTTGTGGAATCATTAAATGAAGTTATATCATACCAGTCCTTATAAGATGAAGCTTGTTGTTTTTTTAAGATATCCTGCCATGCCCAAAATAAGGTACCGGTATGGTTCCATGAATAATCAATTATTATCTTCATCTTTCGCTGATGCACATCCTTAACCAGTTGTAGAAATAGCTTATCGGCTGAAGTCCATTTCCAGCTAGAAGGATCAGCCGGATTTTCAGCGGCAATTATTTTATTGTCTCCCACCGGGTCAGGGCCAAAATTTACATCTATATGGTGATAATTTCTTGCGTCGTATTTATGCAGGGATGGCGCATCATTGATGGGATTAATAAAAAGTGCAGTAATTCCAAGGTTTTGGAGATAATCCAGCTTATTTATTATGCCCTGCAAGTCGCCACCATATCGGCGGTATTGAATAGTTTCATTGAAAGGCTTTTGCATATTTCTTTCCCACTCCTGTTGTCCGTACCAATTTGTTGTCCATGGTGTTACGCTCCAATCTTTTGGTGCTTCGGCCTGGCCGGGTACCTGAATATTAGTTAGTCCGGGATCATTCTTCGTATCTCCATTATTAAACCGCTCTACAAATATTTGATACCAGATAGCACTTTTGCTCCACGCCGGCGGTTCATTAAAAGCGGTGGTTTTGGTTTGGGCTTTCCCATTCATAATAGAAAATATAAGAACAATTGTTGAAATTAGTTTTAATGGCATGATGGCAATTTTAATGACGGTACTATTTCCTTTATCAAACAATATAAATTGAAAAGCGGAGGAAAAATTGGAAATGGCTCAAATTCGGGTAGTAGTAATATTTACCAAGTTAACCCTGTACCTAAACTTTATCGGATAAAATTAATGTTTTTCGACATTGTTGTCTCCGCCGAAAGACACCCGGGATTTTGAATCATCCTTCGGGCAATACCTAAAAAAGCTGGATACTTGGCCATTTATCCACAATATTTTCCACTCATACATTTTATTTAATTTTCTAAAAAACACTTTACTTCCTGAAATGTAATACTGTCGTAGCTTTTAAGTAAAATAAGCTATTAGCCGCTACCCGCTACTAAAAAATAAATGGTACTTTGTGTTGCATAGTACTGAATAAAGTATTAGCTTTGTGTTATCAAAATGAATCAAAACAAAAACAATTAAAACTTACAATCATGAAAAAGCAATCAACCAGCTTATTTACTCAAATAAGCAAAGAACAATTTGAAAATCTTACAAGCGTAGTAAAAGAAACGCTTGCGAACGGTTTTAACCTTCCTGTAATCAAAAAGTTTACCGCTGCTGAGTTGTGGAATATACAACGCCAGGGTAAAATGAGAACTCAAAGAAGATTTTCTTTTTAATAACAAAAAACACTAACATCTAATATAAACAACATGAAAAAGTTATCAAACAATTTTCTTATCCAAATGAGCAAAAAACAATTCGAAAATCTTACAACCGTAGTGAAAGAAACTTTAGCTACCGATATTAACATGCCCGCCAGAAAAACCTTTACAACTGCTGATCTGTGGAATATTCAGCGCCAAGGCAAGACAAGGATACAAAGAAAACTTTCTTTTTAATAACTAAATGAATCAAATTTTAAAACATACAATCATGAAAAAGCAATCAACCGGTTTATTTTCACAAATAAACAACAGGCATTTCGAAAATCTAACAACAATTATCAGTGAAACTTTAGCCTGTGGCTTAAACTTTCCTGTTAGCAAAAAATTTAGCACTGTTGACCTTTGGAACATACAGCGCCAGGGAAGAACAAGAATACAGAGAAGATTTTCCTTCTAATTGCAAAATACACAGAATAAAAACAGGTAATCATGAAAAAGAAATTAAACATATCTTATAGCCAATTGACAGAAGTTCAATTCGAAGATCTAACATATATTGTGGAAGAAACATTGGGAGTTGGTTTTAACAGTTCGAAAACCAACATTTTTACAGCGGCTGATCTTTGGAATATTCAGCGCCAGGTGAAAAGCAGGATCCAACGTAGAACAATCGCCTAATTATTATACCCGGTATTTTTTAATAAAGCGTTTGTTTTGCAATACAAACACTACCGAAAATGCAAGTCCTTATTTTTTATGGCGAACGATGTAGACCAGCGAACTGCACGCTTCTTTATGCTTAAATGCCTTAAGATTAGATTGAAAACCGTTCACCATAGCAGCAACTAAATTCCCTTTCCTTTTTTTATATCCTTCGCTTAGCATTGCTATATAAAATGCATCCAGCCACATCGGCTTTATGGAAGCTAACTGTAAACCATGTTGATTTACCAGGCGGCTCAAAGCTGATGGAGAAAAATGATAAAGATGCCTCGGCACATCGTATGCTGCCCAATATTCTTTGTAATGCTCCGCATCCGCCGAGGTGTAATTTGGTAATGCAATCAACGCCACCCCATCCCGCTTTAATACCCTTTTAACCTGGTCTATATATTCATGGAGTTGATGCACATGTTCCAAAACATGCCACATGGTTATGGCATCATATTGCTCATCGGGAAACTTAAATAATTTTTCGGGACTATCCGTCTGAATTCCATATTTTTCTTTACAGATGTTTCTGGCTCCTTCATCAGGTTCAATACCTGTCACCGACCATCCGGATTCAAAAGCCCTATCCAGAAATGCACCGGTGCCGGAACCAATATCCAGCAATTTCCTTATGGCCAAACTTTTATCAAGGCAATTCTTTACCAGGTTCATCTTCCAGTTGAGCGTATAGTTCCTGGCAATTTTGTACACTTTATTTACCAGGCCTTTCTCTGTATCTGAATGAGAAATATAAGTATCTGATTGATAGTAAGGGCCAATGGAATTGAGATCCGGAATATTCTGTGTGAAGCGAATAGTACAATCCCTGCATTCCCAAATTTCAAAAATTTCACCTGATACGGTGTAATCTTTACAGGCCAACACTTTTCCAATAACGCTCCATCCACAAGCCGGACAATTGGTAAAAGTTATTTTTGAGCTCATTAGTCTTATATAATTGGTGGCAAAAATACTGTTTGCAGGCTACAAATCTTACTTAACAACTTTTCTTAATTCCCTATCTTCCTTTCAATACTTATACCGCTCCAAATAATTCAAACTTAACTAATACCGGAAGATGGCTGGAAAATCCTCATATTTTCAGGTAAGAAAAATAAACGGTTTTACTTTTACCCGTTTCAGTTGTCTCTATTTCTATATCATTTTAACACTTTTGGTGTTTTTCTTCCTTTTTCACGAGGTTTTTCCCTTGTGGTTATTAATTTTCAGTTATACATTGGCAGTAATATTATTTACACTCATTATAATATTAAGTGCTGATGAATACTATAATCAAAAAAAGAATACGGGTTTATATCAACGTAAGAAAGAAACTGGAGCTTGCCAGGAAGATTTATGAAAAGCACAAGGCCGAAGGTTGTAATTCACCGCTTTGTTCAATCGAAAATTTTAATTGGGATGCAACAGGGCCAAAAATTGACTTTTGTCTGGAAAAACACAAAGAAGCATCACAGCTTAACAAAAGCGTAGAAGAAATGTATCGGCAGCGGGATTCTGTTCTTGCAGAAATTACCGACATTATCGGGGCCACTAAATTATTACTAAAAAGCAAATACCATTTAGGTCCGGAAGAATTGAACGAATGGGGATTTTTAGACTATACCAGTATAACGGAGTTGGTAAAAGTACCACCCTAAAAGGAAGGATTTGGGATAATATTTACCAGTATTTTCTGAATAGACAATTTCTGATCTTCGAAAACTTCGTGAGTGAAGAATAAATAAAAGTTGTCCGTTCTAAATCTACCTTAATTAAACAAATTATTACCAGATGCAAAATAGCTTGCCTGGGTTCAATTTTTAAAATCTACTAACATGAATGCATTAAGAAACAAAGTACAATTAATTGGCAACCTGGGAAACGCACCAGAAATTAAAAATACTGAAACCGGGAAAAAATTAGCACGGTTTAGTATAGCCACCAATGAAACCTATCAAAATGCAAATGGGGAAAAAGTAACAGAAACAACCTGGCACAACCTGGTGGCATGGGGCAAACTGGCTGATATTGCTGAGAAATATTTGCACAAGGGTACAGAAGTGGTTATAGAAGGCAAACTCATCAATAAAAGTTATAACGACAAGGAAGGTAATAAAAAGTTTTTTTCAGAGGTACAGGTAAACGAAATGCTGCTTACGGGAAGCAAAGAAAAGGCTATGTGATAAATTGAATCTAAAAAGCAGGTACAGCAGAACTCAAGAATGTATAAATAATGCAGGCGATTACAAATATCAATTACCAACCAATAAAGTTTGGGAATGAAGCGGGTATTCTTTCTGAAGTTTCACATTTGTGCAATCGCTTTTTACGTTCTAATTTTGATCTTTGCTTTACAAAACCAAGTTCCATGCGCCATACAGATTCATTTCAGTTTGCATCCGATTTTGTTAACTACACAAATACTTCCATCTTCTTAACTGGTAAGGCGGGTACGGGTAAAACTACATTTTTGAAATATTGCAAGGATAATGGAGTAAAAAACACGGCTATCGTTGCACCAACAGGAGTGGCTGCTATGAATGCAGGGGGTACTACCATACATTCATTTTTTCAGTTGCCATTTACCCCCTATATACCAATGGGCAAAGGGTTTGATGGAAACGCTGGTGTAAATGATAAAAATAGTTTAATCAGCCGCCTTCGCTTAAATAATGACCGGAAGGAAGTGATGCAAAATCTGGAATTGCTGATCATTGATGAGGTAAGCATGGTGCGGAGTGATGTACTTGATGCAATTGACGCTGTGCTGCGGCATGTACGAAGTCAATATACAAGACCTTTTGGTGGCGTACAGGTTTTGCTGATTGGGGATATGTACCAGTTGCCGCCAGTAGTTAAAGACGATGAATGGCAGTTGCTAACTCCTTATTATAAAAGTCAGTACTTTTTTAACAGCCATGTAATAGAAAGCCAGCCACCGGTATATATAGAACTGGACAAAATTTACCGCCAAAGTGATGCCTCCTTTGTATCTGTACTCAACCAGGTTCGTAACAATGAAATGGATCAGGATGGTTTTGATTTATTGCATAGCCGCTACCTGCCAAATTACGATCCCCCGAAAACAGAAAATTACATTACACTCACCACGCACAATAACAAAGCAGATGCAATAAATTTTAAATCACTCAGTGAATTAAAGGGTGCCATGCAAAATTTTGACGCTTTGATTGACGGCGAGTTTTATGAAAAATCTTTTCCGGCTGATTTACAATTAAAATTAAAAACGGGTGCACAGGTAATGTTTATTAAAAACGATACGGAAAGAATACGAAGGTATTTCAACGGAAAAATTGGCATCGTACAAAAAATTGAAGACGAAAAGATCCTGGTTTTATGTAATGGAGATGCAAGCCCAATTGAGGTAAAAAAAGAAAAGTGGAAAAATATACGGTATGTGTTGGATAAAGCAACGAACCAGGTTGAAGAAAATGAAATTGGTTCATTTACTCAATTTCCGTTAAGATTAGCATGGGCCATTACTATCCACAAAAGCCAGGGGCTCACTTTTGAGAAAGCCATCATTGATGCCGGAGAGGCTTTTGCTCCGGGGCAGGTATATGTGGCTCTTAGCCGCTGTACCACCCTGCAGGGGATGATTTTGCATAGCAGGATAAACAATAATAGTTTGCATAGTGATAATCGGATTACTACATTTTCCGCAACACAAAAAACCTCGGCTGCACAAATACAAATTTTGCACGAAGCTAAACGCCGGTTTCAGCAGGATGAAATAAAAAAGTTATTCCTTTTTTCAACACAGGAACTTAATTCGAAAGCACTTTTTTCTTTCTTTTCCTTGCAGCAGACATCCTTTAATAAGGAGGCATTGGCCTCCATAGAATCTATACATTTATTGGTTACGTCAATTAACGCCACTGCCAAAAAATTTGAGCCACAGTTAAATCAGTTACTGGAAGAAAATATATTACCTGAAAATAATGAAGTCCTGCAAAAGCGATTAGTTGCTGCTGCCAATCATTTTGTCAATGAGTTGGAAAACTTAAAAAATGAAATAAATAAATGCCCGGCAGTAACAGATAGTAAGTTGATGGCCACTGATTTTAATAAATTACTATTGAATTTATATACCGGCGTTTCATTACAATTGCATTTATTGTCAGGATGTCGGGAAGGTTTTAAAGTAGCTGAATTTTTACAACATAAAAGGAAATTTATAAAACCGGTGTTATTAGTAAATGCTTACGCTGTAAAGTCAAAATATATAAAAACGGACAGCCCTCACCCCGAATTGTACCAATTGCTTCGAGAGAAAAGAGATAGCATTTGTGAAGAAAAAAATGTTCCGGTTTATTTAATAGCGAATGGTGTTACGTTGAATGAAATGGCCATGTATCTTCCTCAAACAATAGAGGAATTAAACCGGATTGCAGGGTTTGGATCTGCCAGATCAAAGCAGTATGGCGAAGCGTTTTTAAGTATTATCAGGCAATATTGTGAACAACATAATTTGCGAACCAATATTGAAGCAAAACCGGGAAAAGTAAAGCGGCGGGAAAAAGCAATTGGAATAAAGACAGACACAAAAACGGCAAGCTTCACACTTTTTAAAGAAGGAAAAACGATTGAAGAAATCGCAATGGAAAGAAATATGTCAATTGGTACAATAGAGGGCCATCTCGCTTATTTTGTTACTATTGGGGAGATTGATATCAATACCATTGTGCCCCTGGATAAGCAGGAGCTTATAAAATCGGCGGCAGAAAAATACGGTGTACTAAGTAATAGGATACTTAAAGAAAACCTACCTGATGATATCACGTATGGACAAATACGAATGGCTATTGCATCTTTTAATCGATTACTAACTGATATAAAATGATACGTCATTTAAATTGTAAAAAAGCGTAGGATGAAAATCGCAAAATTGCCTTTACTTATTGGTCTTTTTTTTTATGCAATCCTGTGCAACGAACAAAAGTTTTGTCAGAAGTTTTGAGATGGAACAGAAATTTGGCAGGGAGCCCGGGAGTGCCGTTTTTGTAATCAAGAAAAACGGACATAAGGTAGAAGGTAAAAAATTGACTTATTCTCACACTTCAATTTGGAGAGTTCAATAACTGGAAAATTGGATTGCAGTGAATGGACAAAAAATTCAGGATTGTGAATACAAAATCATCCAAACGGAAAAAGCATACAGACATTTATATTTTCCTGATTACACAAGATTTGGTAATCCTTTCTTCATAAACAGCTTAAGGTATGGAAAATTAAACCTTTACTATCATGAATACATTGCTTTAGCTAACGGTAAAGACGTAAGAGGCGATTATCACGTTTATGTCTTCGAAAAAGAAAAAGGCAAGCTGGTTGTCCTTGATTATGATAGTTTTTCCATTGCTTTAAGTGATAACCAGGATGCATTGAGAAAGTTTAGACAATCATATCCCAAAGGTAAAATTGCAACATTTAATGAAAAAAGCAATCGGGCCAATTTAATCCTGGTAACAGAACTGTACAACAAGAGTTATAAAATATAGGTGAGAGACGGGTGGAGTTTCAAAATAAAAGACAGGTGATATTCAGATATTTCTGAAAAAAATTTTCAGAAAGACTTTTTCACTGAGTGTAAACCTTACTTAATTGAATTAACAACGGATATTCAATCTTTGGTTTTATAACAGAATCGATTTACTTAACATTGTTTAAATTCCCTATCAGTGTTTGTTATAGTTCAAAAAAAACCGGGGTAGAAACCCCGGTAATTTTTAATCCGTACCCTATGAAAACTATCTTTAAAATAATCTTTGAACAGAGACTTTTTAAGTCTTACTGAAATTATGTGTTGATGTATTAAACTTAATTGTTAACCTGACACAATGGTTGCATAATATATGCCAATTTCAGAAAGCCATAGCTGGCATAGCTTTCAACAAAATGAAACACACTAAAGCATCCGCATTACAGACAATTCTTCCAAATAATGGAACCAAAAAAGTTTAAATATGAATTGCAGCTAAAATTTTAAAAAATCAGGAATAAAACCTAATTAATAAACCAAAGTAATTTTCGTTCCACCCTTCCATCATTTCTTCATAGGCTTCGTCTGGGATATTGGTATGATTTAATTCCGCGGATGTTCCTTGTTTGTGCGGATGGAGTTTGATTGTAACAATCGATTCAGCCTCCTGGTCACCAAAATACCATTGTTGTACAATTTTTTTTCCTTGATCAAAAGCAAGGTTTTTACCAACAATACTTCCTTCCCATAAAGAAAATTCTGTTCCCGGTTCGGTGCTCATTTCGGCTTCCTCTCCTGTCCACAATTGAATAGTTGATGGAAGGGTTAATGCAAGATATACCTCCTCAGGTAAGGCGGGGATAATATAATATTTCTTTAAATCCTTCATTTTTTACGTTCTATTCGTAAAGATAAAACCCTTTTTATTATCTGCAATATCTCAATCCCTTTGAAAGGATGGTAAATGACCTACCTTACCATTTAAAACCTATAAAATGAGTCACCATTTTGATTATTTGATTGACAGTTACCTTGAGAATAATGTAGGAATTGATGCGGGATTTTTAAGTGAAGAATTGTCTAAAGGCTTACGGCAAAATATTCTTAAACTACAGAGTGAGGAATTGATGACAGCGGCAGGAATTGGTAATGATGAAAAAAGGGATGCCCAACAAAAAATAAGGGGAGATAAAATTTACTGGATGGATAAAAATTATACTAATATATTTGAGCAGGAGTTTTTACAGCAAGTGGAAGACTTTATTGACCGGTTAAATTCTACATGTTACACCGGAATTAATGGGTACGAATTTCATTATGCAGTTTATGAAGAAGGTAGCTTTTATAAACGGCATAAAGACCAGTTTAAGAATGATAACAACAGGAAATATTCTCTCGTTAATTATTTGAATGAAAACTGGGCGGAAGAAGATGGAGGACAATTATTGGTATACCATAAAAATGAGGAGGTTCAAAAAATTTTACCTCAAGCACAAACAGCGGTGTTTTTTAAAAGCGATGAAATGGAACATGAGGTAACAGTAGCGAATCGCAGTAGAATGAGTGTTACCGGTTGGTTGAAAAGAATGTGATTTTATGATATTATAAACAGGCGTCCCTTAACATTTTCATGTAAACCAGCCCTTTTTCACGGGCAAAATTAATGTTACAGTCGGGGATATTTTCAGGATGTTTGTAGTGCTCCAATGCTTTGTCAATACTTTCTTCTCTTAACAGGTGAAGCATAGGATATACGGATCGGTTAGTATAATTAGCAGCATCTTTTTCAGGTGAATTGGCAAACTGGTACAATGGATGAAAACTGGCCAGTTGATAAATTCCTTCGTATCCATTACGCTTTAAAAACTTCTCTGCCAATGATACAAGATCAAAGTAGTCATCCAGTCGATAGAACGAATTGGGAAAAATAAGGAAAACTGTTTCAATGTTTTTTTCATCATCAAGGCGGGTCGTTTCCCGTGAAAACGATTCCAAACATTCTTTCGCATCTGCGCTCGTTTCTACCTGGTAATGTACCGAATGCTGTTTCATTACATTGGCAGCAAAGGGACAAAAATTACATCCAACCACTACATCAATGATCCATTTTTTTGTCTGGTCGATTACTTGTTGTGGTGTTGGCATTTTACTTTTAATATTTTTACACGGTAAAGCTAACTCTATTTGACCGTTACAATTTTTGTGGTTTTAATTCCTTATAGGTGCACACGTTTCAACTTGAATTTACTTTAGGAGGCCTGCCTCAATTTTTTTACTTTTCATTATGAAATATTTTTTGTTACTGGTATTTATTTTAATTTCCAATTTTACTACCGCTCAAATCAACCCCGCCAATATTACTATTGCCCGGGATAGCTTTGGTGTACACACGATTACCTTACAGCCACCGTTTTTTCGCTGAGTATTTTTTGTGGTGTTGATAATATACTTCCGAAAATTTTAGGGGGATCGGTAGGCACGATTCCGGGTTTGGGTTCTGAGGGTTGCAATGCTTTTGCATTTCATCCTTCAAAAATCACAACTGGCGAAGCTTTCCTTGCCATTAATGCACACCAGCCTATTGAAGGGCCAACCGCCTTCTACGAAGCTCATTTGCAAAGTGAACAAGGCTGGAATATGCTCGGAGGTTTGTCCCCAGGCGGCTGCCTTATATTTCATGGTGCCAACTAAAATCTTGGATGGGCGCATACTGTTAACAGTCCTGACAAGATAGATGTATACCAGTTGCAACTGAACCCTGCAGACAATAACCAATACAAATTTGATGGGGAATGGCTTCAACTGGAAGTTAAAAAAGCCAAGCTGAAAATAAAAGGAATACCTCTTACAGTTTGAAGGAGGGTTTACTGGAGTAAGTATGAGGCTACGGTAAAAACTAAAAAAGGTGCATTTGCTATGCGATTGCCTGCAAATATGGACTGTAAGGCACTCGAAGAATGGTACCGTATGAACAAAGCCCACAATTTTACTGAGTTTTTCAAAGCAATTTCAATGACCAGCCTGCCCATGTTTAACATTGTATATGCAGACAAGCATGACACTATTTTTTATATCAGCAATGCAAAAAAACTTCCCTTCAGAAATGCCGACCTGCAATACAAATGGAATGGAACTTTACCTGGCAATACGTCGGCTACTTTATGTACGAAGTTTAAACCCGTTACTGCTTTGCCACAATACCTTAATCCCGGCTCCGGTTATTTGTTTAATTCCAATCATTCACCGTTCCTGTCTACAGAAAAAAATATAACCTCAGCGCTAAAAGTTTTGATGTAAACGGTGGTTTTGAATTATACAACAATAATCGTAGTCAGCGAGTAATGGAGCTTTTTAAAGGATTTGATAAAATAAGTTATGACGATTTTAAAAAAATTAAGTTTGAGAGGGCCCGCAGACGCGACAGTTTGCTTATGTAATTGATAGTATGCTAAATTTAGATCCCATAGATTATCCCTCGTTAAAAGATGTAATTATTAACCTGCAGGAATGGGATAAAAGAGTTATAAAATCAAGTAAAGGGGCTGCAGTATTTTTATTATTGTACTATTATCTTTGAAAGAAACTAAGCGGCACGCCTCCACGACAAATTACAAAATCAGAATCTAATGTTGCGCTACAATTTATTCATGATTACATGATAAAAAATTTAGTCAATATTCATCTTACATTAGGCGATATACAAAAACTGGTAAGGGGCGATGATGCCCGGCCCGCTGATGGATTGCCGGATATTTTAGCCGCTGCTTATACCGAAGCTTACAATAACGGAACGAGAAAAATAACTACCGGTGATGTATACATTTGCTTTGTCCGTTATCCAAAAGATGTTTTACCAATCACTGAGTCTGTTAATACTTTTGGTGCATCTCAGCATCCGGGATCCCTTCACTTTAAAGACCAGATTACCACGTTTCAAAGGCAAGAAACCAAACACATGACATTGGATAAAAAAGAAGTACTAAAAAATGCGGAAAGAATTTATCACCCTATCGTACATCAAAAACATTAGATTTTCAAAAATAACAAACGTCGCTGTTAATTTCCAGCGACGTTTGTTTATAAAAAATTTAAATAATTAATCAACCTTAAAATCAACCAGCACATCCCCCCACATTAAAGAAACTAACCCCGATTCATTAGCTGCAAAAGTCATTTTTTCTGTAAATGCTTTTGCCTTAACAGGCTTTGTTACTATACGTAAAGCATCATCCGCCTGACTATAACCATCAGAGCCCCATAGGTCAGATTTCTTATTGAAAATAATTGTCCATTCTTTTTCGCCAGGTACAGTATACAAGCCGTACTTGCCCGCAGCCAGCGTTTTACCGGCGATAGTAACATTTTTGCTTATTTCAAAAATGGTAGCCTCGTTTGCACCGGTTCGCCACACTTCTCCAAAAGTGGCAATTTCTTTACCAATCATTCTCCCCTTTATAGATGGTTGACTATAATCAATAACAATGTTTACTCCATTTGCTGTGGTTACAAATACTTTGGCCGGTGGGCTTGGCCTTTTACTTTTATCCTGGGCGCAGGAAGAAAGTGTAGAAAAAGAAATAGCAGCTACCACAAATAAACAAATAATATTTTTCATGTTTTTTAAAAATTAAGTTACAAAAACTGTTCAATTTACCATGATGAATTTATCAATGGCGATATGTATCCATGAATGAAATTAGCCACGGAAACGGGTAGTGGTTTTTATTTTTTACACTTTGATTGAAGAAAGTGAACCTAAAATTCCAAATACTTTCAGTAACCAAACAATAATCAATATTACCACCACAATATTAAGGATGCTTTTTATTTTGCCATCCATCGGGATATACCTGTTAATGAGATATAGGATAACTCCAGCTACAATTAGAACTATCAGTATAGTTAATATAGGCATATTTATTCTATTTATGTTTTTAGTTTAATTTATTATGCAAAGTTCTCTTTTGTTTTATTTTAATCCGTTACATAATTGAATAAATTGTTTGCATTATTCACAGGTGCAAAAGTCAGAATATTTATATTAATTCGAAGAAAATTTTTTGATGTTGTTTAAAGTTTCATTCGTGCAAATTTTAAATACCTGAATAATCATATTGAGACGATATAAAAATGGACTACTTCTGTTTATCATTTGGCATACTACTTCAAAATCTATTGTGATAGATCATATTGTGGCCTGCATATCTGAAGTAAAAAATTCTCCTGCCGGAGACTATATATTTTTTTTTATGATTCTTCAATAAAATTGAAACGACAAAACTTTGGGATTAATGGAAATTATCTTCCAAAATCATCTTGTACTCTTACAATATCTTCTTCATCACTCGGATCTGATTTATCTGTATGTCTCCAGATTTCTGCAACTATTCCCCAACTTTCAAGGCCAATCAGGCGATGACGTTCTCCCTGCTTTAATTGTATGATGTCGCCCATATTTAAAAGAGTGGTTTCTTTTTCTTCGTCAGTATCGCTTGTTATAACACCTGCCATACCTCCTATTAATTTCCATATTTCTGCACGACGATGGTGATACTGCCAGCTTAATCTTTTCTCAGGGGCCACTACCAATATTTTTGGACTTAGTTTACCCGTAATGGTTAATTCGTCTTTCGTAAGATGTGAGAAATACAATCCTATAAATTTTTCTGATTCTGCTTCATCCAATACAAAGAAACCACCCCATGGACGGGTACTATCCTGATTGTTTACTTTTAAATTTTGTTGGTGAAGGTACTCTGCTACATTTTCAAATACCAATTCTTTTGGTGTGTCGGGAGAAAAATGAAGTGACATAATGTTATTATATTTTTGTTTTTTTAATGGGATTATTTTTTAAATTAAGATTGTATTAATGGCTTAAATTTAAAAAAATTTGATATATAAATATCAAATTATATATATTACGTTACCATTTTCTACATTGTTTTCTTTCTAAAAATGAAATAGTTGTGTTGAATTCAGTATCTATTTCATTTGAAACAAATGCAACAACTGAATTCGCACTTTGGATATTCCTATAATCCAGTTTCGTGGTAATAGTATTGAGCAGATCTCTCCATTTTTATCGGCCCATAAAAACCATCAGTATCTGTACGTCACTTGGATTTACGCCAGAAATGCGGGATGCCTGTCCTAGCGTTCGTGGTTTTATTTTCGTAAACTTCTGTCTTGCTTCGTTGCTTAATGAAACCAATTTATCGTAACTGAAATTTTCCGGAATTATCAGGTCTTCCAGTTGACTCATTTTTGCAACCAACTCTCTTTCCTTATCTATATAAGTTTCATACTTAGTTATTATTTCTACCTGTTCCAGGATTTCCCTATCAAATCCCGCTAAGGCATTTTTCAATTTCGGAACCCTACTAATCATGTTAGCTAATCCAATATTGGGTCTGAGTAATATCTGTAGCGCTTTCTGTTTGTTAATCAGTGGGGAAGATTGTAAACTTTCCAATAATTCGTTAACTTCCTCCGGTTCCAGCGATATCTGGCTTAAAATATCTTTGGCAAGTTTCACAGTCTCTGTCTTCTTTCTAACTTTATCCATCCTTTCCTGCGACGCCAAGCCGAGTCGGTAACTAATTTCAGTCAGTCGTATATCTGCATTGTCTTGTCGTAATAAAGTTCTGAATTCGGCCCTGCTGGTAAACATCCGATACGGTTCATCCGTACCCTTGTTAATAAGGTCATCTATCAGGACACCTATATATGCTTCGCTTCTTTTTAAAACAAGTGGCTCTAGTTCACGTGCTTTCTGGTGTGCGTTGATACCAGCCATTAATCCCTGACATGCAGCTTCTTCATATCCGGTAGTACCATTTATCTGTCCGGCAAAAAAAAGATTCGAAATTAGTTTTGTCTCAAGATTGAATTTTAGTTGGGTTGGAGGGAAAAAATCATATTCAATTGCATAACCAGGTCTAAACATTTTACAATTTTCAAAACCTGGCACTAACTTTAACGCCTTGTGTTGAACTTCTTCCGGTAAAGATGAGGAGAAACCATTTACATATATTTCGATGGTGTTAATTCCTTCCGGTTCTACAAATAATTGGTGTCTGTCTCTTTCGGCAAATCTATTAATTTTATCTTCTATACTTGGGCAATAGCGTGGACCTGTTCCCTGAATTCTCCCCTGAAACATCGGGCTTTTTTCAAATCCAGTTTTAAGTACTTCATGTACGGCACTATTGGTATAAGTGATCCAACAACTCCTCTGATGCGATGAAGAGATTTTCGGCGTGTCAAGGTAACTGAATCCAATAATATCTTCATCTCCTTTTTGTTCTTCCATTTTAGAATAGTCAAGGCTTCTGCCATCCAGCCTAGCTGGGGTACCTGTTTTTAAACGGTCACTTTCAAATCCTAAGGAAACAAGTTGTTCAGTTATTCCAGTGGCAGCTTTTTCAGCCATTCTTCCGCCTCCTAGCTGCTTTTCGCCTATATGGATGATTCCATTTAAAAAGGTTCCGTTAGTTAATACTACCGATTTTGCCTTTATCTCATGTCCCATTCCTGTGATTACACCATATACCGCATTCTCTCTTACTAATAAGCCATTAACCATATCCTGGTAAAAATCTACATTAGGCGTATTTTCCAACAATTCTCTCCATTTAGCAGCAAAAAGCATACGATCGCTTTGGGCCCTTGGGCTCCACATAGCGGGACCTTTGGAACGATTCAACATTCTGAACTGAATCATACTTTCGTCAGTTACAATGCCACTATATCCCCCCATAGCATCAATTTCCCTTACTATCTGACCTTTTGCAATTCCACCCATTGCCGGATTGCAACTCATTTGAGCAATAGTTTGCATATTCATGGTAATGAGCAACACTTTACTACCCATATTTGCTGCTGCTGCTGCTGCTTCACAACCTGCATGCCCTGCACCAACTACTATTATATCGTATTCGTTAAACATCTGTAGCAAAGTTACTCTAACTCTTACTCAATAAAGAGTGGCTGTTTAGCCAAATTTCTTTACTATTTCTCTTTCCAATATAATATCATCTATACTGTTACCCACATTTAGCCGGTTAAATTCTTCCTTACTAAATGTGGTGGCTACTTCTATCTGTGCCCTGTTCTGAATAATAAATTGCTCAATTGCAGGTTCATTTAACCTAACAGAAAATTCAATTTTTTCTATCTTCTCAATCATTTTTAAGCAAAGTGAATAGCTGGTTTTGGAGAATAGTGACTTAAAATATGATTTTACTGCCACCAAATCTATCCGGGTATTTACAGGCTTATTTTGTTCCAGCCTTGCCACCCGTATATTCACAAAATTCCAGCATAAGATAAGGTCTTCCTCATTTGAAAAATCAAAGTAGGCTAACGGTACTATATGATCAAATTGCCAGGCAGAACCGAATTCATCCCAATTTAATCCAGGGGTAAATTGTAGTTCAATCCAATTCCGAAACTGTTCAATACTTAAACCAAAATAAAAAGCATATCCAGTACTAATATTTTTTTCCAAAACATATCTCCTAAGTGCTAATTGCCACTTTCGTTTTTCTCTAAATTTTAAAGCAGCGTCATCAACTTCCACCCTTGGAGTCCATTTTTTTCTTTCCATTATTCAAAACTATTAATGTTTCAGGTGGAAACTGTGCTTCGTGGAACTTATTTTAAATACATTTGAGTGTAATAGTATATGGTAAGATTACTAAAAAAAAATCTATTATAATAAAAAAAGAAAAAAGCTTAAATATATTAGATAACAATCGAGCAACTTTTTTAGTCTACCTAACGCAATAAATTCCCAAATATTAATGATTTCCACTTTCTATTAGTTTTACTAGCCACTTATAATTATTCCTTTTCCTTTCAATAATAAGAAAGGTAATTTGCTAAAGTAGCCTCTCAGTAATTAGATAACTTTAGGCATATCTTGTCCAAAAATGTAAATTATTCAACACATGTATGTATATTCCGGCCATCAACCATTTTCAAATCATAAATATTAAAATAAAACTGAAGCGTCACAACATAATAAAAAAACACTCCTATAAAAATAAGTATGCATGTTTCAGTAAGAAACTGTGATTCGTGAAACATTATGCAAAATATAAATGGAGGTATTTATCTTCCAACGACCTCATTAACAAACGTTGCACTTTAGATTTATCCTTATAACCACATAAGTGCAATACACCATGAAACATTACTCGATGTATCTCCTGATTTAAGCTAGTTTTGAACTCTTTAGCATTTTCCTTAATCCTTTCCACACTGATGTAAATTTCACCAATAACTGGTTCGTTATTACCAGAAAAGTTAAATGTCACAATATCGGTATAATAGTCATGTTTAAGGAAGGTCTGGTTAATACTTAGGAGGTACTCATCTGTACAGAAAATATAATCCACTGATTGAACCAAAACTCCCTCTCTTTTAAAAATATCAAAAATAAAAGATCTCAATCGCTTACGCTTAGAAATTTTAAGGGAAGTGTCTTTGAAATGAAAATGTAATAACATTATAAATTTTATAAATCGAAATTATCAAACAAAACTGAATGATACCTTTGCAGTAAATAAAACAAGTAAAATGTACAGGCGACTCTCTGAAATAGCAGTAGGAAAAACAGTATTAGTAAAACACTTTGAAAAAGATGATATTTTCCTAAAATTAATGGAAATGGGTTGCGTACCTGGGGAAACAATCATAATAGACCAGGTAGCACCTTTAGGAGATCCAATATCAATCCTCGTAGCCGGTTATCATTTAAGCCTCCGATTAAATGAAGCAGAGAATATTTGGGTTGAAGAAGTAGATACCAAATCCTTAATCTAATTCTTTTTATAGCATTTATGAAAATAGGACTATACTTTGGTTCCTTTAATCCAGTTCATGTGGGACATCTTATTATAGCAAATTATGTAATTAATAATACGGATTTACATCAGGTTTGGTTAATGGTATCGCCACAAAATCCACTAAAACTATCTTCCTCGCTTTTAAATGAGTACCACCGGCTGCACCTGATACAATCAGCCTTAGAGGGTGAAACAAAATTAAAAGCATCGAATATCGAATTTAAGTTACCAAAGCCCTCATATACAGTTGTTACTCTCGCATACCTAAAAGAAAAATTTCCTCAACATGAATTTTCAATAATCATGGGAAGTGACAGCTTTTGCAATTTAAATAGATGGAAAAATTATGATTTGATTATAAAAAACCATTCCATGTATATTTATGAAAGAGAAGGCTTTAAAATAAAAAATTCACTAAACGCAACAATTCATCAATTAAATGCACCGATATTACAAATATCTTCAACCTATATCCGGAAACTAATAAAAGAAGGAAAATCAATAAGATTTATGGTACCAGATATAGTGAAAGAAGAAAT
>Ga0209181_10000394_pt1 | contig 81486 bp, 69 predicted proteins | sample MAT05_FD_187208 | JGI IMG/M metagenome (GOLD analysis project Ga0209181, IMG submission 187208) | Freshwater microbial communities from Lake Fryxell liftoff mats and glacier meltwater in Antarctica - MAT-05 (SPAdes) (version 2) | ecosystem: Environmental > Aquatic > Freshwater > Ice > Liftoff...
CCACCTCGTGCTCCACCTTCGCGACACCCGTCGCGTCACCCGTCGCGTCACCCGTCGCGTCACCCGTCGCGTCACCACCGGCCGTCATCATGGGGAGCCTACCTTCGTCGGGGGGGCCGAATCCATTGCAGATCTGGCGAGCTCGATCGCGACACCGGTCACGCCAGCCTGACCGGCAGCACCAGCAAGAGGTCCTGGATCTTCGCTGGATCGAGCGCGGCCTCGGCGCCGCCAGCCAGGTCGCCGGCCTGGACCAGCGTGAGCGTGTGGGTGCCGGTCCAGGGATGCGATGAGGTCCACGCGACCGGCGCGGAGGGGAGGCCGCCGAGGTAGCCGCTGTCGACGGTGAAGCTGCCGGTCGCGACGCCGTCGAGGGTGAACCGGACCGTGGCGGCCGTGGCGTTCTTGGCGAGGCGCAGCGCGAGGCGCGGCAGCTCGATGCTCGTGGGCCGCCCGCGGAACACCGGCCCCAACATGTCATCGGTGAGCTCGAAGGCAACCGGTGCGTTGGGCGCCGCGCGCAACAGCCGCATAAAGCTCGCGCCCAGCTCTTCGCGCAGGCTGACGATGCGCGTCGTCGGCTGGGTCGCGTAGTGATGCAGGATCGAGCCTGTCGTAGCCGCGGTGCTCTCGACGACCTCGCGGCGAGACTCGTCGGACTTGGCGCTGTGGGCCAGCGACACCACGACGTCCGTGATCGAGCCGTAGTCGAAGGCCCGCACCGTGCGCGGCAGCTCGAGTCGCCAGGTCGAGATCGCGCCTTGCCCTTCGAATGGCAGGTAACGCTCGTCGCGGAACGACAACTCGAACACGCCGCCATCGGCCTGCGCGGTGCTGGTGGCGATCGTCGTTCCGTGAGCCAGCGGGACGTCGATCAGATCGCCTTGCGGAGTCGCGCGCACCTTGCTGCCGAGCAGCGTCAGCGTGGCGCCCACGTTGACGTAGGGCCCGGTGACACACGGGATGGTCAAGCGCACCGCCCGCAGCCGTCGCTTCCAGTGGCCCGGATAGATGGCGTCGAAGGCGACCTCGGGGACCGAGAACTCGCAGCGGCCGGTCTCCCGCAGGGTCCACAGGGCTTCCGGATCGAGCTGGGACAGCGCGACGGGCTGATCGATCTCCAGCTCGCGATGATGAGTCTCGAGGAATCGCCGGTCCAGGCCCTGCAGATCCGACAGCAAGCGCTCGCCAGCGAGGAGTCCGCCCAGGCTCGCGTCCCAGTAGCCAGCCGAGAGGCCGCCCGTGGTGTCGCCGCGCTCGTAGAGATAGGCGCGCTCGGCGAGCCTGGCCAACGCGAGCGCGTGACCGTAGGCGAGGCGATAGAGCTGCTTCAGGCCCTGGGCCAAGCGGGTGTGAAGCGCCAGGTTGGTGACCCGGTCGCGCTCGAAGGCGAGGACGTCCTCGAGCTGTTGCAGGCTGTCGTCGTAGGTGACCAGCGACTGCTCGGCAGCCTTCACCCGGAGCACGGACGCGCGGCGCTGGCTCGCGAGGCTGGCCAGGTCGTCCTTGGCGCCTCGAAGCTGAAACCGCCAGCTTTGGTCGCGGCGACGGTAGCTCGCCGCAGAGCTCGAGCGGCCGGCCTCGGCCGCCAGAATCGAGGCACGGGTCGACCATACATTGCCGGCCGAATCGGCCACTCCTCCCAGCTCACGACCGCCAAATGACACCGACCACGGAGCATTGGCCTCTGGAATCAACCGGAGCGCGGACGCAATCGTGTGGTAAGCGTCCGCGATGCGCTGGAAAGCCAAGCTCAGCCCACGAGCATTCTGCTCTTTGAGCTCGTCGCGATCGAGCCCGACTGTGATGAGGTCGCTGTGGTAGTCGCGACGAAACTCGGCGGCCTTGATCTGCTGATCGATCGCAGTCAGACCTTCTTTGGCCATGCCGATGTCGAGCTCCCGCTGCCGACGGGTGAGCCGGGCCAGCGCCAGGCCCTGCTCCTGGCGTAGCCGCGACAGCGCCTCGTTGTCGCGCCGCTCCAGCGCACCGAGCAACGCGCCGCCGAAGCCGGCCAGTGACGACGCGAACCCCTTGGCCCGCTCGATGAGGTACGCGAAGCGGTAGGGCGGCACCTCGCGCGCCACGTCCGACACCAGATCGTCGGGCGTGAGTCCCAGAGCGGTCACCTCCAGCCGCGTCATCGAGTCGAGCTCTGGCGAGAACAGCGCCAGGTCTCGCAGCGCGCCGTCGAGATCGCGGCAGTGATGGATCTTCCAGAGCCGATCCTCGACCCGATCCCAGCGCGCCAGAAGCGCCTTGTTGACCGGCACGCAGAAGATGGGCCCGAGCTGCGCGAGCAGGCTGGTGGCCAGCGTGTCGTCGGTGACGCTCCGCGCCGGTGCGCCGACGCGACCGCCAATGCCGAGCGGGCCGTCGACTGCGCCCACCGATCTGGACGGCCCCCAAGCGCCGGTGCGCCCGCGCAGCCACTGTCGGCCGAACGAGACTGGCTTGGAGACGGTGGTGGATGCGATCCACGGCACGCGCTGGCGGGCGATGGCGAGACGCTCCATCGAGGCCATCGTCGGCACGGTGGTCGACACCGGCACCGTGGGCGCGCCCAGCCGCCGGGCCACGAGTTCAGTCTCGGCCGCGATGGAGAGGGGATCCGCTTGGTACAAGAGCGGCTCGATGTGCGCGTAGTCCCGCGGCACCGGCGTGCTGCTGTCGCAGTCCCCCAGCCGAGCGGGACGGGGCCCGAGGAGCTCGGCCGCGAGCTGATAGAGCAGTCGCGCCTCTTCCACGGTCTCCCGAGTGAACTGGGCGAACAGCAGGTCGCCCCACTCGAGCACGTTGTCGATGTAGCGAGCGAACGCGTGGCGCTGGTAGGCGGTCAGGCGCCGCCGGGCGATCGCGTGGGGGTTGAAGGGGTCCTCGCGATAGGCCGCGAGCGCGGCACCGTCGGTGAGGATGTCCCGGGCGCGGTCCACCGTGAGGCCGCGGAACTCGCGGAAGCGCCACACCCGATCAAGCTGCCGATGGGCCACGTCGTCGGCCGGCACCCCGGTGGTGTCGACGACGTCTGTCGCGGTTGGATCGAACACGCGCTGGAACCAGCGCCGCGCGTCGGCGTGACGACCACGGCCAGCCAGGCTCGTGGCGATGACCATCGGAATGTGGAAGAACAGCTCCCGGAGATACGTGCCGAACGAGCCACGGAAGTTGAGCGTGCCGGCGTCGCTGCGGTCGATGATCGCCTCGCCCTCGATCGTCATCGGCAACGGCGCCTCGGCGAGCGAGAGTTGTTGCGCTGTGGCGATCACGCCATCGATGCCGTGTTCGAACAGCTGCCGCGACAGCCCCTGGACCGCGGTGGTCCCGAGCCGGCAGGCGAGGTACCGCCCCGCGTCTGATCCAGCCCACGGATAGAGCGCGATCACGTCGTTGCCAACGGTGAGGATCGAGGCCCCGAGCATCCCCGGAAGCGCCATCGCATCTGGAACCGACGTGGCGCGTGCCAGCAGCCTCCAGTCCGCGTACGGTGGGAACTTCAGCGGGTTGTTGTACGAGTCCCGTTCGTAGTCAAAGGTCGCCATCGTCGTCGAGATGGCGCTCGCGGTCACCTCAGGATGCCGACTCCAGGCCCGCGGCGCCGCGCACCGAATCTCGCCCGCCGTGATCATGTCCAACGCGCTGTCAGTGAACGCTCGAATCAACGGGCGGGGAGCCACAATGAACGAAGAGAAGGACAAGAGCGTGAGCGCACGGTCGAATAGATCGAGGCCCGCAACCAGTCGATGATTCCGCAGCCCGACGGCCAGCTGCCCCGAAACGGTCATTGGCGTCACCCGCTGCCACGCGGCCCCCTCCAGCGTGTACCCGTCGACCGGCTCCGTGCCGTGGCTGGCGCCGTCATGCGAGAAGTCAGGCACACCACCGTGCAGACTTTCCAGGAACGCGCCCGGTCCTTGGTCGAACACCAGGCCGAATCGCTGGAGTGGGATCCTCTGGGCAGCGCCGAGCGCGCCGTCCGGCTGCAGCGTCGCCATGAACAGGTCGTAGGTGTGGCGGTAGCCCTGGAAGCTCATCGCGCCGGCCGCAAGCGACTGTTTCGCTCGGGTGTTGATGCTCGACCAGAACAAGTACAGGCGGCCCTGGTGAACGATCGGCGAGACGTATCGGGTCGGCGCCGTCAGCTCGAGTTTCTGCCAGTTCCCCCAGACCGTGGCGCGCTCGGGCGACGTCGGTCTCGAGATCAGATCCACGATGCTCGCGACGTCGGTGACGCTCCGGTAGTAGAAGGTCGCCGGGTCCTTCGCGGTCACGCCGATCAGGTGGAGGACGTCGCCCTCCGCGCCGACCGCAACGTCATGATACGCGCCGGCGATCTTCAGGCTGGCCAGCTCGTCGAGGCCCTGTAGGTACGTGGCGTAGGCCGACAGGATGCTGCCCTCGTCGAGGTCGCTCTGGCCGAGCGTGTCCTCGAGCTGGCTGAACAGGTGGGTCTTGTCGTCCCGCAGGCTGGGCTCGAGATAGTTCTCGGGCCACAGGAACACCTTGCGGTTGGCCTCCCACACCCGGTAGGCCCGGCGCCACTCCCAGCTCCGAGTGCCAGCGTCCGACAGCGCGGCCGCGACGTGGCCGGGTGAGCCGGTCGGGGTCTCGTTGCGCTCCAGGCCGAGCGTGATGCGGGTGACGTACTCCTGGACCGTGTTGGTGGCGGCGACCACCCGCGAGGTGGTGGCGCAGCCGCCCGCGTCGACGTCGATGAGCAGGTAGCTCGCCAGACTGACACGGTCCTTGAACTGCCGTGGCGTCAGCGCGCGGAGGAGATAGTCGACGAGCGCGTCGCGCTGCTGCTCGCGCAGCGTGGCCCGGGCGTCGCTGAGCCGGGTGGCCTCGGCGGCGTCGCGCTCGGCGCGGAGCTCGGCGGCATGCTCGATGGCCGACCCGGCCGAGGCCCGCTCGCTGTCCACGTCGGACACGACGCCCTTCAGGGCGCCACCGTCGACGCCCAGGCGATCCGCGATGCGCACCAGCGCCGACACGCGGTCGAGCGCAGCGACCACGCCGGCTGGTAGGACCGCGGTGCCGCGCAGCCCGGCGATGGTCGCCGGGGTCGTGCCGAGCAGCCGGGCAAGGGCGCCGTCGGCCGCGGGCGCGAAGGTGGCCGTGGCCGGATCGAAGAGAAGGGCGACCGCGAGGAAGGCCTCCTGGCGGTCCGGGGCGGTGCCGCGCGCCGCCGCGCGGCCAAGCGCGGTGGCCTGCGCGAAGGTGAACCGCGGCGTGGCCGGGTGGGCCGGGTCGATGATGGGCCACGCGCCCGCGCCGAAGATCGCCGGGGCGTGGGCGAGGACCGCCAAGGCCGCCGCGGACCAGCCCCGCGTCGCGACGTCGACGCGAGCCACCGCCGCGATCGCGATCTCGAGCTGGTTGCCCTGGGCCGGGTCGTCGATCGACCTCGCGATGGCGATGCCGATGCCGATGGCGAGGCCGGCCAGGCCCACCAGCTCGTTCACTTCGTCTGCGTCGCGACCGGTCGCGGAGGCGAGCCCCGCGACGAGCTGCGCCCGCACCGTGCGCGGTGTGAGCACGTCGATCACGTCCGCTCCGGCGAGCGTGCGTCGGACGCCGTCGACCACGACGTCGATCCCGGCGGGCGCGCTGACCGTCGTCCGGTCCAGGACCACGGTGGCCGCGACTCGACGCTTGCCCGCTGACCACTCGAAGAGCGCCGCGTTCGCCGTGAGCACCGCCGCCGAGTCCGCGTCGGACATGCCGAGGGTCGCTGCGAAGATCGAGTCGGCGATGATCAGCCCGGTAGCCGCGCTCGTGCGGATCGCCTCGGCCACGGCCTCCGCATCGAGCAGCGGACCGTCACCGCGCGGCGCACCGCCGGTGGCCGCGACCAGGACCTCGAGCGAGCGACCGCTGGCGCGCCACGCGTCGAAGGCGTCGACCACGACCCGCGCGCCGGCCAGGTCGGTCACCTGGGTGACGCCCGCGAGGCCGAGCAGCAGGGTCAGCTCCTCGGCGGTGAGGCCCAGGAGGTGCGCCAGCCGGGCATGACGATCGAGGAGCGAGAGGTTGGGACCCGACAAGATGAAGTAGCGCGCGCCCTCGTCCGTCGCCGCCGGGTCGAAGCCAGCGCTGGCCTCCTGGGTCAGGTGCGGCGCCAGGTAGCGGATGAGCGCCAAGGTCGCGCTGTCCGACAGTCCGAGCGCGGCGGCCAAGCGCACGGCGCTGCTGCTCCCGACCGCGACACCGCTGGAGACCAGCCCCGGATGGACGAAGCGCGTGCTGGCATTGGGCCACGCCGCCGCCGGATCGCGAATGCCGCGGTTCCAGCGGGCCAGCCCCACGTCGTCGAGCGGGCCCGTCAGCGAGGCGGCATCGTCCTCGGTGAGCGCCGCGCCGAAGCGCACGGCGAGCGTCCGGAGATCGGCGAAGAACCCGACCGAGGCGAGCGCGCCGTCGCCCTGGATGCGCAGCAGGCGATCGACTTGGGCCAGCGGCAGGCTGACGAGCCGAGCCAGCCGCGTCAGTCGGTGCATGCGATCGAGGGCGTCCGCGGTGAGGCCCCGCACCCATTCGATGTCGTTTTGCACGCTGTCCGCGCTGCGACGAGCGGCATCGATCTGCGGCGTCGCGCCGCCCTGTCGGACGAACCACGCCCGCACCAGCGCGCGCAGACCGGCGCGATCGAGGCCCATCGCCGGGCCGAGCACGGTGGCGTCGACGTCGGCGACGGGCGCGGTCGCTGTGCTGGCGAACGTGAGGCCATACACCGCCGACAGCGTCTCGAGCGTGGTCCGCGGGGTCGTGATGAGGCTCTCCCACGCCGTACTCATGCCCAGCCCGACGCGATGCCCATGGGCACCCGTGGCGCCCACCGCCGCCGCCAGTCCGGGTCGGTCGATGCCGAACGCCGCGAGCTGCGCCGAGGTCTGCGCCAGCCCCCCCGCGAACGGCTGGGCGAAGGACGCCGTGGCGCCGGGCAGGCCGACCACGCTCTGATACACGAGCGCCTCGACGGCGAGTCGGTCGTCGTAGGTGCCAGGGTAGTGGGCGCCGGTGGCGACCGCGTTCTCGAGCACCTCGTTGACGATCGCCAGCGTCGGCACCAGGTCCGTGGTCGCGCTGCACGTGAGCGGGAACGTCCACAGATCGGGACGGCGAACCTTCAGCGCCAGGCGGTCACCGACCGGCACCTGGCCGCTGGTCTCGCGCTTGACGAAGTCCATCAGGTCGACGAAGTACGCCGCCGGCCCGAGAATCGACGCGCAATGAGCGCAGTCGCAGTACGACTGGCTGCCAAAAAGACTGTCATAGCCGTCGAGGGTCGCGAACGACTGGCCCACGCTCGGCGGCGGCCGGGTCGGCGCCGGGTCGAAGGCACCGCCGACCTGATCGGACAGCCCCACGACGAACAGCGCCGCGTCGGTGCTGAGCTGGCGCGCGGTCTCCCAGAGCTGTGCGCCCTTGGTTCCGGCCAGGCCTGGGAGCGCCTGGAGGTCCGCGACCGGCCGGCGGGCGATCGCCAGCGCCGACGAATAGCCAGCCGCGAGGAGCTGGGCGGCGACGTCGACGTCCTTGCCGATCACGCGCATCCGCTGGTAGGCGCGGACGGTCGCCGTCACCGGCTCGGCGAAGCTCGAGAGCGTGAAGCGCGTCCACGCGTGGCTGCTCCGGGACAGGTCGAGCGACAGCACATCGAAGCGACCCGACGGACCCGACGCGTTGGAGATCGCCACGACCAGCGCGGTGATTCGCGCCTGCATCTCGGTGTAGCGCTGCCCGGTCGACAGCCCGAGGTTGTCGAACACCTGCTCGAGACCGAGGCCAGGGCAGCGTCGCACCATCTTGACGAGCGCGTTCCAGTGCGCTTCCAGCGCGGGCAGGTTCGCGGACGGCGCGTCCTTGACGTCGAGGTCGCCGAACGTTCCGTCGAAGCGACGCGGGTTGCGCGCTTCGAGGACCACCAGCGCATCGAGGGCGGCCTTGTGCTCGCTCTCGTCGACCAGCGGGATCCGGCCCAGCAAGGCCGAGCCCGGGTAGAGCAGCTCGAGGCGTCGAGAGATCACCTCCGCGACGGCAGCCATCGTGGTCCCGGCTGGAAGCTTCGCGCCGGCCGCGACCAGCGCGCTGTGCCAGTCCGACGGCGTGTACGCGGCCATCGACGCGTTGCTGGCGGTGCCGCTGATCTCGTTGAACGCCGTGACCAGGTCGACCGAGTCCTCGCACACGAAGTAACGCTCGATCATCTTCCCCGTCGAGGTGGCCTCGGCGGTGCTCAGGTCACCCTTGCTGAGGAGCGCCAGCAGCACGGCCTCGTCGAGCGCTTCGGGCGAGAGGTACGCCTCGAGCGCCGTCCGGGCGCCGCCGGATACGTCGGCGAGGTTGATCACCTCGTCGAGGCGCGACTCCTCGATGAGCTGCAGGACCATCGGGTGCGCGCCGATGGGCTCGTCGGGATCGAGCTTGACGTCGCGCTTTTGCAGCGCGGCGACGAGGGTGTCTGCGAGCGTGGCGTCCTGCGCCAAGAGCTCGCCGATGGTCAGCCCAAGAAATGCCTTCAGCGTCGTGAACATCGTCGCACTCCGGGTTCGCGCAGGTCAGTCGTGGATGGAGCGACCGGGTCCGCGCGAGGACCGGTCGTCGAAGAATCAAGCGTGGGTGGCAGCAGGCGTGTCCGACGCCGAAGCACTGCCCACGATGCGCCCTCGGCGCGATCGGAACGGGCGTGTCGAGCCACGATATCCCCTCGGTCCGCCGAAAACCCACTCTCGACAATTTGCACGCCTTCGGGTGCGGCGTCAATCCGCCGGGCGCCAATGGTTCCAACGGCCGACCTCCATCACGTCACTCGGCCGCCCCGACCCGTCCGCCTCCCAAACGAGCGCGCACCGTGCAGACAGGTTCACGCTGCGCTTCGACCTCGCGACCGCGATCGAGCCGCCATCGGAGCAAGCGCGCCTGGTCGGCCCTGCGTCCATTCATGGACTCTCTGCCCTGACCGCCGGTGAGGGGTGAGGTAGCGCGCGGGGCTTCACCCTTGCCGGGGACCGGTGCAGCGAGCTAGGACACCGCGATGAGCCATCTCGCTCACCTGGGCCTGCTGGCCAACCTGGGCCTGTTCTCGTACATGGCGAGACGGACGCAGGCGCTCCTGCAGCGCGCGGTGCCCAACGGGCGGCTGGTGTATCGCGGCAGCCGCGACGCCCGGCGGGTCGCGCTGACCTTCGACGACGGACCCGACGAGCTCACGCCGGCGTACCTCGACGTGCTCGATCGCTACGGCGTGCCCGGCACGTTCTTCGTGATGGGCGACCTGTGCGAGACCCGGCCCGACGCGGTCGGCGAGTACCGTCGCCGCGGCCACCAGATCGGCAGCCACGGCTACGATCACACCCGCTTCACCGCGCTGTCGTGGGCGCAGCTCGAGGAGCAGCTCGACCGCACCGAGCGCGAGATCGGCCCGGTGCCGGAAGGTCGACTCTGGGTTCGTCCGCCGTACGGACAGTTCGATGCTCGGGCTCTGGCCAAGCTGTGGGGTCGCGGTCACGTCGTCGCGATGTGGTCCCTCGACAGCCGCGACTACGGCCACCCCGCGGCCGAGGTCATCGCCGCGCGCTGCGCCCCCGAGCAGGTCGAGCCCGGCGAGGTGCTGCTCTTCCACGAGGGCCACCAGCACACCGTCGACGCGCTCCCGATCGTCATCGAGCGCCTGGTCGCCGACGGCTACGAGCTCGTCACGATGGCCGATCTTTTCGCGCGGTGAGCGACGCTAGCTGTCGAGCAACACGGTGCCGAGCACCTTCTTCGACGAGATCTGCTCGAGAGCGCGGCGGACCTCGCGGCGGGTCGTGGTGCGGGCGCGGGCCACCAGGAGCACGCCGTCGGCGGCGTCCTGCAACAGGTTGACCTCCGCGGAGCCCTTGACCGGCGGGGCGTCGACGACGATGTGGTCGTAGCCGGCGAGGCGGAGGCGGTCCATCGCGATCGCGAAGGCGGGCGCGTCGAGGAGCTGGGTCTGATCGACGCGCGGGTTGACCGCGGCGACGTGGAGCCACAGCTGCGGGATGTCGACCATGCCCCACGGCAGCATCGGCTGGTGGCGATGCGCGGCGAGCTGTTCGGCGAAGCACCACGGCGGCACGAACCGAAACACCGACGCCAGCTGGGGCCGGCGCAGGTGGGTCTCGACCAGCAGCACCTTGGCGCGACTGCACTCCGAGAGCGCGAGTGACAAGTTGATCGCGGTCGTGGTCTTGCCCTCACCGGCGCCCGGGCTGGTCACGATGATCACCTGGGGCCGCCCGGCCGACAGCAGGTGGTGGCGCAGCACGCGGAACTGCGCGGCCCGCTCCGAGTCGGGGTCGAGGTGCAAGAGCAGCCGCGGATCGGGCACGCCGTCCTCGGGCAGGTGGTGCTGGGTCAGCCCGATCTCCGGGGCCTGCTGCTCGACCAGGGCCACGTTGCGCTCGTGGAGCAGCGACGGCACCCCGGCCGCCGCGATCATCGCGGTGCGCGCGGCGTAGGTGACGTCGACGGTGTGGGCCAGCGCGCGGGGCTCGAGCCCGTCGGGTCGGATCGCCACCATCGGCTGCGTCACCATCGGCATGGGCGTCGCCGCGGCGCGGGTCGGCAGGTCGAGCTCCTCGGAGCTGCCCGGCCGATCGCCGAACTTGCCGCGCTTCACCATGCGGCGCTTACGCTAGCACGCCTCCGAGGACCGCTACACCTCGGCGGCCTTCCCAGCCCGGCACCTCAGCTGCCCGCTGGCGCGCGCGGCTTGGGTCGTCGCTTGCTGGCGCGCGGGATCGCGGCCAGCACCGGCACCCGGTCCAGCATGTCGAGGTCGCTGCGCCGGTAGATGCGATCGTCGAGGAGCGCCAGGCCCGCGGCCAGCGCCACGCCGAGCAGCGTGAAGATCACCAGGCCGGCCAGGACCAGCGTCCGCTTGGGCTTGCCGGTCGGGTGCATCGGTCGGTAGGCCGGGTCGACCACCGACAGGCTCTCGCCTTGCTCGGCGACGCGCTGCTGGGCCTCCATCTGGCTGCGGAACGAGCTGTCGGCCAGGTTGTCGACGCGCTGCTTCTGCTGGTCGACATCGAGCTTGAGTTGCTGGTAGTCGTCCTCGAGCTTGACGACGCCGCTGGCGGCGGTCGCGGCGGCGGTCGCCGCCGAGTCGGTGGGGCCGGTGGTCGTCGGCGTCACGCCCTTCACGCGGGCGCGCTCGGCGGCGATCTGACGCTCGATCTCGTTGAGCTCGCGCTGCAGGGCCGCGGGATCGGCCGGCAGCGACGCGACCGGATCGTCGGCCGACGCGAGGTCGGCTGGCACCGCGGCCTTGGCCGCCTTGAGGCGGGCTTGCGCCGACGCCAGGTTGTCTTTGGCCTTGAGCACGTCGGGGTGCTTGTCGGTGAAGCGCGACTGGGCGTCCTCGAGGTTGCGCTGGGCGCCGGCCACCTCGCGATCGATTTCGGCGACCTTGGCGTCGGCGGCCTGTTGCGCGCCGCTGCGGGTGCGCGCGCGCGGGGTCTCGAGCGGCACCGGCGCGGTCGGGTTTTCGATGCGCGCCTTGATGCGGGCGCGCTGGCGCTCGAGCGCGTTGAGGATGCTGGTCGGCGTGCCGGTGGCGACTCGCGGCGGCTCCTTGGACGCGCGGATCGACGCGCCCTCGGCGCTCTGGCCCGACGCGGTGTCGAGGACGAACTCGGTGTGCAGCACCAGGAACTCGTTGAGCTTGCGCTGGCGAACCCGCAGCTCGTCGATGGCATCGCCGCGCAGCTGGGTCGCGAACTGCGCGGTGGCTTGCGCCGAGTCGAGCCGGACCTGGGCCGCCTTGGCGCGCAGGAGCCGGGTCAGGTTCTCGCACACCAGCTTGGCGCGATCGGGATCGGGGTCGGTGTAGCCGATGACGAACGTATTGGCGCCGCGCGGGCGAAAGTCGACCGAGCCCCGCAGCTCCTCGACCGCGGCCTCTTCGCCGCTCTCGGCGAGGAGGTCGGGGAACGGGTTGACCTTGGGGTCGCGGACGATCTCCACCAGCGAGCTGCGCGCCATCAGGAGCTCGCGGTAGCGCTCGGCCAAGTTGCGTGTGGTGCCCGAGACGTCGCGGTTCTGCAGCAGGCTGGTCTGGATGTGCTCCTGGTAGTAGATGACCGCGGTCGAGCGGAACTTCTTGGGCTGGCTCTTGGCGAACAGCACCGACAGCACGCCGCCCACCACCATCAGCCCGACGGTGAGCCACCAGTATCGACGGGCCCGGTGCGCGAACTGGAAGACCTGATCGAGCTTTTCGCGCGGCGTTGCCGAGATCGCTGCCATCGCCGCAAGGATGCGCCAGGACCGGTCAGAACGCCACGGTCGCGCAGCGCGCCGACGTCGTCGCCGGGGAAGCTGGGGACGTGGCCCAGCATCGGCAAGCCGAGCCGGGTCACGTCGTCGACATCGTGGACCCGGATGTCGTAGGCGCCGATGAGCACGCCGGCCAGCGGGAAGAACAACCCGAAGCCGATGATCGCCACCGCGATGAGGATCGGCGTGCGACCGACCTCGATGGGCGGCGGGCGCCGCTCGTCGACGACTTGGATGTCGAGCGCGAGCCCGGCCTGGGTGATGGCGGCCTCGAGCGACTCCTTCGACACCAGCGACTGGATCGACTCGAAGGCTTGGTTGGCGTCCTGCCACTCGACGGCGACCGAGCCGGCGCGAATCTGCAGGAGCGAGCGCGCCTCGCTGTCACCGCGGGCGTCGGCGTCGGCGATCGCGGCCTGCAGCGCGCGCTGGCTGCGGCCGACTTCTTCGAGACGCTCGCGGGCGGCGCGCTCGATGTCAGCGGCCTGCCCAGCCAGCTCGAAGGCGGCGATCGAGCGACGCTCGGCTTCGGCTTCCTGGATCAGCGCCGCCAGCGCGCGCGCCATGTCGTAGGAGAACGTCGGGTCGTCGGACGTGAACGCGACCGCGACCCGCGCGGTGCGGCGCTCGTCGCTGGCGTAGCCGTACTGGAAGTAGTTGCGCCACACCACGATCTCGAACATGTCGCGCAGCTCGTCGAGGACGTACTCCTCGCCAAACTTGGCGATGCGGGCCTGGTACAGGTGCTTGTCCTCGAGCAGCCCCAGGAGCCGCTCGCTGGTCAGGAGCACCTGCGTGATGTACTGGCGCAGCTCGGCGAGCGGCTGCGGGTTCCAGCCCAGGTTCTCCTCGCCTTCGGAGACGGCGAGGATCACGCGGGCCCGGTGCAGCTGCGGCTTGAGCGCGATCTTGCGGACCAGCAAGCCGGTGAGCACCAACCCCACCAACACGACCAGCCACCAGCGTGGTTGGGCGCGCCGACGCAGCCGATCGAGCTCCTGGTAGAGCTCACGGTGGAGCGGCGTCTCCGCCTCGAACCAGTCGGTGGCCACACGCGACAGTAGCCCAGACCGGGGGTACCGGCCTGGGCTTCCCGTCAGGGGCTTGTCGGTGCGTGCTCAGTACGTCGTGGTCGTCTTCGTGTGCGCCGACTCGGGCATCACCACGTTGCCGCGGTTGTCGGTCTTGATGTCCGCGCTCGCCTCGCCGCTCGAGTCGATGTCCTCGGCGCCGAGCGACGAGAAGATCTCCTTGGCCTTGGTGGTCCACTCGCTGTTGTCGGAGTGGACCGAGACCAGGATGCCGCCCTTCTTGACGATGCCCTCGTAGCGCTTGGCCTCGTACTCGGGGATGCCGAGCCCGACCAGCGCGCCGGTCAGCGTGCCGATGGCCCCGCCGACGCCAGCGCCGGCGAGCGCCGCCATGATCGGTCCGGCGGCGATGAACGGCCCGAGGCCGGGGATCGCGAGCGCGCCGATGCCAACCAGCCAGCCCAGCGCGCCGCCGATGGCTCCGCCCGAGGCCGCACCCACCGTCGCGCCCTCGGGCGCCTTGGTGTGCTTCTCGTGGGCGAACTCCTTGGTCGAGTCGGCGTTGGGAAACAGCACCGAGATGTCGTTGTGCCGGAAGCCGCGGGCCTTGAGCTCGTCGACGACACGGTCGACCTGGAGACGGTCACGGAAGATGCCAAAAACTGCGGTGTTGCTACCAGCCATAAATCACGTTCCTGTTGTTGTTGTAAGCGAAAATGGTTTGGACGAGAGTGTCAGTACGTCAGGGTGCGATCTCGAGCTCGTTGACGACCTTGTCGGCGCCCACGACCGCGCTCGCCTTGGCGGCGACGGCGGTGCGCTCGGCCTCGCTGCCGACGGGGCCCTTGAGGGTCACGACGCCGTTCTCGGCGACGATCTTGACGTTGTGCGCGTTGGTCGACAGGTCGCCGTCATCGACGACCGACGCGCGGATCTTCGCCATGATGTCCGTGTCGGACTGGCCCAGACCCGCGTTCTGCGCGGTGGTCTCGCCGTCCTTGCGGTCGCGCTCGTTGACGCCCGTGTTGTCGGCGGCGCGCGGCTCGACGACCTTGGTCGTATCGACCCGCGGGTTGTCTTTCGCCGTCTTCTTGCAGCCGATCGCGCCCACTCCGAGCGCGAGGGCGAGGGATGCGACGATGCTCGTCGTGTTGATCATGGCAAAACCGTTCTTCCCGACTCGGGATGTGCGTTGGTGACTCAGCGTGCAGCCGGCGCGCGCCCCGAACCGGGCTGGCGCTTGCGATTACGCGTCGTCGTCATCTGCGCCGAGGTGTTTGCATGAGGCGGGCCAACCCCGCGGTCCGGCACGCCGGGTGGGGCCACCCTCGCCGGCATTCGCGAATGACACTCATGAGTGACGTGACCAGCTACCGGCAGAAACCTTGCCGGCTTGATCAGCGCGGCTCATGCCGGACCTCGACGACAGCCTTCTGTCAGGTTTGGGCGCACGCCGCGCGCAGCACGTCGGCCAGGTCGCGCGCGCTGGCGTCCCAGCCGCCGCGGGCACCCTTGGCCGCGACCGCCAGCGGGTCGTAGGGCGTGGCGAGGGCGCGAACCAGCGCCGCCGCCAGCGCGGGGGGCGAGCGCGCCGGCACCAGCTCGCCCAGCACCGGATCGTCGATGAGATCGGGCACGCCGCCGACCGCGGTCGCGACCACGCGGCGCCCGCTGGCGAGCGCCTCGAGCACGACGTTGGGTGTGCCCTCGGCCCAGCTGGCCAGCGTGAGCACGTCGCAGGCCGCCAGGTAGCTCGGCACCTCGGCGAGCGGCCGGGCGCCGGTCGCGATCACGGTGGGGCCGAGCGCCGCCGTCACCGCGGCCTGCTCCTCGCCGCCGCCGACGATGACCAGGCGGGCGTCGGGCCGCTCGGCGGTGACCGTGCGCCAGGCCGCGATCAGGTCGAGCACGCCCTTGGCCGCCTTGAGGTTGCCGACGTACAGCGCGATGGGCCCGCGCTCGAGCAGGCCCAGGGCGCGGCGGGCCTCGCTGCGATCGCGGGGCGCGAACAGCTCGGCGTCGACGCCGTTGCGGACCAGCGCGATGCGCTCGCGGGCCACCCCGAGCGCGGCGACCTCGTCGGCCAGCGCGTTCGAGACCGCCACCACGCGGGCAGCTCGGGGCAGCGCCCACGCCAGCTGACGACGCGGGCCGGGCAGCTTGGCGTTCACGTTGATGTCGGAGCCGTGCAGCTTCACCACCGCCGGCACGCCCAGGAGCCGCGCCGCGATCACGCTGGCGAACCCGTCCGGATAGGCCCACGACGCCAGGACCACGTCGACCTTGCCGCGATAGCGCGCCAGGTACGGCGCGATCGACGCCGCGTAGAGCGGGCCCCAGGTGCCGTGGCCGAGGCGCGGCACGAACATCGTGCGGGGATGCCGGACCGACAAGCCGTCGATGGTCTCGCGGGCTGGCACCGACGCCAGGCGGCCCGCGCTCGACCAGCGGGCCAGCAGGCGCGCGCCCGGAAACCACGGGATCGTCGCCAGCACGTCGACGACGTCGCAGTGCCGGGCCAGGGCCGCGAACTGTTGCCGATTGAACGGCGCCGACAACGGCTCGACGAGGTTAGGGAAGAGCTTCGTGACGATCAGGACTCGCACGTCGGCCTCCAGTCATCGCTGGGAGCGCCTCGCGCCCCACCACCCCGCGCGATCAACACCGCGCTTGCCACGCGCCACGCACCGGGTTCACACCAGAAGATACGCTCAGAGGAGAAACACCTTGTCCATGCGCAGGAGCTTGAAGATCGCGAGCGGTTGATCGCGCGCGCCGGCGACGTGGACCTGACCGCCGCCGGCGCGGACGCGCTTGTAGAGCGCGACCAGCGCGGCCACGCCGGAGCTATCGATGAGATCGAGGCCCGACAGATCGACCATGACCTTCATGCGCCGCTCGTTCACGATGCGTTCGATCTGCGTGCCCATCTCGGGTGCGGTGAGCACGTCGAGCGTCCCGGAGATGCGCAGGCTGACGGTGTCGCCGGTGTCGGCGCGGACGATTTCGATGGGCACAGGTCACCTTTGAGCGATGCGGACAGAGGGCGCGGGCACCGCGCTCGAACCCGGAAGACGTTTCTGCAGGCGCCACAGGTTGGGCGGGCCCGGCTCGTACTCGACGACGTCGAGCATGGCGCGCGCGATGTGCAGGCCCATCCCGCCCTCGAGGAGCGAGTCGAGATCGGGGCTCGCCACCGTCGACGGATCGAAGACCTGGCCGTGATCGACCAGCTCGAGCGTGACGCCGTGCTCGTCGACGGCGGCGCGCAGCTCGATGATCGGATCGACCATGCCTTCGCACGCGTGCAAGACGATGTTGTTGTAGATCTCGGCGAAGGCCGACACCACCGCGACGTCGAAGGGGTCGCGCACGTCGTAGCCGGGCGCCAGGTCGTCAGTCGACGCGGCGTCGCCGACCGCGGCCTGCGAGCGCGCCAATCGACACACTTCGGCGACCAGCCGCACGACGAGCGCGCGGTGATGCAAGGTGCACGGCGCGGTGAGCCGGATGGCGCGCGGGTCCATGAAGCCGAACGAACATATCAGATCCATCGGGGTGGGAGGCGATCCCCACCGTGTTAGCGTCGCGAACCGATGCAGCGCAGCGTCCGCTTCGTCAAACGTGCCATCGATGTCGCCGGGTCGATCGCCGGCCTGGTGCTCACCGCGCCCCTCATGCCGGTGATCGCGGCGGCGATCTATCTCGACTCGCCGGGTCCGATCATGTTTCGGCAGCGACGGGCCGGCGGTCTGCGCGACGTGAAGTACGAAAACGGCGCCAAGAAGTTCAGCTTCCACGAGTTCCACATGCACAAGTTCCGGACCATGCGTCCGGACGCCGAGCGCCTCACCGGCGCGGTGATCGCGGGGACCGACGATCCGCGCATCACCCGAGTCGGCCGCTTCCTGCGCAAGTCGCGCCTCGACGAGCTGCCCCAGTTCTGGGACGTGCTGCGCGGCGAGATGAGCCTGGTCGGCCCGCGGCCCGAGCGGCCCGAGCTGATCGAGAACCTGGCCTACGCGATCCCGTTCTTCGAGGAGCGCATGCGCGACGTCAAGCCCGGCATCACCGGGCTCGCCCAGGTCTCGCTCGGCTACACCGGCTCGATCCCCGAGGGCAGCGAGATCGCCAAGCTGGCCGCGACGCTGCAAAACCCCTACGACCTCGACGAGGCCAAGGGCGCGCTGGCCGACGACATGCGCATCAAGCTCCTCTACGACCTGGCCTACACCGCGGCCCTCGAGGACATGAAGACGTTCCTCGCGACCGAGCTGTCGGTGATCTTCAAGACTCCGCTCGTGATGCTGCGCGCCGTCGGCCGATAGCCCGGCCCGGCACGGCGCGGCATTTTCCGTCGACGCTGTATCGCGGAGGCGAGTTTGATTCTGCGTGATGGAGCGCCTACCATCGGCGCGCGCATGGCGACCAAGCGGGCAGGACTCAGCATCTCGGTCAAGATGATCTTGACCACCACGTTCCTCATCTTGATGACGGTGATCGGATTCGGGGCGTTGAACGCCTGCAACATCCGCACGGCGTACGACCAGGCGGCCCGCGAGAAGACCGAGACCTTCCGGCAGTCGCTGCGCAGCAAGGGCCAGACGACGACGCAGATGTTCTCGAAGGCGCTCGAGAAGTTCCTGATCGACAACCAGGACAACGAGATCCGGCAGCTCGTCGAGCGCACCGCGCGCCAGGACGAGGGGCTGCGGCTGGTCTACATCCTCGGCCGCGACCAGAACCTCATCGCCTACTGCAAGGTTCAGCGCGGCGCCGCCAACCTGTGCGACCGCGGCCCGTACCCGCCCGAGATGCACGTGCCGGTGACCCACGACTCCTGGACCAAGGTCGTCGCGACCTGGCAGGAGCGCGCCAAGGCCGGCACCGCCGAGCCGCTGGTCGACGTCGAGACCACCGGCGCGGAAGGCAAGCTCGAGATCTTCGCGTTCCCGATCTTCGTCGGAGCCGAGCCCACCGCGGCCGCCGCGGTCGCCGCTGATGCCGGCGAGAGCCGCCAGGGCTACGTGGTCTTCGGCTACGACCTCGCCCCCATCGACGAGTTCGCGGCGGTCAGCGCCAAGCAGAAGGACAGCGCGTCGCGCGAGGCCGCGATCCGCACCGGCGTCGTCGGCCTGCTGTTCGTGCTGATCGGGACGCTGCTCGCGATCTTCCAAGGTCTACAGATCTCCAAGCCCATCAAGCTGCTGTCGTGGAAGGTCGATCAGATCGCGCGCGGCGACCTGGCGGCCCGGGTCGAGATCAAGTCGACCGACGAGATCGGCATGCTCGGCGAGAACTTCAACTTCATGGCCGACCAGCTCACGGTGCTGCTCCAGCAGACCGCCGAGAAGGCGACGATGGAGAAAGAGCTCGAGGTCGCCAAGACCATCCAGGAGACCCTGGTCCCGGGCCACGAGCCAGTCGACAAGGGCGTGTTCAAGTTCGCCGGCTACTTCCAGCCGGCGTCGCAGTGCGGCGGCGACTGGTGGACCTGGCACGAGATGGTCGGCGACAAGATCCTCGTCGTGATCGGCGACGTCACCGGCCACGGCGTGCCGTCGGCGATGATCACCGCGGCGGCCAAGGCCGCGTGCGACGTCGCGCGCGCGGTCCACGGCGACGACATCGACCCGGCGCGGCTGCTCGAGATCATGAACAACGCGATCTACCAGAGCGCCAAGCGCAAGTTCGTGATGACCTGCTTCGCGTCGACGATCGACACCAAGCGCCGCACGATCACGTACGCGAACGCCGGCCACAACTTCCCCTACCTTTACCGCGCCACCGAGGGCGGCGGCGGCGAGTTCGGCTCGCTGATGATCCGCGGCAACCGCCTCGGCGATCTCCAGGAGTCGAAGTACGAGGTCAAGACCACCGACCTGCAGGTCGGCGATCTGCTGGTCTGGTACACCGACGGCATCGTCGAGTGTGAGAGCGCCAGCGGCGAGGAGTACGGCGAGAAGCGGTTCCGGGCCTCGGTGCGGCGGGCCGCCGCCCTCGACGCCGGCGAGATCCGCGATGCGGTGGTGACCGACGCCGCCAACTTCTTCGGCGACATGGTGCGTAAAGACGACATCACCCTCGTCATCGGCCGTATCCACTGACGGCCCATGTCCGATTCCCGATTCCGTTCCGCGCTCGGGCACTGCTAGGATTGGCCCACGGGACCTGCCGACCACGGTCGGCGAAGGAGACTGCGCGCGTATGAGCCGACATTCCATCCGAGCGTTCGTCATCGCCGCGCTGCTGGGCAGCGCCGTCGCGATCGTGCCGGGCTCGATCCGCAGCGCCCAGGCCCAGGCCGAGGACGATCTGCGCGAAGGCGACCAGTACTTCGAAGAGGGCGACTTCCGCCGCGCCGCTCACGCCTACGACACCGCGATCCGGAAGTATCCGGCGCAGGTGTCGGCCGAGGCCTACGGCAAGCGGGCCGCGATCTACGTCATCCTCAAGGACTTCGACGGCGGCCTGGTGTTCGTGCGCAAGGTCGCCCGGCCCCAGCACCCCGAGGCGCCCGAGATCCTCGAGCAGGAGGCGCTGATGCTGTGGCAGCTCGGGCAGAAGCCCGAGGCGGTGGCGGTCGCCGAGCGCGTCGTCGCGCGTCGCCCCAGCTCGTTCCTCAACCAGAACCTCATCGGCGAGTTCTACGCCAACCGCGATCCGATCAAGACCATCGCGGCGTACGAGGCCTACCTGCAATCGCGCCCGGCCGCGATCGAGAGCAACGACGTCCTGCCCCGCATCCGCCTCGGCTTCGCGTACCTCGCCCGGGCCCGCAGCTCGCTGCGCGACGGCCAGGGGCCCGCCGCCGCCGCCGACTACGACAAGGCGGTCACGCAGCTCGAGACCGTGCAGCGCAAGTTCGGCAAGCGCGCCAACGCGGCCATCAACGCCGACAACGGGCTGTGCGCCGGCTACACCGGGCAGGGCGAGTTCGACCGGGCGATCGCGGTGTGCGAGCGCGTGGTCAGCGACCCGCGCAAGGTCGATCCCAACGGCAGCGTCTGGTTCAACCTGGGCACCGCCTACCTGGCCAAGAAGCAGCCCGGGCGCGCGCGCTCGGCGGCCAACGAGTTCCTGAAGCTCAAGCGCAACGAGGCGCGCGGGTTCATCCTCACCGGCGACGCCTACTTCCAGGAGAAGGACTGGGCCGCGGCGCTCGACGCGTACCTCAAGGCCGAAAAACTGCTGCGCGCCGGCCAGCAGCGCGAGCAGGTGAGCCTGTCGATCCAGCTCGGCAAGACCTACCGCCGCCTGCCGTTCTCGGGCGCCGGCACCAACCCGAACCTCACGCTCGCCGTCGAGAAGCTCGAGGCCGGCATCGCGACCAACCCGTCGAGCTTCGAGCTGTCAGCGGAGTTGGGCGGTGCGTACCTGGCGTCGCGCCAGGACGGCAAAGCCCTCGGCATCGCCGACCGGCTGATCGGCGCCAAGGACTTCGCCGCGGCGTCAGCCGACGACAAGACCGCGCTGCTGCTGGTGTCGGCCAAGGCCCAGTACAACAGCGGCAAGCCGGCCCTGGCCCGCCAGCGCTTCGAGGCGGCGATGGCGATCCGGCCCAAGGACGTCCAGATCCAGCGCCAGCTGATCGAGACCATCAACGCCCAGGCGTGGACCGCGCTCGACAAGGGCGATCCTCGCGGCGCCCAGGGTTTCCTCGAGGAGGCCGCGACGATCCAGAGCAAGTCGCCGATGACCGCGCTCAACATGGCGGTGCTCGCGATCGATCGCGGTGACTGCGACGGCGCCCAGCGCTACCTGGGCAAGCTCGAGGGCAGCCAGCGCGGCTACGCCATGATCTACCAGCGGCTCATGGGCCGCACGTTCCTGTGCGCGAAGCGACCCGACCCGGCCAAGGCCGCCGAGCGGTTCGCGCTCGCCGACGCCGAGGCCAAGAAAAACCAGGCCAACCTGGTCGCGGCCGAGATCTACACCGAGTGGGGCCCGATCCGCGCCGAGACCGATCTCGACGACGCGGTCGAGAAGCTCACCGCCGCGGTGCAGTTCTCGGCGCAGGTGCCCGAGGTCGCGACCGCGGCCAAGCGCAACCTCGCGCTGACGTTGTTCCGTCGCGGCTGGCGCTCGATCAAGGCCGGCAAGGCCGCCGACGCGGTGTCCGACTTCGAGCGCGCGACCCGCGAGCCGGCGCTGCTCAAGGGCACCGAGCCCCAGGCCTTCCAGTTCTCGTACGCGCTCGCGCTCCTCGACAAGGGCGACAACGGCGAGGCCGCGACGATCTTCAAGGACCTCGCCGGCAAGGGCAACCAGGCGGCCTATCTGCGCCCGCCCTACAACAAGGTCGGCTCCCAGTTCTTCGGCGCGTACGCGAGCTACCGCTCGAACAACCCGCAGTCGCGCCAGAAGGCGGCCGGCGAGTTCACCGAGCTGCAGGGCGGCGCGACCGGCGCGTTCGCGCTGAAGGTGCGGCAGCTCATCGCGTCGTCGTGGGAGTACGTCGCGTACGACCACTGGCGCTCGGGGCGCACCGGTCCCGCCGACAAGGCGCTCCAGACCGCACTGAAGTTCGCCGACGACGACATCCGCCGGCGCGCGACCATGGACCGCGCGGTGCTCAGCCTCGGCAAGGATCAGGTCCGCACCCTCGAGGACCTCGGGACCCAGCCGCCCGAGGCGCTGCTCAATCTCGGCATCGTCTACGAACAGCTGGGTCGGCCCAAGGACGCCTACGACGCGTGGGTAAAGGCCAAGAGTCGCGGCGTCGGCAGCAAAGATCTCCAGAAGTGGATCGACGCCAAGAAGCGCATCTACGGATACTGACCATGAAGAAAATCATCGCCCTCGTTCCGCTCCTCGCGATCGCCGGTGCCGGCGCCGCGCTGTATGCGCGTCGCGGCGACAGCCAGCCGGCCGCGCCCGACAAGCTCACGATCGGCATCTACGCGCCGTCGGTGGAGTTCGGCACCTCGCAGGTGCGCTTGCAGTACGCGCAGGGCCTGGCCAAGGCGATCGAGGCGCAGACCGGCGCCAAGACCGAGGCCAAGTCGTTCGCGCAGTTCAGCCAGCTCAAGGCGAGCGGCGTCGACTTCGCGATCGTCGAGGGGCAGTGCTACGCGACCAGCCTGGGCTGGGCGTTGCTCGCCAACGCCGAGGTCGGCGGGGGCACCACCCGCGCCTGGGCGCTGTTCGCCGACGGCGCGACCGACATGCAGGCGCTCAAGGGCAAGAAGCTCGCGTACGTGCAGACCGGCTGCAACGACAACGGCTTCCTCGACAACGCGATGCTCGACTCGGAGGTCGACGCGGCGTTCTTCTCGGGGCGCGTCGGCAAGCCCGACCTCACCGCCGCGGTCGCCGAGGTCGCGTCCTACAAGGGCGCGTCGGCGGTGTTCGCGCCGGTCGGCAGCCAGAAGGGCCTGACCAAGATCTTCGACACCGGCGCGGTGCCCAACCCGGCCTTCGTGCAGCTCAACAGCAAGGTGCCCGCCGCGATCGCCGACAAGGTCGCGGCGGCGGTGGTCGGGTTTGGCGGCGGCGGCGCGATCAGCGGCTGGTCGGCGGCGAGCAAGGGTCCCTACAGCGGCCTGGCGGGACGCATGGGCCGCTCGGTGAAGCGTGGCGTGTTCGCGGCGCCCGACCCGGTGCGCTTCGAGGCCAAGGACGTGCTCATCGAGCCGGCTACGCTCGACGACACCGCGGTGACCGGCGTGCGTCAGCACTTCGAGCGTCCCCCGGAGCGGATGGAGTAGCGATGCCGGCGATCGAGAGCCCGGTGTCCGACGGCGCGCCGCTGTCGTGGCGGATCCGCGAGCGGCCTGGCATGACGACCGTCGAGTTCGTCGGCGAGATCGACGAGAACGCCGACTTCGTGGACCTGCGTCGACGGCTGCGCGGCGCGGTCGCGTTCCAGCTCGGCGAGGTGCGCCGCATCAACAGCTGCGGCGTGCGCGAGTGGGTCAACTTCGTGCGCGACCTGCCCCACGTCACCGAGCTATCGTTCTCGCACTGCTCGCCGGCGATCGTCACGCAGCTCAACATGATCTACAACTTTCGCGGACGGGCGAAGATCCGCTCGTTCTACGCGCCGTACGTGTGCGACGCCTGCGGGCGCGAGGAAGAGCAGCTCATCGACGTGCCAACCCAGCTGCTCGCGCGGGGCTCGTCGGCCGCGCTGGGCGAGGACGCGCCCCGGCCCAGTCTCCCGCACTTCACCTGTCCGGCCTGTCAGTCGCCGATGGAGTTCGACGATCTGCCGGAACGCTATCTGTCCTTTCTCGCCGAGACCTGAGACCGATCCGAGTCGGCTCGTCGAAGTACCAAGTCGTGGCCAAGCTGTACGATCAGATCACGTCGTTCCTCGACAGCACGGTCGATGCCGCGGTCGTGCTCGACAGTGACCGCCGGGTCCGCCACTTCAACCCGGCGTACCAGGCGTTGACCGGGCTCCGGGGCCGCCAGTTGGCCGAGCGGGTCGCCGCTGGCGCGCGCTGCTACGAGCTGTTCAAGCTCGACGTGTGCGTGACCGGCTGTGTGGGCTGTCTGGCCAAAGACGGCGGCCGGCGGGTCCGCGTCGACGAGATCGGCGCGGTGCGCGGCGACGGCGAGGCCATGACCTGCATCGTCACCGCGGTGCCGCTCGAGCTACCCGACGGCGAGCAGGTGGTGGTCGAGACCTACCGCGACGTCACCGCCGACGTACGCATCCAGCGCCGGCTCAAGATCGCGCTCGAGCACGAGCGCCGCGCCAAGGGCAACCTCGAAGAGAAGGTGCGCGAGCGCACCGCCGAGCTGCGCGCGGCCCAGGCCCAGCTGGTCCACCAGGAGAAGATGTCGTCGCTGGGACGGCTGGTGGCCGGCATCGCCCACGAGCTCAACAACCCGATCAACTTCGTCTACGGCAACGTCGACTTCCTCGGCCAGTACATGGAGAACCTGCTGCGGCTGGTGCAGGTGGTCGACGCCGCGCCGCTCGAGCCCGGCCTGCGCGCGGCCTACGACGCGATGAAGGAGGAGATCGAGTACGACTTCCTGGTCGCCGACTGGCAGAAGCTCTTGCGCTCGATCCGCGCCGGCGCCGAGCGCACCGCCGCCATCGTCGCCGACCTCAAGACCTTCGCGCGCACCGGCGGCAGCGAGCTGGCCGAGTCCGATCTGGTGGGCGGCATCGAGACCACGCTCAACCTGATCGCGCCGCTGCTCAAGAACCGCGTCGAGGTTCGCAAGACCATCGCGCCGGCGGTGCCGCGGGTGGTGTGCAACGCCGGTCACGTCAACCAGGTGTTCATGAACATCCTCACCAACGCGGCCCAGGCCATCACCGGCGTGGGCTGGATCGAGGTGCGCATCGACGTCGTCGACGAGCACTCGGTGAAGGTCACGATCGCCGACTCGGGTCCCGGCATCGACCCCGACCTGATGGCGAAGATCGGCGATCCGTTCTTTACGACCAAGGAGGTCGGCGAGGGCACTGGGCTCGGCCTGTGGATCACTGCCAATATCGTTCGCGCCCATGGCGGCCGGCTGGAGTGGGGCAACCGGCCCGGCGCCGGCGCCGAGTTCGCGGTGACCTTGCCGGTGCGCGGACCGACCCGTCCCGAGGACGGCGGGAGCCCGGGATGAGCCGACCGCGCCTGCTGATCGTCGACGACGAGGCCTACAACCGCGACCTCCTCGAGCGCACCTTCGTGCGGCTGGCCCAGGTGGTGGTGGCGGTCGATGCGCCAGCCGCGCTGGCCGCCTGCGAGGCCGCGGCCTTCGACGTGGTCGTCACCGATCAGCGCCTGGTCGGCGGGCGCGGCACCGAGCTGGCGGCGCAGATCCGGGCGCGCTGGCCGGCCACGCGCATCGTCGTGATCACCGGCTACACCGACGACGACGAGCTGATCGCGGCCCACGCGGCCGGCGTGGTCGACGACGTGATCGGCAAGCCGTGGGCGCCGGTGGCCCTGCGCGCGCGCGTGCTCGCGACCGGCGCGGAGGTGACGTCGTGACGCTCAACGCCGGGTACCGCGCGCTCGCAGTGGTCGACTCGGTGCAGGGCGTGCCGGTGCCGGTCCACGTCCTGTATCCGACCTCGTCGGAGACGACCGCGGCGACCTTCGATCGTCACGTGGTGGAGGTCGCGCTCGACGGAGAGATCGACGGCGAAGGTCTCGGCGTGGTCGCGATCTCGCACGGCAACGGCGGCACGCCGTGGAGCCATCGCGGCCTGGCGCTGCACCTGGCGCGGGCCGGCTACGCGGTCGTGCTCGTCGAGCATCCCGGCAACTGCCGGCTCGACAACGCGCTGGCTGGCACGGTGGCGAACCTGGCGAATCGTCCCCGCCACCTGCGGCTCGCGCTCGACGCGGTCTTCGCCGATCCGGTCGTGGGCCCGCGGGTGGAGGCGGGCCGCGCCGCCCTGATCGGCCACTCGATCGGCGGCTACACCGCGCTCGCGGTCGCGGGCGGTCGGCCCAGCTCGTTGCCCCACGAGTCGCTCGATGGCGTCGCCCGCCCCATCGCCGTCGAGGTCGACCACCGCGTCGACACCGTTGTGCTGCTCGCGCCGGCGCTGCCGTGGTTGATGGCCCCGGGCGCGCTGGCCGAGGTGCGACCACGGATGTTGGTGCGCACCGGTGAATGTGACGACATCGCGCCGCCCGACTTCGTCGCCCGCGTCCTGCGCGGGCTGCCGGACGACACGCCGCTCGACCAGCGCGTCGTCCCGGGCGCCGGCCACTTCGCGTGGATCCATCCGTTCCCGCCCGAGCTGGCCAGCCCGGCGATCCTGCCGTCCCTCGACCCGGCCGGCTTCGACCGCGCCGCCTATCAGGCCGAGCACTACGCCGACGTGCTGGCGTTCTTGCGCTGCTGACGCGGACCGGTCAGCGCGCCGGCGGCAGCCAGACCGCGGCGCCGTCGACGAGCTTCTCGAGGGTGGCGGGCTTTTCGGTGTAGGCGCCACCGAGCTTGGCGCGGTACAGCGACAGCGGGCCGGTGGGCAGCGCGACGGCGGCGTCGTCGAGGACGCCCTCGCCGCCGTCGGCACCCTCGCCGCCGTTGCCGACTGGCGGGCTGGCCGCGTCGGTCTCGGTCGCGGCGTCACGGGGCCCCAGGACCAGCGCCCAGGCGCCGTCGGGCGCGAGCGAGACGGCGGTGAAGCCCTTCCAGCACTTGTACTCGCCGCCGACCGCGCGCGCGATGCAGGCTTTGCCGCCGTCCTGGATCAGCAACCACGCCGAGTCGGCCGACCAATCGAGGACGACGCCGTCGCGGATAAGGCGGCGGCGCGCGGCCACGCCGTCGAGGGCGAAGGCCGACAGCTGATCGCGGGGATCGGCGACCTTGGGCTGACCGACCGGTGGCGCCTTGTAGACGCCGACCCCGCGCGCGCCGTTGGGCGACGCGACCAGCCCGCGCAGCGGCGCCTCGGCCGCGACCACGCGGGTCTCGGCGCCGGTCTTGAGCGCGCCGGCGACGATCGCCCCGTTCGACAGGAACACCAGCTCGCGCTGGCCGTCGCGCTCGGTCAGCGAAGCGCCGGTGGCGGGCGCGTCGTTGCGCACGAACTGCGCGCCATCGCGCAGCCGCACGATCAGCGCGTGGCTGTCGGCCGACGAGCACAGCACGTACTCGCCGCCCGGAGACAACCGCGCCGCGCCGCTCGCGCACGGCAGCTCGGTTAGCGTCGTGGTCGTGCCGGCCGCTGGCGTGCGCAACCAGAACCAGCGGCCCGCCAGATCGGCGAGGATGGTGTCACCGGCGGCGTCGGTGCGCAGGTAGCGCACGTCGCTGGCCTCGACCGGCAGGGTCGCGATCACCACCGGCGCGGCCTTGCCGCGGCCGTCGGTCATCCACAGCGAGCCGCCGCGTGCGAACACCACGCGCCCGGTGGGCTCGGCGGGCGCCGCCTGCGCCAGGCCGACCGTGGCCCCGAGGGCGAGCAGCGCGCCCGCGGCGAGCCGGGCGCGCGCCGTCACTTGGACACCAACGCGGCGACCTCGGCGTCGTGGTCGACGATCGACGTCACGAAGCGGCCCTTGCCGGGCACCTCGAGCAAGGTCACCGGACCGAAGCGCGGGAAGTGGACGTCGAGCGCGCGGCAGCCGCCGTCGAGGGCGCGGGCCCCAGCCTCAAACGCCGGCTTGGTGAGCGGCTTGCCGTCGACGAAGACCTCCGACAGGAACTCGAGGGGCGCGACCCAGCCCGCGCCGCCTTGGTGGATGCGATCGAGGATCGCGCCGGGCAGCTTGTCGGACGAGCGGATGACGTGGTCCCAGTCCCGCTTGCCGAGCGCGGCCACCGCGTCGGGCGACAGCCGATCGGCCGGGAACACCAGCACGACGGTGCCGGCGATCTCGGCGGTCGAAAGCGGCGCCACCGGCAAGGCCGCCTTGTCGGCCGCCGCCTTGTCCTCGGCCGCCTTGGCCGCCGCCGCGGTCGCGCGTTGCTCGGCCGCCGCGATCTCGTCCTGCGCGAGCTGCTGCGTGCCGGCCGCGAGCTTGGGCTCGCCGGTCTGATCGACGACGGTGATCGGGCTCGATCCGGCCAGGCGCACCGACGGCGCGCCCGGGAAGATCGAGAACCGGTCCAGGGCCGCCAGCTGCATCTCCATCACGATCGAGCGCTGCTGGTCCCAGGTGCCATCGGCCTCGAGCACGTCGACGATGAGCAGCTCGCCGCGGCGCTCGAAGTTCACGTCGGTGCCGAGGCCGGCGAGGATCTCGGCTTCCTCCAGCTCGTCGAGACGCTGCTCGAAGGCCATGACCTTGGTCTCGAACTCGGCGCGGCTGAGCTGGTTGGCGCGGCGCCGACCGTCGACGTCGATGGTCGGGTCGAGAGCCCAGCCCAGCAGGCAGATGCCGCGCAGATCGCGGGCCAGCCGCGCGACCAGCACCGCGTCGCCCCACGAGCCGAGCGCGAACAGGCGGCCCAGGCGGATCGGCAGCTTCTCGCACATCGCGATCAGCTCCTCCTTGGCCGGGCGCAGGTCGACCTTGATGATCGGATCCTGGGGGTCGGTGCGCAGCGGCTTGGAGTCGTCGATGATCATCAGCCGGCGCTCGCCGCGTCGACGGAACGGCACCGACGGCGACATCTCCATCTCCACGCGGGGATCGAGCATGTCGGGATCGAGCAGCTTCTTCTCTTTGGCCTGCTCGGGGCCGCCGAACGCTTCGATCAGCATCTGCTGGTCGAGCGGCGCTTCGTGGAAGAACATCATGTCGGTGACCAGGCTGTCGGGGGCGAGCATCGAGGATCCTTTTATAGATATCCGCTGCGCTGGCGCAAGAGCCACTCGAGACCGAGCAGGACCAGCGCCAGGAAGATGAGGCCGGGGCGGCTCCACAGCTCGACATCGGCCCGCTGATCGACGCGCACCACGCGCGGGATATCGAAAGACAGGTCCGCGGGCAGGCTGTCGATGGCGCCGAGCGCCCGCCCGCCGGTGCCCAGCGCGATGCGCTCGAGGGTCGCGGGCACCCCGGCCGGCGCGTCGAGCTCGGCCGAGGCGTCGCGCACCAGGAAGATGTCGCCGGCGACCACCGCGCGGCCCGACACGTCGGCCTTGGCCTCGACCCGGTACACCCCGGGCGTGAGGCCGGCCAGGTCCTGGGTGCCGGTGCCGTCGTCACCGACGACGAGCGTGGCGTTGCCGACCGCGACCGCGGTGCGAGGATCGGCGCCGCGCTTCCAGGTCAGCTCGATCTTGCCCTTGGCCAGCGGCTGGTAGTCGCGCCCCAGGAGCCGCGCGGTGAGCCGGACCGTCGCGCGGGGCGCGTACTCGACCGCGTCGCTGTCGACGTGCAGGTTGCGCAGATCGGGGTCTTGGATGAGCCAGCGGATCGCGTTCTCCCACAGCTTGGTGTACGCGCGGCCGTCGTCGCCTGGCTTGGCGGCCGCGACGAAGCCGTAGCGCCACAAGCTGTCGGTGGTGACCACCAAGGTGCGGCCCTGGCCGTACTCGCCGGTGACGATGACCGGCATCGGCTGGCCCTTCGCGGTGCGCAGCCGCGGGTGGACCGCGAGCACGGTGGCGTCGGACTTGGCGCCGATGACGCGGTTGACGCCCTCGAGCTCGGGCAGCGACTTCCAGGCCGCGACGTTGTCGGGGACGGCGTAACGCAGCGCGGTGACCGGGTGAGTCTTGCCGGCCTCGGTCAGCTGGGGCGAGAAGCGGCCGGTGTCGAGGAGGTCGGTGTTGCCCCAGGGCTCGAGCAGCTCGATCGGCAGCGCGGCGGCCACCGGGGTGTCCTGGTAGCCGCCCGACGAGAACGACATGTCGCCGCCCAGCATCGCGAGGCCGCCGCCGCCCTCGACGTAGCTGCGGATGTTCTCGAGGTAGTCGCCGATGCCATAGGGCAGGTACTCGAAGTTCTGGAGCACGATCACGTCGAAGGACGGCAGCTGCTCCTCGAACAGCTCGCGGGTCGGAAACGGGATGAGCGACATCTCGTCGTTGGGCACCAGCGAGATGTCGGCCTGCGTGCGCAGGATGAAAAACGAGATCAGATCGACGTTGGGGTTCTCTTCGAGCATCGCGCGCAGGGCCCGCACGTCCCACGACGGCGCGCCCGCGACCTGCAGCACGCGGATCTTGTCGCGGATCACGCGCACCACGAAGGCCCGGCTGTTGTTGGAGTCGACCGCCTCGTCGTCGGCGACCGGCGTCGAGATCTCGTACAGGTAGCGCCCGACCCGGGGCGGCGTGACCTCGAAGACCACGCTGGCGCTGCCGTCAGCGGGCAGGTCGACGAACTTCTGCCGCATCACCTGGCCGTCCGACGACAGCGACACCAGCACCCGGCGCGGGCCGTAGCCGGTCGAGCGGATCACCGCCTCGAGCCGCACCACCGTGCGGACGAACGCGAACTCGTCGGCCAAGACCCGGGCGACCGCGACGTCGCGCACGCCGGGCCGCGCCGCCCACACCGTGTGGACCCGGGTGTCGAGCGAGCGCAGGAAGTCGCGGACCGCGCCCGCGCCCTTGTCGTCGCCGAAGTCGTCGGTGGCCGCGCCGTCGGAGATCAGCACCACGCCGGCGAGGTCGTGGCCCTCGTAGCGCGCGCGCACCGCCTCGAGCGCCTTGCGCATGAGCGTGGCGTCGCCGAGGGCCGGGGTCCGAGCCACGCCGTCGAGGCCGGCCGCCGACAGCACGTCGGAGAACGTGTAGACGTCGAGCTGGTGGGCCCGCTTCCAGCCGGTGAGGGTGTCGCTCGAGCGATCGAGGAGCGCGCGCACCCGCTCGGTGCGGGTCGGGCCGGTCGGGGTGTCGTGCAGCGCCATCGAGCGCGAGTCGTCGATGACGATGGCGACCCGGTTGGGCTCGCGCGCGACCTGGCGCAGCTCGACCGCGGGCTCGAGGAAGACCACCAGCGCGGTCAGCGCGGCGGCGGTGCGCAACGTCACCAAGAGCGCCCGTCGGATCGGCGGTGCGCCCTGGCTGGCCCGCCATCCCAGGACCGCGATCGCGGCCACCGTCGTCGAGCCGAGCCACAAGCCGAGGCGGCGCCAGGGCGCCAGCAAGACCCAGCGGTGCTCGTTGAACTCGGCGGCCTGAGGCGCGGCGAAGCGCACGGTCAGCGCGATCAGGCCCTCGATCGCCAGCGCGCCGGCCGCGCCGATGAGCGCGATGAGCGCGATGGTGGCGACCAGCGGCGCGCGCCGACGCAGCGCGAGCGCGCCGACCACGAAGCCGGCCACGGCGGTGCCGGCGAGCAGCCAGCGCACCCGATCGTCGAGGAGCTCGAGGGTCACGGCTGGCTGGGCGGGCTGCTGGGCGGGCTGCTGGGCGGGGCGGGCGGGGTGCCGGCGCCGTCATCGGGGCGCCAGCGACGGCGCCGCATGATGAACGGCACGTGGACCTGGTCGGTCTTGTAGTCGAGGCACAGCGCGTACATGACGAGGTTCACGCCCATGCGGAACGCCCGCTCGCGCTGGTCCTCCCCGCCCGGCTCGCACGGGAAGTCGTAGTTGCCCAGGTTGTCCTTGGACCACGCGCCGCCCAGATCGTTCTGGACGTAGGCGACCACCAGGCGGCCGCTGCGAGTGATGCCCTCCATCACCGGCGACAGCGCGACGCGGCCGGTCGGGCGGTCGAGCAGGTAGAACGACTTGTAGACGACGTGATCGGACGGCACCAGCTCGAGGCCCGGGGTCGGCGGTGGATAGAGCGCGGCGCACAGCGCGCGCACCGACTTGTCGAAGGCGCCGTCGAGCGTGCCCTCGGCGGAGTCGACCAGCAAGAAGCCACCGAACGTGAGGAAACGGCGCAGCGCCTCGACGCCGGTCGGGCTCGGCACCGCGAAGTCGCGATCGCCGGCGAGGTAGAGCAGCGGCGTCTCGTGCAGCGTCGGTGAGGTCGGCGTGACCACCGGCGACTCCAGGTCGACCTGGATCGACGTGCGCTTGTCGATCTCCCACGCCATGCGGCGGAAGGCGTTGGGCCGGGGCGAGGTCGCGCCCAGCGACAGCTGCCCGACGCGGAACTTGGAGCCCGGGCCGATCGCGCGGGCCGGGCGCGGCAAGGCGAGCGCGGCGGCGCTGGCGAGGCTGGCGCCGAGGAGGCGACGGCGGGTGAGCACGGCCGCAAGGTAGCAGGTCGCAGCCGGCCGCGCCGCTGTGGTAGCGTGCTCGCCGATGGGAGCCCCTCGCTGCTGCGTCGCGACCGTCGTCGTCTTGCTCGCGGGCCTGGGCTCGGCCCACGCCGACCGGGTCGCCCCCGTCGACGACGCGGCCCCGGTCGCCCCCGTCGACGGCGCGGTTCCGGCCGGGGACGACGGCGAGCCCCGCCTCATGGCCAGCCAGCCCGAGGTCGAGCCGATGCCCGAGGTCCGCGCCAACCACAAGGGCCAGCTCGGCCTGGCGCTGTCGCTGGTGACCGGCGGCCGGTTCATCAAGACCTACGACGAGGAATACTGCGGCGACCGCGACACCAACGGGACCCGCACCGGCAACGCGACCTACTGCCTGGGCCGAGTTCCGGCCTCGATCGATCTCATCGCCAGCTACGGGCTCACCGCCCGGCTCGAGCTGCTGTTCGAGCTGCGGCTCGGCCTCGAGCGCGACTTCGCCGGCAACGCCACGTCGAGCGACGGGCCCCGGCTCCGTCACTACGCACCCGGCGTGAAGTTCTACTTCAGCGATAGCGGGCTCATGAAGTTCTTCTCGACCGCGCAGGTCGCGATCGACTCGACCGGCTACACCGACCCGAGCGGCGCCGATCTCGGCGTCGACTACACGCTGCGCAACGCCAACGGCCTCCAGCTCGACTTCCACGAGGCCTACGGTGCGTACGCGTTCTTCGCCGAGGAGGTCGCGTTCAAGCGCTGGATTTCCGTCGGCGTCGAGGTCGGCGTCGGCTTCCAGGCTCGCTATCCGTAGGAGCGCGTGTGTCATCGGTCATTGCCGTCCGCGACCTCGCGAAGACCTACCGCACGCCGTTCCGCCGCAAGAAGGTAGAGGCGCTGCGCGGGGTGTCGTTCACCGTCGAGCGCGGTGAGGTCTTCGGCTTCCTCGGGCCCAACGGCGCCGGCAAGACCACGACGATCCGCTGCCTGATGGGGCTGTGCGCGATCACCGGCGGCTCGGCCGAGATCCTGGGCGCGCCGGTGCCGAGCCGGGCCGCGCGGCAGCGCCTCGGCTTCCTGCCCGAGCAGCCGTACTTCTACGACTACCTCACCGTCGGAGAGCTGCTCGATCTCGGCGGTCGCCTGTTCGGGCTGTCGCGCGCCGATCGCAAGCGCAAGGCCGACGCGCTCATCGACCGGGTCGGGCTCGGGCACGCCCGCAGCCAGGCTCTCAAGAAGTTCTCGAAGGGCATGCTGCAGCGGGCCGGCCTCGCGCTCGCGCTGGTCAACGACCCCGAGCTGATCGTGCTCGATGAGCCGATGAGCGGCCTCGACCCGATCGGCCGCAAGGAGGTCCGCGATCTCATCCTCGAGCAGCGCGACGCCGGCCGCAGCGTCTTCTTCTCGTCGCACATCCTGTCGGACGTCGAGTCGATCTGCGATCGGGTCGCGATCTGCATCGGCGGGATCATCAAGGACGTGGGCCGGCCCCGCGACCTGGTCGACGCCACGCCCCATGGCACCGAGGTGCTCCTGCGGCTGGCCGACGATGCGCCGGTCGCGGTGGTCGAGGCGCTGTCCGCGCGCGCCCAGACCGCGCGTCGCAGCCCGGGCCAGCTCTTGCTGACCCTGCCTGCCGGCACCGACGTCGACGAGCTGGTCGCCTTCGCGCGCGAGCAAGACGCGCGCCTCATCGCGGTGACGCCGCGCCACGAGACGCTCGAGGATGTGTTCTTGCGCCGCGTCGAGGATGCCAAGCCATGACCGCGTCGATCGGCCGGATGTGGGCGATCGCGCTCAACACGTTCCGCGAGGCGGCGCGCATCCGCGTGCTGTACGGCATCCTCATCCTGGTGGTTGGCGCCAACCTGCTGGCGATCGTGCTCGGCGAGATGTCGATCAGCCAGAGCGCACGGGTCGCCCGCGACATCGGGCTCGCCGGCATCTCGTTGTTCGGCGCGCTCACCGCGATCTACCTGGGCGTCGCGCTGCTCTACGGCGAGATCCAGCGCCGCACGATCTACGCGATCATCTCCAAGCCGCTGGCGCGCTGGGAGTTCGTCGTCGGCAAGTACGCCGGCATGGCGCTGGTGCTGTCGGCGCTGGTCGGGCTGTTCGCGGGCGCGATGCTCGCGCTGTTGGGCCTGCAGGATGTCGCGATCACCGCGGCGGTCGGCCAGGCCATCGCGCTGGCGTGGATGGAGGTGCTGGTGGTCGCGGCGACCGCGGTGTTCTTCTCGTCGTTCTCGAGCCCGTTCCTGTCGGGCATCTTCACGCTCGCGCTGTGGGCGATCGGTCGGGTCACGCCCGAGCTGCGCGCCGCCGCTTCGCAGTCCGAGGCGGCGTGGATCCGCAGCACCGCGAAGGTCGCGCTCAACATCGTCCCCGACCTGCACCTGTTCTCGATCTCGGGCAGCGCCGTCGACGGCAGCGTGGTCAGCGTCCACGGCAGCTTCGTGTCGTGGGGCTACGTCAGCGTCGCGGCCGCGCACGGCGCGCTGTGGATCGCCGCGCTGCTGGTCGCCGCCTGCGCGATCTTCCGCAAGCGCGACTTCGTCTGAGGCTTCGGGCGGCTGGCGCCGCGACCGTGTAGCTTGGCGGGCATGCTCGCTCGCAAGCTCCTGCTGCTGTCTTTGACGTCGGCGTCGCTGCTCGGTTGTGGTCCGCAGACCCGGTCGCGCTACCCGACCACCGACGCGCCGCTCCTCGAGCTCGACCGGGTGGTGCTCTACCGCAATGGCGTCGGCTACTTCGAGCGCACCGGCACCATCGCCGGCGACCTGCTCACGATCAAGGTCCGCAAGGACCAGGTCAACGACCTCCTCAAGAGCCTGACCATCGTCGAGAAGACCAGCGGGCGCGCGGTCAGCGTGTCCATGCCGCTCGACCCTCAGACCTGGGCCAACGCGGCGATCGCGACCTTGCGGCCGGGCCAAGGCAGCCTGGCCGAGGTGCTCGACGCGCTGCGCGGCAGCGCGGTCACGCTCACCACCACCGAGGGCACGATCGCCGGTCGCATCGCGATGGTCGAGGCCATCACCGAGCCGTCGATCGGCGACCAGCCGCCCCACACCGACCACCGGGTCTCGCTCCTCGACGGCGACGTGCTGCGGATGGTGCTGCTGTCCAAGGTGCGCGGCATGCGCCTCGAGGACGGCGACCTCGCGATGCAGTTCAACCGCACCCTCGACGCCAGCGCCGGTGAGGGCATGTTCCAGCAGGTCGCGGTGAGCATCCGGCTCACCGGCGCGGCTCGCCACGAGCTGTTGGTGAGCTACGTCGTCGCCGCGCCGATGTGGAAGCCGACCTATCGCGTCGTGCTGCCCACCGACAGCACCGGCAAGGCGCTGCTCCAGGCCTGGGCCGTGGTCGACAACACCAGCGGCGAGGAGTGGCGCGACGTCAAGCTCGCGCTCACCTCGGGCGCGCCGATCGCGTTCCGGTACGACCTGCACTCGCCGCGCGACATCGCGCGCCCCGATCTCACCGAGCGCGGCGTGCAGCGGCAGGCCGAGGCGATGGTCGGCGAGACGACGTACCTGCCGCCGCCGCCGCCGCCGCGCCCGCCGGTGATGGCCGCCAAGCCGTCCGCCGACTACACGCGCAACCTCCCCAAGGCGTCGCGCTCCTACGAGTCCACGCTGGGCGGCGCCCCCGGCACCAAGGCTGACCCCTCCGACGGCGACTACGACGACTACGACAGCGAGTCCGAGCTCGAGGAGGAGCCGGCCAGCATCGACTACGAGTCGCTGCGTCGCTCGACCCAGGCCCAGGCCAAGGCCTCCACCGTCGCCGGCCAGACCCGCTTCGAGCTAGGCGAGCGGGTCACGGTGCCCGAGGGCACGTCGACCATGGTCGCGATCGTCAACGCCGACGTCGAGGGCGAGGAGACGTTTCTGTTCCGACCCGGCGGCGGCGGGCTCGGCTACGATCTCAACCCGTACCGGGTCGTGCGCTTCAAGAACTCGACCCCGTTCGTCCTCGAGCCCGGCCCGATCTCGATCTACGCCGGCGGCAGCTTCGTCGGGGAGGGCCTGAGCGAGACCGTCGGCTCCGGCACCAGCGCCACCGTGCCGTTCGCGGTCGAGACCGGTATCCAGGTCGTCGCGGTCAAGGGCGACGACCGCGACGAGCTGCGCCTCATCAAGATGTCGCGCGGCGTGCTCGAGGTCGAGCAGTTCGCGCGCCGCACGACCACGTACACCGCCAAGGCCCAGACCCTCGACACCGGCTTCACCGTGCTGGTGCGCCACAGCCGCAGCGGCTGGAACTACGAGCTCGCGACCCGGCCCGAGGGCACCGAGGATCTGCCCGACGGCTACCTGATCCGGCTGGTCGTCGCCAAGGGCGCGCGCGAGGGCGCGGTCACGATCGTCGAGCAGACCCCGAGCCGCAGCACGATCAGCATCTGGAACGCGCCGGCCCTCGACCTGCTCGAGAAGCTGCTGGTGCAGACCGAGCTGAGCGCCGACGCCAAGAAGAAGCTCAAGCCCATCATCGATCGCCGGCGCGACCTGGCCAAGATCGAAGAGCAGCTGGCCGGCCTGGTCGAGCGCCGCAACAAGCTCGACCAGCGCGCCAACGAGCTGCGCGAGAACCTGCGCGCGATCGCCAAGAACCCGCAGGCCGGCGCGCAGCGCGCCAAGTGGACCAAGCAGCTCGACGAGTTCTCGAGCGAAGGCAACAAGCTGGGCGTCCAGCTCGCCGACCTCGAGGCCAAGCGCCTCGATCAGCGCATCGAGCTCGAGAACGCGCTGCAGGACTTCGAGATCACGCCGCCCGCGCCCAAGCAGAAGTAGTCACTTCGCGGCGCGCTTCTGCTCGCGCAGCATGAACAGGTAGAGGCTCTCGACCTTCTCGCGCGCCCACGGCGTCTTGCGCAGGAACTTCAGGCTCGACCCCACGCTGGGGTCGGTCTCGAAGCAGTGGAGGCGGACCCGCTCGGCGAGCCCGGGCCAGCCGTAGTGCGCGACCAGGTCGGTCACGATCGCCTCCAGCGTGACGCCGTGGAGCGGGTTGCGCGGCTGCTCGGTGCTCATCGCGACCAGCATACGACGCGGGTGGCGATCTCGGGACCGGTCGAGCGGCGCCGCGCCGTGATACAGGTCCGCGGGTGCGGATCCTGGTCACCGGTGGTGCGGGCTTCATCGGCTCGCACCTGTGCGAACGCCTGATCGGCGCCGGCCACGAGGTCGTGTGCCTCGACGATCTCAGCACTGGCGCGCGCGGGCACCTCGCCGGGCTCGTCGAGCATCCCGGCTTCACGCTGCGCGTCCACGACGTGATCGCGCCGTTTCACGAGCGCGCCGACGCGGTCTACCACCTGGCGTGCCCGGCCTCGCCGGTGCACTACCAGCGCGATCCGGTGCGGACCTTGCGGACCTGCGTCGAGGGCACGCTGCGCGCGCTCGAGTGTGCCCACGCCAACCGCGCGCCGCTGTTGCTGGCCTCGACCAGCGAGGTCTACGGCGATCCGCTCGAGCACCCGCAGCGCGAGAGCTACCTCGGCAACGTCAACCCGATCGGCCCGCGCGCCTGTTACACCGAGGGCAAGCGCGGCGCCGAGGCGCTGGCGTCCAGCTATGCGCGCCAGCACGGGGTCGACGTCCGCATCGCGCGCATCTTCAACACCTACGGCCCGCGCATGCCGCGCGGCGACGGTCGCGTGGTCGCCAACTTCGTCGAGCAGGCCCGGGCCGGCGCGCCGCTCACCATTCACGGCGACGGCTCGCAGACCCGCTCGTTCTGCTACGTCGACGATCTGGTCGACGGCGCGGTCGCGCTGATGGCGCGGCCGCCGGGGCCGCCCGGCGAGGTCGCGCCGGTCAACCTCGGCAACCCCGAGGAGATCACCGTCGGCGCCCTCGCGGCGTTGGTGTGCGAGCTGGCTGGCTCGTCGTCGACCATCGTGCGGATCGAGCGGCCCATCGACGACCCGGCGCGCCGCCGCCCCGACATCACCCTGGCGCGGCGAATGCTGGGCTGGGAGCCCGTGGTGACGCTGCGCGACGGCGTGCTGCGCACCCTGGCCGCTTCCAGACTGGAAAATTCTGGCAACTAATCGAAACTGCTGGATTGACGGCCCCGCCTAGTGGTAGCGTCGGCGGCATGCTGGCTGCTGCGAGGAACGCGTGCGCGATCATCCTTTTGGGGATCGCCGCCTGCGGAGGTGACCACCCGACGATCCGCGACGCCGCGGTCGATGCCCCCACCGACCGAGGTGGCGAGATCGACATCGACGCCGCGGTCGACGCCGCGCAGGCGCTGCCGGCTTACGAGATCACGGGCGGCGCCGCCGGCCTGCGCGGGACGCGGTTCGCCGCCGACGTGCAGATCGGTCACGGCTTCGCGCAGCAGCCGGTCGCCGGCACGACGACCAAGGCCGAAGGCAATGCGGCGGTGAAGCCGTGAGGACCCCGACGATGAAGAAGATCGCGCTCGCCACCTGCCTCGCGCTCGCCGCGCTCACCGGCACTGCCGCCGCCGTCCCGACGACGATGTCGTTCACGGCCCGCCTCACCAACACCGCCAACGTCCCCATCGAGGGCGCGGTCGACCTGCACGTCGCGATCTTCGACGCGCCGACCGCCGGCACGCTGGTCTGGGAAGAGACCCACACCGCTCTCACCGCGACCCGCGGCCTGGTCTACGCCAACCTCGGCTCGGTCGACGCCGCCACCAACGGCCTCGACGCCTCGGTGTTCGGCGGCTCGGCGCTGTTCATCGAGCTCACGGTCGACGGCGACGTGCTGTCGCCGCGCATCCCGATCGCCTCGGTGCCCTACGCGGTCAAGGCCGGCGTCGCCGAGACCCTCGAGGGCTTCGACCCGTCGACCGTCCAGAACCGGGTCGCCAGCGCGTGCGCGGCCGGCTCGTCGATCCGCCAGATCAACACTGACGGCACCGTGATCTGCCAGACCGACACCACCGGCGGCGTCGGCACGATCACCTCGGTCGCCGGCACCGGCGGCCTGACCGGCGGCGGCAGCGCTGGCGCGGTCACGCTCACCGTCGACACCGCCGCGATCCAGGCCCGCGTCGCCAGCACGTGCGCGGCTGGCTCGTCGATCCGCCAGATCAACGCCAATGGCACGGTGGTCTGTCAGACCGACACCACCGGCGGCGTCGGCACCATCACCTCGGTCGCCGGCAGCGGCGGCCTGACCGGCGGCGGCAGCGCTGGCGCGGTCACGCTCACCGTCGACACCGCCGTCATCCAAGCCCGCGTCGCTACCGCGTGCGCGGCTGGCTCGTCGATCCGCCAGATCAACGCCAATGGCACCGTGGTCTGTCAGACCGACACCACCGGCGGCGTCGGCACCATCACCTCGGTCACCGGCAACGGCGGCCTGACTGGCAGCGGCAGCGCTGGCGCAGTCACGCTGTCGATCGCGACTGGCGGCGTGACCACGACCCAGCTCCTCGACGGCACTGTCGGCGCGGCCGATCTCGGCGCCAACTCGGTCACCACCGCGAAGATCGCGACCGGCGCGGTGACGATGTCCAAGACCGACGCCCCGGTCGGCTACGCCGCGCTGTCCAGCACCGCCGCCGACATTTACCCGAGCCCCGACTTCAACTTCACGGAGAACGGCTCGTGCATGGTGTCGGTGCAGGCCTTTGCCCTGAGCGGCAACAGCTCCTTCTACGTGAAGCCCGTCATGCTGCACGTCTCCACGAACTCGTCGATGGCGCCCGCCGAGCGCGGACCTTCGAGCTTCTCGAGCACCGGCAACAACAGTGGCTACTACGCGAGCTCGACCGCGGTGATGACGACGAACCAGCTGGGCCAGTGGCGCTTCGGCTGCTTGGTCGGCAACGCCGGCGGCTCGAACATCGACTGCCGCGTTTCGTGGCTCTGCAACTAGCCGCGACCGTGCGGCGCCTCGCGCTGATCGGGCTGGTGATGGTGGCGGCGTGCGCGACCAAGGACCAGCGCGGCTACGTGGCCGGCAGGTTCGAGCTCGCGTGCGACTCGGCCGACACCGTCGAGAAGTCGACGTTGTTCTGCGTGCGCACCGACACCCGCGACGGTGACGTGATGGTGGTCGACCTCGACCGGCTGCCGATCACCAGCGGCGCGTCCAAGGCCGCCGAGGCACCCGCGGGCACCTACCAGACCGTGTGCGACTCGACGGTGACGCCCCAGAAGTCCGACTTCGGCTGCGTGCGCCTCGACACTCGCACCGGCGAGCTGGTCGTGCTGCGCCTGTCTGAGCTGCCGCACTGGCCGCGGTGAAGACGCTCGAGCGCTACCAGCTCGCGCTCCTCGCGGTGCTGATCGCGGTGTGGTCGAGCATGGTGCTCACCGATCGTTTCTTCACCGACTCCGACAGCTATTTCCACGTCGGCGTCGCGCGCCGGATGCTCGAGGACGGCTGGCTGCGCCGCTTCGAGTGGCTGCCCTACACGACGCTGCACGATCCGTATCCCGACATGTACCTCGGGCAGCACGTCGTGCTGATACCGTTCGTCGCGCTCTTCGGCGTCGAGCTCGGCTTGCGGGTGGCGATCCTGACCTTGTCGTCGGCGTTCGTGGTCAGCCTGCACTTGGTGCTGCGCCGTCGCGGCATGCGCTGGCCGATGCCCTGGATCGTCCTGGCGATCTTGGCCTGTCCGATCGCGCTTACGTACGCGGTGTTCCTCAAGGGCGCGTCGACGTTCTTCGTGCTGTTGCCGTGGTTCGTTGACGCGATCTGGGCTGGCAAGGCGCGTCGCACGTTCGTGCTTTCGTGGCTGAGTGTCTATGTCTACGTCGGCGCGACGGTGCTGGTGCCGTTCGCCATCGTGCACCTCGTCGTCGTGCGCTGGTGGCATGGCCGCTGGGACTGGCAGTGCCTGGCCGCGACGCTGGCCGGGCTGGTCGCCGGCATGGTGATCAATCCGTTGTGGCCGGCGCACTGGAGCTACGTCTACGCCGAGCTGCTCTCGATCTTCGCCCGCGATGCGACGATGGTGCCCGGCGAGTACCGCGGCGCCGAGTGGGCCGCGCTCACCGGCTCGATGTTGGTCCGCATCGCGGGCGCGGCGATGCTCGCTTGGTTCGTCGTCTTGATGCGCCAACTCGCGCGGGCCGAGAGGGTGCCGGCCGAGGCCGCCAGCGGGGCGATCGCCGCGCTCGGCTTGCTGGGCGCCGGGCTGCTGTCGGGCACCAAAATGATCGAGCTGTTCGTAATCTTCTCGATCCTCACTGTGCCGCAGCTGGTCGCGGCGATGCGACCGTGGCCGCGCTGGTTCGCTGCGTCGGCGCTGGCCGCCATGGTGCTGGTCGCGGTGTGGTCGGGCAACGACCTGCGCACCCAGATGGCGTCGCCCGGCCTGGCCCGGCCCGCCGACTACCAGAGCATGGCTCGCTGGCTCGGCGAGCGGACCGGGCGCCGCGAGATGGTCGTGGCGCCCTGGGACGACATGCCCGGGCTGTTCGCGTTCGGAGGCGATCAGCGCTACGTCGCCGGGCTCAATATGCAGTTTCTCCACGATCAGGATCGGCTGCGCTTCGAGGCGTTCGCGTTCCTGTACCGCGGCGCGATCAGTGATCCCGAGGCGACCCTGGTCCAGTTCTTCGATAGTGCCAGATTCATTCTGGTGCGTCGAATCCCTCATCTGGCCGGAGAGCCGATGCTGACCGATCGGCTCAGCAAGAACCCAGCCTTCGAGGAGCTGGCCGCGCCGACGCCGATGTGGCGGGTGTTCCGGAGGCGGCTGTGACGCGGCTGACGATCGTGGTGCCGGCCTACGACGAAGCCGCGCGCCTCGGTCCCACGCTGGCCCGGCTCGCCGCGTACAGCGCCGGCGATGACGTCGAGGTGCTGGTGGTCGACGACGGCTCGCGCGACGCCACGGTCGCGATCGCGGTCGCGGCCGGCGCGCGGGTGGTGCGCCACGCCGTCAATCGCGGCAAGGGCGCGGCGGTCCGCACCGGCGTGCTGGCCGCGCGTGGGTCACGCATCCTGGTGTGCGACGCCGACCTGGCCACGCCCATCGAGGAGCTGGCCAAGCTCGAGGCCGCGCTCGACGGCGGCGCCGAGCTCGCGATCGGCTCGCGTCACGTCGCCGACGCTCGCATCGAGGTCGCGCAGCCCTGGCATCGCCGCGTGCTCGGCCGCGGTTTCCGCGTGCTGGTGCGGCGTGGCCTGGGCATCGCCGCCCGTGACACCATGTGCGGCTTCAAGCTCATGACCCGCGAGGCTGGCCGCGCGCTGTTCGAACCGGCCCAGGTCGAGCGCTGGGCCTTCGACGTCGAGATCCTGTACCTGGCCCGCGATCGCTTCCGCGTCGTCGAGGTGCCGGTCGCCTGGCGCCACGTCGAGGGCTCCCGGGTCGCGGTCGCCAGCGCCGGCGCCCGCGCGCTGCTCGACTTGGTCGCGATCCGCTGGCGCGGCCGTTGATTCCGAGCGGCATCCGCATGCCGGTCGATCCGCGCGCGGTCGACGCCTCGCTGGTCCGGTCGACCGACCCCGGTGCGGCGCCTGAGCCCGCGACGCGCTGGCGTCAGCGCTGGCCGCCGAACGCGTACACGGTGTCGCGGCACTGCGTGCCCACGACCGGCACCTCGACGGTCATCGGGGGATAGCCGTCGAGCCGCGCCTCGAAGTGCGCGCCGTACGCGGTCGCTCGGCGGACCCAGTGGTCGAGCGATAGCTCCATCGGCGTGCTGCCGAGGGCGACCATGGGCCCATGGGGGTCGCGGGGCTGGGCGTAGATCGTCGCGCCGGTCGGGGCGGTGTCGAGATGGCAGTACCGGTTGACGGACGCGTGTAGCCCGCTGCGGCGGCGCAGCGCGCGGTGGTCTGGGCTGTCGTCGTCGGCCGGGCCTAGCCACCAGCTGAGGAGGGTCGCGATGCCCAGCCCGCCGACGGCGACGAGGACGAACCAGGGCCGGAGCGGACGCATCGTCTCGAGGAGCGAAGGGTCGGTCGCGCGCGGGCGATTCGCGTCGGCCTCGAGCCGCGCGTTGACCTGCTCGGCGTGCGCGAGCATGGCCTTGGCGGCTGCGGTCTCGGCCCGCTCGCGGCGCAGCTCGCGCTCGAGCGCCGCGGCTCGGGCAAGCGCAGCGTCGTGGTCGTCGCGGAAGCTCATGCCTCGAGCGTAACACCGCGCCGGCGTCGACGCGTGGCGGCCGCGGAGGGCTGACGGCGGGCGGCCCGGGGCTGATCTGGTTGCGTTTCCGGGGAGCATCGCGAGGGGTTTCCGCGCTAGCTTCCGAGCGTGAATTCGCCCGAGCTGCTCGACGAGATCGTCGCGATCGCGCGGGGCTGGCTCGAGGCGCTGCTGCGCCGCACCGCCCGCGCCACCGACACGGTCGACGGCGTGCCGCGCTCGCGCTACGCGGTGGCCGCGACCGACGTCGTGCGCATCCTCGACCAAGTGCCACGCGGCGCTCGCGTCGGCGGCGACGCGGCCCCGCGCGATCCGCGCTGGCAGGCGCTGCTCGCTGGCGACAACCGCCTCGCCGTGCTGGCCGCGGGCCTGGGCCTGTCCGAGCTCGAGCTGCGCATCGTCGCCGCGTCGATGGCACCCGAGCACGACGGTGACCTCGAGCGCGCCTACGCGTTCGCCTGGGACGACTTCACGCGCAAGCGCCCCGACGCCGGCTTCCTCATCGAGCTGATCGGGGGCGACGATCCCCATGACCGCGCCAAGGTGCGCAGCGCGCTCGCGCCCGACGGCGCGCTGCGGCGCCTGCGGGTGCTGCTCATCGGCGTGGCCTCCGACGCCGACTCCACGCCGCCGGCCCGGCGCGCGACTCGCCTCGCCGATCGCGTCATCGGCTACCTGCAAGGCGACGACGGTCTCGATCCGTCGCTCGACGGCCTGGTCAGCTTGCCGGGGCCCGCCGCGATCGACGAGCTGGTCGCGGCGCCCGCGCTGATCGAAGTGAGCCGCCGTGCGCTCGCGCCCAGCGGCGGCGTGCCAGCCCGCGTGCTCATCCACGGCGGCCCCGGCATCGGCAAGACCCTGCTGGTGCGCGCGCTCGCCACCGAGACCGGCCGGCCGGTGGTGCGGGTCGACGTCGCCGAGCTGTTGCGCGCGCCCGATCGCCTCGACGAGCGCCTGGCCCGGGTCGCCCGCGAGGCCGGCCTGCGCCGCGCGGTCACGTTGCTGCACGGCGGCGACGCTCTCGACGATCTGCCGCCTGCGATCACCGAGCGCCTGGCCGAGCTGATCCGTCGCGCGCCGGGGCCGGTGGTGATGTCGTCGCACGGCCGCCCGGCCTGGCTGTCGCCGGCGATCTCCGAGCTGGTCGAGGTCGCGATGCCGTCGCCCAACCTGCGCGAGCGCGTCGAGCTGTGGCGGCGCGGCCTGGCCGGCGCCGGCGGGCTCGAGCTGGTGCGCGACGAAGACCTGCGCGAGGTCGCGTCACGCTTCGCCCTCGGGGGCGCCTCGCTGCGCCGCGCCGCCGAGCGCGCGGTGAGCCAGGCCCGCCTGCGCAACGCGACGTCGCTGTCGCTCGCCGAGCTCGGCGAGAGCGCGCGCCTCATGCTGCAACACCGCCTCGGCACCGTCGCGCGCCGCATCGAGCCCGGCTTTTCGTGGGACGATCTGGTGCTCCCCGAGGACACCCGCGAGACCATCCGCGAGCTGGTGAGCTTCTCGAAGTACCGGTCGCCGCTCCTCGAGGAGTGGGGCTGGGCCAAGAAGCTACCGTACGGGCGCGGGGTCTCGGCGATCCTCGCCGGGCCGCCCGGCACCGGCAAGACCATGGTCGCGCAGCTCCTCGCCAAGGAGCTCGGCTACGACCTCTACCTCATCGAGCTGGCCCAGGTCGTCAACAAGTACGTCGGCGAGACCGAGAAGAACCTGGCCCGGGTCTTCGACGAGGCCGAGCACTCGCACGCCATCCTGTTCTTCGACGAGGCCGACGCGCTGTTCGCCAAGCGCACCGAGGTCAAGAGCTCCAACGATCGCTACGCCAACCTCGAGGTCAACTACCTGCTCCAGCGCATGGAGACCTACAGCGGCGTGACCTTGCTCGCGACCAACCTCGAGCAGGGCATCGACGAGGCCTTCAAGCGACGCGTGCGCTTCACGATCGCGTTCGAGCTGCCCGAGCCGCCGGTGCGCGAGGCCCTGTGGCGCAGCATGTTCCCGCCCGAGACCAAGGTGGCCGATGACGTCGACTGGGCCCGCCTCGCCGCGCGCTTCGAGATGTCGGGCGGCTACATCAAGAAGGCCGCGCTGCGGGCCGCGGCGCGCGCGATGGCCCGCGGGCTCACGACCGTCATCACCAACGCCGACCTCGACCTGGCGGCGCAGCTCGAATACCGCGAGATGGGTCGCGTCGGGTAGCATCGAGGCCTCGTGATAGGTCAGCAGATCGGCGCGTACCGGATCGAGCGCAAGCTCGGCGAGGGAGGCATGGGCGTGGTCTACGTCGGCGTCGACGTGCGGCTGGGCCGACGCGCGGCCATCAAGCAGCTCCTGCCCACGATGTCCGGCGACCGGACGATCGTCGAGCGCTTCTTCAACGAGGCCAAGGCGGCGGCCAGCATCAACCACCCCGGCATCGTCGAGATCTACGACGTCGGCTGGCACAGCGACGGCTCGGCGTACTTCGCGATGAAGCTGCTCGCCGGCGAGAGCCTGGCCACCCAGCTCAAGCGCGGCCCGCTCGGGTTCGCGATGGCGGCGACGGTGGCGCGGCAGATCGCGTCGGCGCTGGGCGCGGCTCACGAGCGCGGCATCGTCCATCGCGACCTCAAGCCCGACAACGTGGTGTTGGTGCCCGACGACGAGGTCACCGCCGGCGCGCGCGCGACCTTGCTCGACTTCGGGATCGCCAAGCTGCTCGGCGACGGCGCGGTGGAGCCGTCGAGCCGCACCCGCACCGGCAGCGTGATGGGCACGCCGTACTACATGTCGCCCGAGCAGTGCCGGGGCGCCGGCGAGGTCGATCACCGCACTGACATCTACGCGCTCGGCTGCATGCTGTTCGAGATGCTGACCGGGCGACCGCCCTTCGTCGCGGCCGGCGCCGGCGAGATCCTCGGCATGCACCAGTTCGTCGACGCGGCGCCGGTGCTGGCGAAGCGCGCCGAGCTGCGGCCACAGTCGATGGCCGAGGTCGCCGCTGCGCTCCAGCCCTACGTCGTCGGCGGTCGCTCCCTCGAGATGCCGGCCGCGCCCGCGCCGGGTCTCGCCCACGCCGCCGCGCCCACCTTCCCCAGCACGCTGTCGCCCAACCTCGGCGGCCTGCCGACCCGCACTGGCGCCCCGGTCCCCCGCCGCGCGCCCGTGCTCGCGGCCGGCGCGGTCGGCGTCGTCATCGCCGCGATCGTGGTCGTGCTCGCCGTCACCGGCGGCAGCGACCCGGCCGACCCGGCCGACCCCGCCGATCCCACGGCCGTCGCCGTCGTCTCTGACGCCGACCCGGTCGACGCGGCGGGCGCCGAGCCGGTCGACGCGGCGGGCGCCGAGCCGGTCGACGCGGCGGGCGCCGAGCCGGTCGACGCGGCGGCTGGCGATCCCACGCTCGGCAGGCCGACATGCTCAACGAGTCGGGCAAGGTGCTCCTGAACGCCAAACCGATGCGCGCCGCCGAAGCGACGCGGAAGTTTCAGCAGGCGATCAAGCTGTCGCCCGAAGGGCGCTTCTATCTCAACCTGTGCATGTCGCTGTATCAGGAGGGCCGGCTCGCCGACGCGCACCGCACGTGCGACGACGTGGCACGGCACGGCGGAACCACCGCCCAGGTTCGTCAAGCCGCGCTCATCCTGGAGCGCTTCATCGTCCCGAGGGAAACCGCGGCGGCGGCGGCGCCACCCTGACCGCGATCAGGCCGCGCAGCTTGGGTCGGTCGCGCTCTCGTCGTTTGCGCAGAACGCAGGAAGTAGCGACACCGCCGGCGTCTTGCTGCCGCCTTCGAGCGCCTTGGCCAGCGTGGCCGGGCCGACGCGACCGTCGACATCGACGCCGTTTTCCTTCTGCCACGCAACCACCAGGGCCGGATCGACCCGACCGTCAGGACCGCAGACCTGCGTGCCGACGGTTTCGATGAACTGGTCGACCAGCTTGTCGTGGCGGTCGTTCCACTCACGCGCGCGGGTCTCCCAGGTCTCTTCCTTGGCGGCGTCCTTGCCCTCGGTCACGTCCTCGACGACCGGGGCCTGGATCTCCTCGGCCGCGTGACCGGCTTCCTGCGGGTGCTCCTGGGCCTCTTCCCCTTGGAGCTTGATCGCCTCGGCGACCGGCTCCGCGCCGAGCTGATGGGTGGCCTCGACGATGATCTCGGCGCGCGCTTCGGGCGCCACTTCGAGGCTGGCCGCGAGCATCTCGGGCTGGTCGCCGTCGATGTGCTGCACGGCCTCGATCTGCTCGGCCTGCGCCGGCTCGGCGACTTGGACCGCGGTTTCGAACACGGGCGGCGCCGCCTCGTCGGAGCGCGCCATGATCCCCTCCGTGAACGCGTTCTCCGACTCGGCACGCGCTTTCGCTTCGAGGATGTTCAGGGCTCGCTGGATGCCGTTGTTGCCGAAGTTCGCGCTCGCAGCGTGCAGCATCTGGGCGCGCAACTCGGGATGCTGGCTGAGCATGTCTGCGAGGAGATCGATGTCGGTTCCTGCGAGCGCCGCCACCTGCATGACGGCGAACTCCTGGTCGAACCCCAGGCCCTTGTCGTTCACCGGCATGGTGAAGTTAGTCGCGTCTTGCTGCGCGACCTGGACTTCTTGGCTCTGCTGATCTTGCTCGGACTCGTCTTCGTGCTTGCGGGTCGTCATGGGGCGCCTCCAGCGGTGGCCATAGTACGGTGAGCGGCGGAGATTTCTCCCCGAGGTCGAGTCTATTGCATTTCGCCGCGCGCCGCGCGATCGCGCTGCTCCTGCTACAGCGTGGCACCCCCGTCTTGTAGCTGAGGCGGTCCACCCTCGACGAGCACGACGACAAGCTCCCAAGCTGGTCGGGAAATCGGCGGCCAGCAAGCTCGCGAAGTCGGCCGGGAACAAGCTTGAGCTGACCGGCTACTTGGAGGCTGACCGTCAGTAGTCGTTGGGGCCGACGTCCATGCCGTGGCGCTCGCGGCGGATGAAGTCGGCGCCGGTGGAGAGATCGACGTGGAAGTGATCGCGATGGTCGGCGTTGTAGTTGGGCGTGAGCGCGATGTTCCACACGTCGTCGCCCTTGAGCTCGCAGATGAGCGCGTGCAGCCAGCTGTCCTTGCCGGGCTCGGTCTCGGCGGTGCAGGTCATGCCGCCGGTGGGGTCGATGACCCAGTCGTCCTCGATGGTGTAGGTGGTGCCGTCGGCGTGAACGAAGCGCGCCAGATCGATCGCCTTGGCGTAGGCGTGCTGCGACAGGCCCGACGGGCAGTTGGGGGGCGTGCCGCCGCCGATGCAGCGGTAGTTGTACACGCCGATGTCCTGCACCTCGACGATGTCGCGCGCGCGCCAGTGGGGCGCGGCCCGGACCAGCGAGCGGGCCAGCGAGCAGTCCATGAAGAACGATGCGCGCGGGCTGGCGTTGCCGAGGTAGCGGAACACCATCCCGTTGACCGGCAGCGCGAGCGTGATCGGATCGGCGACGCCGTTGCGCGGCGACGACACCGTGTACTCGACGCCGTAGTGATCGAGCCAGGCGCGGCAGGTCGCCAGCTCGGGATCGACGACGGTCACCGCGACGGTCGCGGTCGCCAGCGCGGTGCCGGCGCCGTCGCGCGCGGTCGCGGTCAGCGTGGTCTCGCCGAGCTGGGTCAAAAAGCCGTCGAGGTGCCCGCTGGCGTCGAGCCCGCCCATCACCGCGTCGCCGGCGGTCAGCTCGATCGTCGAGACGTCGCCGGTGACCGCGAGCTGGATCGCGACCGGCGCCGCCACCCAGCCGTCGACCGGCTCGAGGACGTCGCGCGACAAGCTCGCGCCCGGGGCCGGCGACATGAACGTCAGCGTCACCGGGACCGCGGCGTCGACGACGGCGCTGTCATCGTCGCCGCCTCCACATGCCAGGAGCCCGGTTGCGGCGAGGACAGCGAGGGCGAATGCACGCATCGGGCGGATTCAAGCCGCCTCACCCGTCGCCGTCAAGCCAAAAGGTCCGACCGTCCGACGTCACTGCGCGATCGCGGTCTTGGTTCCGCCGCGCAGCTGCCGCGCCTTGCCGATAAGCGTCACCAGCTCGCGCCGGTCGGCCTCGGTGCCGGCCCCGGCCTCGGCGAGCGCCTGGATCGCGGCGAGGTCCCAGTGCTCGGCGTCTTGGGCGCCACGCAGCACGTCGGCGAAGGCCGCCACCGCGAAGGCGAACCGGAAGTCGGCCGACGCCGCGTCGAAGCTGGTCGCCAAGTTGGCGCGCTCGAAGCCAAACCCGGCCTCGGTCGCGGTGGTGCCCTTGGGCTCCTTGTGACGGACGCGCAGGGTCGCCATGCCGTCGCCGCCGGTCGCGCCGGGCGCCAGCTCGACCTCGTAGATCGCGGTGACCTGATGGCCCGCGCCGATCTCGCCGGCGTCGACCTTGTCGTCGCGGAAGTCGTGGTCGGCGAGGTCGCGGTTCTCGTAGCCGACCAGCCGGTAGCGCGCGACCTGCGCGGCGTCGAAGTCGACCTGCAGCTTCACGTCCTGCGCGACCACCTCGAGCGTCGAGCCCAGCTGCTCCTGGAACACCCGCTTGGCCTGTGACAGCGAGTCGATGTAGAAGTTGGCGCCGTCGCCCTTGTCGGCGAGCTGCTCCATCGTCTCGTCCTGGTAGTTGCCCATGCCAAAGCCGATCGTCGACAGCGTGATGCCCTCCTTCACCTTGTTGGCGATCGTGGCGAGGATCTCGTCGTGCGAGGTCGGCCCGACGTTGGCGTCGCCGTCCGACACGATGATCACGCGGCTCTCGACGCCAGGGGCCAGGCCCTTCATCGCCTCCTGGTAGGCCAGGTCGATGCCCGACGCCATCGCGGTCGAGCCGCCGGCGCTGAGGTCCTCGATCGCGGCGGCGATGGCGTTGCGGCGATCGAGCCCGGTCGCCGGCAGGACGACCCGCGTGTTACCGGCGTAGGTCACCAGCGCGACGGTGTCACTGTCTTTCAGGTTGTCGACCAGGATGCGGAGCGCGCGCTTGGCGAGGTCGAGCTTGTCGGGCGAGTGCATCGAGCCCGAGGTGTCGACGAGGAACACCAGATGCGCGGGCTTGCGCTCGGCGAGGCTCTTGACCTTGGTGGCCACGCCGACCCGCAGCAACAGGCGCTGGCGGTTGAACGGGTGGGGCGCCGCGTCCATCGACACCGCGAAGGGCCGGGCCGCGCTCACGCCCGCCGTCGAGTAGCCGTAGCGGAAGTAGTTCACGAACTCCTCGACCCGCACCGCGGCCGTCGGCGGCAGCTGGCCCTCGGTCAGCTTGCGGCGCGCGATCGTGTAGCTCGCGGTGTCGACGTCGACCGACAGGGTCGACAGGTGATCCTTGCCGACGTCGGTCCAGCCGTTTTGGCCGTAGTCCTTGTAGCCCTCGCCGCCCTCGCCGCTCTGACGATCGAAAGCCAGGGTGCCAGTGCTGCCACCGTAGCCGCCGCCCACCATGGCGCCGCCGCGCTTTCGGGCCTCCATCGTCGTCGACGGGGCCAGCGCGCTGAGGTCTTGCTGCCTCGTGACGACGCCGGGGCCGACCGCGACCTCGGCCGGCTCGGGCGCGGCCGGCGTGGTGCGATCGGGCGCGCTGGTCGGCGCCGCGTCCTCTCGCTTCGCCTGACACCCGGCGAGGGCGGTCTGGGCCAGCGCCAAGACCAGGAGCGAACGCGACAGGACTCGAGCGAACCGGTGCTTCAGCATGGTCACTTGCACGCTCCGACCCGCCCGCGGTTCTGCATTTCTTCGTCGGAACTTCGTCGCCCATCTACGACAAGAATTCCGGAACCCCAGCGCGTCTCGGGTGTCGCCGCGATCCCGCGCCCGGTTCAGTCGGGGCGGCGATCCAGCGCGAGCTCGAGGCCGTGATCGCGTACGACCTGCTCGATCCAGGAGATGTACTTGAGCGGACGGACGTAGATGCCGCCGTCGCCGCAGGGCCGGCCGTGGCCGAGCGTCGCGCGCGAGGTCAGCCCGGCGAGCTGGTGTCCGGCGCCGACCCGGACGTACAGCGGGCCGCCGCTGTCGCCGCGGCAGGTGTCGCGACCGAGGCCCTTGCGACCTGCGACGAACTCGGTGTCGACGGTGTAGCCGTGCTGGGTGGCGAACGACGCGTGATCCTGTTCGGCGCGGGTCTTGATCGGCCCGACCTCGACCTCGACCCAGCGCAGCACGCCGAGCCCGACGCTGGCCGCCTCGTCGTTGTAGCCATAGCCGACCAGCAGTCCGGTGGTGATCGCAGCAAGCTCGTCGTCGAGCGCGAGCGCGACCGGCGTCAGCGTCGCCGGCTGATCGAGGATCGCCACCGCGATGTCGTGACGGTGCGCGTCGGGCCCACGGGTGCCGCCGTACTCGGGGTGCATCACCACGTTGCGCAGCGCGACCACGGTGCCGTCGGTGCCGCCCTCCTCGGCTACCGCGCTGCCGCCGAGCATCGCCTCGAGCAGGCCATCGCCGCAGTGCGCGGCGGTCAAGATGACCTGCGGCGCCACCAGCACGCCGGTGCACAGCCACTGGCGACCGGGGCCGGCCAGGAACACGCACGATGGGAAATTGCGGCTGCGGACCGGCGCGCCACCGACGATCCGGGCGAGCGCACCATCGGGATCGAGCGCGAGCGCGCGCGCCATCCGCGCCGCGTCGTCGTCGAGGAGCTCAAGACCGCCGCGGGCGATCGCGGCACTGCCGCTGCGGGCCATCGCGTCGACCGCCTCGAATCGGAGCTGCGCCACTGGGCGGCTCGAAGGCTCGCGCGCCAGCAGCGCGTCGGCCAGCGCGGTGACCTTGCGCGACAGGTCACGGACCGCGGTCTGGGCGTCGAAGGTCTCGTCGCACGGACACGGTGCCGGCGCGGCGGACCGAGTCGAGTCGTCGGTCGCGGCTCGAATGCTGCGGGACACCGGTGCCGCCGGCGGCAGCGACATGCTGCGGGTCGCGCCCGGCGCGACGAAGTCGAGGCCGTGGGCCGTCCGCGCCAGCGGCTCCTTGCAGCGCGACTCGTCGCGCCAGTCGAGATATTCGATCTCGGCGCCGCCGGTGCTGTCGTCGAGGTTCAGGAACGCGAAGCCGTTGTTCCCCATGTCGGCGCGCACGTCGGTGCCGTGGAAGCGGGTGCGGCACTCGACGAACCGCGGCGCCGCCAGCGAGCCGGCCGAGCGCTCCGGGGTGCGCCGGTAGAACGGATAGCCACCGTGGCCGAGGCAGCCGCCGACGAACGGCGAGGCCGGCGACCGGAAGTACAGCGCGCCGTAGTGGCTGTCACCCCAGAACCACAGATCGATCAGCCCCTGTTGCACGTAGCCGTCGAGGTCGCGGAACAGCGGCGCCTTGTCGCCCTTGCCGATCAGGTACGGATAGTCGGAGGTGAGCAGGATGGTCGAGCGGCCCTCGCGCTTGCCCTCGGCGAGGCGCGCTGCCAGCCACGCCTGCAGCGGTGCGTCGGTGAAGCGGCCGTTGGTGAGCTTGCCGTCGAGCCCGCACGCGGTGTCGAGCCCGACCACCTGGAACCGCTGGCCGATGCGCAACCGGAAGTAGCTGCCCTCTTGCGACGTGCGGCCGGCGCCGCGCAGCTTGTCGAGGTAGCGGAAATACGGACGCGACCGCGAGTACATCTCGTGGTTGCCATTCAGGCAGTACAGCTTGGTGTTGGGCGACTGCGCGAACAGGTGGCGATCGAGCACGCCGTCGAAGCGCGCGTCGAACTCGTCCTGCTTGCCGGCGTAGTAGACGTCGCCGAGGTGGAACGCCAGGTGCGGCCGGCGGGTGCCGATGAAGTGGGCGATGTACTGCGAGTGGTACAGGCCCGTGCCGAAATCGCTGAAGAGCGCGATCTTGGTGCCATTGCCGGCCGGCACCGCATAGTCGTAGTTGCCCGTGCGGAAGTCAGCGCGGGTCTTGAAAACGTTGGCTCCGACGTAGCCTTTGGCCGTGTGGTAGGCCCAGCCGGTCCAGTCGCGATCGGTCTCGAACTGGAAGTTGGCGGTGTCGATCGTCACGCCGATGTTGGGGCGGTTCGGCCACCAGTCGTCGGGGAGCTTCAGCGGCCCCAGCGCCATCGCGTTGGCGCCGCGGGTGTCGTCGCCGAGGCTGCGCAGATCGCGCGGCAGGTTGTCGACCACCTCGGCGATGTCGCTGCCATCGGCCAGCTCGATCGCGGCGCGCAGCGCGAGCAGCGCCTGCCGCAGCTCGGCGCCCTTCAGCTCGCGATCCCAGGTCCGCTGCGCGTAGGCCATCACCTCCGCCGGCCGGGTCTCGAGATCGGCCAGCATCCGATCGATCTCGTCGACGCCCACCGGATCTTCGTCATCGGCCGCCGCCACCGCGCGCGTGTCCTCGCCCGGGTTCGAGGTCGCCAGCAAGGCAGCCCGCAGCCGCCGCTCCCGATCCATCAGATTCGCCATGTCGATGAGACTAACGGAGCGGCGCGATTCATACACGGACGTGTCGGCCACTTCACCGCGGTGGCCTCCAGCTTGTACGCGCCCAGCAGGCTCGATTCGTCGAGGACGAGGCGGCCAGTGGTCAGGTCGAGGTGGGTGCTCGCCTCGCACGGTGCCCCAGCGGGAACGCCGCGACCGGTGACCCGCACCCGACCCATCGTGTTGTCGGTGCCCAGTACCGATGCAGCGTCGACGTCTCGCGCGCGCGCAGCGATCGTACGGTCCGCAGCCTGGCCTGGCCGCCGATCGATCCGCACGCCTTCGCCGTCCTGCACCTGCCGCTCACCGATGGAGTCATGGAATGACCTGCTTGCAGCGACGCGCGCTCGTGATTGCCGCCATCGTCGCGACCGCGACCGCGACCGACGCCCACGCGCAGCCGACGATCGTGCAGACCACCGGCGCGGGCGGGGTGAATGTCAACGGCTCGTTCAATATCACGATCGTCACTAACGACGACCGGTCGATCGTCACTATCGATAAGCGCCATCTGACACGCATCATCGTAAAGGTCGTCCAGGAAGCGACCGCGGACCAACGTGCGGAGCTGGTGGCCATCAAAGCCGGCGTCGAGGTGCTCGACCAGGCCAATCGCGATCGCACGGCCGAGATCGCCGACCTCAACGCACAGCTCCTCGCCGCCAACGCGACGCTGCGCGAGCTGACCGAAGCCAAGATACGAGTTGCAGCAGCAAGCGATCAGCCTGCCGCCCGAGCGGCGCGCCGCGGTGGAGAGCTCGCTCGCCGAGGTCGATCTCGACGGCGCGCGTCGCTTGCTCAGCCAGGTGGAGACTCGGATCGGCAAGCGGCAGTACACGAACATCGGTCCGGTGGGCGGCGCGGCCTGGGAACGCGGTGGCGATGTCAGCGGACTGGTAGCCGGCCTGAGCCTCGAAGGCCTGCGTATGACCACATGGAACGCGGGTGGCGTCGTGAGTCTGGCGATGACCGGCGGCGCCGAGCTCACGTTCGGCAAGGTCCAGAACCGGACCGAGTCGGTCAATCGCCATGTGTTCGCGATAGTGCTGGGCCCCAGGCTGCGCGTGGGTCGCGAGCAGGGCTTGTTGCTGCACGCCTATTGGTACTCCCCGCTGGTGGTGCGCGAGGCGGGCGACTGGACATTCCCACTGCTCGGTGCCGGCGCCAGCATCGGCTATCATCGCCACCTGTTCCACATCGATCTCTACGCGCGCTACGCCACGTCGCGCATGCTCTACGACGACGGCCACGACACGCTGCTCATCGGCATCGGCGTCTACATCCTGGCGCTCAACGCGCTGAACACGAACCGTTGATGACGACCAAGGTCTTGTACCTCGCAGCCAACCCTGCCGACACGCCGTCGCTGCGGCTCGACGTGGAGTGCCGGGAGATCGCGGCGACGATACGCACCGGGCGCTACCGCGATCGGATTGAGTTTGCGGCGCGGTGGGCGGCGCGGCCCGATGACCTGCAGGCGCTCAATGACGAGGAGCCCCAGGTGCTGCACTTCAGCGGGCACGGAGAGGGCGCGGGCGGGCTGTGGTTCGAGGGCGCTGATAGCGCCGCGCAGCCCGTGGGCGCGGACGCACTGGCGCAGGTGATGCGCGCGGCGGGCGCGTCGGTGCGACTGGTAGTGCTAAACGCTTGCTACAGCGAGACGCAGGCGGAGGCGGTGCGCGCGCACGTGCCATGCGTGGTTGGGATCTCCAGCGCGATCGGCGACCGCGACGGCGCGCACTACGCCGTCGCGCTGTACCGGGCGATCGCTTTCGGCCACTCGGTTGCCAACGCGCACGCGCAGGGGCTGGCGGCGCTGGCGATGCACGGGGCGCACGATCCCGATGCGGTCAAGCTGCTGTGTCGGCCCGGGACGGATCCCGCGCAGGTCACCCTGGTCGCGCCGACACCGACGAGCCCGCCGGTGCGGTCATCGCGCACTGTCACGTTCGTGCTGGCGGTGCTGGTGCTTGCGGCCACGGCGGCGATCAGCTACCGGATGTACCGCCGCGACGATACGACATGGGTGGTTGACTTCGACTCGAAGCCCGCGACGCCGAGCGATCCGGAGCCCGACGTGGTCATACAGCATGCAGGCCCCGGCGGCATCACATCGAGCGGCTCCGGCAACGTCAACACCATCATCAACCACTGACGCGCGCGCTCAGATCAAGAACTGGCCGTAGGCTGACCACGACCGGTTGAGGCAGGGCTCGTCAGCGAACGGCGGGGAGGCTTGGCGACGCGGTGCCCGAGCGGCTAGAAGCCGACGTTGGATTCGAGCTCGAAGAGGATGGCGTCGGCGAAGTCGGCGTCGCCGGTCTTGAGCAGGCGGACGGTGCCTTGGACCTTGGCGTCGTGGCCCCAGCCGTAGTAGCCGGCGCCGACGGTGAGCTCTTGCTGATCGATCAGATCGTCTTGTCGCGCGGCGATCATCGCGTAGCGGCCGACGAGCTGGACCTTGGGCGTGACCATGTGACCGGCCTGCAGGTGGAAGCCGACGTAGGCTAGCTCCTGGCTCGACAGGAACTGCGTCTCGCTCTGCCGGGTCATGGCGTAGAAGCCGCCGGTCGACGAGAAGCCGTTCGCCTTCACGATGTAGTCGAGCTGGACCTTGTCGTTGGACTGGTTGTTGTCGTCGAAGTCGGCCTCGAGCCAGGCGCTGGCAGCGGCGCCCCAGCGCAGCGGCCCACCCTCGAGGTCGGCCTCGCTGTAGCCCTTGAGGCCCTTGGAGTTGAGGCCGACGCGGCCGATGAACGCGGGGCGGAACGCGACCGGCACGTTGGTGAAGCCGCTGACGCCGCCGCTCGAGTTGGTGATCGGGCCCGGCGTGACGCCGGTGCCGTTCCACACGCCGACGATCCACTCGATCGGCACCGACTTTTCGTAGTCGTTGCGGAGGGCGACGCCGATGTCGCGCTCGGCGCCGAACCCGGCGTCGGTGATCGAGCGGCTGGTGGTCTCGAGTCGGCCGCTCGAGGTGATCTGCTGGCGCGAGAACGGCCGCTTCCACTGACCGACGCGGAGCCAGGTGTCGCCCGACAGCCGGGCATCGAAGTAGAAGTCCTTGAGCGTGAGCGAACCTCTGCCGAAATCAGACTGGAACTTGTAGAGCAGGTTCTTGCCGTGGAGCCGACCCTCGAGGGTCAGGCGGGCCCGGCGGATCTCGAAGGCGCCGGTCCAGTCGCGCTCGCCGCTCGAGGCCAAGCCGCGCGTCATCGTGAAGTACGGCTGGACGCGGGCGCTGAGCTGGAGCTCGAACTCGCCGTTGTCGCTGCGGATGAAGAAGCCCTTGTCATAGCCGACGTTCTTCGAGGTGGCGGCGGGCGCGGCCTCGTGGTCGACCGGCTGGGGCGCGTCGTCGGGGCCGATGACCTCGTCGGACTCGTGGCTGATGGTGCCGTCGTCGGGCGCGAGGTCGCCGGCCGCCGGATCGGACTCGTCGCTGGCGGGCTGAGCCACGGCGACCGCGGCGGGGAGGGCGAGCGCGAGGAACGCGGCGAGGCCGACGCGGCAATGTTTCATCTTGATGACGGTTCTATCACCGTGTTCGCCGCAAGGATGACCGCTGGGTACCGTTGCCATGGCAACGCGGTGACAGCGATCAACCGAAGCGGCCGGCGAGGTAGTCGGCGGTGCGCTGGTCGCGCGGGTGCGAGAACAAGGTCGCCGTGTCGTCGAGCTCGACCAGCTCGCCCTGCAAGAAGAACGCGGTGCGCTCGGCGACCCGCTGGGCCTGGCCCATGTTGTGCGTGACGATCACCAGCGTGTAGTCGCGGCGCAGCTCGAGCAGCAGCTCCTCGATGCGCGCGGTCGCGATCGGGTCGAGCGCCGAGCACGGCTCGTCGAGGAGGATGATGTCGGGGTTGACCGCGAGCGCGCGCGCGATGCACAGGCGCTGCTGCTGCCCCCCCGACAGGCTGGTGCCGGGCTCGCCCAGCTTGTCCTTGACCTCGTCCCACAGCGCGGCCTGGCGCAACGAGCGCTCGACGACCGCCGGCGCGTCCGTGCGGTCGTAGCGGTGGGTGAGCTTGAGGCCGGCCAGGACGTTGTCGCGGATCGACATCGACGGGAACGGGTTGGCCTTCTGGAAGACCATGCCGACCCAGCGCCGCACCAGCACCGGGTCGACGTCGCTGGCGTAGATGTCGGTGTCGTCGAGGAGGACCCGGCCCTTCGACCGCGCGCCCGGCACCAGCTCGTGCATGCGGTTGAGGCAGCGCAAGAAGGTCGACTTGCCGCAGCCCGACGGGCCGATGATGGCGGTGATCTGCCGGCTCGGGATCGCGAGGTCGATGCCCTTCACGACCTGATGCTCGCCGAACCACGCCTGGAGACCGGTGACGTTGATCTTCATGTGCGTCGGGCCTGGGTCCGGTTGCGTAGCCAGATCGCGAAGCCGTTCAGGACCAGGAGCGTGGCCATGAGCACCAGGATACCCGCAGCCGCGTTGGTCAGGAACTCGCGCTTGGGGTTGGAGGTCCACTGGAAGATCTGCATCGGCAGCGCGGTGTAGGGCGCGTCGACACCGTCGGGGCCGTACATGATGAAGGCCACCGCGCCGACGACGACCAGCGGTGCGGTCTCGCCGATCGCGCGCGAGATCGCGAGGATCGCGCCGGTGAGAATCCCGGGCAGCGCCATGGGCAAGACCACCTGCCGCGTGGTCTGCCAGCGGGTCGCGCCCAGCCCGAGCGCGGCCTCGCGCAGCGAGTCCTTCACCGTGCGCAGCGCCTCGCGCGACGCCGTGATGACGATCGGCATGACCAGGAGCGCCAGGGTCAAGGCGCCGGCGATGACCGACTCGCCGAGCGCGAGCGCGCGCACGAACAGCCCGAGGCCGAGCATGCCGTAGACGATCGACGGCACGCCGGCCAGGTTGCTGATCGCCAGCTCGACGATGGCCGACAGCTTCGAGCGACGGTCGTACTCCTCGAGGTAGATCGCGGCCGACACCCCGATCGGCAGGGCGATGATCGCGGTGAGGCCGATGAGCCACAGCGTGCCGAGCAGCGCGGGCCCGAGCCCGGCGGCCGCGGCGTCGAGCTGCGACGGCGGGTCGGTGATGAACGACAGGCTCACCCGGCCGATGCCGTCGGCGGTCACCCGGGCCAGGAGCCAGGCCAGCACCGCGAGCGGCACCAGCGCGCCGAGTCGGCACACCCACACGAAGGCTCGCTCGGCGAGGAGCCCGCTGCGGTTGGCGGTGAGATCGATCGGATGGCGCATGGCTTCAGGCTCGGGTCTGCGCGCGCAGGCGCCGCGACAGGCGGTGGCTGATGACGTTCATGACGAGCGTCATCACGAACAGCAGCAGCCCGACCGCGAAGATGGTCTGGTATTCCAGCGAGCCGGTCGGGGTCTCGCCCTTGCTGATGTCGACGATGTAGCCGGTCATGGTCTGGCCCGGCTCCCGCGGATCGAACGAGAAGTTCGACTGGCTGCCGGCCGCGATGGCGACGATCATCGTCTCGCCGATCGCGCGCGACACCGCGAGCGTCATGGCGGCGGCGATGCCCGACCACGCCGACGGCACGACCACGCGGCGGATGGTCTCGAGCTTGCCTCCGCCCAGGCCGCTCGACGCTTCGCGCAGGCTCTGCGGCACCGCGTAGATCGCATCTTCCGAGAGCGAGGCGATCATCGGCACGATCATGAAGCCCATCACCAGGCCGGCGGCGAGCATGTTGCCGCCCGACAGGCCGGGGACCCACGGCTGCAGGGTCGGCGTCACGACCGTGAGCGCGAAGTAGCCAAAGACGATCGTCGGCACGCCGGCGAGCAGCTCGAGGGCCGGCTTGACGATCTTGCGGGTGCGGGGCGCCGCGTACTCCGACAGGTAGATCGCCGCGAGCAGGCCGAGCGGCACCGCGACCAGCATCGCGAGCGCGGTGGTCGTGAGCGTGGCCGACACCAGCGCCCACACGCCGAAGTGGCGGTTGTCGGCGAACAGCGGCGTCCACTCGGTCTCGCCGAAGAACTCGGCCAGCGAGACCTCGCGGAAGAAGCCGGCCGACTCGTAGATCAGGACCCCAGCGATGCCGATCGTCACGAGGATCGACGTGAAGCCGGCCCCGGCCAGGCCCAGCTCGATGAGCCGCTCGTGCCAGCGGGCGGCGCGACCCGACGGCGCGCGCGACCTGGTACCTCGCCGGGTGGCCGGCAACGCTGCGTCGGCCGCCGCCTCGCTCACTTGCCCTCGTCGGCGAGCAGCTGCTGGAGCGTCACGCCGACGAGGGAGCCACCCGGAAATACCGAGCCGGTCTTCTGGTCTGTGAAGCGCTGGTGGACCAGCGTCGCGAGGTGCTCGGGCAGCCCGACGTAGCCGACCTTGGTCGCGAGCTCGGAGGCGTGGGTGAGGTAGTAGTCGACGAACCTGCGGACGTGGGGCTTGGCCGCGGCCTTGACTGAAACGTAGATGAAGATCGGGCGCGACAGCGGCTGGTAGGTGCCGTCGCGGATGGTGTCGGCGGTCGGCGTGATCGGACCGGCGCCGTCGTCGGGCTTGCCGTCCTCGATGGGGACGATCTTCAGCTGGTCCTGATTCTCGGCGTAGTACGCAAAGCCGAAGAAGCCGAGCGCGTTGACGTCGCCCGCCACGCCCTGCACCAGCACGTTGTCGTCCTCGCTGGCCCGGAAGTCACCGCGGCTCGAGTGCTCCTTGCCGACGATCGCCTGCGTGAAGTAGTCGTAGGTGCCGGAGTCGGTGCCGGGCCCGAGGAGGCGGAGCGGCTGATCGGGCCAGCCCTCGCGGATGTGCGACCACTTGTCGACGGTGCCCTGGGCCTCGGGCGCCCACATCTTCTTGAGCTCCTCGACGGTGAGGTAGTCGACGAACGTGTTCTTGCGGTTCACGACGACCGCGAGGCCGTCGTACGCGACTGGCAGCTCGATGAACTCGACGCCGGCCTTCTTGCAGGACTCGGCCTCGCTGGCCTTGATGGGCCGCGACGCGCCCGCGAGGTCGAGCTCACCGGCGCAGAACTTCTTGAAGCCACCGCCGGTGCCCGACGAGCCGACCGCGACGTCCAGGCCCAGCTCCTGCTTGGCGCGCTCGGCCGCGGCGGCGCTGATGAGGAACACCGTGCTCGAGCCGTCGATCGAGACGCCGCCTCCCTGGGCCTTGCGCTTGGAGCACGCGGGCGCGGTGACGAGCAGAGCGACGACGGGGATCCAGACAGGCGAGAGGCGCATCTGCGGGGCACCGTACGAGGCCCGTGTGGCGATTCGGTAACGGCGCTGCGACACTTCCGCCCCAGAGCCGGCGAGCGCTATTCGCGGCTCAGCTCGAACCAGAACACCGAGCCGGTGGGGTGGTTGGCGTCGACGCCGACCGTACCGCCCATGGTCTCGATGAGGTGCTTCGCGATCGACAGCCCGAGGCCGGTCCCGCCGACGTCGCGCGAGCGCCCGGGATCGACCCGGTAGAAGCGCTCGAAGATGCGGTCGCGGTGGTCGGCCGCGATGCCGGGGCCCTCGTCGGTGATCTCGACGCGCAACAGGGCGCCGCGGGGCCGGATCCGCACGACCACGCGGCCGCCGATCGGCGAGTACTTCACCGCGTTGTCGAGGAGGTTGACCAGCACCTGGTCGAGGGCCTTGGGGTCGGCCTGCACGATCGCGTCGGGCGGGATCTCGGAGACGATCGTGGCCTGGCGCGCGGAGGCGAGCGCCTCGACCGCGCTGCTGGCCAGCCCGACCGCGACGCCGAGCGGCAGCGCGGTGCGATCGAGGCGGTAGTGCCCGGCGTCGAGGCGCGATAAGTCGAGGAGGTCGGCGACGATGCGGGCCAGGCGCTCGGCGTTGCGGTGCAGCCCGTCGACGAGTCGGCCCGCGAAGGCCGGATCGTCCTTGCCGCCGGCCTGCAAGGTCTCGGCGTTGGCGCGGATGACGCTCACCGGCGTCCGCAGCTCGTGCGAGACGTTGGCGACGAAGTCGCGGCGGATCGTCTCGAGGCGGCGGATCGCGGTCACGTCGTCGAGGACCAGCAGGTGGCCCTCGCCGGAGCGCTGGGCGGTGACCCGGGCCAGCGCGCGCACGCTGCCCGCGGTCGTGAACTCGGCGGTGGCGTCGGCGCGCATCGCGTCGACCAGCGCCAGCGCCTCGGGCACCGTGATCTGGTCGGCGAAGCGCTCGCCGATCGGTACGCCGGGCAGCGCGAAGATGCGGCGGGCGGCCGGGTTGATGAGCGTGATGCGGCGATCACCGTCGAGCGCGATCACGCCCTGGGTCATGCTGTCGAGCACCGAGCCGAGGAGGTCGCGCTCGCCGCGCAGCTCGCCGAGGGTGCGCTGGGCGTCGTCGGCCATGCGGTTGATGAGCGTGCCGACCGCGTCGAGGTCGCCGCCGGCGCCGGCGATGCGGCGCGGTCCACCGGCGCCCACCTCGGCCGCCGAGCGCGCCAGCGAGCGCAGCGCGCGCCGGGTCAGCGCGACGGTGGCGAGGCCGAGGATCGCGCTCATGGCGAGCGCGCTGGCCACGCCGAACGCGGTCCACGAGATCGCCGGCGAGGTCGAGGTCGCCGCCACCACGCCGGCCCCGATCGCGACCAAGATCGCCACCACCAGCAACCGCGTCGTCGACGGGCTGGCCCCGATCCGCACCGTCGTCGCCGACCCTCCAGCTCGCACCTGGGCTACTCCTCGTCGAGTGTGTCGCGGAAGCGGTAGCCCACGCCGCGCAAGGTCTCGATGTAGTCACCGGCGGCGCCGAGCTTCTCGCGCAGGCGCTTCACGTGGGTGTCGACGGTGCGGGTCGTGACGTCGGCATCGATGCCCCACACGTCGGACAGCAGCGCCTCGCGGGTCTGGACCCGACCCTTGCGCGACAGGAAGGTGTAGAGCAGCCGGAACTCGAGGGCGGTCAGCGCGATCTCGGCGTCGTCGATCCAGACCCGGTGGGCCTCGCGGTCGACCCGGAGGCGGCCGAACCCGATGCTGTCGGCCTCGACCTCGGTGCGATGGGCGCGGCGCAACAGCGCGCGCACCCGCAGCGCCAGCTCGCGCACGCTGTACGGCTTGACCACGTAGTCGTCGGCGCCGACCTCGAAGCCGACGACGCGGTCGATCTCGCTGTCCTTGGCCGTACACATCAGGATCGGCAGCTCGCGGGTGCGCTCGTGCTCGCGCAGCCGGCGGCACACCTCGGTGCCGGGCAGGTCGGGGAGCATCAGGTCGAGGATCACGACGTCGGGCCCGGGCTCGGCCAGCGCCGCCGTGAGGCCGTCTTGGCCGGTGTGGGCCACCGTCACCTGGTAGCCCTCGCGCGACAGGCTGTACTCCAGCGTCGCCGCGAGGTCGACTTCGTCCTCGACGATCAGGATGCGACCATGCATGGACATGCAGCTAGCATGGCCCCTGTGACGGGACGGTGACAACACCGGAACACCTGGTGGCGGGACGGCAATCTTTGCGGGTCTCACCGTCGAGAAACATCGGGAGCGCCGGTGACGGTTTCGTCGCCATCATGTTACGCCCCTGCGCAACTTCGACGGAGGCCTCGCATGTTCGGTCGTTTTCTCCCCAAGGAGACCAGCTTTTTCGACTTCTTCGAGCAGCACGCCGCGCTCACCGTCGAGGGCACCAAAGAGTTCCTGTCGTTGGTGAGCACCGGCGCCAACATCGACGCCAAGGCCAAGCGCATCGCCGACATCGAGCACGAGACCGACGTCATCACCCACCGCTGCGTCGAGGCGCTGCACAAGACCTTCATCACGCCGTTCGACCGCGACAACATCCACCGGCTCATCACCAAGATGGACGACGTGATGGACTACGTCGAGGCGGCCTCGGAGTGCATCGCGCTCTACGAGCTGACGACGATGACGTCCGACGTGCGCGACCTCGCCGACGTGTTGCACCGGGCCGCGGTCCAGGTCGAGATCGCGGCGCGCGGGCTGCGCAACCTCAAGGATCCCCAGTCGATCCTGAAGCAGTGCATCGACATCAACCGCCTCGAGAACGAGGCCGATCAGATCTTGCGGCGCGCGGTCGCCAACCTGTTCAAGCACGAGAAGGACCCGATCACCGTCATCAAGTGGAAGGAGATCTACGAGAACCTCGAGATGGCCTCGGACCGCTGTGAGGACGTCGCGAACATCATCGAGGGCGTCATCCTCGAGCACGGCTGAGTCATGGACGTCTCTACCGTCGTCATCATCACGATCGTCGCGGCGCTGCTCTTCGACATCATCAACGGCTTCCACGACGCCGCCAACTCGATCGCGACCGTGGTCTCGACGCGCGTGCTCACGCCGCGCCTGGCGGTGCTGTGGGCCGCGACCTTCAACTTCGTCGCGCTGTGGATCTTCGGCGAGGGCGTCGCCAAGACCATCAGCGGCATCATCACCATCAACCCGGGCGATCCCGCGTTCGTGTGGGTCGTGATGTGTGGCCTGCTGGGCGCGATCGTGTGGAACCTGCTGACCTGGATGTGGGGGCTGCCGTCGTCGTCGTCGCACGCGCTCATCGGCGGCATCGGCGGCTCGGGCGTGGCCTACGCCGGCATCGGCGTCCTGGTGAAGGCCAAGATCTACCTGGTCCTGTACTTCATCATCCTGGCGCCGCTCATCGGCTTTCTGCTCGGCAGCCTCATCATGTTGATTCTGGCATGGACGTTCCGCCGGTGGCGGCCGCGCAAGATCGACAAGGGCTTCCGGATCGGCCAGCTGTTCTCGGCGGCGGCATACTCGATCGGCCACGGTGGCAACGACGCCCAGAAGACGATGGGCATCATCCTCGCGGTCATGATCGCGGGCGGCCAGTTGCCGATCAACACCTCGGACGTCCCGTCCTGGGTCGTCATCGCGTCGTACTCGTGCATGTCGTTTGGCACCGCGATCGGTGGCTGGCGCATCGTCAAGACGATGGGCATGGGCCTGACGCACCTCAAGCCGGTCGGCGGATTCGCGGCCGAGGTCGCGGGCGCGGTGACGCTATTCACCGCGACCTTCATGCACGTGCCGGTGTCGACGACGCACACCATCACCGGTGCCATCGTCGGGGTCGGCGCGACCAACAAGCTGCGCGGCATCCGCTGGGGCCTCGCGGGCCGGATCGTGTGGGCCTGGGTCTTCACGATCCCGGCGGCGGCGGCGGTCGGCGCGGGCTCGCTGATGCTGGCGCGCGCGCTCCACGCCTGGCCGCGCTGACCCGGCCGGCTTCGCTGACCCAGCCGACGTCGCTCAGGGCAGCTCGATCACGGGCTCGTCGGGGTCGGCGCGGTACAGCAGCACGGTGCGCCCCAGCACCTGCGCGACCTCGGCCTGGGTCCGGGTCGCCAGCGTGGTGGCCGCCTCGTCGCGATCGACCTCGAGCGACTCGAGCAGCTTGATCTTGATGAGCTCGTGGGTGGAGAGCGCGGCGTCGATCGCCGCGACCACCGCGTCGGACACGCCGCCCTTGCCGACCTGCGCCACCGGCGCGAGGCTGTGACCGAGGCCGCGAAGGTGGCGGCGTTGTTTGCCGGTGAGAGCCATCGGCGGTGAGTACCGCACGCACGCACCGCACGCCAGCCCTCCCCGGCGCGTCAATTCCTGGGGACGTAGACGATGAGGAAGTCGAAGCGCGCGGCCATGCCCTGACCGCGTAGGCCGATCGCGGTGCCGGGGTGGATGGTCGACGGCAGCGGCGCGCTGATCAAATCGCCTTCGACCTCGCCGATGCATTCCTGTTCGGCGGAGTCGTAGCCGCCCTGCATGCTGACGAACTGGTCGCTGGCGAACCGCGGCTTGAAGGTTTCGGAGGCCTCATCTGGCATGGCGGTGAAGCGACGCAGCGCGAGCTCGTCGGTGCCGTTGGCCGGACGCCGCACCATGCAGGCGTAGCCGTCGACGCTGCCGCTGGCCTGGGTGGTCGCGCCGAACATGACGCCGGCGTGGCCGGCCACGACGGTGTCCAGCGTGAAGCCGACCTCGGCGTAGGTGCCGTTGCCGAAGTCGGAGTCGGGCAGCAGGATCACCGCCGACGCGGTCGCGGCCATCAGCACCATGTGGCCGTCGACGATGCGCCAGCGCGTGCCGGTCGTCCAGCCCGCGGCGTTGTCGTAGAAGCCCTCGAAGAGCGCGATGCGCTGGGCGGTGCCATCGATCGGGTCGCAGGCGTCGCCGACCTCGTCGCCGTCGACGTCGGGCTGCGGCGTGGTCGGGTCGGCCAGGTGCGGACAGAAATCGCAGACGTCGCCGAGGCCATCGCCGTCGTGGTCGCGCTGGTTGGGGTTGGCGAGGTCCCGGCAGTTGTCGGTGGCGTCGGGCACACCGTCGCCGTCGGCGTCGGGCCCCGGCGGCGCGTCGATCATCGCGGCGTCGAGCTCCGCGATGACGGCATCGATCGGCGGCGCGAGGCCGTCGCTGCCGGCGTCGAGGGCTTGCCCGGACGGGGTGAACCCACAGCCACCGACGGCGAGGGCGATCCAGATCGAGCGGCGCATCGCGGCCAGCGTACACCGGGCATGATCGCGGTGCGCGTTTCGTGCGCTGCGCGCTACCCTGGGCCGCATGGCGACAACCACCCACGAGAGCTCGGCGGCCGTCTCGATCCCTCCGACCGCGAGCACGGTCACGACCGAGCGCCGCACGCTCGACGAGGCGATCGCGATCCTGGCCGGCAACGCGCGCAAGTTCGCTCGCATGCCGGCTACCGAGAAGGCGGCGCTGATCCGCGCGTGCATGCCGCGCATCGCCGATTGCGCCGAGGCGTGGGTCGCGGCCGGCTGCGCGGCCAAGCGCATCAGCGGCGTGTACCAGGCCGAGGAGTGGATCTCGGGGCCGCTGCCGACCTTGCGGCTGGCCCGGCTCCTCGGTGACAGCCTCGAGGCGATCGCCGCCCACGGCCGGCCCCCGCTCGGGGTCGGCGGCTGCGCGCGCGCCGACGGCCGCGTCGAGATCGAGGCCTTTCCGGTCAGCACCAAGGATCGGGTCGCGTTCCTCGGCTTCAAGGGCAGCGTCCTGCTCGAGGCCGGCATCGATCGCGAAGAGGCGGCGCGCCGCCAGGCCAGCTTCTACCGCCAGCGCGATCCCGAAGGTGGGGTGTCGCTCATCTTGGGCGCCGGCAACGTGTCGTCGATCCCGCCGATGGACGTGCTCTCGAAGATGTTCGTCGAGGGCTTCGTGTGCCTGCTCAAGATGAACCCGGTCAACGAGTGGGCCGGGCCGATCATGGAGCGCGCGCTCGGGCCGCTGATCGAGCGCGGCTTCTTGCGCATCGTCTACGGCGGCGGTGACGTCGGCCAGTACCTCGTCGCGCACGACGGCGTCGACGACATCCACATCACCGGCTCGGACCAGACCCACGATCGCATCGTGTGGGGCGCGCCCGGCCCCGAGCGCACCCGCCGCCAGGCCAGCGGCGAGCCGCTGCTCGCCAAGCCGATCTCGAGCGAGCTCGGCAACGTCAGCCCGGTGATGATCGTGCCGTACGACTACCGCGACGGCGAGCTGGCCTTCATGGCGGCCAACGTCGCGACGATGATCACCAACAACGCGTCGTTCAACTGCAACGCCGCCAAGGTGATCGTGACCGCGAAGAGCTGGCCGCAGCGCGACGCGTTCTGGGGGCTGCTGGCCCGCGAGCTGGCCAACACGCCAGCGCGCACGGCGTACTACCCGGGCGCCTTCGATCGCTACGCGCGGCTCACCGCCGGCCGCGAGCTCAACATCCCCGGCGGCCCGGTCGGCGACGGCCAGCTGCCGTGGACGATCATCCGCGACGTCGACGCCACGGCTCCCGACGACCTCTTCACCGTCGAGCCGTTCTGCGGGCTGGTGTCCGACGTGCCCATCGGCTCTGGGGATCCGGTCGAGTTCCTGGCCGCCGCGACCCGGTTTTGCAACGACACGCTGTGGGGCACGCTCAACGCGACGATCATGATCGCGCCCCGCCTCGAGCGCGACCGCACCGTCGGCGCCGCCCTCGAGCGCGCGATCACCGAGCTGCGCTACGGCACGGTCGCGGTCAACCATTGGCCGGCCCTCGGCTACGGCGTGGCGTGCCTGCCCTGGGGCGGTCATCCCTCGGCCACGCTGCGCGACATCCAGAGCGGTCTGGGCTGGGTCCACAACACCTTCATGCTCGAGGGCATCGACAAGACCATCGTGCGGGGCCCGCTGGTGGTGCGTCCGCGCCCGCTGTGGTTCACCGGCAACCCCAAGGCGGTCGCGGTGGCGCGTCGCATGGTGCGCCAGGAGCTGTCGCCGAGCTGGCGCGGCCTCGTCGGGGTGGTGGCGTCCGCGCTGTTCTGATCCACGGCGGGGGTGCGCGTCGTCGGGTAGAGCCCTTCGCACCGGCGATGGTAGAGTCGAACCGTGCAAGCACGATTCGCGTCGGTAGCGTCGGTCGTTGCGGTGATGGTCGCGTGTGGGCCGAGCCCCAAAGGGCCGAGCGAGCCCAAGACGCTCACGCCCAAGCAGATCGTCGAGCAGAGCAAGCCGGCGATCGTGCGGATCGAGGCCGACGGCGAACGGCTCGGCACCGGCTTCGTCATCGACAGCACCGGCGTGATCGCGACCAACCTCCACGTCGTGGTCGGCGCCCGCGAGATCCGCATCCGCACCCTCGACGGCACGGTGCTGTTGGTCGGCGCGGTGCTCGCGCTCGATCCCAACCACGACCTCGCGCTGGTGTCGGTCACGCCGGCGTCGCCGATGCCCACGCTCAAGCTCGGCGATAGCGATCAGGTCGCGGCCGGCGATCCGGTGCTCGCCATCGGCAACCCGCTCGGGGTCCTCGACTACACCGTCAGCGACGGGCTCATCGCCGCGGTGCGCGAGGTCGCGCCCGACGTCAAGCTCCTCCAGATCTCGGCGCCGATCTCGCAAGGGTCCAGCGGCGGGCCGCTGTTCAACCCGTTCGGCGAGGTCATCGGCGTGTCGACGGCGATCTTCACCGAGGGCCAGAACCTCAACTTCGGCGTGCCGTCCAACTACGTCACCGCGCTGGCCGCCGCGCAGAAGCCGATGACGATGGCGGCCTTCGCCGAGCTCACCCGACCCCAGGATCAGGTCGCCGCCAACGGCGTGAAGATCGTGCGCGACGTGCCGAGCCACCCGCTGGCGATCTTCGACGCCTGCGACGAGGTCGCGATCACCGAAGCGGTGCGCGCGATCGGCGAGGCCATCGAGCTGGGCGCGCCGCTCTACAACCAGGGCAACCACGAGGCCTGCTACCGGATCTACGAGGGCGCGTCGGCCAAGCTCGAGCGCGAGTCGGCCTGTCGCGGCATCCGAGACGCGTTCGGCGCCGGCCTGTTGCGCGCCACCACCCTCGACAACCCGACCGCGCGGGCCTGGGCGCTGCGCGACACCTTCGACGGCCTGCAGGACGTGGCGGTGCGCTGGAAGCAGGCCCAGGTCAGCGCGCCGGTGAACCCCTCGAAGCCTTCGCGCAAGCCGTGATCACCTACCTCTTCGACATCGACGGGACGTTGGTGCGCGCCGGCGGGGCGGGCGGGCGCGCCCTCGCCGCGGTGATGCTCGCGCGCTACGGCGTCACCGACGGCTTTCGCGGCATCGACGCTTCTGGCCGCACCGACGGCTGGATCGTCGAACAGATGATCCGCGCCGCGTTCGCGCGCGATCCCGAAGCCGGCGAGGGTGACGCGATCATCGCCGCGTACCTGGCCGAGCTCGACGCCGAGCTCGAGCGGCAGCCGACGCTCGTGGTGCTGCCCGATGCCGAGCGGGTGCTGGCCTGGCTGGGCGCTCGGCCCGAGGTGCGGCTCGGGGTTGCCACCGGCAACGTCGAGGCGGGCGCGCGCCTCAAGCTGCGGCGGGCCGCGCTCGCGCAGCACTTCAGCTTCGGTGGCTACGGCTGCGACTCGGTCGTGCGACCTGAGCTGGTGGCGCGGGCGATGGCGCGCAGCGGCCACCAGCCGGACGACACCGCGATCGTCGTCGGCGACACCGTGCACGACATCGCCGCGGCCCGGGCCTGCGGCGCGCTGTGCGTGGCGGTCACCACCGGCGGCGACACCCGAGCGACCCTCGAGGCCGCGGGCGCCGACGTGGTCTTCGACGGCCTCGCGCCGATCTGCGACTGGCACGCAGCGCGCTTCGCGACCCCGGCCTGACAGCATCCGCGCATGCGCATTGGAGCGTCGCGCGCGGGGTGTGCGGGTCCGCCTGAACGGGGCCGTGGCTACTTCGCGAACGGGTTGGTGAAGGTCTCGTCGTCGACGGATTGCTTGCGACGCGGCGCGAGCTTGAGCGTGCGCGACAGATCGTGATCGACGGGGAGCTCGACGGTGAGCGAGCGGCTGCCGCTTCGCTCGAGGCGGAGCGCGAGCGGCGTGGCGCTGCGCGGGACGGTGAGCGTGAGCGGCGTGGTGCCCTCGCGACGGCCGGCGAGGAACACGGCCGCGCCCGGCGGCTCGGAGCGAAGCTCGAGCGTCACGGTGGCGACATCGGCGGGCGGCACAGCCGCGGTCGGTGCAGCGTCCGGCTCGACGGTCGACGCTGGCGCAGCGGGTGGCGCCGCGGCCGCGCCCGAGGCCGGCGGGTGCGACCGAGCGGTGACCGCGGGCGGGGTGGTCGTCGACGCGGGTCCGGCCACGGCGTTCGCCGGCTTGGGCTCGTCATCACCGCCGCTGCTCGCCGCGATCGCCACCACCGCCGCGATCGCCAGCGCCATCGCGCCCAGGCCCAGCGCGACCGGACGCGCGATCGATCGCGCCGGGGGCGCTTCGGTGATGATCTCGATCGCCGGCGCCATGCTGGTGTCGTACGACGACGACGCCGGGAACTCCGGTGGCGCCGCGACCGCGTGGATGGGCGTGCCCGAGCGCGGCGCGCTGGTCGCCGACGGCGAGGTGAACAACGGCAGCCGCAGCGCCAGGGCCGGAGGCGACGTCGCGGTGTGCCACGGCTCGGGGCGCGCGCCGTAGACCGCGTGCATGAAGCGCTCGACCGCGCGCTGCGAGATCGACAGCCCGGCGTGCTCGGCGAAGCCCTCGAGCGCGTCGCCCAGCTCGCGCGCGGTCTGGAAGCGCGCCCTCGGCTCGACCGCGAGGGCGCGCAGGATGATCACCTCGAGCGCCGCCGGTAGCCCGGGCCGCGCGGTCGTGGGCGGCACCAGGTCGCCGGTCGTGATCTTCAGCATCGTCTCGAAGTCGTTGTCCGACTTGAAGGCGCGGCACTGGGTCGCCAGCTCGTAGAGCACGATGCCGAGCGCGAACACGTCGGCGCGTCGATCGAGCGGCTGGGCGCGGCACTGCTCGGGCGCCATGTACGCGTACTTGCCCTTCACGACGCCGCTCTCGGTCTCGGCCGGACGCTCGCCGGCACGCGCGATGCCGAAGTCGAGCACCTTCACCTGGCCGTCGTAGCCGACCATGATGTTGGACGGCGACACGTCGCGATGGACGATCGCCAGCGGCTTGCCGTCGGGCCCGACCCGATCGTGGGCGTGGTGCAGCCCCGACGCCGCGCCGATCGCGATGGCGAGCGCGGTCTCGAGCGGGATCGTGGTGCCGAGCCGCGCGCAGTCTTCGAGCACGGTGCGCGCGTTGTCGCCGTGCACGTACTCCATGGCGTAGTACAGCTCGCCGGTCGCCTCGCCGACCTCGTAGACCTGCGCGACGTTGGCGTGGTTGAGCGCGGCGGCCAGGCGGGCCTCGTCGAGGAACATGCGCACGAACTGGGGGTCGGCGCGGCGATCGCCGGCGATGACCTTCACGACGACGTAGCGCTCGAAGTCGCCGATGCCCTCGCTGCGCGCCAGGTAGATCTCCGCCATGCCGCCGGTCGCCAGGTGACGAACGATCTCGTAGCGTCCCAAACGCTCACCCGCCGCGACGGCCGCGAGTCGCATGTGCCGACAGGGTCCCGCGCCCTCCGCGACGAGTCAAGCGCGACAACTCGCCGGCTCCGCGTGTATCGTGGCCCGCGCATGAGGCCCTTCGTCGTCGCGTGCGTGCTCGGGGTCGTGGCCACCTCGGCCGTGGCCGACGACGCCGCCGCTCGCAAGGCGCGCGCGGGTCAGCTGGTCGAAGAGGCGAGCGCGGCCGAGAAGAATGCCGACTACGAGGCCGCGATCGCCAAGCTGCGCGCGGCCTACGACCTCGTCCCGCATCCCGACCTGCTCTACAACCTGGGCCAGGCCTATCGCCTCGCCGGGCAGCCCTGGGACGCGATCGATCAGTACGAGCGCTACCTCGCCGTCGAGCCCAAGGGGCGCTTCGCGAGCAAGGCGCGCGGCTTCGTCACGACGCTGCGGGCCGAGACCGCGGGCAAGACTCGTCCGGCCGAGGTGCCCACGCCGGTGGCGGCGGTCCCGACGCCCGAGCCGGTGATGATCGCGCCAGCGCCGCTGGTGATGCCGGAGCCGCCAGCGGCCCCGTCGTCGGACGGCGGGGCTCGCGCCACGTCAGCCTGGCGGCGACCGGTCGCGGTCGGCCTCGGCGTCGCGGGCGCGGCCGGCGTCGGGGCCGGCGTGTACTTCGGGCTGCGCGCGCGCTCGATCAGCGACGAGCTGTCCGATCACGAGGGCGCGTGGACCGATGGGCTGCTCGCCAAGCAGGTCGAGGGCGACCGCGCCGAGACCCGCGCGATCTGGAGCGCTGCTGCCGGCGGGGCCTTGGTGCTCGGCGGCGTCGTGCTCTACGCCCTCGACGCCAAGGCGCGCGGCCGGGCGCGCGAGGTCGCGGTCACGCCAATCGTCGACGGCGCCAGCGTCGGGGTGATGGTGCACGGTGCGCTCTAGCGGTCGCATCGGCGCGGCGGTCGCGGCGGTCGCGTTCGCTGGCTGCTACGCGCCCAAGTTCGACGACGGGCTGCCGTGCAGCGCGACCTTGCAGTGCCCGTCGGGGCAGACCTGCGACGTGCTGGCCGAGCCACCGGTGTGTCGCACGCCCGGTGGGAGCACCATCGATGCCGCGGTCGACGCGCCGGTCCTCGACGGGATCGACGCGCTCGACGCGCTCGACGCGCTCGACGCGCTCGACGGTAACACGCCGACTGACACCGACAGCGACGGGGTCCTCGACAGCGTCGACAACTGCCCGGCCCTCTCCAACTCCGACCAGCGTGATCACGACGTCGGCGACGTCTGCGACAACTGCCCCGGGATCGCCAACGCCGCGCAAGCCGACACCACCGAGACCACGCCCGACGGGGTCGGCGACGCCTGCGACCCGTGGCCGACGCAGCGGGATCGCATCGAGCGCTTCACCGGGTTCTACAGCGCGCTCGACGCCAGCTGGCGCGTGCGCGGCGCGGTCACCGTCACCGGCGGCTACCTCGTACCCGACTCGGGCGCGCCCTACTCGACGAGCGCGATCGAGACCGTCAGCACCTTCACCGGCGCCCGCCGGGTCGCGATCGAGGTGGGCGCTGACATCACCGGCTTCGATACCACCACGCAGTTCCCGTCGGTGAAGGCGATGATCGACTCGCACGTCGACGGCAATGGCCTCGCGACCGACTACGAGTGCGGGCTCGGTCAGGACTCGTCGACGCCGCCGGCCACCCGCAGCGTCGACCTGCACGCCGTCGTCGCCGACAACTACATGTACCTGGACGGCGACCCGATCGCGGCCGACAGCGGGCGCTTTCTGGTTCGCCTGGCCTACACCCGCAGCGGCACCGGCGCGGGCGCGCTGGTCTGCCACGGCGCGACGCCCACCGACACCGTCGACGCGACCGCGACCAACGCCTTGGTCACCCCGGGCAGCGCCGGCTTCTACACCTACCGGACCCGCGCCCGCTTCGACTACGCGGTGGTCTACGTCGACCGCCCGTAGCTACTGGATCGAGATCAGCTTGTAGATATCGGCGCTGGCGCTGTCGCCGATGACCGCGTGGGGCACGCCGGCGACCATCACGACCCCCACCTGGTCGTCTTGGCGGGGCAGGTCGATGCTGCGGTCCCAGCTGGCCGTCGACGGGTTGTAGAAGAACAAGGTCTGCTTGGTCGCGACCCAGATCCGGGTGACCCCGCCGCTGGTGAAGTGGCCCATGCCGACCGCGCGGCTAATGTCTTCGGGGGCGTCGGCGAGCACCGCCCACACCGCCGTGCCCGTCGAGTGGACCGCGAGGTGGTTGCGGTTGTTGTCGCCGTTTTGGCCGCCCGCGAGATAAACCTTGTTGTCGCCGGGTGGGGCCCACGCCAGGCCGTTGCTCACGGTGTAGGGCAGCGCGCCCGGCTCGGCGAGCCACAGACCGTCGGAAGCGCGGCGGATCGCGGTCGGTTGGTAGGTGTTGCTGCCGTCGCGACCGCCGATCATGAAGACCGTGTTGTTGTTGCCCTCCCACGCGCCCAGCGACTCGCCGCGCTCGAAGCCGGCGACGCGGTAGCCCGCAACCGGGGTCCAGCGATCGGACGCCGGGGTGTAGCGAACCGCGCTGTCGCCGATCAGGAAGAGCGAGTCGGCGTCGGCGACGAAGATCGCGCCGAAGCCCGAGGCCTGGAAGTCGGTTTGCGTGCCGGGCGGCAGCGCGAGGCCGCCCGACAGCGTGAGCGTCGCGGTGTCGAAGGCGTGGAAGATCGACGTCTGGCTGTCGTAGATCGGCGCGATGTAGATCTTCGAGCCCAGCCCGACCGCCATGAAGCCCCGGTTGTTGCCCAGGTCGAGCGGCGTGGCGACCGTCGCGATCCGCGTCCAGTGCTCGATGACCTGCGCGTCGATGAGGCGGGCATCGATCGCGGTGGCCCCGTCGATCTCAGCGGCGGCATCGGTCGCGGCGGTGTCGATGCCGGCGTCGTCGATCGGGGTGTTGGTGACCTGGCCGCAGGCCGCCAGCGTGACAAGAGCCAAGGCTACGGAGATGCGCATCGCCCGAGTGTACGTCAGCGCGGCCCTCAAGATCATCGAACCGGTGTGAACGGCGGCGCCACGTTGACGCGGAACACCGGCATCAACCCGACCCGCTCGTCCCACGCCTCGCTGCGCCGGTAGAACCAGTCGAGGCGGCGGGCCGGGCTCGCCGCGAGCGCGGGATCGTGGAGCGCCTCGGCGAAGGCGGCGCGGATGCTGGGCACCTGCAACATCTGGCGGGCCAGCTCCTCGGCGACGTAGGGCTCCATGTACTCCTTCTGCTCGAAGGCGGCGTTGAAGAAGCCCCAGTTGACCAGCGCGTCGGGCGCGCTCGGCTCGAACAGCTGCAGCACCAGGCGCGCGCCGGGCTGCGCGATCGGCACGTAGATCGCACCTTCTCCCGAGGTGACGTGCTCGCGGGTCCAGCCGCCAGCCAGGCGCAGCGTGTGGCGGCCCTCGGAGTCCTTGCCGAACGCCGGGTTGTCGTCGCGCCACACCTCGGCGTCGAGGGCGACGTCACCGTCGATGTTCTCGTAGCGCAGGCCGTGGCGGTCGAGGCGATCGGCGATGATCGCGGCGAAGCCGGGCGGCACCACGTAGCCGGCGCGGGGCGCGGTGACGACCAGCGTGGGCACCAGGCGGTCGCGCAGCGGGATCTTCCACAGCTCGGGCTTGGTCTCGTCGTACTGGGTCCAGGTGCCGCCCGACACCTCCGACGGAACCCGCTCGTAGTGATACCCGCGAAAATCGATCGTCCGCACGGCGTCGTCGGCGCCCGACAGCAGCGGGACCTCGGCGCCGCCCAGGGCGAGGTCGGCCTGATCGGCGGCGTCCTCGACGGCGCGCCAGCTCGCGGCGTCGGCGAGCGCGCGCTCGAAGATCGCGGTGAGCACGTCGCGCGTGGTCTTGACCCGCTCGGGATAGGTGCGCCACGAGTGAGTCTCGACGAGGATGCCGAGGCGGTTGCGGGCCGCCGCGTAGTAGTGCGAGAAGCGGGGCGGGGCCTCGCCGTCGGCGAACCCGGAGCTGGGGTCGTCGTCCTGCTCGAAGGACGGGTAGAACCCCAACGGCAGGTGGCCCAGCGCGGTCACCCGCGCCAAGAGCGCGGTCGACAACGTGGCGGCGGCCTCGTCGAGCCCGTCGCTGCGGGCGCCGCGCGGCGCGACCAGCACCGCGACGTCGTGCTCGAACTTGGCGCCGTCGGTGGTGTGCAGATCGATGAACAGCGTCGGGTCCCACTGCTGCCACAGCCCCAACATGGCGACCATCTCGGGGGCGTCGGCCTTGACGAAGTCGCGGTTGAGGTTGAGCGCGGCGCCGGTGGTGCGAAAGCCCATCTCGACGGGGCCGCGCTGGTTCGGGCGGTTGTTGGGCCCGAAGCGCTCGTGGCCATCGACGTTGAAGATGGGCACGAACACGACGGTCACCGCGTCGAGGAGCCCGGGCACCGCGGTGCCCGCCAGGAGATCGCGGGCCAGCCAGAACCCGGCGTCCTTGCCCTCGATCTCGCCGGCGTGGATGCCGGCCTCGACCAGGATCACCGGGCGACCCGGCGTCGGCGACAAGCCGCGCGCCGACATCACCAGCGCGACCATCTCGCGACCTTCGGGCGTGGTGCCGAACTGCTGGCAGCGGGCCCGGTCCGGATAGCTGGCGGCCAGCGCGCCGCACAGCGCGATCGCCTCGCGGTAGCGGCCGGTCTCCTTCCAGCCCGAGCGCTCCGCGGTCGAGGTCAGGTCGAGCTGGGGTCGGGCGTGAGCAGAACAGCCGCCGAGGAGCGCGACCGTGAGGACGAAGTGGCGGGGCTGCACATGCGATTGCTAACACGGCGCCGGTGCGGCGGTCGGCGCGGCTGGCTCAGCGTGGCTAGCGCGTGAGCTTGCGGTACTCGTTGATGTGACGGATCGCCGAGCGCGAGTCGCCGCTCTGGTCAAAGAGCGTGGCGAGGTTGTAGTGGGCCTCGGCGAGCGCGGGGTCGAGCTCGAGGGCGCGGGTGTAGTGCACGATGGCGTCGTGCTCGCGCCCGCCGTCCTGCGCGACCACGCCCAGATTGTAGAGCGCGGTGGAGTCGGTGGGATCGAGGCGGAGCGCGGCGGTGAAGCAGTCGGCGGCGGCCTCACCAGCGCCGGCCTCGGCGTGGAGGCGGCCCTGGTTGATCCAGGCCTCGACGTGGTCGGGGCGCAGTCGCAGCGCGCGACGGTACGCGTCGATGGCGGCGGCCGCGTCGGATTCCTCGAGGACGACCGCGCGCTCGAACCAGTCGTCGCCGGTCATGGCTGGCGACGGGGCGGGCGGCTCGACCGGGCGGCCCGGCAGATCGTGCAGCTCGCCGGCCGGCGCCACCAGCGCCGCGATCGCGAACGGCAGCGACAGCTGGCCCGACCTCGGCGTCAGCTCGCCGCGGATGGCGACGTGGCCGTCGCGCACCTCGAGCGGCAGCTCGGCGATCGACTGGGTGAGCCCGGCGCGCTGGCGGACCGCGACCAGCTCGCGGCGCAGGCGAGCCAACGGCACCCCGGCCACCAGCATCGCCTTGACCGTGCGCAGCGACGACAGGTCGCGGAACGACAGCCGTAGCGGCAGCTCGCCCGGCGACCCGATCACGCCGGCGCGGGCGAAGCTACGCACCATCGACTCGGGAATCCCGAGGAGGTTGGCCGCGTGCCGCGGCGAGTAGCTCGACCACACGCGCGCATGATTTGCCCAGGCGATCGCGGCTGTCAAGGAAGTCGAGCGTGGGCCCAGGTCGCGATCGCGTCGGCGGCGATCGCGACGGGATCGATCCCGGCCCGCTTGGGCACGTCGAGGCCGTGATCGCCCTCGCTGATCGACACTCGCTGCGCGCGGGGCGCGAGTCGCGCGAGGACCCCGTCGAGCAGCGCGGGCGTGGCCAGCGCGTCGCGGGTGCCCGACACGAACAGCATCGGCAGCGCGATCGCGTCGAGATGATCGGCGCGCGTGATCGCGGGCGCGCCGGCCGGGTGCAGGGGAAAGCCGAGGAAGGCCAGGCCGCGCAGGCCCGGGATCGGCGCGGCGGCCGCGGCCTCCGAGGTCATGCGACCGCCCATCGACTTGCCCCCGGCGACCACGGGCAGCCCCAGCGTCGCACCGTATAGACAAGCGGCGCGCGCGAGGGGCCGCACCACCCGGGGATGGTCGGCGCGGCTCCGGCCCGCGGTCATCGCCGGCATCTCCCAGCGCAGGGTCGCGACCGCGCGCTCGGCGAGGGCAGCCGCGATCGCGATCATGAACCGGTGGTGCATGCCGGCGCCGGCGCCGTGGCCGAGCACGTACAGCACGCGGGCGTCGGCGGGCCGCCACAACAAGCCAGCGAGGGGCGCAGCCTCGGTCGCGATCGCGATCGGCTCGGCGCCGTCTTTCACCGCGCCATCGTAGCCTGCGCGCGATGGCGAGCGATACGATGCGCCGTGCCTCGCGCCCGCGCCCTCGCTGCGCTCCTCGTCGTCGCCGGTTGTCACGCGTCGGTGCGCTACCAGGACACCCGTCGCGGCGAGACTCGACGCGAGCTGCGCGATGGACCGCCGCGCGCGCTGGCACCGACGGTGATGGTGACCGCGGCTGGGCGCCTGCGCTTCGTCGAGCCGCTGGTGTGCAGCTACGACAGCGTCACCGACCTCGCCACGTTCGACGTCGATCGGACCCGGCCCAACGCGGCGACGCTGGTGGTCGGCCTCCTCGCGACCGCCTTCGGCGTGGTGGCCGGGGTGTCGGGCCTGTCGTCCGACGATCCCAGCGGCGCGCCGCTCACCTACGCGGGCGCGGCCGGCCTCGCGGTCGGCGTCCCGCTGGTGATCGGGCCGCTGGTTGGCAACGCGACCACGCGCAGCCCGGTCGGCGTGCAGCCGCTGCGGCGCCGGGCCGACGACGAGCGCTGCGGCGAGCGCCCGGTGACCGCTCAGCACGCGACGCTGCGGTGGGACGGCCTGCGCGCCGAGGGCGCGGTCGATGCGGACGGCGTGTTCGCGATCTCGCCCTTCGACTTCCTCGACGCGTTCGACGTCGGCCGCGTGCCGGCGCTGTCGCTCGCGATCGAGCTCGAGCGGGCTGGCGGCCCGCTCCGCCTCGAGGCCATCGTCGACGCCGGTGCGCTGGCGGGCGCGCGCGCGGCGTTCTTTGCGTCGCGCGGCCTCGACGGCACGGTCATCTCGGTCGCCGAGATGCGCAAGGTGCCGCAGCTCCAGCTCGGCCTGCTCGGGGTGTCGATGACGCCGGGGCCGGCCCTGCGGATGTCGCTGCCGATCGACAACATCGGCCCCGGCGATGCGTACGGCGTCCGCCTGCTGGTGTCGTCGTCGAACCCGGAGATCGACGGACGCATCGTCTACCTGGGCCGGGTCGTCGCGCACGCCCACGCGGTCTTTGACACGGTCATCCCGATGTCGCGCGAGGCCGAGCGCGACGTGGCGTCGGGCAACGTCACCTTCTCGGCGGTGGTGCGCGATGCCCACGACGTGTCGCCGTCCACGCCGGTGGGTTTCCGCGGCATGGTCCTGCGAACCGGCTCGTGAGCGGCGCCGCGCTCGCGAACTCGTGTTACTGCGCTCCTGAAATGGCGACTCTCTATGGATATGCGGATCCCGCCGAGCAGGCGGTGATGCTGCTCGATCGTGTGCGTGTCGATGCCTATGCGCGCGCGATCGCGGCGGTGGTGCGGCCCGGTGACGTCGTGCTCGACATCGGCAGCGGCTCGGGCGTGCTCGCGATGCTGGCGGCGCGGGCCGGCGCGCGCAAGGTCTACGCCGTCGAGCGCACCGGGGCGATCGCGATGGTACGCGAGCACGTCGCGGCCAACGGCCTGGGCCATATCGTCGAGCCCATCCGCGGTGATCTCGCCGATCTCAGCTCGCTGCCCGAGGCGCCGCGCGTGATCGTCGCCGAGCTGCTCGGCCACTTCGCGCCCGCCGAGCAGAGCCACAAGGTGTACCGGCTGGCGCGCCGGCTCGCGACCGCCGGCGCGGTCCTCATCCCGGCCAGCTACCAGCTGGTCTTCGCGGCGGCGCGTCCCCACGGGCTCGCGCTCGACCTCGCCGAGCTCGACGATCTGCACGGCCTGCGCATGACCGCGATCACGTCGCGGCTGCGCCACCGGGTCGGCTGGACCCGCCTCGCCGACGATGATCTGCTCGGGCCCGAGACCCGTGGCGAGTCGATCGCGTGCGACGCCGACCTGCCCACCAGCTTTCGCGGCCAGGCTCATGTGATGGTCGATGGCCCGGTCACCGCGATCTCGGTCGCCTTCGTGGCCACGCTCGCGCCCGGCGTCGAGCTGTCGTCGGCGGTCGGCAGCGACGCCACCCACTGGATCCACACCGTGTTTCCGCTCGAGCCGGCCTTCGACGCCAAGGCCGGCGACGTCCTCGAGGTCGAGCTCACGCCCCGCATCACGCTCGACAGCGGCACCTGGACCTGGCAGGTCCGCTGCCGCGATCAGGTCCGCGCGATGGACGCGATGGACTCGCTGGCCGGCGAGCGCACCGACCTGCTCGGCCAGCTCGGGCTGCGCCGCAAGGGCCCGGTCGCCACGCCGCATCGGCTCACGTCGTGGGCCGCCGCGCTCGGCGTCACCTTGGGCGACACCATCGACGCCGACGACCTGGCCACCACGCTCTATCGCGCGATGCCGAGCCGCTTCCCCGACCTCGCCGAGGCCCGGCAAGAGGTGATGTCGCTGCTCCGCGCGGTCGACAAGGCCGGCTGACCGCCTCTCCGCGAAAAAAAGCGCTTCGGCGTGTTCGGTCGTGACGAATCCAGCGTCATGACCGCATGCGACCACCGGACATACTGGTAGCCGAGCCGCACCTCGACGGCAGCGCGCTCGCCCTCGGGTACGGCGCCCACCAAGGCCGCGGCCAGCTCCGCGGGGCGTCATGACCGAGGTCATCACCGCCACGTACCTGCTCACCACGCCTCTGTTCTGCGGCGGTGCCGATCCGACGAAGTCCGAGCTGCGACTGCCCAGCTTCAAGGGCGTGCTGCGGTGGTACTGGCGTGCTCTTGCGTGGCAGCGGCTGGGCGGCGTGCTCGCCGAGATCCGGCGCGAGGAACAGTGCCTGTTCGGCAGCCCGGACACCGGGCGGGGCCGAGTGAGTATGCGACTCGTGGGCGCGGCAAACGCCCAGAGGACCGAGAAAGACCAGGTCCTCAAGAACTCAACTGGTAGCACCGTCGGACCGGGCGCGCGCTATCTGGGATACGGCGTGATGGAGGCGTTCGCCAGCAACAAGAAGGGGACGAGCGCTGGTCAGTTGACGCGCGGCTGCCTGATGCCTCCCCTCGACGTCACCATCGAGCTGCGGGCCCGGGGCCTGACGGACGCGCAGCGGGGGTCACTGCTCGATGCGTTGACGGCCCTCGGGCTGCTCGGCGGGCTCGGCGGCAAGAGCCGCAAGGGCTACGGCAGCCTGATGCTCGCTCGCCTCGCCGTCGACGAGCAGCCGCGCGAGGTCCCATCGTCGATTGGCGCCCTGGAACAGGCGATCAAAGGTCTTCATTCGGGTGCCGAAATCGTGCGGGGACTGCCAGCGTATACAGCGCTGAATTCGCAAGGGCGCCACGTGCTCGTACCCGCCACGGGGGGCGTCGACGCCCTGGGACTTCTCGACCGCATCGGGCGCGAGATCGTTCGATACCGGAGCTGGGGCCATGATGGGAAAATACTCGATGGCATCGACAGCGAGCATAACTTCGAAAAAGACCACGATCTGATGAAAAGAACCGAAGGCCGGCACAAGCCGCGAGCTCACCCAACGCGAATCGTCTTCGGCCTTCCCCATAACTACGGGAAGGGGCCGCTTCAGCAGGTCGGCCCGTCCTCCAAGGAGTACGAGCGGCGGGCCAGTCCGCTCCTGATTCATATCCACCTGTGCGGCAAGACCCCCGTTGCGGTGCTGTCGTTCTTGCCTGCGGAGTTCTTGCCCGCTGGCGTCGACGTGTCGGTGGGCGGCACCAACGTGCCCCTCGATCGCGAGCCCTCGCTGTGGGCACCGGTGCATGCCTTGCTCGACCGCTTCCTCGGCAAGCCCGGCCCGACGGCGCGACGCGAGTCCTTCGGTAGCGCGGTGGAGGTGCGGCTGTGACGCGCTACCTGCACATGGCGATCGGCCCCGTCCAGACCTTCGTCGGGCAGTCGCGGCGCACGCGCGACCTGTGGGCCAGCTCGTATCTGCTCTCGTTCCTGTCGGCGCGCGGCATGTTGCATGCGGTCAGTCGGGGCGCGACGGTGGTGTCGCCAGCGCTCGCCGAGAACGCGCTGTGGCGGCTGCTCCAGGGGCAGTCGACGGCCGTGCCGCGCACCGGCTCGATCCCGAATCAGTGGACGATCGAGGTGCCGACGGGCGCGGACGGGCGGGAACTCGCGACGTCGATCGGCGGCGCGCTCCACGGGAGCTGGCAGCAGATCGCCGACGCCGTGTGGAGCCGG
>Ga0209181_10000395_pt1 | contig 81432 bp, 58 predicted proteins | sample MAT05_FD_187208 | JGI IMG/M metagenome (GOLD analysis project Ga0209181, IMG submission 187208) | Freshwater microbial communities from Lake Fryxell liftoff mats and glacier meltwater in Antarctica - MAT-05 (SPAdes) (version 2) | ecosystem: Environmental > Aquatic > Freshwater > Ice > Liftoff...
TGGGGGTAGACCAGACGCATTCCGCGCCGACGTCCGTCACTTCGCGTTCATTCCCTTCTGTGCCCACGTCCGCCAAGCGGCTTCGAGCTCGGGCGCCTTCCAGCCGGCGGTTTCGAGCGCCTTCCACGGCTCGGGCGTGTCGCCGTTCTCGTCCGGGCGGAGGGCCGACACGAACCGCGGGAACCGCTCCTGCGTGGCCTTGTCGGAACCGAACGCAAGATAGTCGACGAACGCCGTCGCCAGTAGTTCGGCATCCGGGCGGTCGTTCGCCCACAGCTCGGCGAGGGTGGCCGGGCCGCGCCCCTTGCCGAGGACGGCGGGGCGGGCGGCGGTCTTGTACGTGGTCATCCGCTTGCCGGTGGGGCTGTCGGCCCGGAGGCTGGCGGCGCGGCCGTAGGCGGTGCTCACCCACGGCGGCAGCGGCGTGCTCGGCCCGGCCTTCGACTGGAGGTACGCCGCCCCGACCGCCGGCCCGATCTCGCCGACGAGGTCCACGTCGGCCGCCTTGGGGTTCGTCTCCACGCCCGTCGCAGCGAGCGGCTCGTCGCCGCGGACCGCGACCACGACGCCGGCTTCGGACCGCTCGCCGACGACGAGGCGGAGGAAGTTGCCGTACGCCCGCCGCTCGGGGACGTGGTAGACGGTCAGCTTCCCCTTCCAGGCCTCGTCCTTGTCGGCGTATTGGAGCCCCTTGCGGGCCGTCCTTGCCGTCTTTTCCAGCGCCTCGGCGACGACCTTCGCGCGGGCCTCGGGCAGCGGCGACACGAGGATCAGCGTCGCCGACTCGACGACGGTGTAGCCTTTCAGGTCGGCCTTCTTGAGGTTCTCGGCCGCGGCCGCCTTCTGCTTGTCGGACACTTCGTCGGCCGAAACCACGGACGCGGCGAAGAGGAAGAGCACGACGGGTAGTGCGAGGCGCGGCATGGGTGGCTCCGGCGGGCGGAACGGGCGGTACAGAGAGTATACAAGCCCGGAATCGGCCGCACGATGAAGACGATGGACGCACGATCCGAACAAAAAATCTTGGTTCGGATCGTGCGTCCATCGTCTTCGTCGTGCGGCAAAAACATTCCGCGGCGTCGGCGTCCGGGTAGGATAATGGTCCGCCCCCGGAGCCCGCCATGCTGCCGCGCCTGTTCGCCTTCGCGTTCGCCACCGCCGTCGTGACCGCCGGCGGCACACCCGCCGCCGACCCGAAGGCGAAACACAAGTTCCCGCCCAATCGCCTGGCGAAGGAGAGCAGCCCGTACCTGCTGCAGCACGCCCACAACCCGGTGGACTGGTACCCGTGGGGGCCGGAGGCGTTCGAGAAGGCGAAGCGCGAGGGGAAGCTGGTGTTCCTGTCGATCGGCTACAGCAGCTGCCACTGGTGTCACGTGATGGAGCGTGAGACGTTCTCGGACCCCGACATCGCCAAGCTGTTGGCCGCGAACTTCATCTGCATCAAGGTGGACCGCGAGGAGCGGCCCGACGTGGACGATGTGTACATGACGGCGCTGAACGTCAGCGGCGACAGCGGCGGCTGGCCGCTTTCCATGTTCCTGACTCCCGACGGCAAGCCCATCTTCGGCGGCACGTACTTCCCACCGAAGGACAAGAAGATCGGCGACGACGTGCAGATGGGCTTCCCGTCGGTGCTGGCGCGGGTGCAGGAGCTGCACACGAAGGACAAGGACGGGCTGTTCAAGCAGGCCGACCGCATCGCCGAGATGACGAACGACGCGCTGGCGCGCGGCACGCGGTTCCAGCTCGTCGGCGCGCTGACGCGCGAGATGGTGGCCGAGACCGCGGCCGCCTACGAGTTCGACCCCGTGTACGGCGGCACCGGCTCGAAGGAGCGCGACTTCAAGGGGACGAAGTTCCCCCGCGCCGCGGTGTGGGGCTTCCTGCTGCACCACGCCGCCCGCACGAAGGACGCGGCGCTGGCCGGGTCGGTGAAGCTGACGCTCCGCCAGATGGCGATGGGCGGCATCTTCGACCACCTCGGCGGCGGCTTCCACCGCTACAGTACGGAGCGGACGTGGACGGTGCCGCACTTCGAGAAGATGCTCTACGACAACGCCCAGCTCGTCGAGCTGTACGCGGAGGCGTTCCGCCACGACGCCGACCCGCTGTACCGCCGGGTCGTCGCCGACACGCTGGCGTTCGTGGCCCGCGACATGACCTCGCCGGACGGTGCGTTCTACTCCGCGCTCGACGCCGACACCGACGGCGAGGAGGGGAAGCACTACGTCTGGACGGGCGAGGAGCTGGGCAAGGTGCTGGGGAACGCGTCGGACACGGAGTTCGTCAAGACTGTGTACGGCGTCGGCGCCCCGAACTTCGAGGAGAAGTACCACGTCCTCCGCCTGCCGAAGCCGCTCGCCGACATCGCCGCCGACCTGAAGCTGACCGAGGCGCAGGTGCTTGAACGACTGGCGCCGCTGCGGGCGAAGCTGCTGGAGGCACGGGAGCGGCGCGTGAAGCCGTTCCGCGACACGAAGGTCATCACGAGCTGGAACGGACTGATGATCGCGGGCTACGCGAAGGCCGGCGAGGTGTTCCGCGAGCCGGCCTACACCGCCGCCGCGGCGAAGGCCGCCGACTTCCTGTTGCGAACCCTCCGCACGCCGGACGGCCGCTTGAAGCGGCTGTACGCCGCCGTCCCCGGTGAGAAGGCCGCAGCCCGCGGCAACGCCTTCCTGGAAGACTACGCCTACCTGACGCACGGCCTGCTCAACCTCCACGACGCGACCGGCGACAAGCGCTGGCTCGACGAGGCTCGGGCGCTCACCGACACCGCCGTGAAGTGGCACGCGGACGAGGCCCGCGGCGGCTTCTTCTTCACCGCCCACGACCACGAGAAGCTGTTTGCCCGCGCCAAGGACGGGTACGACGGCGCCACCCCGTCAGGCAACGGGCTGATGACCCGCAACCTGATCCGGCTGGCGACCAAGACCGACGACGCGAAGTACCGCGAGCTGGCCGGCAAGTCGCTGCGGACGTTCGCCGGGATGCTCCGCACAAGCCCGGGGTCGGCACCGAACACCGCCCGCGCGCTCGACCAGTGGCTCGACATCACGACGAAGGAGGCGGTCGCGGTCGAGCCGAAGACGCCGGCCCCGAAGGCACTGCGCGAGTCGTCCGACGTGGTGACGGCGAGCGTGAAGCTGACGCCGCTCGACGGTGCCGAGAACCGCACGTTCACCATCACGCTGAAGATCGCGGCCCCGTTCCACGTCTACTCGAACCAGGTCGGCAACGACACACTCGCCGGATCGAAGACGACCGTGACCGTGACGATCGGCGGCAAGGAGCACGTCGGCACGCAGACGTTCCCGCTCGGTGACACGGTCAAGGACACGACCGCCGGCGACTACCGCATCTACGCCGACGGCACCCGCTTCGGCGGCACACTCCCCGCGGGCGTGGACCCGGCGACGCTGGAGTTCCGCGTGCGCGTCATCGCATGCCGCGAGGGGCGGTGCCTGTTGCCGTCCACGCTCCGCGTGAGGCCGTGAGTGACGGGGGCACGCGCGGCCGGGTGAAGCTCGGCGAGCTGACCGACGCCGCCCTCGCCGACGCCGACCCGGTCGCGCACGCCGGCTTCGTCGCCGACCTGGCCCTGGTGACCCGCACGCCGGACTCGGTGGCCGCCGTGGCCGACCGGCTCCTCACCGCCGGCGGTCGCGGCCGGCAGGTGTTCCTCGAATGGCTCGCCCTCCTCCGGGTGCGACTACCGGAGGCGGTGCTGAGCCGCGTCCCCGGCGCGCTGGAATCCAACGACATCCCCGAGGAGTTGCGCGTCCGCGCGGCCGCCCGCGCCCTGCGCTCGGCGCGTTCGTCCCGAGAAGCTCTCGACGGCATCGTCGAGGCACTGACCGCGGGACTGACCCCGCTCGACGCACTCGCCCGACTGCGAGCCGTGCAGGTGCGCATGCGACGCTCGAAGGCGCTCGACGCGCTGATCGACCGGCGCGAGCGACGCCTGCGGCTGTCTTGCCCGCGCTGTCCGGCCCGGCTCGGCCTCGCGGCGATGGCCCGCCACCTGTTCGACGCACACGGGCTGGTGCTCGACCGCGGCCGCGCCCGCCGGCCCGAGAAGCTGGCGAAGCGGCTGCGGAAGCGGTACGCGGCCGCGCGGGACACGACGCTCCTCGACGAAGCCGCGACGCTCTCGTCGCCGTCGGCCCTCCGCGCCTGGGCGGCGCGATGCCGAGCGTCCGCCGCCGACGTGGCGCCTCTGCTGCATGATGCGGCCGGGCGCGGGAATGGACTGTGCCCGCGCTGCCTCGCGGAAGTACCGCCGTCGGTCGAGCCGCTGCCGCCGCCGCTCGGACTCGGCGGCGGGCGGTTGAGCGGTGACGGGTTCGTCGTCGAAGTCCGCGGGCCGGACGGGTTGCGGACGTGTTCCATCACGACCCCCTTCGGGGTGCTCCGGTCCGGGCTCGACGGCCGTCGGGCGGTCGGTCCGCGGTCCGCGGGTGTCGTGGCCGCAGGGGCGATCCTCGCCGCGGCCGTCGCGTTGAAGCTACCAGTTGCCGTGGCAGCCCTGCTCGCCGGTACGACCTACTTCGCCGGGCGGCTGCTGCGCGGGCCGTTGCCGGCAGCGAGCGGGCGGGCGGTCGACCGGGCGTGGTCCGAACTCGTCCCGCGGCTACCGCCGGGTGCCGCGCGGGACCGATTCCTGACGAGGTTGTGTCGCGCCAGTGTCGGCCAGGGCGACGCCGACGGACGGGCCGCGGTTGTGAAGGGGGAAGTGAATGCGTCGAGCGACCCGGGCACGCGGGCCGCAGCTCGCTTCCTTCAAACGGACGACGCGGTTCGTCTCGGGGTCGATCGGGTCGGAGCGCTCGGCCGGCTTCTCTCCGCCGGGTTCGACGGGTCCGAAGGGATCGCCTTCGTTGAACACGTCGCCGAGTTGTTTCACCGTGCCAGTCCGTCGCCGGCCGACATCGCTCGTCTCCGTGTGCTGGCTCTGGAAGGCGCGTTCGCGACCGGCTTTACCCCGCGGGCGCTCGCCGACCTGTGGGCGGCGTGCCCCTACCTCCACGACCTGTCGGGCGGCGTGCCCCTGTCTCGGCTCGGCGTCCAGTACGTCGTCTGGGCGTACCCCTCGCCGCACCCGTGGGACGCGGTTCCCGGCACGGGAACCGTGTTCGAGCTGGCCCGCGTCGCCCCGACACTCGCCGGCCGGCTGCTCCGCGAACACCCGGACCTCCTCCTCTACCACCGCCCGCCCGACTCGGACGACGTGCACGGGTGGGTTTTGGTCTGCGCCCGCGGCGTGGTCGTCCGGGGTAAGCTCGTCGCCGACGCGGACACCGACGGCGCGACTCGCTGGCTCGCGCGCGTCCGCTCGGAACATCTGCTTCCGCACCTCGACGCCGCCCTCGCGCCGGTCCCGAGTCACCCGCCGCTGGCGGCACTCGCCCGCCGCTGCGGCTGTGGGGCGGAGGTGTTCGTGTCGCCGGGGCGCGTCGGCCGCGGCGCACGCTTCCGAAGCGTCTGACCGGTTACGATTTGCCGGGCCGGTGGACGCGGAGAAGGTCGAGGGTGCGGCGGATGTCCGGGGCGAGCGGCGCCTCCACCTCCATCCAGTTCCCCGTCCGCGGGTGGCGGAAGCGGAGCCGGAAGGCGTGCAAAGCCTGTCGCCCGATGAGCACCTCGTCCCCGTCCTTTGAAGTGCCGGGTAGTAGGTCCGACAGTTGGAACCGGGCGCGGCCGCTGTAGTGCTTGTCGGCCAGCACCGGGCAACCGACGTGCGCCAGGTGGACGCGAATCTGGTGCGTCCGCCCCGTCCGCGGCTGCACCCGAACGAGCGTGAAGCCGCGGAACCGCTCCAGCACCTCGTAGTAGCTCAGTGCGTCCTTCGCGTCGGGGTCGGTGGGGTCGAGCGTCGCGGCCATCTTCTCGCGGTCGTGCGGGTGGTGCTTGATCCGCGCCTCGATGTAGTCGGTGTCGCGCTCCAACTCGCCAGCCGTGAGCGCCACGTACTCCTTGAACACCTTCCGCGTCTCGAACTGGTTGCAGCACTCGCGGAGCGTCTGGTCGTCCTTGGCGATGAGGATGACGCCGCTGGTGTCCTTGTCGAGTCGGTGGACGATGCCGGCGCGGTAGGCGCCGTTCTCCCGGCTCAGGTGCTCGCGGAAGTGAAACTGGAGCGCGTTCACCAGCGTGCCGGACCAGTTCCCCTTCGCTGGGTGGACCACCATGTCGGCCGGCTTGTTGACGACCGCCAGGAACTCGTCCTGGTACAGGATGTCGAGCGGGATGTCCTCGGGCTCGGGGAGGTCGTGGGCCGGGGCCGGCATCTCGACGTGGAGGCGGTCGAGCTTCCGCACCTTGTAGCTCGGCTTGGTCGGCCGGCCGTTCACCGTCACGCCGCCGGCCTCGATCGCCTTCTGAATCTCCGACCGGCTGTACGCCTGCATGTGGATGTGCAGGTACAAGTCGAGCCGCATTCCCTCCTGCTTGATCTGCGCGACCATGTCCAGCGGCTCGCGCGTCCGCGCCGGAACCGGCTCGACGGGGGTTGGGTCGAACCGGTCGTCGTCGTCCGCGGCGCTGGACATGAGGAGGCCCGGAAACGCAAGGCGGGGGGCCGAAGCCCCCCGCCGCGGGTTGTCGCTGCCGGTGAGCCGGGTCACGGGCCGATCGGCGGGTGGCCCGGCGGCAGCGGGCCGACGGGGCCGCCGCCCGGCAGACCCGAGATCGGACCGCCCATCGGGCCGAAGGGGCTCGTCCCCGGCCCGAACGGCATCCCACCGGGGCCGAACGGCATCCCGCCGCCGGGGCCGAACATGCCCGGCCGCGACGGGAAGAGGTTAATGTTGTAAAGGCTCGTCTGCGTGTCGCGGATCTTCTGCCCCAGCTGTGCGTCCGGGCTCCGCAGGTCGGCCGCGATCTTCTTGGCGTCGTCGCCCCACGGGGTCCCTTCCGCCACCGCCGCGAGCTTGTCCAGCCAGTCGGCCGCGGCGCGCGGGTCGCCGCGGAAGTCGCCGATCCGCCCCTCCTTGGTGATCCCCACGAGCGCGAGTTCGGCCTTCGCCAGGCCCAGGTAGCACTCGGCCTGGAGGACCGGCGAGTCCTTCAGCTCGGGGGCCATCTTCGTGAACGTATCCTTCGCCATCTCGATCGACGCGAGCGCCCGTTGACGGTCCTGCGGGTCGCCGGTGACGAGCCGGTCGATCCCCTCCGGGGCGAGGCGGATGCGGGCGAGGTGGAACTCGGCGAGTTGGGCCGGGACGCTGTCGCGGTACGCCGGCTCGTTGATGATCGCCTCCAGGGCCTCGGGCGAGGACGCCATTTCGAGGTCGAGCCACTTCTTCGAGTCCCCCACCTCGTTCTGGATGGTGATGAACCAGAAGAACCCCAGCCCCGCGAGGAAGATCAGCATCACCGCCATGACGCGGTACGAGACGAGTTCGCCGCGCTTGAACTTCTGCCACGTGGCCCGGACGGCCGTCCGGGGCGAGGGCGCGTCGGTGGTCGACGGGGTCGTCGGCGTCTCGGTACTCATGCCGGGCTCCGTTCCGCGGGGCGGGTCGTACAACCGATCCAGGCGCTACGACCGGCGGTAAGGGAGGATGATAGGCCGACCGACCGGGCGGGTCAACGGGGGCTGCGGGTACAGCCGAGGAGAGATTTCGCCGCACGATGAAGACCGAAGACGCACGATCCGACCACGGATTTGTGTTCGGATCGTGCGTCTTCGGTCTTCATCGTGCGGCTCACTCCGGTCGCGGCTGCGGCCGTAGAATACCGGCCGGCACTCGGACGCAACGGGGGGCGACATGGTGTTCGGCTGGTTCAAGCGCGGGCTGGCGAAGACGGCCGGCGTGTTCGGCGGCGTCCTCGACGTGCTCCGCCGCAAGGGGAATGTCGATCAGTCGTTCCTCGACGAACTCGAAAAACAGCTCTACCGCGCCGATCTGGGCACACTGGCGACCGCCACCATCGTGGACCGCGTGCGTCAGGGTTTCCGCGACAAGGAGGTCGGCGACGAGGTGCAGGCGTTCGTCCGCAAGCAACTCCGCGACCTGCTCGCCTCCGAAACGCCCGGCCTGGCTTATGCCGCGAGCGGGCCGACGATCGTGATGGTCGCCGGCGTCAACGGCTCGGGGAAAACTACGTCCATCGCCAAGCTCGCCAACCGGCTCAAGAAGGACGGCAAGACCGTGGCCGTGGCCGCGTGCGACACCTTCCGCGCCGCGGCGGTCGAGCAACTGACGGTGTGGGCCGGCCGCATCGGCTGCGACATCATCAAACAGGGCCAGAACGTGCAGCCGGCCGCGGTGGCGCACGACGCCTGCGAAGCGGCGAAGGCCCGCGGGTACGACGTGCTCGTCGTGGACACCGCCGGCCGCCTCCACACGCAACTCCACCTGATGAAGGAGCTGGAGAAGATTCACACCGTCGTGAGCCGGCAGGTGGCCGGCGCCCCGCACGAGGTGCTGCTCGTGCTCGACGCCTCGAACGGCCAAAACGCGGTGGTCCAGGCCGAGCAGTTCTCGAAGTCGGTGAAGTGCAGCGGCATCATCCTGTCGAAGCTGGACGGCTCCGCGAAGGGCGGGGCGGTGTTCGCTATCAAGCAGAAGCTCGGGCTACCGGTGAAGTTCGTCGGCGTCGGCGAGGGGCTCGACGACCTGGAGCCGTTCGACCCCGACGCCTTCGTCGCCGCGTTGTTCGACAAGGGATGAACCGGCGGTTGGGCTCCCAGTCCTCGTGGGGTTGTTCCGGCATCGGACGTGCATACCATTCCCCCACGGGTAGCGCAGGCCCGTCGTACCCCCACTCCACTGGGCGACCGACATGGCGACCCAACGTATCGTGTGCCCGCATTGTGCCGCCGGGTTCACGCCGCGAAACGCTGCCACGTCGGACCAGTTCGTCATCTGCCCGAAGTGTGGAGACCAGATCGCCTTGCCGACCCCCCGGGGAGGCCTGGTGACGGTCCGGGACGACGATGACCGACCGGTCCGCCGAAGGCCTTCAGACGAGGACGACACCACTCAGCCCCGCCGGGGCAAGAGGTCGCGGCCGAAGCAAACTCCAGAAGGCGGCTTCCCGGTCCGACTCGTACTGGGGCTGGTTGCACTTGCGGTCGTAGTTGGGGTAGCCGTTGCGGTCTGGGTAGCCCGTTCGGGGAAACCGGACGAGGCGGCCCGGGGCGAAGTTCCGCCGGCCGGTCCTGTCGACCCGAAACCGGGTACCAATCCCATCACCCCCGCTCCGGCAGTTTGGGGTGGACCCGCGCCCAAGGCGTCCGTACCGAAGTACGTCCTAGCCGGCACGGAGTACGTGTCCGCGGCCTTCGACGCGACACGACCGGACGCCAAGTTCAACCCCGAAAAATACGCGGACCCTAACAACCCCGGGCAGATGACGGGCGAGGGCGACTCCGCGGGCCTCGCCGGGAAGGTTGTGGAGGTCGAAGGGGTCATCACCGAGCCGACGTTCCCGACCTTCCCCCGAGGTGCGAAAGCCGAGCGATTCTACCTCCGGCAGTCCGGCCGACTGCAGGGCAGCGTCGTCTGTTACCTGCTCAACCGGGCCGACTGGCGCCAGGTTCAGCCCGGCATGACAGCCCGCGTGGTCGGGGTGTTCGAGCGGACAAAGACGCCGACGACCACCCATTTCGGACTCCGCAACGCGGTCATCGTCACGGCCGACGGCCCGACCAGCCCGGCCGTGACCGCCGAAGAAGTGCTGACCGAGTTCCGGGCCGACCGGAAGGCGTTCGAGGCGAAGTGGAAGCGGGAGGACCGGTACGTCTTCTTGCGGGGGCCGATGACGGGCGTCGGCATTGTCCAGCAGCCCGACGTACACACGTTCAAGACCTCCCTCTCCACCAAGTCGCCCGCCCGCCCGTCGGCGCTGGACGTGACCTTCAACACGCCAGACCTTCACGTCACCAATACGCTCGTCCGCGGCGACCAGATCACCGTGTTGGCAACCTACCGCGGGCCCGATGGTCTGACCGGTCTGGACGGCGTGGTCCGCAACCCGAAATTCCAAGGGTTGTTCATCGGCCGGGAGTAACCACTCTGCGATTGTCTGTACTCTATTTCGCCACCTCGACGGCCCGTGTCTCACGGATGACAGTCACACGAATCTCCCCGGGGTAGTCGAGCTGCTGCTCGATGGCGCGGGCGATCTCGCGCGCCAGCCGCACCGCCTCGGCGTCGGTCGTCTGACCCGCGTTGGCGATCACCCGCAGCTCCCGCCCGGCTTGAATCGCGTAGGCGTGCTCGACGGCGGGGAAACCCATCGCTACGGCTTCCAGGTTCTCCAGGCGCTTCACGTACTTCTCCAGCGACTCCCGCCGCGCCCCCGGGCGGCTGGCACTGATCGCGTCCGCGGCAGCCACAAGCACCGTGTAGATGTGGTCTACCGTCACGTCGTCGTGGTGGCCGACGATGGCGTGGAGCACCTCCGGGCTCGTCTCGCCGTAGCGGCGGGCGAGCTCGGCGCCGACCTTCGGGTGACCGCCCTCCATCTCGTGGTCCGCCGCCTTACCCACGTCGTGCAGCAGCCCGCAGCGGCGGGCGAGCTGAGGGTTCAGCCCCAGTTCGCCGGCCATCAGTCCGCACAGGTGGGCGACCTCCAGCGAGTGGAGGAGGACGTTCTGGCTGTAACTCGTGCGGAACTTGAGGCGGCCGAGCAGGTGCAACAGCTTCTCGTGCGGCTCGGGTACGTCCGCCTCGATCACCGCCTGCCGGCCGGCCTCGGTGACGTGCTTCTCCATTTCGGCCTGCGTCTCGAGCACGACCTCCTCGATCCGCGTCGGGTGGATGCGGCCGTCGGCGATGAGCTTCGCCAGGGCGAGCCGGGCCGTCTCGCGGCGGACGTTGTCGAACGCCGACACGATGACCACGCCGGGCGTGTCGTCCACGATCACGTCCACGCCGGTTGCCTTCTCGAACGCCCGGATGTTCCGCCCCTCGCGGCCGATGATGCGGCCCTTCATGTCGTCGGACGGGATGTCCACCGTGCTCACGGTCGTGCTGGCGGTGTGGTCCGCGGCAAAGCGCTGGATCGACGTGGCGAGTATCTCACGGGCCTTCGCCTCGGCGTGCTGGCGGATGCGCTCGTCGTGCTGGCGGATGCGCGCGGCGGCCTCGTCGGCCAGTTCGCGGTCGAGCCGCTCCAGAAGCATTCGCTCGGCCGTCTCGCGGGTCAACCCGCTCAGCTCCTGAAGTGTCTTCGTCTGCTCGGCGGCGGCCTCGTCGAGCCGCTTCGCCCGGTCCGCGAGCCGGTCCTTGCGGTCGGCGAGCTTCTTCTGCACCGATTCCAGCTGATGCTCCTTGCGGGCCACGTCGCGGGCCTTCTGCTCGGCGGCGTCCTCGCGCTTCTCGGCGCGGCGTTCCAACTCTCGGACCTCGGCGCGGGCCACGTCCAACTCGCGTGTCAGCTCCTCGCGACGGCGGCCGGCCTCCTCGCGCCCCCGTGCCTCCGCCTCGCGGACGATCCGGTCCGCATCCAGGCGGCCCTGTTCGATGAGATCGCGTGCCCGCCCCTCGGCTACACGGGTTTCCTCCTGCAACCGGGCGGCTTCGATCACCGACGTCGAGGGGCCGCGGCCGAGGGTGCGGACGGCGAGGTACGTGATGGCGGCGCCGGCGACGGCCGCTCCGGCGGCCAGTGCGCCGGCGAGTTCGGGTTGCATGCGAGCGGTCCTTCCCGCGGGCGTGCCGCGGGGCCGCGCGGGTGCGCGGTCGTGGTATGCAAGCCGCCGTCCGGGCGGCCGGGGGTCGAACGACCGCCCGGAACCCGCCCGGTCGTCCTTGGGGCAGGGGGTGAAGGCATTATGCGGAGGCGACAGAAGGTCCGCAACCGCCCTCACCGGCCGGTCGATCGGCCACGTTTCAATCACCCCCGGCGGCGATTGTGTCGAGCCGATGAAGCTTCGTTGAAAGAAGGCTACCGCACCTTTCGGGGGGCCGCCGGGGGGTGTAACAATCCATCGCGGGATCGCCCCCGCCGCTCGCCTTGCGGAAGGACGCACATGTGTCGGACGAAACGCGGTGGGTTCACGCTGATCGAACTGCTGGTCGTGATTGCAATCATCGCCATCCTGATCGGGCTCCTCCTGCCGGCGGTCCAGAAGGTCCGTGAGGCCGCCGCCCGCAGCACCTGCCAGAACAACCTGAAGCAGATCGGCCTGGGCCTTCACGCCCACCACGACGGGCTGCGCGAGTTCCCGACGGCCGGGTCGGACGGGCCGAACCAGAACTGCTGTAACGCGACTTCGCGCGTCGGCTGGACGTGGATGTTCCAGATCACCCCGTACATCGAGCAGCAGAACGTCTACAGCCTGCCCGACACCGTGGCCGGGAACACGCAGGTGGCGCAGACGGCGATCAAGATCTACTACTGCCCCTCGCGCCGGCAGCCGGTGCTGTACTCGAACGGGGGACGCTGCGACTACGCCGGGAACGGCGGCCGGAACATGGCCGGCAACGGCACCGAGGGCGTGTTCGTCCGGCAGTGGCGGAGCCCGAGTTCGAGCATGTCCGCGACGGCCCCCGTCGAGCAGCGGCGCACGCTGACGGACATTACGGACGGCACGTCGAACACGGTCATGGTCGCCGAGAAGCAGCTCCACCACACCGTACTCGGGTCGGCCGGCGGCGACAACGAGGTGTGGAACAACTCGGGGTGGGACCAGGACCACCAGCGCTTCGGCGAGGCCGTGCCGGAGCCGGACGACCGTCACCCGACCTCGGCGTCCGCGACGTTCTGGTCGGTCCGGTTCGGCAGCTCGCACACGGGCGTGTTCAATGCCGTGTTGGCGGACGGGTCCGTGCGGACGATGCGCTACACGACGGACGCCACGAACTGGATGCGCACCTGCCTCATCAACGACGGCCAGGTCATCAACGCCGACTACTGACCCCGCGTCGCCCCGCACGAGGTGTTTCTGGTGTACCGATACTACCGCCCGACCCGGGCGTTCACGCTGATCGAGTTGCTGGTGGTGATCGCCATCATCGCCATCCTGATCGGCCTTCTCCTGCCGGCCGTCCAGAAGGTCCGCGAGGCCGCGGCCCGGAGCGCGTGCCAGAACAACATGAAGCAGCTTGGTCTGGGGCTGCACAACTACCAGTCCACCGTCGGGCACTTCCCGGCGGGCGCGATGCGCGCGCCGAACACCGGCACCGTCGGCCCGATCTTCACGAAGATGGGGATGACCCGGAACGGCGTGCGGCACGCGTGGTCGGTGTTCCTGCTGCCGCACATCGAGCAGGGTCCGCTGTTCCAGCAGTACAACCTGAACGAGGACTGGGCCGCCGCCGCCAACGACGCAGTTCGCAGCGCCCAACTCAAGGCGATGTCGTGCCCGTCGGCACCGGGCGGGATGCGGGTGTTCTCGCGGTCGGTCTCGATCCCGACCGGCGCCGGTGGCGGAACCCGAACCATCAACATCGCGTCCGGCGACTACGCCCCGAATAACGCGTACGGATCGGCGCTGGAAGGCGCCGGGTTGGCGGACGTGACCGTCAACCGGAACGGCGTCCTTCAGGTCGTGGACGCGAACACCGACCGCATGTTCAGCATCCCCGAGATCCGCGACGGGGCATCGAACACGATGCTGCTGTCCGAGTGTGCCGGCCGGCCGGATCGGTACACCGCCTCGGCGATGACCGCGGCCCTCGGCGGCCTCGACGGCGGCTGGGCGGACCACGACAACGAGTACATCACCCACGGCGCGGTTTCCAAGACGAATACCGCTTCCCCCGGCCCGTGTCACACCAACTGCCACAACGGGAACGAGGTCTACTCGTTCCACGTCGGCGGGGCGATGCACGTGTTCGGCGACGGGTCCGTGCGGTTCATCCGGGAGAGCATGGACATGCGGGTGTTCGTGAAGTTCCTGACCCGGTCCGGTGACGACGTGACCCCCCTCGACAACTGAGCGGAGCGACCCCGATGCGTCTGTGGGTGTGGATGGGGCTGTTCGTGGCCGGGTTGGCCGCGGGGTGCGGCGGGTCGGAGGGGCCGGTGGCGGTTCACCCGGTCCGCGGGCAGGTGTATTACGACGGCAAGCCGGCGGCCGGAGTGCAGGTGTACTTCATCCCCACCAGCGCGCCCACGGTGCCGCGGGTGCCGTCGAACCCGCACGGGGTGACGGCCGCTGACGGCACCTACGAGTTGTCCACGTTCGGAACGAAAGACGGGGCCGCGGAGGGTGGGTATCAAGTCGTGCTCCACTGGCCGGAACCCACGCCGGAGGGTGAGGAGCCCAGTGACACGGACAAGTTGCTCGGCTGGTACGGGCCGGTTCACTCGAAGCTCACGGCGCAGGTCGCGGCCGGGTCCAACACGATCCCGCCGTACAAGCTCGCCGCCACGAGCAAGCCGCCCGGTGAAGTGCAGGGCGTGCCGGGGAAGAATTGACCCAAATCAGCTCACCGCCCGTCCGGCGAGTCGCGCGTTCGGACCGCAAGAAGCCCGATTTTCCCCTTGCGGGCGCTGCCGCGGTCGATGAAAAAAGACAAGTCTCGCGCCGGCCCCGCCTCGGGTCGGCCTCACCCCCCTGGAGCGCCCCATGTTTCGTGTGCTCATCCCCGGCGTACTCACCGCGGCCCTCGTCGCCTCGGGCGGCACCACCGCGCAGGACGCCAAGAAGGAGATCAAGAAGGACGACCCCGCCCCGAAGGCGAAGGGCTTCCTGCCGCAGAACTACGCCAAGCTCGGGCTCACCGACGCCCAGAAGCAGGACGTGTACACCGCCCAGGCGAAGTACAACACCGAGATCGACAAGCTCGACGCCAAGATCCGAGAGCTGAAGGCGGCGCGCGACAAGGAGGTGAAGGCGGTCCTCACCCCCGAGCAGAAGAAGCGCCTCGAAGAGATTCTCCTCGGCAAGTAACGTCACCTCCCGGCGGGCCGACGCGATGGGGATGCAGCGCACTGTCCGATTCGACCCCGGCACCGTTCCCGCCTGGGACGCCGTCCGGGGTCAGCTCGACCGCCTCGGCGTAACGGCCGCCGTGAAGATGATCGACAACCTACCCGCATTCTCCGACGAGACTCCCGAACCCGGTTGGAAGGAACTCCGGGTCGGTACACCGAACGGGATGGTGACGCTCCGGGCCGAGCCCGGTTCGCTCGCGTGCGTCGTCTGGGGGAACGCCGACGACGCGCTCCGCGCGGACTGGGACGCCCTCTGCTGGGCCTGTGCCGCGGCGGGGGCGGGGCGGGTCGAAACCGCCGAGGGTCTCCACGCGGCCGATACGTTCGCTCAACTCACCGGCCTCCGGCCCGCGTAACCCGCAGCGCTAACCCACGTCCCGCCGTCGGTCGGCACTTCCCGCTGTGTCCGGGGACACCGCACGGCCGATACAGGCTGCGGACCCCGCGGCCCCGGTTGCCCTTGTTCGGGTTGTCCGGTTCCGCTACCTTCCGCCGACCCGGGGGTTCCGGGGGTCTGCGGCTCGCCGGCAAGAAGGGACGCACCGTGACCGTCACCGTCCGGCAACTCGCGGAGTGGGTGCGCGGCGAAGTTCTGGGCGACGGCGACCTGGCCGTCGAGGACGCGCGGGCGCTCGCCGACGCCCGTCCCGGCGACATCACGTTCGTGGACGGCGAGAAGCACGCCGCCGCGTGGCACGCCTCGCCCGCGGCCGCCGCCGTGGCGCCGGCGTCGATCCCGGTCAACGGCCGGCCGCTCATCCGCGTCCCCGACCCGCTGCTGGCGTTCGCCGAAATCGTCCGCCACCTCCGCGGCCGCCCGCCGCACCCGACGGGGGCGATTCACCCCACCGCCGTGGTCCACCCGACCGCCCGGCTCGGGGAAGGGGTGTCCGTCGGCCCGTTCGTGGTCGTCGGCGAAGACTCGGTCATCGGGACGCGGGGACTTCTGCACGCCGGCGTCGTCGTCGGCCGCGGCTGCTGCGTCGGGGCGGACGCGGTGTTCTACCCGCGGGTGGTCCTGTACGACGACTGCGTGATCGGCGACCGCGTCATCGTTCACGCGAACGCGGTCCTCGGGGCCGACGGGTTCGGCTACCGGACGCAGGACGGCCGGCACGTCAAGGTGCCGCAGCTCGGCTGGGTCGAGGTCGAGGACGACGTGGAGATCGGCGCCGGCGCCACGGTCGACCGCGGCACCTTCGGCCCCACCCGGGTCGGGGCGGGGACGAAGATCGACAACCTCGTCATGGTCGGCCACAACTGCCAGATCGGTCGGCACAACATTCTCGCGGCGCAGGTCGGCATCGCCGGCTCGTCGTCGACCGGCGACTACGTCGTGATGGCCGGACAGGTCGGGGTGGCCGACCACGTCCGCGTCGGCGACCGCGCCGTCATCGCGGCCAAGAGCGGCGTGGTGGGCGACATCCCGGCCGACTCGCGGATGCTCGGCTACCCGGCCCGGCCGGAGGCGCACGTCAAGCGCATCTGGGTCAGCCTCGACCACCTCCCGGACTGGCGCCGCGACCTCAAGCGGGTGAAGGACCACCTCGGGATGGGGGACGAGTGACGGGCTTCCGCCTGAACCCGTTCGCGGCCCGAACCCGACCCGCCGCCGGCCCGGAACCCGTGGGGCTGCTGGCCTGCGCCGGTCGCTTCCCCGTCGTGTTCGCCGAGAAGGCGCGGGCGGCCGGCGTCCCCGTCGTGTGTCTCGGCGTCGCGGGGATGGCCGACCCGGTGCTGAAGAGCATCTGCACCGAGTTCCGCTGGATGCACCGGATGTCGATCGGCTTCGTGGTGCGGTCGTTCCACCGCGCCGGCGTCCGCCGATGGACGATGGCCGGAAAGTTTCACAAGCACGAGCTCCTGAAGCCGTGGCGCCTCATCCGCTTCCTTCCCGACTGGCGGATGGTGCGGTTCTGGTTCTTCCGCCCGCGCCGCGCCAACAACGACGACTCGATCCTCGGCGGGCTGATCCGCGAGTTCCGGGCGCACGGCCTGGAGTGCGTGTCGCCGCTGGTCCTGTGCCCGGAGGTGCTCGTGCGCGAAGGCGTCCTGACCCGCCGCCGGCCGACCGCGGCCGAGGAGCGCGACATCCGCGTCGGCTGGGCGCTGGCCCGCGAGATGGGCCGGCTCGATGTCGGCCAGAGCGTCATGATCCGCGACCGGGCGGTCGTTGCCGTCGAGGCCATCGAGGGGACCGACCGCGCCATCCTCCGCGCCGGCGAACTGTGCGGCGGGACCGGTTTCGTGGTGGTGAAGGTCGCCAAGCCGGCGCAGGACATGCGATTCGACGTGCCCACCGTGGGCGTGCAGACCATCGAGTCGATGCGGGCCGCGGGCGGGAAGGTTCTGGCAATCGAGGCCGGCATGACCATCCTGATCGACGAGGCCGAGACGGTCGCCTTGGCGGACCGGTACGGCATCGCGGTCACGGCCCTGACCGCCCCGCCGCCGGGCTGACGCACGAATTCCCCTTTTCGCCCCGGCCGCCGGGCTCGATAATCCAGCCATCCCCTCCCGGCCGTCGGCGGTACCGCCCGTTATGGGTTCCACGTCGTTCCTCCTGCCGAACCCGGTGCCGCCGGCCGCCGAGTCGCTCCTGCGGCTCGCCTGTCTGGCGGGCGGGTACGACCAGACGCCGACGCCCACCACCGTCACGGTCGCGGCCGACCGGCTCGTCGTCACGCGGGAGTCGAGCGAGAGCGGCTTCCTCGTCGTCCCCTGGCCGGTCGGGCCGGGCGGTGCGGTGGTGACCACCAGCGCCACCATTCGTGAGCGGCCCGAGCCGTACCGCCTTCTCGCCGAACTGGCCCGCGGCAAGCTGAACCAGGTGCGCACGCAGCTCGGCGAGTGGAGGGACATCGGGCTGGTCACCCCTGACGACTTCAACGCCGACCTCGGCGAGCTGACCCGGCACTTCGGCCAGTCGGTGCTGGAAACCGACAGCGCCGCCGCCGACGCCGCCGCGGAGCGGGTGCTCGACCGCGGCTACCTCCTCGCGGACCGACTGGTTCGGCTGTACGTCGAGCAGATGTTCGCCACCCGCCACCAGGACGACGGGAAGCTCGCGTCGCGGCTCGCCGCCGCTACGCCGGCGGCGGTCGCCCCGCCGCTCGTCGCCGAGTACCGGCGGGCGTTCTCCGCCGTCCGCATCGCGGTGCGCTGGGCCGACATCGAACCGGAGGAGTCGCGGTACAACTGGGACCGGCTCGACGCCGCCGTGGGGTCGGCGGAGGAACTCGGGCTGCCGGTCGCGTTCGGGCCGGTGATCGACCTGTCGCCCGGGATGCTGCCGGCGTGGGCGGAGGGCTGGCGCGGCGACCTCCCGACGCTGGCCGCGTTCATGTGCGACTACCTGGAGACGGTCGTCGGCCGGTACAAGGACCGCGTTCGGCGCTGGGTCGTGTGCGGCGGGTTCAACCACGCCGACGGCCTCGGCCTGACCGACGACGACCGCCTCCGCCTGGCCCTGCGACTGTTCGAGGCCGCGGGGCCGCTCGACGCCGAACTCGACTTCGCGCTCGGCGTCGCGCAGCCGTTCGGCGACTACCTCGTCGGCGGCGACCAGACCATCTCGCCGCTGGCGTTCGCCGACGACCTGATCCGGGCCGGCGCCCGAGTGGGCGGTATTGAGCTCGAACTGCGCGCCGGCACCCTGCCGCGCGGCAGCTTCCCGCGCGACCTGCTCGACACTTCCCGCCTGCTCGACCTGTTCAGCATCCTCGGCCCGCCGCTGGACGTGCTGCTCGGGTGCCCGGCCGGGGCGGGGCCGGACGCGGCGGCGCAGGTGCACGGCGAGGTGCTATGGTCGCCGGCGTGGCGCGGCGCGCCGACACCGGAGGGGCAGGCCGAGTGGGGGATGGCCGCCGCCACACTCGCCCTGTGCAAGCCGCAGGTGCGGTCCGTTACGTGGGACCACTGGGCCGACGCCGAGCCGCACCTGACGCCGAATGGCGGGCTGATTGCCGTGAGCGGACGCGCCAACCCGCTCCTCGGGCGGCTTCAGGGGTTGCGCGCGGCCCACCTCGAATGACCACGCCGACGCTTGCGGCGGGGCGGCTCGGCGGCTAGAATTCCCGCGTCAACGATCGACTCGCGGCTTCACACAATCCACCCACGGCGCGGGCCTGCGCCGCCGAGGCCGAGGCGATGCCCCCAGCCGACGACCCGCGGCCCGCCGACGACCCGCCCGACGCGGGCGGGCTCCGCGCCGTCGGCGGGTACCGGCTGCTGCGGACCGTCGGGGAAGGGGGGATGAGCACCGTCTACCTCAGCTACGACGTGGCGGCCCGCCGGCCGGTGGCGGTGAAGCTCCTCGCCGACCACCTCGCCGGCCGGCCCGAGTTCGTGAGCCGCTTCTACCGCGAGGCCCGGCTCAGCCAGTTCCTCCAACACCCGAACCTCGTCCGCGGCTTCGCCGCCGGGTTCGACCCCGGCCCGCGCGTCCACTACCTCGTGCTGGAATTCGTGGACGGCCCCAGCGCCGACGCCGCGCTCGGGCGCCTCGGCCCGCTCGGCATCGGGGCGGGCGTCCGGCTCGGCATCGACATCGCCCGGGCGCTCGGCTTCTTGCACGCCCGCAACCTCGTCCACCGCGACGTGAAGCCGGACAACATCCTCTTCCACCCCGACGGCTCCGCCAAACTCGCCGACCTCGGCCTGGCGAAGCGGCTCAACGACGACACCGGCCTGACCGCCGTCAGTCAGGGGGTCGGCACGTCGTACTACATGCCGTACGAGCAGGCGCTCAACGGCGCGCTCGTCGACGCCCGCAGCGACGTCTTCGCCCTCGGCGCCACGCTCTACCACCTGCTGACGGGACAGGTGCCGTTCCCGGGGACGACGCACGAGGAGATCGTCCGCGGGAAGGAAGCCGGGCGCTACGCCCCGGTCCGCGCCGCGAACCCCGACGTGCCGGCGGCCGTGGCCGCGATCCTCGAAACGGCCCTCCGCCGCGACCCGCGCTCGCGCTTCCCCGCCGCCGACGACCTGGCCGCCGCCCTCGCCGCCACCGGGCTGGCGACCCGAGTACCGGCCTTCGCCCCCGGCAGCGTACCGCCCGGCGACGGGCCGCACCTCGACGCACCCACCCGCGTCGATTTCACGACCGGCCCGCCGCTCGCGGCGGGCTCCTGCCCGTGAACCCCGTCACGTCCGCCCGCCTGTGCCTCGTCCTCGCCGCCGTGCTGTGGAGCCTCGGCAGCCTGTTCGTGCGATTCCTCCGTGAACCCACCGCCCTCGGCCTCCACGACCCGCCCCTGACGCCGCTGCAAATCGCCTTCTTCCGCGGCCTGTTCGGCGGGTTCGTGCTCCTCACCCTGGTCCGCCGCCGCGACGTGACGTTCCGCCCGCTGATGGGGGCGATGGTGCTCACGTTTACCGTCATGTGCGGGCTGTACATGTCGGCCCTGAGCCTCGGCCCGGCGGCGAACGCCATCTTCCTGCAGAACACGGCCCCCGTGTGGGTGTACCTGTTCGCCGTGTACGTGCTCGGCGAGGCCGGCTGCCCCCGCGGCTGGCAGGCGGTGCTCCTCGGCGGCCTCGGCGCCGTCGTCCTCGTCGCCGGGAACTGGCCGCGCGACCTGCCGCCGGACGAGCAGCAGACGCAAGTCCTCATCCTCCTCATGGGCGTCGGCAGCGGCCTCTGGTACGCCGGCGTCGTGCTGTTCCTCCGCGTCCTCCGCGACGAGTCGCCGGCGTGGCTCGTCGCCCTCAACCTCCTCGGTACGGCTGCCACCCTGGGGCTGTACGTCGTTCTGCGCTACGGCATCGACGGGTTTGTCGAGTGGGTCACGGCCCCGACCGCGGGGCAGCTGGCGCTGCTGGTCGTGTTCGGCGTCGTGCAGATGGCGGCGCCGTACTGGCTGTTCGCCCGCGGCTTGCGGCACGTGTCGCCGCACGAGGCCGGCATCATCACGCTCCTCGAACCGCTCCTCAACCCGCTGTGGGCCTACCTCATCACCCCCGAAAAGGACACGCCCACCGCCGCGATGTGGCTCGGCGGCGGGCTCATCATCGCGGCCCTCGTCTGGCGGTACGTGCCCGACCGACGCGCGTGCCAATCCGAGTCGCAAACCACGCTCAGGCCGAAATAATTGTTTCCGCCGCGCCCCCCACCGGGTCGCGGAAACAAGTCATTCTGTCGAATCGATCCGCGTCCGTATTCGCGCTTTCGGCGCAACCGCCTCTCCGCCGAACGCTTGCACCCGATGTGGGGATATGGTTCACTTACCTGCCCGGATTCGTCAGGTTTCAACACCATGCCCCCACTCCACATCGCCACCTTCCGCTGCGACGTGACGCCGCCGTTGGGTCATCCGTTGTGCGGCGGTTGGATCGAAGCCGTCCGCGGCGTCGATGACCCCCTCCGGGCGCTCGGCGTCGTCCTCCTCGGTGGGGCGAAGCCGGTCGTGGTATGCGTCGTGGATTGGGTCGCGGTCCGCAACGAGGCGTTCCGTGCCTGGCGGAAGGCGCTCGCGGACGCGGCCCACACCACGCCCGAGTGCGTCCACGTTCACGCCGTCCACCCCCACAACGCCCCGTTCGCCGACACCGCGGCCCAGCGCCTCATCGCCGCCGCGGGGGCGCCGGCGTCCCTCGACATCGCCTTCTTCGACGACTGCGTGAAGCGCTCCGCCGACGCACTCCGCGAGGCGCTGCCGCGGGCGCGGCGGTTCACCCACGTCGGCACCGGCTCGGCGCGCGTCACCGAGGTGGCGTCGAACCGGCGGATCGTCATCGACGGCACCGCCCGGTTCAGCCGGACGAGCGCGACCAAGAGCCAGGAGGTGCGCGACGCGCCGGAAGGGCTCATCGACCCGGTGCTGCGGACCCTCAGCTTCTGGGACGGCGACCGGCCGCTCGCCGCACTCCACTTCTACGCCTGCCACCCGATGAGCTATTACGGCGACGGCCGCGTCAGCGCGGACTTCTGCGGGCTGGCGCGGCAGAAGATGCAGGACGACCTGCCGGACGTGTTCCAGGTCTACCTCAACGGCTGCGGCGGGAACGTGACGGCGGGGAAGTACAACGACGGCGCCCGCGGCAACCGCGCCGTGCTGCGCGACCGGATTCACGCGGCGATGACCGTCTCCTGGCGCGCCACCACGCGAACGGCCGTGGACGGCTTCGACTGGCGGACCGAGGCCGTGAAGCTGCCGCCGCGGCGCGAGGCGTCGTTCGGCGAGGCGGCGAGCCGGGCGCTGTTGAACGACGCCACCGCGACCGCGGCGCGGCGGAACAACGCGGCGTTCCAGCTCGCCTGGCTGAAGCGGATCGACACGCCAATCGAGCTCGGCTGCCTCGACTTCGGCGGGCGGGTGCTGTCGCTCCACCTGCCGGGCGAGGCGTTCATCGAATACCAGCTCGCGGCCCAGCGGATGCGGCCGGACGCGACGGTGTTCGTGGCCGCCTACGGCGACGACGGCCCCGGGTACATCCCGACGGCGCGGGCGTTCATCGAGGGCGGGTACGAGCCGACGGTGGCGCTGGCGAGCGGCGACAGCGAGGAGATTCTGCTGCGCGCGGTGCGGAAGCTGCTGCGGGCGGAGGGACGTTGAAGGACCGTTGCCGCTTGCGGCTTCGCGCTGGACAACGCGAAGCCGCAAGCGGCAACTCAGCGCGCCGAGGAGATTCGATCGATGACACGATTCGTTGCTCTGTTCACGGTCCTCACGATCGGCGGCGCCGCCGCTCAGCCCCCCGCGCTCAAGAACGGCGACGCGCGCACCCCCGCCGAGGAGCGCGCCACGTTCGAGCTCGCCGCCGGCTTCTCCATCGACCTCGTGGCGTCCGAGCCGGACGTGGTGGACCCGGTGGCGATGTGCTTCGACGAACGCGGCCGCATCTTCGTGTGCGAGATGCGCGGCTACCCGAACGGCGGCGTCGGCACCGGGAACGAGACGCGCGGCCGCATCCGCTGCCTCGAAGACCGCGACGGCGACGGCCGCTTCGAGACCGCCACCACGTTCGCCGACGGCCTGCGCTTCCCGATGGGCGTGACGCCGTGGAAGGGCGGCATCATCGCCGCGGTCGCCCCGGACCTGCTGTACCTGAAAGACACCGACGGCGACGGCAAGGCGGACGAGAAGCGCGTCCTGTACACCGGGTTCAACCTCGCCAACATCCAGCAGATGGTGAACGGGTTGCAGTGGGGCCTCGACAACTGGGTGTACGGCGTCTGCGGCAGCGACGGCGGCGTGGTAAAGTCCGCGGAGCAGGCCGACGCCCCCGAGGTGAACCTGCGCAACCGCGGCTTCCGCTTCCGGCCGTGGATTCCCGGCAGCCTGGAGCCGACCAGTTCGGGCGGGCAGTACGGCCTCACCGCCGACGACTACGGCCACTGGTTCACCGCGACGAACAGTCAGCACCTGCGGCAGATCGTCCTGCCCGACCACTACCTGCGCCGCAACCCGTACCTCGCGGTCAACGCGGTCACGCTCGACATCCCCGAGCACGGCGCGGCAGCGAAGGTGTTTCGCAGCAGCCCGTTCGAGGCGTGGCGCGTCGAGCGCACCACCCGCCGCGCCGGCAGCCCCGACGCCAAGCGCTTCCCGACGACAGAGCTGGTGCCCGGCGGCTACATCACGTCGGCGTGCAGCCCGCTGATCTACACCGCCGACCTGTTCCCCGAGCCGTACCGCGGCAACAACTTCGTGTGCGACCCGGCAAACAACCTGATCCACCGCGAGACGCTGGAAGGGAAGGGAGCCGTGTTCACCGCCAGGCGCGCGGACGAGGGCACGGAGTTCCTGCGGAGCACGGACAACTGGTTCCGCCCCGTTCACCTGACGCTCGGGCCGGACGGTGCGGTGTACGTGCTCGACTTCTACCGCGAGGTGATCGAGACACCGCTGTCGCTGCCGGACGACATCAAGGCCCGGCTGAACCTGGAGAGCCGCGGTCGCGGTCGCATCTGGCGCATCGCCCCGGCGGGGTACAAAGCGGCGACACTGCACGACGTGTCGGCCTTCAACACCGCTCAACTCGTGGGGGAGCTTCAGGGCGCGAATTCGACCCGACGGACGACCGCTCAACGGTTGCTCGTGGAGCGCCAGCCCAAAGACATGGCCCCCGTGCGGCCGTTAACGACATCCAAGAAGGGGAGGCCTGCGTACCCGAACCTGAAGTGGACACTCCACGGCACCCGGAGCCTGACGGCAGAGGATGTCATCCCCGCGTTGAACGACCGTGAGCCCGGCATGCGCGAACAAGCACTACGGCTCGCGGAGGGCTTCTACAAGACGGATCGGGCGGTGCAGTCGGCGGCGGTTCATCTCGTCTCCGACCCGGACCCCCAGGTGCGCTTCCAGTTCGCACTCAGCGCCGAATCGATGAGACCGGACGTGACCGTCGGAGTACTGTTCCACCTGCTCATGGAGGACGCCGACGACCCCTGGATACTGACCGCCGCTCTCAGTTCTGCGGCGGCCTGCAATGCTGAGCTTGCCGATCGATTGACGATGGCACCCGTCGAGCCCGCCGTGTTGGTTCGAGTCGCGGCTCTAACGGGGGCGAAGGGAAATGAAGCGGAAGTGGTGCGGTTGCTCGACAGTGCCGCGCGAGGCAACCGACCGGGGGTCGAGGGCGCGTTGCTGGAGGGGCTGGGGCAGGGCATGCGGAACACCACCCGGCCGCTGGCCGCGTGGTGGACCGACCCGCCGCCGTCGGCCCGCGACGCCATGGCCCGCCTCCGCGGCCGATTCTCCGCGGCCGCGAAGTCCGTGGGTGACGACGGCGCCGCGGCCGCCGACCGCGTTCGCGCCGCCCGGTTCCTGGCGTTCGGCCCGTTCGAGTACGCCGCGGGTTCGATACCGGCGGCACTCGCACCAACTGTTCCGGGCGACCTCCAGCTCGCCGCCGTCCGCACGCTCGCGGCCCACACCGACGCGAAGGTGCCGGACCTGCTGTTGGCTCCGTGGGCGGGGTACTCGCCGGCGGCGCGGCGCGAGGTGGTCGAGGCGCTGCTGGCGCGGCCGGAGCGCACCCTCAAGCTGCTCGACGCCATCGGCAAGAACCAGGTGTCGGCGAACGAGCTCGACCCGGCGCGGGTGAAGGCGCTGAAGGCGCACCCGAGCGCCGCCGTGCGGGCGAAGGCCGAGGCGGTGCTGAAGGCGACGGTGAACGCCGACCGCGCCAAGGTGGTCGCCGACTACGCTGCGGCGCTGGAGCTGAAGGGCGACGCGGAGAAGGGCAGGGGAGTCTTCCGCACGAACTGCGCCGCCTGCCACCGGCTCGACGCCGAGGGAACCGAGGTGGGGGCGAACCTGCTGGCGGCGCTGCCGAACAAATCGGGCGAGGATCTCCTCGCGGCCGTGTTCGACCCGAACCGCGAGGTGGACCCGCGGTTCGTGAACTACCAGGCCGTGACCGCCGACGGCCGCATCCTCGGCGGCGTGATCGCGGCCGAGACGCCGACGAGCGTGACGCTCCGCCGCGCCGACGGGGCCGAGGACACGGTACTGCGGGCGAACCTGGAGTCGCTCCGCTCGACGCGGCTGTCGCTCATGCCCGAGGGACTGGAGCGGATGCTGACCCGGCAGAACGTGGCGGACCTGTTCGCGTACCTGCGGGTGGCGGGGAAGTGACTGGCGAGCGGCCCGCGTGAGCGGGCTGTTCCAGAGCTCATCAGATGGGCTCAGGAACAGCCCGCTCACGCGGGCCGCTCGCCGGGGCGAGCACTACTCGTACTCGTTCAACGCCGCCGTCCGCTGCACGTCGGCCAGGTCGCCGACGGCGATCACCGGGATGAACTGCGCCGACCCCGCCTGCTGCACGAACCGCACCTCGCCCTTCACCTTCACCCACTCGCCGCTGTTGAACCCGCTCACCGCGGACCGCGTGAGGATGCGCACCTTCAGCGGCACCGTGTCGGCGGCACAGCACGTCATCTTCAGCCGGTACAGCCGGAACTCCTTGTCGGCGATGCGGTCGAACCGGCCGACCAGGATGCCGACCGTGCCGTTGAGCGCCTCGCGCTTGCTCTCGTCGTAGGCCGCGTCGTTCAGGTCGTTGAAGCTCAGCACCGACCCCTCGCCCGTCGCCACCGAGCCGACGTCGACGTTCAGTGCCGTCTCCGCCGTCAGCATCTTGGCGATGCGGTCGGCGCTGAAGCCCTGGTTCGGCACGCCGATGAGGTACAGCGCGACGGGGAAGAACAGCACCATCATCCGGGCGAACACCCACGTCAGGTCGTGGCTGTGGCCGTGGTCGTCCGCCCCGTGGTCGTGGTCGTGGTGGTGCTTGTCGTCGGCGTGGGCGTGGCCGTGGTCGTGATCGCAGTCCGGTCCGTGCTCGTGCGGGTGGTCGTGGGCGTGCAGGTGGACGGGGTGCCCGTGCTTGTGCTCGGGGCCGTGGTCGTGGTCGTGGTCGCAGTCGGGGCCGTGTTCGTGGTGGGCGTGGTCGTGGCGGGCGTGCGTCTGCCCGGCTTCCTGCCACACGGCCACGGCCCGCACCGCGACCAGCACCAGCACCGCGATCCCGCCGATCAGCACCGGCAGGTGGAACGGCGCCGCCAGGATGTAGCCGAGCTTGCCGTCGCGGTACATGAGGATGCCGACCGCCCCGAGCGCGCCGACGACGAAGATCGTCAGCAGCTGCTCGACGAAGTAGTCGCGGGCCGACTCGCCGTGGTGGTGATGGTCGTGGGCCATGTCGGCCTCCGGTCGGGGGGTCAGGTGCCGCGGGGCAAGCCGCTCCAGCCGTTCATCTGGTAGACGAGGTGCACCGCCACGCAGTAGACGAGCACCTGGACGACGACGCAGGCGACGATGACGCCGATGAGCTTCGGGCGGAACACGCGGGTGTACATCAGCAACAGCTTCAGGTCGAGCATCGGGCCGAGGACGAGGAACGCCGTCTTCGCCGACAGGTGCAGCTTGGTGAAGCTGGCGGCGACGAAGGCGTCGGCCTCGCTGCACAGGCACATCAGCACCGCGAGTAGCATCATCGCGGGGATCGCCAGGTACGGCTGGTCGCGGGAGAGGTACTGCACCTCGTCCGGGGTGATGTACAGCTTGGCGACCGCGGCCAGCACCGACCCGAGGATGAGGAACACGGTAATGTCCACGAAGTCGTGGAGGGCCGTCGCGGAGATGTTGCCGAGCCGCTTCGACAGCGGCTTCCGCGCTGTGGGGGCGTCGCTCATCGGCAGCGGCAGCGTCGGCTCCGGCGGCGGCAGCGCGACCGGGTGGAGCAGGGCGGTGCCGTGCTTCGCCCACAGCTGATGCACGACCAGCCCGGTGACGACAGCGACGACGAACCCGAGCCCGACGCGGAGGCCGAGCACCTCGGGGCCGATGCCGTGCGGCCAGAACGCGACGCCGGTGCTGAACATGACGACCGGGTTGATGATCGGCCCGGCGAGCATGTACGCGACGCAGCACGACAGCGGCAGCCCCTTCCGCAGGAGCCGCCGCATGACGACGAGGATGCCGCACTCGCACATCGGGAACACGAGGCCGAGGGCGGCGCCGATCATGACGGCGGGCACGACCGACTTCGGCAGGAACTTCGTGATGGCTTGTTGCGGCAGGAACTCTTCGAGGATGCCGGCGACGACCGCCCCGAGGACGATGAACGGCATCGCCTCCCAGAGGACGGCGGAGAAGTTGATGATGAAGTCGAGGATGTCCTTCACCGCGTCTCCGCCGGCGGGGGTGTGCTATCGAAGGTACGCCGGCGGACGCCGGTCGGTTCGTGGGCTCATTCTATCAGGCGGGGCGGACGGGCCGGTTCTTCAGCCCGCCGGCGAGGACCGACAGGAAGAAGAACCCGACGCTGACGACGACGATGGTGCCGCTCGGGCCGAACTTGACGCCGCCGCCGACCGGGACGGTGACGGCCGTGCTGAGGTAGAAGCCGATGAGCCCGGCCGCGACGCACAGCAGCAGCGTGAGCCAGAACAGCTGGCGGAGGTTCCGCGACACGTTCGCCGCCGCCGCGGCGGGGACGACGAGCAGGGCGTTGATGAGCAGCGCCCCCACGGCCTTGATCGACAGGTTGACGACGAGGGCCAGCAGGATGATGAACAGGTAGTTATTCACCCGCAGGCTGACGCGGCGTGTGCGGGCCAGGCTCGGGCTGAAGCTGGCGAACACGAGGTCGTTGTACCGCCGGGCGAACAGCCACCCAACGACCACGACCAACACCATCAGGTAAACCAGGTCGATTTCGGGGACGAACAGGAGCGACCCGAACAGGAACGCCTCGGGGTTGAACGTGCTCTTTTCTTGCAGCACGCGGAACAGCATGGCCCCGAAGCCGATCGACAGGGCGAAGAACACGCCGATGACGGTGTCGGCGGCGAGGCTCGTCCGCTCGCGGATGTAGACGATGGCAGCGCCGACGGCGGCCCCGAACAGGACCATGACGAGCGGCACCAGCCAGCCCATCGTGTCGGGGTCGCGGCCGGCCCCGGCGGCGATGGCGGTGAGCGACCCGAGAGCGACGCCTGCGAACGCCGAGTGGGCCATCGCGTCGGAGAAGAACGCCATCCGGTTGCCGACGACGAGCGCCCCGACGGTGCCGCACAGGAGGCACACGAGGAGGATGGCGAGCACGCCCTTGACGACGAACAGCTCGGTGCCGAGGGCGTCGGCGACGGCGGCGATGAGGTCGGTCATCCAGGCGACGGGCATCGCGGCTCCGGGCGGGGTCATCAGTCGGGCGGGGCGGGGCGCTCAGTCACAGTACCGGAACCACCCCGGCCGCGACAGCCACAGCGCATCGAGAACGGCGCAGACTGCCGGGCGAAGGCTGCCGCCAGTCGTGTTTGAGTGATAGGTTGACCCTCCGGCGTGAAACCCGGCGGTTCGACCGGAGCAAGTGGCGGCGCAACTCCGAGCCGTGAAAGTTGTTGCACACGTGGGGCGGTGGGAGTAACTTAGCGTGATAGCTTGACACACTGCGCGTTACTTTGACCTGCCGGTCACGGATAACGCGCAACACCGATCAGGTCAAATACGAGTTCGGCGGCGGAGGGCGCACGGCGGATGGAGTACGCGGAAGCTCGACACCAACTGCTCCTCCAAGGGCCGGGGACCACTGACGCGGCCGGTCAGCCCCTCGTTCTGGAGGATGGCTTCCTTGGGAGTCTCCGACCGTATTCCGGCCTGCACGAGAAGAACTTCCACGTCGTGATGGAGGCTTTGCTGTCGGTCGGCGAGCGCGTTCGCCAGACGCCGCAGATCGACCGTGAGCTGGTGTACGCCGCCTGGTCGATTTGCCATACTGCTCGCGGCTGGGGGCCGGACCCGGGCGGAATGCTCCAGCGGAACCGGCTCATCACGGCTGCGGACACCGCCCGGCTGGAGCGGTGGGTCGGCACGCTGGAGATCGTGGCCCTGCGGCTGCTACGCGGTTGGCCGCCGCACCACGCCGTCTACCACTATGCGGAGTATGTGGTCGAGGTCGGGTGGTGGGACAACGTCGCGTTCTTCATCGGCCTCATGGGCCGGGCGGTGTCCGATCCAGAGGTCAGCGACGCGATCGAGACCGTCGCACAGGCTCTGGGCAAGCTCGGGCCGCTCGCTAAGTCCGCGCTCCCGGCGCTGCGGGAGGCGGAGCGGCGGGAGTACAGTTGGTACACGCCGGCGGAGCGCTGCACCGAGGAGGTGCGATCGCATATCCGGCGTGCCATTCAAGCCATCGAGTGTTGAGCGCCCAAGACGCCGTTCCAGGAACTTCCGGTGGCGTTGGGGGTGACGGAGGGGCGAGGTGACGCCGCCGCAGCGTCGGCGGGAGCGCGCGGCGCGCACCGTCCCCGGCGTCTCGCGTGAGACGGATCGAAGCGTCGCGTTGTCGGGGTCATGAGTCGCATCACCTCCCTTCCCGAGCCCTCGCCCCTACGCGGGGGTCGAGGGCACTGCCACCTCCGGCGACGGCTCGACCGCCGGCGGCGCGACCCGCGTCACCTCGAACCCCAACTCCTTCGCCCGGCGGTGCAGCGGCTTCTCCTGCCGCTCCCGCACCTGCTCGGCGTACGCCGCCTCCTCCTTCCGCACGTACGCCGCCCCGTACCGCATCAGGTTGTCGATGATCCGCGCCAGCTTGTGCGCCGTCGCCGTGATCGCCTTCGGCGCGCCCAGCCGCGACCGCTGCCGCCGCAGGTACGCCCCCAGGTCGCTGTGGCCCCGCATCAGCCCCCACGCCGCCAGCCGCAACGCCCCCGCCGCCCGGTTGGGCGGCTGCTGAGCTTTTAGTTCGGCGGCGGAGGGCTTACGGGGTAGCGGTCAGCAAGAAGGGGTCGCGCCGCATCGTGGTCGATGGCGGCACTTACCTGTGGCGGTTCCTCCTCCGGCAGACCCAGTCGCAGGAGGACGGGTGGCCGGGGGTGGGCGTCACGGTCAGCCGGGAGGACTGCCGGCGGGCGTCTCTGCTACTCGCGTTCCCGCGGCGGTTCCACTTGAGCGGGCCGGTCGGCCAGAACCCGCCCCGGCCGGAGCTGCCGTCCGTCGTGGCCGCCGGCGTCCGTGTGGCGCTCGCGGCAGGCTGGGTAGCAGACTCGCCCGGCAAGCAATTCGTGGTGCGGGTCGCGGAGCAAGATGCCGAACGACCCTGCTCAGCAGCCCGGCCCGCCTATTCAGTTCTGGAACTTCATAGCTCGCACAGCGGTCCGGGCTGCTGAGCCGGGTCGTTCGGCACCGACGGCAGGGAGTCGTGACGGCTCTCGGCCCGGCTGGTACAATCCCTCTGTCAGGCTCCCGGGCACGAGGTGACGCATGACCATCGAGCAGATGCGGGCGACGCGGGAGGCGAACCCGTTCCGGCCGTTTACCCTCCGGCTGGCTGACGGTCGGTCGTTCCGCGTCCAGCACCGGGATTACCTGTCCATGTCCCCCGGCGGGCGGACGGTCATCGTCTACCAGGCGGACGAGTCGTTTAGCATCCTCGACCTACTCCTCGTCACGGAACTGACGATGGACCCCCCGGTCACGTCGGCCGGCGACGGCGGCACGGGGCAATAGTAGTCCCGGGTTGGATTTCGATGTTGCGGGTCGGCCCATCTTGCATTCGCGATAAGTGGCGAGGCAGGGGGAGCTGGGTCATTCGGCGACTGTGCTTCGCACCGATCGGCGCGCGGTGCGTTAGTGTGATTGGTCACGCGCTCCCGTCAACGGGGAATCGGCGCAACTCCCCCATCTGGGGGGCTCGACTTGCGGCTGGCGGCTGGCGGCTGGCGGCCTGGTCTGATCGTGCAGACGTGATAGGCCGCGCCGGCGCTGGCTCTTCGGCTTCCCGGCCGCCACGAGCCGGTCGAAGAACCCCTTGAGGAGGGGGTTGAACCGGATCGCCGTGAGCGTCGGCAGGTACAGCGCCTTCCGCAGCCGGGCGTTCCACAACTTCGACAGCCGGGTCCGCCCGCGGACGGCTGACCCGCTCTTGAGCTCCCGCGGCGACGGCCCGCAAGACGCCGCCGCCGATCTTCCACTTTTACGCACGCCTACAGTTCTTGGCGATGCCGCTCAGTAGCCATCTTCTCCTTAGCAAGCCGGGCCGCGGCGTGGGCCAGCAGGGCCATCGCAGCCATCGCCTCGGTGAGGGTGATCGTCAGTGGCGGCGAGATGCGCACCACCTTCTTCGCCAGCGGGCCGAGCAGGTGGACGCCGTCGCCGCCGGGGCCGTCGCCCTTGTAGCCGGCCAGCACGAAGGCGTTCGCCCACTCCGCGGCCGACTTCCCGCCGTGGTCCGCGAACTCGACGCCCCACACCATCCCGCCGGCCTCGCCGCGGACGTGGGCCACGAACGGGTGCTCCTTCATCGCCACCAGGCCGCGCTCGATCAGCGCGGACGACTCCTTCATCCCGCCGATCACGTCCCGCGCCTCGAACTCGTCCAGTGTCGCCAGTACGGCGGCGCAGTTCAGCGGGTTCGCGCTCCAGGTGTCGGACGCCTCGCCGTAGTCGAGCGCCGCGAACACGTCGGCCCGGCCGACCGCGGCCGCGACCGGAACGCCGTTGCCGAGCCCCTTGCCGAGCACCACCAAGTCGGGTTCCAAGCCGTAGGTGCTGAACGCGAACAGCTCCCCGGTGCGGCCGAAATTCGCCTGCACCTCGTCGAGGATGAACAACACGTCGTTGTCGCGGCACCAGCGTTGGAGGAGTTGCAGGTACGCCGCCGGCGGGTGGTACGAGCCGCCGCCGCCGAGGTACGGCTCGGTGATGAGGGTGCCGATCCGCCGGCCGAACTGGTGGAGCAGGGCGGCCAGCTCCGTCTCGTAGGGCGCCGTGTCGAACGGCTCGCCGCGCTGCGACACGTCGCGGCACTCGGCCGTCGGGAAGGTGATGAACCGCACGCGCGGGTCGCGCTCGGCGTCGGCCTCGCTGCCGGTCACGGCGTTGGCGAGACCCTTCTTGCCGTGGAAACCGAACCGCGTGGCCAGGATCATCGGCCGGGTGCGGTCGCGGGCGTGGGCCGCCCACAGCGCCTTCTGGATCGCCTCCGACCCGGACGCGGCCCACATCACCTGTTCCATGCGCGCGCCGCCCGGCGCGGCCCGCAGTGCGGCGATCAGGCGCTGGCTCGCCTCGGCCTCGATCGGCGTCACCGCGTTGTAGGCGGTCATCGCCACGGCGGGGAAGTAGTCCGGCCCGGCGTCGAACGCGCCGGCCCCCTTCCCGGCCGCGGGCCAGCCCATGTAGTCGAAGAAGCGCTGCGTCCAGCGGACCGGGTTGTGGCCGAGGTTGGCGACGAGCACGCCGGAGGAGAAGTCGAACAGTCGGCGGCCTTCGGGGGTCCAGTGGTACACGCCGGCGCTCTTGGCGAGCACGGCCTGTGAGGGGGTGAAGGTACGGAGCGACCGCGGCTCGACGGCGGCGGCGGCGGCGCGGGCGGCGTTCGAGGCGGGTTCCGCGGGGTGTTCGATCGGCGGCATGTCAGGCGTCCGGGGGCGGGATGACCCGAAGGTATTGGGGCGGCACGGCGTCCACGAGCCACACGCCGTTCGCCGACCTGTAGAAGGTGTACCCGGCGGCCCGCATCCCGGCCGCATCCACTTCCCGCAGAGCGAGCCGGCCCTGGCGGGTGCCGACCTGCGACGCGGTGGCGGTGTCCGGCGACAGGTGAACGTGGTGGCGGGCCATTTTGAAGAGGCCGTCGCGGCGGATGGCGTCGAGGAAGCGGTCGGCGGTGCCGTGGAAAAGCACGGCCGGCGGCACGGCGGGTTCGAGTTGCAGATCGACCTCGGCCGAGTGCCCCTGGTTGGCGCGGACCTTCGTGCCGGTGGGGTCGAGGGCGAAGCGCTGCTTGTCGCTGGCGCTCACCACCTCGGCAAGCTCGTCCGGCATGATGGAGAAGCCCTTCCGGGCAGCGCCGGCGAGCAGGTCGGCGACCGGCACCCAGCCGCCGGGTTCGAGCGTGAGCCCGAGGTCCGCCGGCTGGTGCCGCAGGTGGAGGCTGAGGAACTTGCTGACGCGGACGAGGCGCTTCGGGTCCACGGCGGGCCTGCCGGTGTGGGGCAGGGGTCAGACCCGCCCGGGGTAGAGGACTTCCGGGGTCGCGGTCCCCGGCACGTACAGGACGAGTCCGCCCTGCGGCTGGTTCACCTTCACGACGCACCCGGGCCGGCCGGCGGCGGCGTGCGTCAGGATCGCCTCCGACGCCTGCACCACGGCGACGACGTTCCGGTCGGCACTGAGGTCGTTGTAGGCGAGCGCCCTCATCGCCGCGAGCCGCGCCGGGCGTTCCGCGACCGGGCCGCCGTACTCGACGGTGGCGACCTCGCGGAAGAAGCGCTCGACTACCTCGATGCCGTAGCCGCGCTGGGACCGCTCGCCCCACGGTTCGAGGAACGTGCCGTTGTAGTGGTAGTTCGGCGTGTTCTTCAGGTCGTGCGGGGTGCGGCCCTCGACCGTGAGCTCGACGCCGCGCTTGCGCTGGTGAGCGGCCCAGACGGCGTTGTCGAACCGGAACTGCACTTCCTGCTCGACGTAGCCCGGGAAGTTATCGGGCGTGACCCAACTGGTGTGGATGTCGAACGCGGCCTCGCGGGCGTCCTGGTGGCGGTAGACGACCTGGAGTTGGACGGAATCCCAGGTCTGCCCGTCGGCAGGCCCGACGAGGCCGCGCTGGCCGGTCGCGGAGACGCGGTCGAGCGCCCAGTCCGGGCCGAAGGTGAAGTCGATGAGCTTGAGGTAGTGGACGGCGACGTAGGTGGACGGGTTCCGGCCGCGGACCCATTCCGCGAACTGCCCGCCGCTGATGGACTTGGGTTCGAGGAGCGAGCAGTAGCCGTTGTTGACGTGGCGCAGGATGCCGTCCTGGTACAGGGTGCGGAGCTTCTTGTGGTCGGGGTCGGCGAGTTTGTGGTAGACGACCTTGGCGAGTGCGCCGGTTCGCGCGGCCGTGGCGACGAGTACGTCCAGTTCGGCGAGGCCGAGGACGGAGGGTTTTTCGATGAGGGTGTGTTTGCCGGCGGCGAGGGCGGCGCGGGCGGCGGCGAAGTGGCGGTCGTCCGGGCTGGCGACGCACACGGCGTGGACCGGCGAGTTGGCGAGTTGTTCGTAAGCGTGTTCGCCTACGAGATTGGCGAACCCCGTGGGGGGTGTTTCGTTGTCGCGGAGGTAGCGGGCGACGCGGGTGCCGGTACGGGTGGCGGCGGCGGCGAGGCGGACGCGGACGGGGCCGGCCGAGGGGAGGAACAACGGCGCCCGGGTGAGAGCGTCGAAGCAGGGGCGGTACGTCTCGTCCACGATCATTCCGAAGCCGACAAGGCCGGCCTCGATGACAGGAACGCCAGGATTCACAGCGTTTTCGGGCATGACAGCAGCGTATGCGGGGCCTGGCGAGGTGTCCAGCGTTGGCGGCGGCTTTTCAATACATAATGGTCATTATCGGACGTTACGTGAAGGCCGCTCGTTCGCCTTGCACCCTACGCGAGTCCGATAATGTATCTTATGTATTGAAATTCGCCCGGCTAAACGCCACCTGTTCAGCCCAACACGCCCATCGACCGGAACTTCGCGTAACGGGCCTGGAGGAGGTGCGGCACCGGCTGCGACGCCAGGTCCCGCAGTTGCTTCGTCAGGTACGCCTTCAGCGCGCTACCGGCGTCCCGCGGGCTCCGGTGCGCCCCGCCCACCGGTTCCGGGATCACGTGGTCGATCACCCCCAGCCGCTGGAGCGTCGCCGCCGTCAGTCCCAGCGCGTCCGCCGCCTTCGGCTTCGTCGCGTCCGTCGCCACCTTCCACAGGATGCCGGCGCAGCCCTCGGGGCTGATGACCGAGTAGTACGCGTGCTGCATCAACGCAACTCGATCGCCCACGCCGATCCCCAGGGCGCCGCCCGAGCCGCCCTCCCCGATCACCACGCACACCACCGGCGTCCCCAGCCGGGACATCTCCAGGATGCTCGTGGCGATCAACTGCGACTGGCCGCGCTCCTCCGCGCCGATCCCCGGGAACGCGCCCGGCGTGTCGATCAGGCACACCACCGGCAGTCGGTACTTCGCCGCCAGCGTCATCTTCGCCAGCGCCTTCCGGTACCCCTCCGGGTGGGCGCAGCCGAAGTAGCACTGCGTCCGCTCGGCCGTCGTCTTCCCCTTCTGGTGCCCGATCAGCATCACCTTGAAGTCGCCCACCCGGGCGAACCCGGCCCGGATCGCCCGGTCGTCGCCGATCGCCCGGTCGCCGTGCAACTCCACGAACTCGTCGCACACCAGCCCGACGTAGTCCATCGTCTGCGGCCGCTCCGGGTGCCGCGACACCAGCACCGTCTCCCACGCCGTCAGCCGGGCGTACCGCTCGCGCAGCAGCGCCGTCAGCTCGCGACGCATCTTCCGCAGCGCGTCCGTCCCGTCCGGCGACGCCGCCTCCAGCCGGGCCAGCGCCAGCTCCAGCTCGTGGACATCGTGCTCGAACGGGAGAGGGGCCGGGACCATCGGGAACCTCGTGCGGGGGACGCGTGACGCCCGGGTGTCACTCCTCGTCCGCGACCTTCTCGTCCTTGAAAATCTTCACCTTCCGCAGGGCGATGAGGAACTCATGGAAGCCGGCGAACCGGTCCTCCTTCTTCTTCGCCAGCATCTTCAACACCAGCTGCCCGAACTCGTCGGTCAGGTCCTTGTTGTAGTTCACCGGGCTCATCGGCTTCTCGGTAAAGTGCTTCGTCAGCAGCTCCTGCTCGGTCATCCCCACGAACGGCTTGCGGCCGGTCGTCAGCTCGAACAGGGTGCAGCCGTAGCTGTACAGGTCGGACCGGCCGTCCAGCTTGTGCTTCAGAATCTGCTCGGGGCTCATGTAGCTCTTGGTGCCGCCCAGCCGCTCCTTCATCCCGAACAGCTTGCCGAGCTTCCGGGCGAGCGCGTCGAACCCCGTCGGCGGCTTGTACGTGAGGGCGAAGTCGATGATCTTGGTGTCGCCGACGCTGTTCACCAGGATGTTGTCCGGCTTCACGTCGCGGTGGATGTAGCCCATCGCGTTCATGTACGCCAGCCCGGTGGCCGCCTCGCGGAAGATCTTGCGGGCGTGCTCCTTGATGAACTTCGTGTCCTTCGCCTGGAGCCGGAGTCGGAGCGACCCGGACGGGAAGAACTCCATCACGAAGAACGGCCGCTCCTTCGACCGCTCCACCTTGTGGATGCGGATGACGTTCGCGTGCGCCATCCTGACCCCGACCTCGGCGTCGTTGAACAGCTCGCCGCGGGCCTCGCGGTCGGTCGCCGCCTCCGGCAGCAACACCTTCATCGCGAAGTGCCGGTTCGAGCGCGTCTCCACGACCTCGAACACCTGCGACTTCTGCCCCGTCTGGAGCAGCGTCCGCAGCTTGTAGCCGCCGATGACTTCGTTGATGTCGGCCATGCCGCCGCGCCCCTACCAGTACTCTTCGAAGTGGACGTTACCCTTGAACTTCACCGCCGACACGTCCGCCCGGAACCCGCGCTTCTCCAACACCTCGATCACCCCGACCGGCTCCGGGTACGACTTCGTCCCCGTCGACTTGTCGCGCTGCGGCACCCCAATCATTTTGGGGTTGCCGCACAGGAACACGTGCGTCTTCTCGGGGTCCAGCGTTTCGCCGAGTTGCTCCTCCAGCTCGCCGCCGGCGATCACGTCCTGGATGTACGTCTTCTTCGTGACCGTCGCTTCGCGGGTCGTCAGCGGCAGGTACGTGTAGTTCGGGAACCGCGCCATCAGCCGGTCGTGCGTCTCGCGGTAGCCGAGGTCGCGGCCGTAGCGGACGCACGACGCCGACAGCACCTTCCCCGTGTGGCCGCGGCGGAGCAACTCCCACGTCATGTAGTTGTGCGGCGCCTCGCCGGTGCCGGTGCCGAGGAACAGCACCGTGTCGCCCGGCTTCACCGGGTCGAGGGTGTACAGGCCGGTGATCTTCTCGCCGACGTTGAGCCGGTCGCCCTCCTTCAGGGCGAACAGCCGCGGCGTCAGCGCGGGGACGCGGCCGTCGGCGTTCTCGCGGACCAGCACGATGTAGAACTCGAGGTAGTCCGTGCTGGGCACGTCCACCAACTCGCCGGCGTCGGTGAGGATGGAGTTGCTGATCGAGTACGCCCGGCGGACGACCTTCGTCTGCTCCTCCGGCGTCAGCGTCTCGGCCTGGCAGCCGTCGGCGCGGAGCTCCCAGTAGCCGAGGCCGAGCGAGCAGTACTGGCCGGGCTTGTGCGGCGGCCGCACGAAGTCGGGCTTCACCCGCATCACCAGCAGGTCGGTGTGAACCGCCTTGAGGTACACGACGGTGCCGTTGTAGCGATTGTGGCGGAGCTCGGCGGTCACGTCGGGGGTCAGCACCGCGGCGGCCTCGGGGGCGGGCAAACGGAACGCCCCCCGCCGGTGACCGGCGGGGGGCGTGCGGCCCGGGTCCGTTATACGCTACCCGGCCCGGCGGGCCACGTCGCGGACGTAGTCCACGCACTTCTTCATGTCCGGCGACGGGTCCGCGGGGTGGGCCTCGTACTCGATGCAGATCGCGCCGTTGAAGCGCACCTCGCGCAGCGCCGCGAGCACCTGGGCGACGTTCAGCGCCCCCTCGGCGGCGCCGAACACCACGTCCTCCTTGCGCTGGTTGTCGTGGTCCTTCAGGTGCATGCCGAAGTTGCGAGCGCCCATCAGGCGCACCTGCTGGGCCGGGTCGAGCCGCTCGCCGAGCTGGGCGGCGCGGATGAGGTGGCCGGTGTCGAGGCAGGCGCCGATGAGGCGGTGGTGGTCGCGCACCGCCCGCAGGATGACCTCCGCCGAGTGCCAGCGGTGCAGCGCCTTCCCGGCCGGTCCGTGCGGGTGGATGGCGATCGCGATGTTGTACTCGGCCACCAGCCGGTCGAGGCTGTCGAAGCTGTTCGGCGTCGGGTCGGCGCTGAGGTACTTCACGCCGAGCGCCTTGGCGAAGTCGAACACCCGCTTGTTGGCGTCGTGGTTGTCGGTGAACGCCTGGACTCCGAACCCGACCGGCGTCACCTCGTTCTCCTTGCACAGCCCGAGGATCGCCGTCAGCTGTGCCGGGGTGCTCGCCGGCGCGATGTGGTTGCTGTAGAACTCGGCGTGCTTGATCCCGAGGTCCTTCATCCGCCGCAGCGCCTGCTCGAGGTTGAACTGGCGAAACGTGTAGCTCTGCACGCCGAGCGAGATGTCGCCGACCAGGTCGCCGGCGGCGTGGGCGGGAGCGGCGGCGAGGAGGCCGGCGGCGGTCGCGGCGCCGGCCTGGAGGAACGACCGGCGCGAAAGGGGCGCGGACATGGGTTCGGCTCCGGGAGGGTGGGGCGAGGTGATTAAAGCAGAAAGCCCACCCGTTGCAACGGGTGGGCTTCGCCCCTACAGGCTCGACACTTCACCCTACCGCCGGGCGGCGAACAGCGCGTCGATCTCGGCGTCGGTCAGCGCGTCCTGGCCGCCGGTCGGGTCCACGACGAGGGCGGTGCCGTTCGGGGCCACCCACACCAGGGCGTTGCCGAGGCGGAACACGTCGCGCATCGCCGGGTGCTTCTCCAGGATGCGGAAGTACCCGTCGCCCTGCGCCTTCACCACCACCGTCGGCATCTTCGCCTGGTAGGCGTCGTCGATCCACACCCCGCCGACCTCGAGCACCTGCCGGCCGTTCGCCTGCCGGTTGGCCGTCAGTGTCAGCCGGCACTGGTTGCGGAGGGCGTCGGTGTTCTGGGCCAGGTCGACGCCGAGCTTGCCGGTCTGGTAGCCGGCGCGGTCGCCGCGGAACGCCCGACCGGCCCCCTCGTTCGTCTCCTTCTGGAGCTTCAGCTGGCCGACGGCCTCCTCGAGCCGCTTCCGGGTGTCGGCGTCCTTCGTCTCGCGGACGGCCTGCTCACCGGCCTTCAGCAGCCGGTCGTTCTCCACCCCGCGGCTACTCGCCAGCGCGTCGGCCGGGAGGCCGCCCTTCCCGTCGCCCTTCGCCTGGTCGCGGGCGAACTCGGCCACCGGCCGCGCCGTCGCGCCGCCCATCGGGCTCAACCCGGGGGCCGAGAAGCCGCGGAAGCCGCCGCCGCCGAAGCCGGCGCCGCCCGGCATCCCACCGACGGGCATCGGGCCGCTGGCCCGGCGAAGGGGCGGCACCACCGGCATGGGACCGTCCGGCACCACCAGGTGACTCGTGTACGGCGTGGCGATGCCGTACCGCCGGGCCAGCGCCACCACCTCGTCGATCAGCTCCTTCTGCTCGCCGTTCGCGCGAATCTGGTCGAGGAGGTAGCCGACCTTGCGGCGCGCCCACAGCGGCTCCACGAAGTCCTTCCCACTCCCCTCGTCGGTGCGGACGGGGAACGTCACGTCGTACACGTACTCCTTCCGCTCGCCGTTCACCATGCCGCTGAGGCGGACCGCCGTCGGGCCGCTGCCGCTGTAGCGGGCGCACACGATCACCTGCTGGCCGTGGAACAGGTCCGGCAGCCGCGGCGCGTACATCTCGGTCAGCTTCACGTTGTCGCCGGTCGTCACCTTCAGGTCGGTCATCACCGGGTGGTTGATCTTCGCGTACAGCCCGGCCACGCGGTCCTTGATGTCCTCGTTCGGGCGGATGTAGGTGCTCACCGCCCGGGTGGACTCGGCCAGCTGGTCGAGGAGGCTGGCGTTCACGTCGTCGCCGACGCCGAAGGTGAAGATGCGGGTGTTGGCGCTGTTCCGCGCCGCCACGTTCTTGAGGATGCGGTCCGGGTTCGTCTCGTCCACCGTCGGCTGGCCGTCGGTGAAGAAGATGGTCGTGAACGCCCGCGCCGGGTCGTTCGGCCGGAGGGCGAGCGCGTCCTCCAGCGCCGGCCAGATGGCGGTGCCGCCGCTGGTGCGGAGGTCGTCCACCCACTTGTTCGCCCGCTCCAGGTTATCGACGTTCGCCGCGACCAGCGTGTCCTTGAACCGGCTCACCGTAGTCGAAAAGCGGACGACGGCGAACCGGTCGTCCGGCCGGAGCTGGGAGAGGCAGTAGCGGAGGGCGCGCTTGGCCTGCGTGAACTTGATCTCCGACATGCTGCTGGACGAGTCGAGCACCAGCACCAGGTCGCGCGGCGTGCGCACCCGGGCCGGGTCGATCTGCGGCGACACCAGGAGCATGACGTAGCCGTCGTCCGCCGTCACCGGCTTGTACATCAGCGGGGTGACGCCCACGTCGCCGCCGCCGGTGCCGTAGAAGAGCTGGAAGTCGCGGTCCAGCACGCCCTGCTCCTTGGCGAACTCGACGCTCACCTCCTTGTCGTTCTTGCGGATCACGGTGACGGAGTGCGTCGGGCTGTAGACGTTCTGGATGGCCTGCTGCGACTTGATCGCCACGCGGACAGAGAACTCCTCGAGCGTGGCGGTGGCCCGGCCGTCGGTGCGGAGCGGGTAGGTGTACTCGACCACGGCCCCGTCGCGGGGGGCGACCGAGCGGAAGCTGATCTTCACCCGCTGGTCGCCGCGCGGCGGGATGGGGAACACCTTCATCCGCATCATGCCGTTGCCGAGGTATTCGAGCAGCCCCGGGTCCTGGATGCGGCGGACGATGTCGGTGTAAATCTTGTCCGCCTCCTTCGCCGGGAGCAACTCGCCGTTCGTCTCCTTGCCGTCGATCCACATGCTGAACCGGTCGACGCTCGCCCCGCGCGGCACGGGGAAGATGTACGTGGCTTCCTGGTTCCGGTCGGTGTGGTTGCGGAACGTCTGCTCGACGGTCGTGGTGGCGATCTGGTCTTCCACGGTGACGTTCACCTTGTGGTTGACCATCGCCAGCGGCGGGGTGCCCTTCTCGTTCGGGATCAGGAAACCGGCGGCCCGGGCGTGGCCCCCGGCGGCGGTCAGCAGCACGAACAGCGGGACGGCGTAACGCATCGCACACCTCCGGGGTCGGAACACCGGGAGTATACGCCGGCGGACGCCCCTTCCGCGAGGGGTCGTTCGAGGGTCGTTACGGAGGGGTTACGAGCGCGTGACAAAGCCCGATGACGGCCGTCACCGGGCTTTCGGTGAGAGTAGTTCACCACCCGGACCCGGCAGCGGACTCGCGTGTGACCCGGCCCGGACAGCCTGCGTCGGCAGGCCGGCGGGTGATCAGGCCATTGGCAGATTAATTACTTCCGACCGTCGCTGATCGTGTACTACAGTAATGTTGTACCGCCCTCCCATCGCCCTTTCCGCCGGCGGACATCGAGTGTGCTGACCTGGCGCGCCGCTCCCGTCCGCCCGGGCGTCGCCGTAACGGCGAACGTGCTCGCCTGTCGGATCGGTTCGTCTGTCGGTTTCTGCCGCGAGTGAGTCGTCACTGGTGGACCTGACCACTTACCGCCGCGACGAATTCTTACGCTCCGCACTCACAATCGGGAGGGTTATCATGACGCGTTCAAAAATGGCATGCTTACTCGAACGCTTCACACGCGATGCAAAACTGCGTCGCGCCCCGATCAGGAACCAGCCACACCCACGCGTTCTCCTCGGCCTGTTGTGCCTGGAGGATCGCACCGTACCGGCCGTTCTGCTCGGTACGACGGCGAACAGCTTCGCCGTCCTCGGCGGATCGACGGTGACCAACACCGGTCCGTCGGTCATTACCGGTGACCTGGGCGTCGGCCCGGGAACCGCGGTCACGGGTTTTCCCCCAGGGCTTGTGCTCGCGCCGGGAACCGTGCACGCGGCGGACGCGGTCGCGCTCCAGGCCCAAACCGAGACCACGACCGCCTACAACCTGCTCGCGGGCCTGCCCGCCACCGGCACGTTGACGGGGCAGGACCTCGGCGGACGGACACTGCTGCCGGGCGTCTACTTCTTCGCCAATTCGGCACAACTGACGGGCACGCTCACGCTCGACGGCCAGGGCGACCCCAACGCCACGTTCGTTTTCCAGATCGGAAGCACGCTGACCACCGCGAGCAGTTCCTCCGTCGTCTTCGTCAACGGTGCCACGCAACAGGAGGTCTACTGGCAGGTCGGCAGTTCCGCGACGCTGGGTACGGCGACCCAGTTCGCGGGAAACATCCTCGCGTTGACCAGCATCTCGTTCGGGACCGGCGCGAGCATCTCGTGCGGTAGGGCTCTGGCCCGCAACGGTGCCGTGACGCTGGATACCAACAGCATCGTCAACGACTGTGCCAATACCCCCGGTAGCATCTCGGGACGCAAATTCGAGGATCTCAACGGCGACGGCCTTCAGCAGCCCGGCGATCCGGGATTGTCCGGCGCGACCGTCTATCTCGATGCCAACGGCAACAGCAGTCTCGACGCCGGAGAACCGTTTACCATCTCCGACGCGACCGGCTTCTACACCTTCGCCAATCTCGTCCCCGGCACTTACCAGGTGCTGGAAGCTCCGCGATCGGACCTGCTGCAAACAACGGCCAGTCCGCTGCCGATCACTCTGACCAGTGGGCAGGACGTGACCGGCGTCGATTTCGGCGACTTCCGGCTCGTCTCGCTCGGCGGCCTGAAGTTCAACGACCTGAACGGCGACGGCGTCCGAGACGCCGGTGACGCGGGCGTGGCCGGCGTCACGGTCTTCCTCGACGCCAACGGCAACGGCACCCTGGACGCGGGTGAAGTCAGCACCGTGACCGCCGCCGGCGGCACCTTCACCTTCACGAATGTCGGGCCGGGCATCTACCGCATCCGCGAGGTGCAACCCGCCGGGACCGTTCGCACGTCGGCCAATCCTGCCGACATCGCGACCGCCAGCGGCAGCAACGTCGGCGGCGTCCTGCTCGGCAACTTCAGCCTGGTGTCCCTCGGCGGCCTGAAGTTCAACGACCTGAACGGCGACGGCGTCCGAGACGCCGGCGACGCGGGCGTGGCCGGCGTCACCGTCTTCCTGGACGCCAACGGCAACGGCACCCTGGACGCGGGCGAGGTCAGCACCGTGACCGCCGCCGGCGGCACCTTCACCTTCACGAATGTCGGGCCGGGCATCTACCGCATCCGCGAAATGCAACCCGCCGGGACCGTCCGCACGTCGGCCAACCCGGCCGACATCGCAACCACCAGCGGCGGCAACGTCGGCGGCGTTCTGTTCGGCAACTTCCGGGTGGTGTCGCCCCAGCCGGTTCCGCTGATACCGCCGCTCACACCCTTCACGATCGCCGCCCCCCCGGTGGACGTGAGCAAGCGGATGTTCCTATCGAACACCCCGGACACGACCCCGCCGGCCGCCATGCCGCCGGGCCGGACGGTGCCGGACTTCGCCGCCCTGGGGAGCGTGTCGGCCGGCGGCCGGCCGACGTTCGTCGCCACCGCCGAGGGGGCCGGCGGCGAACTGGTGCGGGTGTTCGACCTGACCGCCGGGCGGGAGCGGTTCCGGTTCGTCCCGTTCCCCGGCAACCCCGGCGGTGTGCGGGTGGCGATGGCCGACCTGACCGGCGACGGCATCCCCGACATCGTGGCCGGGGCCGGGCCGGGCGGCACCCCGAGGGTAATCGCTTACGACGGGAACACCGGCGCGGTGCTGTTCGACTTCCTGGCGTTCGAGGCCTCCTTCGCCGGCGGGGTGTACCTGGCGGCCGGCGACTTCGACGCCGACGGCCGGGCCGACCTGGTGGTGACGCCGGACGAGGGCGGCGGCCCGCGGGTGCGGGTGCTCGGCGGGGGCGACCCGGGGCGGGTGCTGGCCGACTTCTGGGGGATCGCCGACCCGGACTTCCGGGGCGGGGTCCGGGCGACGACCGGGGACGTGAACCGGGATGGGTTCGCCGACCTGATCGTGTCGGCCGGGTTCGGGGGCGGGCCGCGGGTGGCCGGGTTCGACGGCCGGGCCCTGGCCGGGGGCACCCGGACGCGCCTGTTCAACGACTTCTTCGTGTTCGAGGACGGGCTGCGGAACGGCGTCTACTTGGCGGCCGGGGACATCGACGGGGACGGGTTCGCCGATCTGATCGTAGGGGCCGGGCCGGGCGGCGCCCCGCGAGTGGTGGCCTTCGCCGCCCAGACACTGCTGAGCGGCACCCCGGGGGTGTCGGCCAACTTCTTCGCCGGGGACGTATCCGACCGCGGTGGGGTGCCGGTGGCAGCCGTGGACGTTGACGGGGACGGCCGCACGGAGGTGCTGACCGGGGTCGGTCGGGGATCCCTGCCGCGGGTGCGGTTCTCCGACCCGCGGACGGGGGCGACGCTGGACGAGTTCGCCCCCCAGTACCAGGAGTTCCGGGGCGGCATCCAGGTGGGCTCGTGATACCAAGCGACGGAGCCCGCTTACGGCTTACCCGTTGGCCTGACGGACGACGATGAGCACCGGCACCGCGTTCGGGCGGCGGTCGCCGCGGCGGCCGAAGAACTGGCTCAGCTCGCGCGACTGGGCCGGCGGCGTCCGCACCGTGGAGGGGGCGTAGGTCATCAGGATGGCGGACTTGCCGCTCCCCTTCCCCGCCGGGTCGGTGAGCGCCCGCGTGATCTGCCCCGCGGTGCCGCTCGCCACCGACTTCGGCTCGCCGGCCGGCGCCGCCGGTCGCTTCCACAGCCCGGGGTCGGTGCCGAGCACGGCGTGGAGGTCGCGCCCGTCGGCCGGCGTGGCCGGGGAAGCGTGGACGAAGTCGAACGTCCGCGAGGGTGCCTTGCCGTCGGCGTCGGCGAGGCGCACCAGCAAGCCGCGGAGGTCCGTGGCCGTGAGGCTGTCGGTGTAGACGAGGTACGCCGCGGCCTGCTTCCGCTGCACCTTCTCGGCCGTCATCCGGTCGGCGTGGACGGTGAGGCCGGACCCCTTCGCGGCGGCTTGAAGCAGTTCCACGCCCCGGGCCGGGTCGCGGGCGAACAGGTCGATGCGGAACGCCGGGTCCTGGCCGAGCTCGGACACGAACTGCTGCTGCACGTCGTCGCGGTCGAACTCGGCGACGGCGGCCAGGAACGGCACCCGGATGCGGGCCAGTTCGAGCTTGCCGACGTCCGGCAGCGGTGGGAACGTGAGCACGTCGCGCACGACCGGCCGCGGCAGTGGCGCGACCTCGGGCGGGGTCGGAACCTCGACGGCGATCCCCACGGGCTCGACGGCGAGTTCGACGGGCGCGGGAACGGAAGGCGGCGGGGCCGACTCCCGCGGCAACAGCTTCGCCCATTCCGCTTCCCGGCGGGCGTCCGCCTTCGCCAGCAGTCCGGTGTTCGCACCCGGCGCCCGGCCCGGCTCGGCGGCGAAGAAGGAGAACGACGCGCCGGCGACGGCCACCAGCACGGACGCGGCCACCGCGACGGGTGCGAGCGACGGCCGCCGCCGGAACGGAGCCGGACGGGCAACATCGGCCGGGGTCGGCGGCTGCGCAGGGAGGCGCGCCATAATTCGGGCGTGCAGGTCGGCGGGCGGTGTCGGGGGTGGGAGTTGTTGGAGCCGGCGGCGGTCGTTGCGGAGGCGGCGGAACGCCGCGCGGGCCGTGGCCGAGTCGGCCAGCAGGGCGCGAACGGTGGCCGCTTCGGCCGGGGTGAGTTCCCCGTCCACGGCGGCGGTCAGCAGGTGAGTTACGGCGTCGGGCAGCATGGCGGGCACGGTCGGGGTATCAGGTGGGGTCGGGGGGTGGACGCTCCCCCCTTCCCCGGTCGGTCGGTTCGTCGTCGTCCGCGGGCGCCAGGAGGTTGCGGAGCTCGAGGCGGGCGCGGTGCAGGCGACTACGGATCGTCCCGATCGGCACCGCGAGGAGCTCGGCCATCTCCTCGTAGCGGAGGCCGTCGAGGTCTTTCATCGTCAGCACCTCGCGGTGCTCGGGCGTCATCCGGGCCATCGCCGCGTACAACTGCTCGTCCTCTTCGGTCCGCTCCAGGGCGTGCCCGGTGCGAACGTGGTCGGACGGGTCGGGCGGCTCGTACCCGCGGTCGCCGTCGACGGCGTCCAGGCTCGCCGTCGGCCGCTTCTTCCGCTTCAGGCTGATGGCGCCGTTGAAGGCGATCCGGTACAGCCAGGTGAAGAACTCGGCGTCGCCCTTGAAGGCGTGGAGCGACTGGTAGGCGTTCAGGAACGCGTCCTGAACGACATCGGCGGCGTCGTCGGGACTGTCCACCAGTCGGATCGCGGCGTTGTAAAGTCTGCTCTGGTAACGGGATACCAACTCACCGAAGGCGTCCCGCCGCCCGGCCAGACTCTCCGCGATCAGCCGGCGATCGTCGTCGTTCACAACCCTCCACCGCGTCTGACGCTGCGGCGGCGCCGAAAGTTCCCGATCCACCCCCAAGAAAGCCCGGGGACGGCCGTCCCCGGGCTTCGCCCAACCCCTCACATCCGCCTATTCCCCGGTACTTTACCCGCCTATACTAGTCATACGTACCCTACTCGCGCCGCTCAGGAGGAGCCTCGGCCCTCATGGACACCCAGGCCATCGTCATCCGCGGGGCGCGGGAGCACAACCTCCGAAACGTCGATCTCGAACTGCCGCGCGACAAGCTCATCGTCTTCACCGGCGTCAGCGGTTCGGGCAAATCCTCCCTCGCGTTCGACACCATTTATGCCGAAGGCCAGCGCCGCTACGTCGAGAGCCTGTCCAGCTACGCCCGCCAGTTCCTCGGCCAGCTCCCCAAGCCTGATGTGGACTACATCGGCGGCCTGTCTCCCGCCGTGAGCATCCAGCAGAAGACCGCCAGCCGCAACCCGCGCAGTACCGTCGGCACCGTAACCGAAGTGTCCGACTACCTACGGGTGCTGTACGCCCGGCTCGGCCAGGGGCACTGCCCCAACTGCGAGCGGCCGATCACGGCCCAGACGCGCGAGCAAATCATCGGTCGCGTTCTTGCGCTGCCGGAGGGGACTCGGTTCATGATCCTGGCGCCGGTGGTCCGCGGCCAGAAGGGCGAGTTCAAGGACTTCTTCGCCGACATGGGGAAGCGCGGCTACGTCCGCGCCCGCGTCGACGGGCGGGTCGTGAAGCTGACCGACGACCTGAAGCTCGACAAGCGGATCAAGCACACCATCGAGATCGTCATCGACCGCCTCAAAATCGAGGCGAAGGGCGCGACGAACCGCGCCCGCATCGCCGAGGCCGTGGAGCAGGCGCTGGCGCTGGCCGAGGGGAATCTCGTCATCAGCGTCGAGGGCGACGAGGCGAGCGGGGGACGTAAGTCCCCTGTTCCCGACGAAACAGGGGGTTCACACCCCCCGCTCGCCACGGACGATGTCCTGTTGTCCGCGCACTACGCCTGCACCCACTGCGGCATCAGCTACGAGCCGCCGACGCCGCAGCTGTTCAGCTTCAACAGCCCGATGGGGATGTGCCTGACGTGCGACGGCCTCGGCACGCTGTTCACGTTCGACGCCGATCTGCTGATCCCCGACCCGGCGCTGAGCTTCTACGCCGGGGCCGTGCCGTTGGTCGGCTCGTTGAAGGGGATGGGCCGCTGGCGGAAGCACGTCTACGAGGGCATCGCGAAGTCGCTCGGCATCGACCTGAAGTCGCCGTGGAACCAGCTTCCTCCCGATCACCGCGAGTTGCTGCTGAACGGCGGCGGCGACCGGCACATCGTCTGGGAGTGGAAGCAGCGCAACGGCACCGTGTGGAAGCACGGCGGCAAGTGGGACGGCGTTGTGCCGACGCTGCTGTCGCAGTTCAAGAAGGCCGCCCCCGGCCCGCAGCGGATGCGGCTCGAAAAGTACATGCGACAGGTCCGCTGCCCCGCGTGCCACGGCCAGCGTCTGAACCCGCAGGCCCGGGCCGTCCGCGTCGGCGGCAAGTCGCTGGTCGAGCTCGGCGCGTCGCCCATCGGTGAGCTGGTGCCGTGGTTCGACGGCTACGAGTCGAAGCTGACCGACATTCCCAGAACGATCGCCGGCGGGCTGCTGAAGGAGATTCGCGCCCGCCTCGGCTTCCTGCTGAACGTCGGCCTCCACTACCTGACACTCGACCGCTCCGCCCCGACGCTCTCCGGCGGCGAGGCGCAGCGGATCCGGCTCGCGGGGCAGATCGGCAGCGGGCTCGTCGGCGTGCTGTACGTCCTGGACGAGCCGAGCATCGGCCTCCACCCGCGCGACAACGCCCGGCTGCTGGCGAGCCTCGAACGCCTGCGCGACATGGGGAATACGGTGATCGTCGTGGAACACGACGAGGACACGATGCGCGCCGCCGACTTCCTGGTGGACTTCGGCCCCGGCCCCGGCGTGCGCGGCGGCCAGGTCGTCGCCGCCGGCACGCCCGCGGAAGTATTCGCCAACCCCGCCAGCTTGACGGGTCAGTACCTGAACGGGACGAAGGAAATCGCCATCCCCGCGGAGCGCCGTAAGGTCGATCCGAAGCGGCAGATCAAGGTGATCGGCGCGAAGCAGAACAACCTCAAGAACGTGTCCGTGGACATCCCCGTGGGCGTGCTCACGGTCGTGACCGGCGTCAGCGGCTCGGGCAAGTCGTCGCTCATCAACGACATCCTCAAAGAAGCGCTGACGGTTGCCAGCCGCGGCGACACCCGCGGCGGTGACGACGAACCCGACGAGGCCGATCACACCGTCGGCGCGCATGAGCGCATCGAGGGTGCCGAGCACATCGACAAGGTCATCGACATCGACCAGACGCCGATCGGCCGCACGCCGCGGTCGAACCCGGCGACGTACATCAAGCTGTGGGACGAGGTGCGCTCACTGTACGCGGACATGACCGACGCCAAGACCCGCGGCTACACCCCGAGCCGGTTCAGCTTCAACCGCCCCGGCGGCCGCTGCGAGGCGTGCGAGGGGAACGGTGCGACCAAGCTGGAGATGGACTTCCTGGCCGACGTGTGGGTGACGTGCCCGGTGTGTGAGGGGCGGCGGTTCAACCGCGAGACGCTCCAGGTGAAGTACCGCGGCCGGTCGATCCACGACACGCTGGAGATGGAAGTCGGTCAGGCGCTCGACCACTTCGAGCACGTCCCGAAAGTCCGGACGATGCTGAAGACGCTGCACGACGTGGGACTCGACTACGTCAAGCTCGGCCAGCCCTCCCCCACCCTGTCGGGCGGCGAGGCCCAGCGCATCAAGCTGGCGAAGGAGTTGGTCCGCAAGGGGACCGGCAAGACGCTCTACATCCTCGACGAGCCGACGACCGGCCTCCACTTCGAGGACGTGCGCAAGCTCCTCGACGTGCTCCACGGTTTCGCCACGGCCGGGAACACCGTTCTGGTCATCGAACACAATTTGGATGTCATCAAGACCGCCGACTGGCTCATCGACATGGGGCCGGAGGGCGGCAGCGGCGGCGGGCACGTCGTCGCCACCGGCACGCCCGAGCAGGTGGCGAAGGTGAAGGCGTCGCACACCGGCGCGGCTTTGAAGCCGATCCTGTTTCCGGGCGCGAAGCCGCAAGCGGCTTCCCGAAACTCGAAACCTCAAACTCGAAACTCTCAGCGGTACATCACCCACATCGAGGTTCAGGGCGCGTCCCAGCACAACCTCAAGCACGTCAACTGCCGCCTGCCGCGGGAGCAGATGACGGTGTTCTGCGGCCCCAGCGGGTCGGGAAAGTCGTCGCTCGCGCTCGACACCATTTACGCCGAGGGGCAGCGCCGCTACGTCGAGAGCCTGTCCAGCTACGCCAGGCAGTTCCTGGGGCAGGTGCAGAAGCCGAAGGTCGAGCACGTCACGGGGCTGTCGCCGGCGATCAGCATCGAGCAGAAGACGACGAGCAAGAGCCCCCGCAGCACCGTCGGCACCATCACCGAGGTCTACGACTACCTCCGCATCCTGTACGCCCGCCTCGGCCAGCGGCACTGCCCGAGTTGCGGCGAGGCCGTCGGCACGCAGACGGCCGACGAGATCGTGGACAAGGTGCTGTCACTCCCCGAGGGGACGAAGCTGTACATCCTGGCCCCGGTCGAGCGGAAGGGGCAGGAGAAGTACGACACCCTGTGGGAGGAGATTCGCCGGGCCGGGTACGTGCGGATGCGCGTGGACGGCACCAGCTACAACCTCGACGAGCCGCCGGCGATCGACCACCGCCGCAAGCACCGCGTCGAGGTGGTGGTGGACCGGAACGTCGTGAAGCCCGGCACCCGCACCCGCGTGGCCGAGGCCGTGGAGCAGGCGCTGGAACTCGGCCGCGGGGTGATGAACATCGCGTACGTGGACGCGGTCAAGCCCGAGCCGCAGTGGAAGGTGGACCGCTACTCGCAGCACCTGGCCTGCGAGCGCTGCAACCTGAGTTTCGAGCCGCTGAACCCGCACCACTACTCGTTCAACAGCCCGCTCGGCTGGTGCCCGACGTGCGAAGGGCTCGGCGTCCAGCGCGGCGCCAACCCGGCGCTCCTGATCCGTGACGCGGCGCTGTCGGTGCGCGACGGCGCCATCGCCGGCTGGCCCGACCTGGACGCGGGGTCGGCGTGGCTGCCGTTCGCGGAGGCCATCGCCCGGCACGCCGGCTTCGACCTCGACACGCCCTACGACAAGCTCGACGCCGCTGCCCAGCGCGTCATCCTCCACGGGACCGGGGAAGCCTGGTTGCCGCTTGCGGCTTTGCAGCGCAACACAACCCCCAAGACGAAGCCCAAAAAACTCCCACCCACCACCGCCCCGAAGTTCCTGTACAAGGGTCTGTTCCCCGCCGTGGACGAGGCCAACCGTGTCTCGTTCGTCTACCGCCAGCGGCTCGATCAGCTCGTAGACGAAGTCCCCTGCTCCACCTGCCACGGTTCCCGGCTCCGCGCCGACGCCGCAGCCACGCGCTTCGCCGGCCTCACGCTCGGCGAGGTCGGCGCCAAACCACTCGGCGACACCCTCCGTCACGTCGCCGGCCTCGACCTGTCGAAGCACGACCAGCAGGTCGCCGGTGAGGTGCTGCGCGAAATCCGCAGCCGTCTCAAGTTCCTCGTCGACGTGGGTCTGGAATACCTGGCGCTGTCGCGGCCGGGGCCGACGCTCTCCGGCGGCGAGGCCCAGCGTATCCGGCTCGCGTCGCAGATCGGCAGCGGCCTGACCGGCGTGCTGTACGTCCTCGACGAGCCGACCATCGGGCTCCACCCGCGCGACAACGAGCGACTGCTCGAAGCATTGAAGCGCCTCCGCGACCTGGGGAACACGCTGCTCCTGGTCGAACACGACCGCGAGGTCATCGCCGCGGCCGACTACCTCCTCGACTTCGGCCCCGGCGCCGGCGACCGCGGCGGCGAGATCACCGCGGCCGGTCCGCCGAAGCAGGTGGCGAAGTCGCCGGCGTCGCTCACCGGCAAGTACCTGTCGGGGGCGCTGGCGATCCCGATTCCGTCCAACCGCCGCATCCCCGCCGGCACCCTGCACACGCCCGCCGCGCTGGCCGAAAGCGCCCCCACTGCCGGGGTTCTCTCCATCATCGGCGCCCGGCAGAACAGCCTGCGGAACGTGGACGCCCATCTGCCACTCGGGGCGTTCGTCGCCGTCACCGGCGTGAGCGGGTCGGGGAAGTCGTCGCTGGTGAACGAGGTGCTGTACAACACGATCGCGCGGAAGCTCCACCGCGCCCGCACGACCGCCGCCGCCCACGACGACATCCGCGGGCTCGAACACATCGACAAGATCATCAACGTCGATCAGGACCCGATCGGCAACTCCCCGTCGAGCAACCCGGCGACGTACACCGGCGTGTTCGACCTGGTCCGCGAGCTGTTCGCCCGGCTCCCCGAGTCGAAGGTGCGCGGCTACCACCCGCGGCGCTTCAGCTTCAATCAGAAGGGCGGCCGCTGCGAGGGATGCGAGGGGAACGGTCAGAAGCGGATCGAGATGCACTTCCTCCCCGACGTGTGGGTCGAGTGCGACACCTGCAAGGGCACGCGCTACAACCCCGAGACGCTGGCCGTGAAGTATCACGGCAAGAGCATCGCCGACGTGCTCAACCTCCGCGTCTCGGAGGCGCTCGTGCTGTTCGGCAACATCCCCAAGATTCGCGTCGTCCTGCAAACGCTCGACGACGTGGGCCTCGGCTACATGGCGCTCGGCCAGCCGGCGCCGACGATGAGCGGCGGCGAGGCCCAGCGCGTGAAGCTCGCCGCCGAGCTGGCCCGCCCCAGCACCGGCAAGACGCTCTACCTCCTCGACGAGCCGACCACCGGGCTCCACTTCGACGACATCCGCAAGCTCCTCGACGTGCTGCAACGCCTCGTCGATCTCGGCAACACGGTCATCGTCGTCGAACACAACCTGGACGTGGTCAAGTCCGCCGACTGGGTGCTGGACCTTGGGCCCGACGGCGGCGTCGGCGGCGGCCGGGTCGTCGCCGCGGGCACGCCGGAGGACGTGGTGCGGGTGAAGGAGTCGCACACCGGCCGCATCCTCAGGGGCGTGCTGGACGCCGGCCCTTACGCCGAGCGCGAGCCGTTCGACCCCGAGGCGGCGCGGCGCGGGCGCGTCGGCGACCTGGAGATTGCGGAGGTCGGCAAGGAACACGCCCTGCCGTGGGAGGCCGACGGTCCGAAGTGGCACACGAAGGACCGCGTGACCACGACCGGCAAGCCGGCGAAGTGGGACGGCGCCGCGCTGGCGTGGGTGATCGGCGAGGTCGAGAAGGCCGGCGGGTTCGGGGAGACGAACTGGAACCACCGCAGCATCGTGGAGGTCGGCGCCCCGAAGAAGGCCGACGGCTGGTTCCTCCACGCCATGACCGGCCACGAGGCGTACCTGAAGCTCGTCTTCCGCGTCCCGGGGAAGCCGTTCAAGCAGGACCTGCTCGCCGCGAAACTCGCCCTCCGACCGCTGTCCGACACGCCCGGCCTCGAAGGCTATTCCCGCGACGGTAACCGCGTGGAGGTCGGTTCCTGGCCGGGGGCTCAGTATGTGGTGGTCATCGCCCACAAGTGCGAGGAGATCGACACGCCGGCGTTCCGCGAGTTCCTGGCGAAGGCCGTGGAGGTGTTCCAGACCAGGAGTCGGACCGCGGCGACCGGGGTCGAGGCGCAGATGCCGTGGAAGAAGGACGGCGAGAAGTGGCACCTGTCGGACAAGGGCTTCCCGCCCGGCCGCGGCGCCCGCTGGGACCGCACCCTCCTGCCGAAGTTGCTCAAGCTCGTCCGCGACATCGAGCCGGCCGCCGAGGTGAAGTGGGACAACCGCGACGCCATCCTCATCAAGGTGCCGGGGGCGACGAAGTCGTGGGCGCGGTGGCGGACGAAGGACGCCGACGCCCTCGACGTGCAGTTCGTCGGCCGCCGCGGGCAGTTCAACCTGAGCCGCATCGAGCCGTTCGGCCGCGACGCGGAGTTGATCGACGACCGCGCCGGCGGCGCGACCGTCATGCACCTCCAGTTCGTGAAGGCCGACCACTTCCACGCCCCGGCACTGAAGCAACTTCTGACCGAGCACCTGGCCGGATTCCGCGAGGCACACGGGCGGGAGAAGGAAGCGGGCTGAGCGCCGCCTGGACAAGAAGTATCTGCCGCACGATGAAGACGGAAGACGCACGATCCGAACAAAATCTGGGTTCGGATCGTGCGTCTTCCGTCTTCATCGTGCGGCAATACTGCTTCTCACACTGCTGGCAGTAGAACAGCACCGTCACCCCCCGGGGACCACGCATGGCCGGACTAACACTCGCCGCCCGCCTCGCCAAATACGCCACCGATCTGACGTTCGAGAAGCTGACCCCCGAGGCCGTTCACGAGGCCAAGCGGCGCGTCATCGATTCGCTCGCCACCGCCGTCGGGGCGATGCCGGCGGAAGCGTACCATACGGCGAAGCGCTGCGCCCTCCGCGTCAGCGGTACGCCCGGCGCGTCGCTGCTCGGCGGCGGGCGGAGCAGCCCCGAGTGGGCGGCGTTCGTGAACGGGCTCCTCATCCGCTACCTCGACTTCAACGACACCTACCTGTCGAAGGAGCCGGCGCACCCGAGCGACAACTTCGCGGCGGTGTTCGCGGCCGGCGAAGCCGCGGGCCGCGGCGGCCGCGACCTCATCACCGCCGCCGTGCTCGCTTATGAAATCCAGTGCCGCTTCTGCGACGCCGCCAGCCTCCGCAAACACGGCGTCGATCACGTCACCTACGGCGCCATCTCGTCCGCCGTCGCGGCGGGTAAGCTGCTCGGGCTCGACGCCGCGAAACTGATTCACGCCGTCGGCATTGCGGGCGTGTGCAACGTGGCCCTGCGGCAGACGCGCAGCGGCGAGCTGAGCGAGTGGAAGGGGTGCGCGTTCGCCAACGCCGCCCGCAACGGCGTGTTCGCGGCGACGCTGGCCGGCGAGGGGTTGAGCGGCCCGGCGCCGATCTTCGAGGGCGACCTCGGCTTCTTCCGACTGGTGACGCAGCAGGCGTTCGACCCGGCCCCGTTCGGCGCCGAGTTCGGCAACCTGGACGGGTTCATGATCAACAAGACGTACATCAAGTTCTGGCCGGCCGAATACCACTCGCAGAGCGCCATCGACGCCGCGCTCCGCCTCCGCAAGGAACTCGGCGGCGACGTGTCGAACGTGAAGTCGATCGACATCGAGACGTTCGAGGCGAGTTACAACATCATCGGCAAGTACCCCGAGGCGTGGACCCCGAAGACGCGCGAGACGGCCGACCATTCCCTCCCCTACTGCACCGCCGCGGCCCTCATGGACGGCGACGTGTACCTCCCCACGTTCGACGAGAAGCGGTTCACCGACGCGGCGCTGCTCGACCTGACGGGCAAGGTGCAGGTCCACCTCGACGACGCCCTCTCGACGCGCTACCCGAAGGGGATTCCGAACCGCATCACGGTGACGCTCAACGACGGCCGGAAGCTGGTGCAGGAGGTCGAGTTCCCGCGCGGCCACGCCGGGAACCCGATGACCGATCAGGAGGTGGAGGCGAAGTTCCGGCTGGCGGTGGAGCCGAGGTACGGCAAGCCACGCGCGGACGCGATGCTCGCCCGCTGCTGGGATTTCGAGGCGCTGACGGGGGTCGGCGAACTGGTCGGCATGTTCGATTAGCACCGAAAGCCCGGGGACGGCCGTCCCCGGGCTTTCGGACGCTCAACGGGTCCGCGGCAGGCGGTACACCAAGACTTTCGCCTCCGCCTCCGGCACGTCCTCCGGCCAGTGGTACACCACGCGGCTGTTCCCGTTCGTCATCACGTCGATGGCCTGGTCGAGGCGCGGGAGGCGGCCGTGCTGGTCCGGCCGGGTGCGGTCGTCGGCTACGGCGTAGGTGAACGGCGGCTTCTCGGGGTCGGCGGGCACACCGTAGAGCGACCGGCCGGAGTAGAACTGCGCCCACTCGAACGGGTCGATGACGCAGTCGGCGGCGGTGACGTTCTCGGCCATCCACCGGCCGGCGTGCTTGAAGCCCTCGCGGTTGGCGTGCAACGGCTTGAGCGTCGCCGGGAGCGCGGCCAGCGCGATGCCGACGAGCAACCACTCGGCGCGGACGCGGTTGCGGCACAGCTCCGCGACCGGCTCCAGCGCTGCGGCGGCGAACACGCAGCCGATCAGCACCAGTAGCAGCGTGTGCCGCTCGGAAACGTATCCGGCCTTGATGCCCAGCGCGATCAGGAGCAAGCCGCCGAGCCCGGCGAGGATGAGGAGGCACCACAGCCCGGGGTCGGCGGCGACGCGACGGCGGAGCAGCACAACGCCGGCCACGGCCAAGGCGGCGGGGACGTAGAACAGCGCCATCACGGTTTCGGACGCGGCCGCCCCCGCGGCCCACACGACCCGGGAGTCGTTGCCCTCGCGCCACTCGGCGAGCAGCGGGGCCGCGACCACCGGCCGCGCCTCGGCCTTCGGCTGCTGGTGGAACAGGTTCGCACGCGGGTTCACGTCCGGCGTCAGCATCTGCTGGCCGGTCGGCTTGTTCGTCAGCCCCTTGATCGCCACCATGTACGGGCCGGCGACGAGGGCGACGCCGACGGCCAGGGCCGCGAGCCGGCCGAGCGTCAGGTCGAGCGGCCATCGGCGGGCGGCGAGCAGCGCCACGGCCGTCGCCCCGACGCCGCCGGCCACGAGGAGGCCTTCGAGCCGCACGAGGTACGCAAAGCCGGTGGCCAGTCCGCAGAGGAGGAAGCCGCCCACGCCCGGCCGCCGCACGGCGCGCACGCCGAGCGTCACGGCCACGCTCAGGCCGAGCAGGTACATTCCTTCCGTGAGGGCGTCGCTGGTCAGGCGGGCCGGCGTCGGGAGCACCTGGAGGAGCAGCGCCGCCGCGAACCCGACCGACCGGCCGAATAGCATCCGCCCCGTCAGGTACGTCGGCACGACGAGCAGCACCCCGGCCGCGGCGCTGACGATCTGCGCGGCCAGCAGGTACGATTCGGGGTGCGACAAGCCGCCGGCGTTGCGGACGACCTTCCCCACGGCCCAGATCGCCACCGGGTACGCCGGCGGGTGCTCGGCCTCCTTGATGACGCTCAGAACGGTCCGCGCCGGGTCGTGGCCGGTCGCGGTCTGGTGGGGCGATTGCAGGGTGATGGCGTAGCGCGCGAACCCGATGCCGTCGCGGGCCGTCGTGGCGGTGTGGGTGACGAGCCAGACGTGGACGGCGGCGGCGACGAGGAGCAGCACGCCGAGGCGGAGGTAGTCCGGGGCCGCGAGCACCCGCTTGCGGGCGACGGCCTCCAGCCGGCCGCCGACCGCCGGCCCGAGTCGTGCTCCCACCACACCGCCCATGTCCCGCTCCGCGTCCGTGCCGGCCGGCGCGGGCCGGCCCGGGGCATCCCGAACGGCCTACCATAGGATAAGCCGACCCCCGGCGTCAAGCCGGGTCCGGGAGCGCCGCCGTGATCCAGGTGAACGAGACTCTCGCCGTCCCCGACGAGGAGTTGGACTGGAGCTACGCCCGGTCCGGCGGCCCCGGCGGGCAGAACGTCAACAAGGTGTCGTCGAAGGCGGTGCTCCGCTGGACCGCGGGCCGCAGCACGGTCCCGATCCCCCTCACGGCGTGGGCGCGGATGAAGGCGCGCTTCCCGAGCCGCTTCACCGTGGACGGCGACGTCGTCATTTCGTCGCAGGAGTACCGCGACCAGGAACGGAACCGCGAGGCGTGTTCGGGGAAGTTGGTCGAGATGATTCGCGTGTCGCTGGTGGAGCCGACGCCGCGGAAGAAGTCGAAACCGAGCAAGGCCGCGAAGCGGCGGCGCGTCGAGGACAAGCGGCGACAGTCGGTGAAGAAGCAGGGCCGGAAGGCGGGCGGGGACGATTAGAAACACGAAAGCCCGGGGACGGCCGTCCCCGGGCTTCGCCCGCGCGACTTACTGGTCGCGCACGTCCATGTCCAACTGCTTCGCGATGCTGCGGACGATCGGCGACGCCGGCTTCCGCGGCTGGGCGTAGCCGGTCATCGTGTGGAGCAACTCGTAGGCCATCAGGCCGCCGACGAGCAGCAGCGCGAACGACGGGAACAGGACGATCGCCGGGATCACGCCCCACGGCGCCGGCGCGCCCACACCCACCGGCGCGTCGTCGTCATCGTCGTCCTGCCGGCGGCGACCACCGCCCACGCCGGCCCACTCGTCGTCGGCGCCGCGGCGCCCGCGGCCGCTCCGCGGGGCCGGCGACTCGTCCTCGTCGTCCAACACCACCGCCTCGCTGCCGGACGTGTCGTCCTCCACGATCAGGTCCGGGTCGTCCAGCGACACGTCCTCCGACGCCCCTTCCAGGTCCGTGTCCGACTCCAGCGCCACGGCCTCGGAGCCAGACTCGTCCGGCATGTTGGGGATCTCGAAGTCGGTCTCGAAGATGTCCCCCTTCCCCTCGTCCTCGAGCGCCGCCGCCTCCAGGCTGCCGAGGCTGCCGGCGTCGCCGGAGTCGTCGAGGGTCAGCTCGAACTCGCTGTCCGAGTCGGTCGTGGCCGGCATCTTCGGGGCCGACCGCGGGGCCGGCTTCGCCTTCGCCGCCAGCGGCTCGACCTCGCTCGAATCAGCTTCGAGCGACAGCTCGAAGTCGTCGCTGTCGTCCACCGGGGGCGGCGGCGGCGCCTTGCCGAGGTTGCGGCCCGACCCGCTCTTGCGGTCGAGGGGTATGCCGCCGTCGTCCGGGTTGCGGAGGTTCACGCCGCTCTTGCCGGCCCGCCCCCCCTCGTCCAGCGGCGAGCTGCCGAGGTCCACCTCGTCGCTCGAGTCGCCCGACATCTGCATCTCGAAGTCGTCGCTGTCGGCGTCGAGGCTCAGCTCGAACTCGCTGCTGTCGCCGAGGTTCTTGTTCTTGCCGGCGTTCTTGCCTGACTCCGACGACAGCTTCTTCCCCGAGTCGCCGGAGCTGAGCTTGGTCGACGATTTGGGGGCAGATAGCTTCGCGGAACTGCCGCCCTTGATGACCGCGCTGCCGGGGCCGCCACCGAGGTCGAGGGAGATTTCCTCCGTCGGCACGTTCCCACCGCCTCCCTTCGGCTTGGAGGTCGGCACTTCCAGGCGCACGTCGCTGTCGGTGGACTCGTCCGTCGGCTTCTTCGGCTTCGCCGGTTCGGCCGACAGCGAGAAGATGTCGTCGTCGGAGCCGTCGAAGGCGAGCGGCTCGTCGGCGGGCTTGCCGGCCTTGGGAATCTTGCCGGTCTTGGGGCCGGGTGCGAGCTTGAAGTCGTCCGACCCGGGGTCGGAAAGCCCCATCGACGCCAGCGGCAGTTCGGGGTCGCTGGCCGCGCCGAGCTGGCGGGACAGTTCCTCGATCTGGTTCTCGCGGAAGCGGAGGTTCGGTCCGTCTCGCATGGGCGTGACGTGGGTCCACTCGGTCTTGAGCCGCCGCTTGAACTCCTCGAGGGGAATCCCGAGCCGGCGAGCCGCTTCTTCCTGGGTGATGAACTGGGTTGCCATGCGGGCCTCGCGGCGGGCCGGACCGGGGTGGACGCGCCGGCGCCGGGCGGCACGGGGTCGCGTATGTGGAATTGTAAACCCTGTGCGGGTGGACACAAGGGAGGAACGTGGACAGCGGTTGGCCGGCGGGTCGAGAGATGCGGGCGGCGCCGGTCGTGCGGCCGGTAGAATAGGTACTTCACCCCTGCCGGCCCCGGAACGGTGATGAAGTTCGACCTCCACCTCCACACCAGCCGCCACTCCCCGGACTCGGTGACCCACCCGTTCGACCTGCTGCGGAGCGCCCACCGGGCCGGTCTCGACGGCGTGGTGCTGACGGAACACGACTACTGGTGGCCCGAAGACGAACTGGCCGAGTTGCGTACGTTCGCCCCGGACCTGGTGATTCTGTCCGGGATGGAGGTGACCGGCCGCGGCGGGGACGTGCTCGTCTACGGGATCACCGACCCGTCGCCGTTCTTCCGCGGCATCGGTTGGGTCGATCTGGTGCGCGAGGTACACCAGCAGGGCGGCGCGGCCGTTGCGGCGCACCCGAATCGGTGGGGGCAGCCGTTCGAGCGGCTGGTGGCAGAGACGGCGGTGGAACTAGATGGCATCGAGGTGCTGTCGAACAACATGGACGACGAGTTGCGCGAGAAGGCCGCCAAGCTGCTGACGCGCTACCCGCACTTCGCCCAACTCGGCAACAGCGATTCGCACGACCCGTCCACGGTGGGCTGCTGCTACACCGACTTCGCGGCGGAGATTCGCACGGCGACGGATTTAGTCGCAGCGATTCGAGGACTGAAGGGAGTGGCGCGGGTGAACGATCGCTGCGGATGATGTACGTTGGCGAGCCGACCGCCGTGAGGCGGCGGGTGACGTTCTTTACGCGCGTCACCCGCCGCCTCACGGCGGTCGGCTCGCCATCTCAGAACTACGCCAGCGCTTCGCGCACGACCCGCCCGTGTACGTCGGTCAGGCGGAAGTCGCGGCCGGCGTAGCGGAACGTGAACTTCTCGTGGTCGAAGCCGAGCAGGTGCAGCACCGTCGCGTGCAGGTCGTGGACGTGGACCGGGTTCTCGACCGCCCGGAAGCCGAACTCGTCGGTCGCGCCCACCACCGTGCCGCCCTTCACCCCGCCGCCGGCCATCCACATCGAGAAGCCCCAGTGGTTGTGGTCGCGGCCGTTCACCTTGCCGGCGTTCGACCCCGGCGTCGGCAGCTCGACCACCGGCGTCCGGCCGAATTCGCCGCCCCAAATGATGAGCGTGCTCTCGAACAGCCCGAGCCGCTTCAGGTCGGAGATCAGCGCCGCGATCGGCTTGTCGATCTGGCCGGCGAGGCGGCGGTGGTTCACTTCCAGGTCGTCGTGACTGTCCCACGGCTGCACCGGGGCGTGGCTCACCTGCACGAACCGCACGCCGCGCTCGACCAGCCGCCGCGCCAGCAGCAGGCTGCGGGCCTGCTCGCCCGGGCCGTAGGCGTCGAGGACGGTCCTCGGCTCGCGTGTGGTGTCGAACGCCTCGGTCGCCTCGGACTGCATCCGGTACGCCAGCTCGAAGGAGCGGATGCGGGCTTCGAGCAGCGGGTCGTTCGGCCGCGTTTCCTGGTGCATCCCGTTCAGGCGGGCCAGCAGGTCGAGCTGGCGGCGCTGGTCGGCGGGGCTCATGCCGCGGTTGCGGATGTGCTCGACGAGCCGTTCCACGTCGGTGTGCCGGCTGTCGAGGTACGTGCCCTGGAAGACGCCGGGGAGGAACCCGCACTGCCAGTTCTGCGAGTCGAGCAGCGGCATCCCCCCCGGGCACATGGCGATGTAGCCGGGGAGGTTCTGGTTCTCGGTGCCGAGGCCATAAGTGACCCAGCTGCCGACGCTCGGGCGGATCAGCCGGGCCTCGCCGGTGTTCATCAGCAGGAACGACGGCTCGTGGTTCGGGACGTCGGCGTACATCGACCGGATGACGCAGATGTCGTCGATGTGCTTGGCGGTTTCCGCGAACAGGTCGCTGACCTGGATGCCGCTCTGCCCGCGAGGGCGGAAGGTAAACGGCGACGGGAACGCGGCCCCGGTGCGGCGCTCGGTGCGGAGGTTGGTGGTCGGCAACTGCTGGCCGGCGTAGCGCTGGAGGGCGGGCTTGGGGTCGAACGTATCGACCTGGCTCGGCCCGCCGTTGGCGAAGATGTGGATGACGCGCTTGGCCTTCGCCGGGAAGTGCGGCTGCCGCGGCGCGAGCGGGTTGACGGAATCGACGGCCTGTGCGTCGCCGGCGAGGATGGGGGCGAGGGCGGTGAGGCCGAAGCCCATGCCCGCGCGGGCGAGGAAGTCACGGCGGCTGAACGGAAACATGACGGCTCCAGTTACTTCGACTTCCGCGGCTTTTTCGGGGCGGTTTTCTTGCGGGTGGCGAGCTCGGCGACGAACGCGGCGTGCTCGGGGCTGGCGAGTCCGGCATCGAGCACCGCGAGGAGCGGACCCCCGTCGCGTGCAAAGAACGCCCGGCTCGTCAGTTGGAGGCCCGGGAACACGGCGGAGGTGAGGAGACCTCGGCGGCCCGGCGTCTGTTCGGTGAACGCCCCCGACCCCTCACGGACGTACCACACGACTCGACGCTCGCGGGCAAGGATGACGAGGTATTCGCGAGCGCCCGCGGCGTCGTAGTCGGCCTTCTTCGCGCCGAGGTCGATCGAGGCCGTGCTGTTGGCGACCTCCGCGACCAGTTCGGGCGGGCCGATGACGTAGCCCTTCGCGTCGAGCCTGGTCCCGCCGCCGCACTCCGCCCGGATGAGCAGGGCGGCATCGGGTTGGGGCTCGCTCTCCTCCCCGAGGACACTGGTCGGGTTGTCCGCGCTCTCCGTGCCGGGCGTGCGGGCCGAGTAGACGCCGAGCCAGGTCACGAGGCGCGCGTGCGGGTAGGCGTGCTGAGTCGAAACGGGCGAAGGCATGACGTACACCACCCCCCCAATGAGTTCGGCATTGAACCCCCGCGGCGTCCGCTGGTACAGGGCGTGGAACGTCGGTTGGTCCATGCGGGCGCCGTTCTCCAGGAGGAAGACGGCGTCCGCGGCGGACACGCGCGGGCGGATGACCCGGTCGGCGCTCGGCAGCTTCGCGGCTCGCACGACGGCCTCCTCAGTCCACGAACGCGAACTCGTTACTCAGCAGCAGCACCTGGGCGTACTGCTCCCAGCGGCCGGCCGCGGCGTCGGCCACGAACTCGCGGCCCAGCGCCAGCTCGGCCGGCGTCGGGGCGCGGCCCAACGCCAGGCGGTACAGCGCCGCGACCTTAGCGTCGGGGTTGCCGGCGGAAGCCATCTCGGGGCGGGCGGCGAGTGCGGTCGCCTGCTCGCGCACGAACGGGCTGTTCATCAGAAACAACGCCTGCTGCGGCACGGTCGTGAGGAACCGCTGCGGGCTGTGCTGGTCCGGGTTCGCCACGTCGAACACGCGGAACGTGCCGGGCAGGTTCGTCCGGTCGAGCAGGCCGTACACGGAACGCCGCGTCGTGAACGGCGCCTTGAACAGGTCCACCGGCCGGCCGCCGACAGTGCGGTCGAGCTTGCCGGCGCCGACCAGCAGCGAGTCGCGCAGCGCCTCGAAGTCGAGCCGGCGGCGGTTCTGGCGGCCGAGGAGCTTGTTCTCCGGGTCGGCGCGGAACGCGGCGTCCGGGGCGGCGCTCGCCTGCTGGTACGTCGCCGACAGCATGACGAGCTTGTGCAGCCGCTTCGGGCTCCAGCCGTCGGTGACGAACCGGTGGGCGAGCCAGTCCAGCAGCTCGGGGTGCGTCGGCGGGTCGCTGCGGACGCCGAAGTCGCTCAGGGTGCGGACGAGGCCGTGACCGAAGTGGCCGGCCCAGACGCGGTTCACAAACACCCGCGCCGTCAGCGGGTTGTCGGGGCTGGCGATGGCGTTCGCCAACTCCAGCCGGCCGCTCCCCTGCTTGAACGGCTGGCGATCTTTCGCGGCGATGGCGACCATCTGTCGCGGCACGGCGGGGCCGCGGTTGCCGGGGTTGCCGCGGAGGAACACGACCGGTTCCTGGACGCCGCCGTCGTTGAGGACGTGTGCCCGCGGCGGGGCGTTCACGCTCGCGGCCTGGAAGGCGTCCACCTTCCGCTTGACCGCGACGAGCGCGTCACGGTCCACGCGGTTGAACAGCTTGTCGGCCTCCGCGACCGGGACGTCGAGCGGACCGCCCTTCCCCAGCACCGCGGCGAGCGCGGCGTCGTCCTTCCCCTGTGCGATCGCCTTGCCGACGACCGTGGCCGCCTCGCGCAGCGTCTTCGGCTTCGCCGCCGTCAGTGCGGTCTTGATCGCGGGATGAGACTTTGGGAGGGCGTCGAGCGTGGCCGCGGCCTTCGCGGCGAGGTCGGCTTCCGGTATCGCGTGCAACGCCGCGAGCGGTGCCAGGACGGGGTTGTCGGCCTTCAGCTGCTCGGTGAGGTACGGCCGCCAACGGCCGAGGACGAAGCCGTTCAGGTCGCGCTCCCGGGCGAACGCCTGCACCTGCTCCGGCGACTTGCCGCGAGCGTCGAGGGCGGCGCGGAGGTAGTCGCCGAGAGCGTCCGGCGTGCGAAGCTTGGCCAGCGCGGCCTCGAAGCGCCGCACCTTCTCGGCGTCCACCTCGGCTTCCTTCTTCGCCAGTTCGCGCTCGTAGGCCTGCTGCTCGGGCGTGCGCTGCTCCGACAGCAGCGGCAGCTGCTTCGGCTCGACCGAGCTCGCGAACACGCCGTAGAGGCTGTAATAATCCTTCGCCGGGATGGGGTCGTACTTGTGGTCGTGGCAGCGGGCGCACGCCACCGTCAGGCCCATCAACCCGCGGCTGACCACGTCGATGCGGTCGTCGATGATGTCGTGCGTGTTGTTCAGGAAGCGCCGGCCGAGGGTGAGGAAGCCCATCGCCGCGAGGGCCGACTTGTCGTCGCCGAGCGGCAGCCGGTCCGCGGCCAGCTGCTCGATGACGAACCGGTCGTAGGGCTTGTCCTGGTTGAACGAGCGGATCACGTAGTCGCGGTAGGTGTACGCGAACGGGAACGTCCGCTCCTCGTTGAACACGTACCCCTTCGTGTCGGCGTAGCGGGCCACGTCGAGCCAGTGGCGGCCCCAGCGCTCGCCGTAGTGCGGCGACGCCAGCAGCCGGTCGATCACCTTCTCGAAAGCAGTCGGCGACTGGTCCTTCTCGAACGCCTCGATTTCGTCCGCGGTCGGCGGCAGGCCGGTGAGGTCGTAAGCGGCGCGGCGGATCAGGGTGCGGCGGTCGGCCGGCGCGGACAGGCTCATCCCCTTCCCGTCCAGCTTCGCCAGCACGAACGCGTCGACCGGGTGCGCGGCCGGCTGCTTCGTCGCCGGCACGGGCTGCGGCTTCACCGGCTGGAAGGCCCAGTGCTTCGTGGGGTCGGCCCCCTTCGCCACCGTCTGCTCGGCCGGGTACGGAGCGCCCATCCGCACCCACTCCGTCAGGTCGGCGACCTGGCCTGCCGGGAGCGCGTCCTTCGGCGGCATGGCGAAGTCACTCTCGCGCCGCACCGACTTCACCAGCCGGCTCTTGACCGGGTCGCTGGGCACGATCACCGGGCCGTCGTCCGCGCCCTGTTTCACGCCGGCCGCGGTGTCGAGGCGGAGGCCGGCGCTTTGCTTCTTCTCGCCGTGGCACGAATAACACTTCTCCGCCAGAACCGGGCGGATTTTCGACTCGAAGAACACGGTCTGTTCGGCGGTCAACTTGGCGGCGGGCTGGGCGGCAACGGGCGCGGCGGCGAGCGCGAGGATGGGGAGGACGGCGGTCCAGCGGGTCATGCGTGATCCTCGTCGGGCCGGGTCCGGCCGGCGGGGCTCGAAATGGGCGCGGTCAGGTAGGTGAGAGGATTTTACGCCACGCGGGGATTCCGGGCGAACCCGATTTTTCGCCGCACGATGGAAACCCGAAGACGCACGATCCGAACAAATCATGGTTCGGATCGTGCGTCTTCGGGTTTCCATCGTGCGGCAAGTACTCGGGTACGTTGCGTCGGTCGCGTTCCGCCGTTAGAATCGCGGGAATGTCCGCCCCGTCGTCCGATTCCCCGGCCCCCGTGCTGGACGCGGGCACTCGCGCCTTCCCGCCCGCCGGGTCGGACCCGGGTACCGCCTCCGTCGCCGCGTCCGGCGGCGAGTTCCGCACGCGCTCGTTCGAGGGGCCGGACAGCCCGACCACGTTCCCCACCCCGGACGACTGCTACCAGCTGCTGGCGTTCCTGGCTCGCGGCGGCATGGGCGAGGTGTGGACCGCCCGCGACCGCGTCCTCAACCGCGACGTGGCCCTCAAACTCCTCCGCGACGACCTGAAAGACCGCACCCCGTCCGCGTCGCGCTTCATCGAGGAAGCCCGCATCACGGGGAAGCTCCAACACCCGGGCATCCCGCCGGTCCACGACCTCGGCACGCTCCGCGACGGCCGGCCCTTCATCGCCATGAAGCTCATCCGCGGCCGCACCCTCGCGGACGTGCTGGCTCAGGACCGGCCGCCCCTCGCCGACCTGCTCCGCACGTTCGAGGACGTGTGCCAGGCCGTCGCCTACGCCCACGACCACCGCGTCATCCACCGCGACCTGAAGCCCGGCAACGTCATGGTCGGCGCGTTCGACGAGGTGCAGGTCATGGACTGGGGGCTGGCGAAGGTGCTGGGCGAAGCCCCGCCGCCGCCGGACTCGCACCCGCCGGCGGAAGCGCCGACGCACCCGCCGATGTCGGTGATCGAGTCGGACCGCGACCCGAGTTCGCACACGCGAGCCGGTAGCCTCCTCGGCACGCCGGCGTACATGCCGCCCGAACAGGCCAAGGGCGACATCGACCGGACGGACACGCGCTCGGACGTGTTCGCCCTCGGCGCCCTGCTCTGCGAGCTGCTGACCGGCCGCCCGCCGTACTGGGCCGCGACGCCGCAGGAGGTGCTGGCGCTGGCGATCACGGCGCGGCTCGCGCCGGCGTACGAGCGGCTCGACGCGGCCGGCGCCGACCCGGAGATCGTGGCGCTGGCGAAGCACTGCCTCCGCGCCGACCCGGACGCCCGCCCGGCGGACGCCAAGCCCGTAGCCGCCGCGGTGGCCGCCTACCGGGCCGGTGTCGAGGGGCGGCTGCGCGAGGCCGAGCGCGAGCGGGCGGCGGCCGAGGCGCGGGTTGTGGAGCAGCGGAAGCGGCGGCGCGTGCAGCAGGCGCTTGCCGCGGCCGCGTTCGTCATCGTTGCGGGGGTCGCCGGCGGGGCGTGGTGGGCGGACAAGCAGGCCACCGACCGCGAGCTCGACCGCCGCAGGTCGCAGGCCGAACTCGACCGCGTGGAGGACCGCCGGCAGGCGGACGCGCGGCAGAAGCAGCTCGAGGACGAGAGCCGCGCCGCCCGCACGACCGAGGCCGTCGAGCTCCTCCTCGTCGAGGTGAATGCCGCCCTCGCGGCCGACGACGCCGACAAGGCCGCGGTTCCGTTCGCCCTGATCGAGAAGCGGTTGGCCGAGGGGGACGCGGCCCCGGTGGCGGGTCGCGTCGCCCGCGCACGGGCCGACCTCGCCATGCTGCGGGCGCTCGACCGGGCCGACGACCACGTGTGGAGCGCGGAGGACTACGGGCTGAAGGCCCGGCGCTCGTCGGCGGCCTGGGAAGGGGCGTTCCGCGACTACGGCGTGGAACCCGGTACGACCCCGGTCGAGGACGCCGCCCGGATCGTGAACGGGTCCGTGCTCCGCGAGCGACTCCTCCGCGCCCTGGACCTGTGGCTCCTGTACCAGACCGGCGTCGACCGCCGCACCGAGTTGCGGAAGCTCCTCCGGGGCGCCGACCCGGACGCATACCGGGACGGATTCCGCGCCGCGGCCGTCGCGTTCGACCTGCGGCACCGGCAGTCGCTGCTCGAAGACCCCGCCGCGATCCGCCAGCCGGCGCGGTTCGCCACCGTGATCGGGCTCACACACCAATTCACCCCCGCGGCGCGCGAGCGCGTCCTCCGCCCGGCGCTGGAGGCCAGCCCCGACAACTTCCTGCTGATCCTCACGATGGTCGCAGTGTACGACGCCGACTCGCGGCGGGGTGCCGACACGGTGACGCAGCAGCTCCGCTGGTCGCAGGCGGCCGTCTCGGTTCGCCCCGGGAACAAGGTCGCTTGGCGGTGCCTCGGCCGAGCGTTCTGGGAGCAGGGGCGGATGCCCGACGCGGCCCGCGCCTACCGGATCGCCCTGCGGCTCGACCCCCGTGATTACAACACCTGGACGCAGCTCAGCGGCGTGCTGCTGAGGACGCACGACCCGGAGGCCGCGCTCGACGCCGCGGACCGGGCGGTGGAGCTCAACCCGGAGTACTCGCACGGCCACACCAACCGCGGGTCGGCGCTCGACCGCATGGGCCGGCCGCACGACGCGCTCGCGGCCTTTACCCGGGCGATCGAGCTCGAAACCCGCGACCGGGGGGAGTTCGCCCGCACCTACACCGACCGCGGACAGACCCGGATGCGGCTCGGCGACTACGCCGGTGCGATCGACGACTTCAAGGAGGCGCTCCGCGTCGACCCGAACGACCCGCTCGCGGACTCAAACTTGAGGGACGCGATTCGGCTGCGGCGGAGCCCGGCCGAGGTGCAACCGGCCCCACCGCCGCGACCGGCGGGCGGCGTTCCTCGTTGAACCCCTGCCGGCCGTCGGGTATCAATACGGGTAACGCCTTCCTCCGCGGCCCTTCCCCGAGGTCGTCATGATCCGGCTGGACGCCCCCCGCCCCGCCAACGTCTGCAACGGCCCCAGCCGGCGCGACTTCTTCCACGCCGGCGCCATCGCCCCCATCGGCCTCACACTCGCGGCCCTGGAGCGCGCGAAGGCCGCGGGTCAGGCCGACAACGACACGAACTGCATCATGCTGTTCCTGGTCGGCGGCCCGAGCCAGATCGACACCTGGGACCCGAAGCCGAACGCCCCCGAGGAGGTCCGCGGCCCGTTCCGCCCGACGCGGACCAACGTGCCGGGCACGCAGATCAGCGAGATCTTCCCGCGGACGGCCCGCCACGCCGACAAGTACTCGCTGGTCCGCTCGGTGTACCACACCGCCGCGGCCGTCCACGACACCGGCCACCAGATGATGCAGACGGGCCGGCTGTTCAGCGGCGGCATCGAACACCCGCACGTCGGCTGCGCCCTCGGCTACCTGAAGGGCGGCCGCGGCGAACTGCCGGCGAACGTGCTTCTGCCGAAGCCGATCGGCCGCACCGGCGGGAACCTCCCACACGGCCACTCGGCCGGCTACCTCGGCAAGGCGCACGACCCGTTCATCCTGAACGCCGACCCGAACGCCCCGGGCTTCCGCGTCCCGGACCTGTTGCCGCCCGACTACATCACCGGCGTTCGCGCCGAGCGCCGTCAGCGGTTGCGGGAGGCCGTGGACGGCGCGACCGGGGCGTTCGAGGGGAGCGGCGCCGCCCGGCAGCTGGACGAGAGCTTCGGCATGGCGTACCGGCTGATGTCGTCGCCGCGGGCGCGCGACGCCTTCGCGCTGGAGAAGGAGCCGGACCGGGTGAAGGAGCGGTACGGCCGGACGCGGTTCGGCCAGAGCTGCCTGATGGCCCGTCGGCTGATCGAGGCGGGGGTGCGGTTCGTGACGGTGAACATGTTCGAGACGGTGTTCGACGAGGTGACGTGGGACATCCACGGGTCGAAGCCGTTCACCGACATCGTGCAGATGTCCCGCGAGGTGGTGCCGAACTTCGACCGGGCGTACTCGGCGCTGCTCGAAGACCTGAGCGAGCGCGGGCTGCTATCGAACACGATGGTGGTGGCGCTCGGCGAGTTCGGGCGGACGCCGAAGGTGAACCCGGCCGGCGGCCGCGACCACCACCCCGGCGTGTGGACGATCCTGATGGGCGGCGGCCCGATCCAGGGCGGCCGCGTGATCGGCGAGTCGGACGAGCTGGGCGGCACGCCGAAGACGCGGCCGGTGACACCGGGCGAGGTGGCCGCGACGCTGTACCGCGGGCTGGGCCTGGACCCGCACCGCGAGCTCCCCGGCCCGCAGGGCCGGCCGCTGCCGCTGGTGGACTTCGGCGTCCGCCCGATCACCGAGCTGTTCTGACCCGGAGGGCGAGCGTGTCCCCGACCGTGTTCGACGTAATGACTCGCGGGAAGCCGTTCCCCACTCCGCGACCGACGGCCCGGCAGCTGCCCTCCGACGACGGCGAGCCGATGGACACGCCCTGGCACCGCCTGAACATGCACCTGCTGATCGACCAGATCAACAGTCGCTGGCGCCACCGGGACGACTTCTACACCGGCGGCAACATGTTCGTGTACTTCGGCGACCGCGAGGTGTTCCACAAGGACTTTCGCGGGCCGGATTTCTTCGTCGTCAGCGGCGGCGTCGACCGACTCAAGGAGCGGGACAGTTGGGTCGCGTGGGAGGAGGACGACCGGCTGCCGGACGTAATCGTCGAACTCGCCTCGGAATCGACGATCGACGTGGACCGGGTCGTCAAGCACGCCGTGTACTCGAAGCGGATGCACTGCCGAGAGTACTTCATCTACGACCCGTCGGAGGACCGACTCCAGGGTTGGCAGCTCGGGCCGGGATACGAGTACCTGCCGCTCGACCAGGACGACGACGACCGGCTGTGGAGCGACGTGCTCGGCTGCTCGCTCGGCACGTGGGACGGCGAGTACAGCGAGCACGCCGCCCGCTGGCTGCGAATGTATGAACTCGACGGCACACTCGCCCCGACCCGACTTGAACAAACGGAAGCACGGCTCGTGACCGAGCGGGATGCCCTCCGTGCTCAGGAGGGTGAGATCGCCCGCCTCCGCGCCGAACTCGCCGCGCTGCGCGACACGCCGCCGAACACCCCCTGACACTCTCCCGGGATGCCCGTGATGCGGCCGACGGTTCTCGTTCTCGCGTTGCTCCTCGCACCCGGCGGCGTCGCGGCCGGCGAGTTGAAGGTTTACCCACCGGCGGTCGCCGTGGCGGGGCCGAACCGCGTTCAACAACTCCTGGTCGTCGAGGAGGAGAACGGCCGCGTCGTCGCCGACCTCACCGCGAAGGCGACCTACGCCAGCTCGGCCCCGACGGTGGCGAAGGTGGACGCCGTCGGGCTCGTCACCGCCGCCGGCAACGGCGACTCGACGCTGACCGTAACGGTGAACGGCCGCGCGCTGTCGGTGAAGCTTACGGCCACGGCGGGCGAACCGGGGTGGGGCTTTCGCAACCACGTCGTACCGACGCTGACGCGCACCGGCTGCAACTCCGGGGCGTGTCACGGGGCGCTCGCCGGCAAGGGCGGGCTCAAGCTGTCGCTCCGCGGCTACGACCCCGACTCGGACCACTTCGCCCTCACCCGCCAGGTCGTCGCGCGTCGCGTGGATCTTACGCGGCCCGCGGACAGCTTGATGCTTCAGAAGGCCACGCGGTCCCTTCCCCACACCGGCGGCACGCGCTTCGAGGTCGATACCGACCATCACGCGCTCTTGCTCCAGTGGATCACCGCCGGGGCATCGGCGCCATCTGTCGCGGAGCCGGAACTGTTGCGACTCGAAGTGTTCCCGCGGGCGGCGCTGCTGAAGCCGCGCGACACGATGCGCGTGATTGTCCGTGCCGTGTACGCTAATGGCGCCGTCGAGGACGTGACGCGCTGGGCGAAGTTCGTGTCCAGCGAGGATCAGGTGGCGACGGTCAGCGAGGACGGCAGCGTCACCGTAGCCGGGTACGGCGAGGCGGCAGTGTCGGTCCTGTTCGGCACGAAGGTCGCGGGCCTGACCGTCACCGCACCCTACGCCGCGCCGGCCGACGCGGCCGCATTCGCCCCGCCGGCCGGTGCGAGCTTCGTGGACGTGCTCGTCCTGAAGAAGCTGCAGCTGCTCCGAATCCCGCCGAACGGCGCGTGTACGGACGCCGAGTTCGTCCGCCGCGTGTTCCTGGACGTGTGCGGCGTCCTGCCGCGGGCCGACGAGACGAGCGCGTTCCTAACCGACGCCGATCCGAAGAAGCGCGAGAAGCTGATCGACCGGCTGCTGGAGCGGCCCGAGTACGTGGACTACTGGACGATGAAGTGGTCCGACCTGTTGCTGGTGTCGAGCCGGCGGCTGCCGCAGCCGGCGATGTGGGCGTACTACCGCTCGGTGCGGCAGTCGGTGGCCGACAACCAGCCGTGGGACCGCTTCGCCCGCGACATCCTCACCGCGTCCGGCAGTACCCTGACCAACGGCCGCGGCAACTACTTCGTCCTCCACCGCGACGTGTCCGACCTGGCGGAATCGACCGCGATCACGTTCATGGGCACGTCGATCACGTGCGCACGCTGTCACAACCACCCGCTGGAGCGCTGGACGCAGGACCAGTACTGGCAGTTCGCCAACCTGTTCGCCCGCGTCGGCCTGAAGAACGGCGACCGCCCCGGCGAGGTGCTGATCCAGCCGCGGGCCGACGGCGACGCGCTCCACCTCCGCCGCGGCGTGGCGATGCCGCCGACCCCGCTCGACGGCAAGGCGGTGCCCGACGGTGACCCCGCCGACCGCCGCAAGCACTTCGCCGACTGGCTGACCGCGGCGGAGAACCCGTACTTCGCCAAGGCCGCCGTCAACCGCGTGTGGAAGAGCCTGATGGGCCGCGGGCTGGTCGAGACCGAGGACGACCTGCGCGACACGAACCCCGCCAGCAACGTCGAACTGCTCGACGCCCTCGCCGCCGACTTCGTGAAGCACGAGTTCGACGTGAAGCACCTGATCCGCACGGTGACGCGCTCGGCGGCGTATCAGCGTGCGTCGAAGGCGAGCCCGGCCAACGCCGCGGACGACCGCTTCTACTCGCGCTACCTCCTCCGCCGGCTCCCGGCCGAGGTCATCCTCGACGCCTACTCGGACGTGACCGGCGTGCCGACGGCCTTCAACCAACTGAAGTCGGCGGGCGGCGACGCCGTAACGCCGACGACGAGCTACCCGCTCGGGACGCGGGCGATGCAACTGCCCGACTCGCTGGCCGTGTCGCGGTTCCTGGAAGCGTTCGGCCGGCCGGAGCGCGTGGCGACGTGCTCCTGCGAGCGGACCGCCGACGCCAGTGTGGGACAGGCGCTCCACCTCAACAACGGGCAGACACTGAACGAGAAGCTCCGCAGCGGCACGTCGGTCGTGGCCCGCTGGGTGGACCAGAAGCTCTCCGACCGCGAGGTCGTGGACCGGCTGTACCTCGCGGCGCTGAGCCGGGCGCCGACGGCCGACGAGCGCGACCGGTTCGTCGGCATCCTGGCCGAGGCCGGCCGCGAGAGCCCGGCCGCCCGCCGCGAGGCACTCGAGGACTTTACCTGGGCCGTGCTGACCGGCCGCGAGTTCCTGTTCAACCACTGACGCGGAGTCGCCATTGAACCCGACCGAATTCGGTCCCGACGGCCTGCCGCTGAACCCGCTCCCCCTCGCCCCCGAAGACGAGCAGGCGACCACCAGCCGCCTCGGCGACGCACTCGGTGGCACGGGTGATGTCGTCGGCGGCGCGGCCGACGGCTTCGACCTGATCGGCAGCATCGGGGAAGGCATCTCGAGCGCCGCGGAGGCGGTCGGCTCGGTCGCGTCCGGCGCGGCCGAAGCCGTCGGCGGCGCGGCCGAGGGTGTCGGTACTGCGGTCGGCGCCGCGGCCGAGGGCTGCGGCAGCTGTTCACTCGCGGTCCTGCTCCTGCTCGCCTCCGTCGGCGCGGCGGTCGCCGCCGTCCTCCGTTAACCCACTCCGGGCTGAACACCAATGCGCCGGCTCCTCTCCCTCGCGCTCGTCCTCGTCGCTCCGGGGTTCGCGGCGGCGGCCCCCGCCGTGACCGCGGCCGCGTACCACCCTCAGGCCAAAACCGTCGCGTTCGGTCTGCACGGCGAGGTTCAGCTTTTCGACCCCGCCACCGCCGAACCGATGGGAACTATCCCCGGCGTCGCGGGCCGGGTCACGGCGCTGGCGTTCGCGCCGTCGGGGAAGTGGCTGGCGGTCGCGGCCGGGGAGCCGGGGAAGTCGGGCGTGGTGACGGTCGTACCACTCGACGCCGCGGGGAAGCCGGCCGGCCCGGCCAAGACGGCCGCAACACACAAGGACATCGTGTACGCGGTCGCCGTTTCCGACGACGGCACGCGGCTGGCGACCGCCGGTTACGACCGCACGATCCAGGTCTTCGAGCTGGCGCCCGACGGCACCGCGAAGTTGCTTCACACGCTGCGCGACCACAGCGACACGATTTACGCCCTGGCTTTCCAGCCGGGCGGGCTGCTGTTGGCGTCCGCGGCCGGCGACCGCGCCGTGAAGGTGTGGGACGTGCTGACCGGCACCCGCCTGTACACGCTCGGCGAATCGACCGACTGGCTGTACGCCCTGGCGTGGAACCCGGACGGCCGCCACCTCGCCGCCGCCGGCGTGGACCGCAGCGTCCGCGTCTGGGCCGTCGACCGCGCCGGCGGGCGTCTCGTGCATTCCGTGTTCGCCCACCCGCGGCCGGTCAGCCGGCTCGGCTTCAGCGGCGACGGCAAGGCGCTGTTCACCGCCGGGGAGGACGGCGGGGTGAAGGCCTGGGACGCCGCGAAGATGACGGAGGTGCGCGTCTTCCCCGCCCAGCCGGACGCGGTGCTCGGCTTCGCCGTCCGCCGCGACGGCAAGCAGCTGGCGCTCGGCCTATTCAACGGCAACGCCCTCCTCGTGGACGCCGCCACCGGCGCGACCGTCACCCAACTGCTCCCCGTGAAGCCGGTCGCGCCGAAGGCCGAGAAGGCGAACCCGGCCGGCGTGCCGCGCGGCAAGACGACGCGGGTCGCAGTCGCGGGCAAGAAGCTCGATCAGGCGACCGGCGTGACCGCGAACGTGCCGGGGGTGAAGGTAAAGATCGTTCCCAGCGGCCGCAGCGCGACGGGTGTCGAACTGGAGGTCGTGATTCCGCCCGCCGCCCCCGTCGGCCCGTTGATGCTGACGCTCGAAGGGCCGGGCGGCAAGTCGCCGCCGCTGACGCTGGCGATCGACCGGCACGCCGCGGTCCCCGAATCCGGCACGACCGACTCCGCCCGCCAGTCGATGCTCGTCGGCCTCCCCGGCACCGTGACGGGGGCGATCGACCGGGCCGGCGACGTGGACTACTTCCGCTTCACCGCGAAGGCCGGCGAGCCGGTCGGCGTGCAGGTCGTGGCGACGGAACTCGGCTCGAAGCTCGACCCCGTCCTGGTCCTCACCGACGCCGACGGCCGCGTGCTCGCCGAGGGCGGGGTCGTGCTCGGCTTCCGCGTCCCGGCGGCGGGCGCCTACGCGGTCGGCGTCCGCGACCGCGAGTACCGCGGCGGCGCCGACTTCACGTACCGCCTCCACCTCGGCGACGTGCCCGTCGTGACCGGCGTCTTCCCCCTCGGCGTCCAGCGCGGCCGCACCGCGACCGTCCACGTCAGTGGGGTCCACCTCGGCGCCGACGCGCTGACCGTTCCCGTGGTCGTCCCGGCCGACGCGGCTGCGGGGTCGAAGTTGAACGTGCCGCTCCCCCAGGTCGGCGACCGTCCGCTCGGCGCGGCCCAGGTGATCGTGGACGAGTTCGCGTCGGTGGTGATCGACCCCGCCGCCGGCGGCGAGGTCCGCGTACCGGGCTCGGCCGACGGCATCCTGACGAAACCGGGCGAGACGCAGACGGTCCGGTTCGCCGCGAAGAAGGGGGAGAAGCTTGTCGTCGAGGTGACGGCGGCGCGGGCCGGGTCGCCCGTCGATTCGGTCGCCGAGGTGCTGGACGCGGCCGGGAAGTTGGTGCCGCGGGCGGTGCTGCGGGCGACCACGAAGACGTTCGTCGCCTTCCGCGACCACGACTCCAACGTCCCCGGCATCCGCCTGACCGTATGGCCCGACCTGACCGTGGACGACTACCTGTACGTCGACGGCGAGGTGCTGAAGATTCTCGCCCTCCCCCGCAACCCGGACGACGACTGCCAGTTCTACCAGGTCGGCGGCCGCCGCGTCGGCTTCCTCGACACCACGCCGTGCCACCACAGCATGGACAGCGCGATGTACAAGGTCGAGGTCCACCCGCCGGGCCGCACGTTCCCGCCGAACGGCCAGCCGGTGTTCACCCTGAACTACCGCAACGACGACGGCGGCCCCGGCTACGGCACCGACTCGCGCGTGCTCTTCGACCCGCCGGCCGACGGCGTGTACCAGGTGCGCGTCAGCGACACCCGCGGCGCCGGCGGGCCGACCCACGCCTTCCGCGTCACGGTGCGCCCGCCGCGGCCGGACTTCGCGCTCGCCTTCAACCCGACGGCGCCGGCGGTGTGGCGGAACGGGGCCGTGCCGGTGGCCGTGACCGCGACCCGCCGCGACGGGTTCGACGGGCCGATCCGGTTGAAGCTGGAGGGCTTGCCGACGGGCTTCCACGCCCCGGAGACGACCATCGAGGCCGGGCAGATCAGCACGGCGTTCGCGCTGTTCGCCCCGGCCGACGCCGCCGTGCCCGCCGGCACCAAACTGCGGCTCGTCGGCAGCGCCAGCATCGACGGTAAGGACGTGAGCCGCGAGGCCGCGGGCGGCACGCCCAAGACACTCGACACGGCCGACGTGCGCACCACGGTCCGGCAGCCGGAGTTGGTGATCCGGCCGGGGCACGAGGTGAAGTTCGTCGTGGACATCGAGCGCCGCAACGGCTTCGCCGGCCGGGTGCCGCTGGAGGTGCGCGGCCTACCGCACGGCGTCCGCGTGATGAACGTGGGGTTGAACGGCATCCTGGTGACGGAGCGCGACACGAGCCGCGAGGTGACGCTGTTCTGCGAGCCGTGGGTGCGGCCGACGGCGCACCCGGTGGTGGTGCTGGCCCGCCACGAGGGGAAGAACACCGAGCACGCGGCGCGGTCGGTGACGCTGCGGGTGCTACCCTAAACGTGATGGCAGGCGAGCGGCCCGCGTGAGCGGGCTGTTCCTGAGCCCATCAGTCGCGCTCAGGAACAGCCCGCTCACGCGGGCCGCTCGCCTGCGCGCGCCACCTTAGTCGCTGTACCGCACCCGCACCGTGCCGTCGTTGCGGAAGTCGATGTCCACGTCGAAGTCGGGGTTGTCGATGTCGATGTGGATCGAGTCGCGGTCCACGCGCACCCGGTCGAGCCGGCCGCAGTTCGGCAGCACGAAGCACACCTCGACCGGCTGGCACGTCCGCGGGTGGACGATCAGGTAGTGGTGCCGACCCGGCGTCGGGGCGAACACGCGCGAGAACTGCGGCAGCGTCAGCGCCCCGACCGGCTGCGGGAAGGCGACCGGCGGGGGCAAGAACACCGGCGGCGGGAAGCCGGGTCGGAGCACCTGCACCGGCGGCAGAGGGGCCAGCGGCGGCAGAGGGGCCAGCGGAAACACCGGGCGGGCGTTTGGGTAAACGACCAGCGGCCGGCCGACCACGAGGGGCGGCTGGGCGGGGGTCGAGAGGGCGAGGCCGAGGACGAGGGTGGTCACGGGTGGTTCCTCACACGGCCCGCGGGCTGCGGACCTGTCGCCGGTGGAACGCGGCAGGCTGGGGGACTTGCGCCGGTTATTCGCCCATCTCCTCGGTCAGGACCGCGTCGGTCACCACGTTCTGCACGTCGTCGTGGTCGTCGAGCGCTTCCATCAGGCGGATCACCTTTCTCCCCGTCTCCACGTCCACGGCCTGCTGGGTCTTGGCGAGGTACTTCACCTCCGCCTCGGCCGGCTCCACGTCGATCGCCTTCAGGGCGTCCAGCACCGCCGAGAAGCTGGACGGGTCGCAGGTGATCTCGAACACGTCCCCTTCCCGCGCCAGGTCTTCGGCCCCGGCCTCTAGCGCCGCGGTCATCAGCCGGTCCTCGTCCGGGAACTTGGCTGCGTCCACCGCGAAGAAGCCCTTGCGGTCGAAGAGGTATGCGGCCGACCCGGGCTTGCCGACCTCGGCGTTCGCCCGCTCGAAGATCTTCTTGATCTCGCCGGCGGTGCGGTTGCGGTTGTCGGTGAGGATTTCGGCCAGGACGGCGATCCCGCCCGCGGCGCGGCCCTCGTACAGGATTTCGGCGTAGTCGACGCCCTCCAGCTCGCCGGTGCCGCGCTTGATCGCCCGCTCGATGTTCTCCTTCGGCATCGACACGGACCGCGCCTTGTCGATGGCGTAGCGGAGCTTGAGGTTCATCGTCGGGTCGCCACCGCCGTTCCGGGCGGCAATGATGATGTACCGGCTGAGCTTGCTGAACAGCTTCCCCCGCTTGGCGTCCACGGCATTCTTGTGCCGCACCATGTTCTTGTAATGACTGTGACCCGCCATGTCCTCGACCTCGGTCCCGGGGCTCGAAAGCGTCAGTATACGCGCCGGTCACGGCACCCGCTGCAGCTTCCGCCGCACCTCGTCGAGCCGGCCGTCGCGGCGGCCGCGGTGGTCGGTCGGGTACAGCGCCGCGGCCCGCTCCCACGCCGCCTTCGCCGCCGGCTTGTCGTCCAGCCGGAAGCACACGTCGCCGAGGTGGTCCCACACCACCGGGTCGGCCGCGCCCTCCGAAATCCGAGAAACCCGTTCGAGGAGCGCCCGCGCTTCGGGCAGCTTGTCCCGGCGGAACAGCACCCACGCCAAACTGTCCAGGTACGCGGGGTTGTCCGGCTCCGCCTCCCCGGCCCGGCGGCGGTCGAGCCGGTCGCGCGCCACCGCCCGCCGCACCAGCCGCTCGGCCTCCTCCAGGTTGCGGCCGCGGTCGGCGAGGTGGTAGCCGAGGTCGTTGCACGCCGCGGCGTGGTCCGGGTCGTGGTCGAGGATCGCCCGCAGCTCGCCTTCCGCCTCGGCGTCGCGTCGCGCGCCCCAGTAGGCTCCGGCCAGCGCGTAGCGGGTCCGCGCGCGGTCGGCGGGCGTGTCGAACTCGTCGAGGAGGCGGCGGGCGAGGGCGACGGCCTCGTCCCACCGGCCGAGCACCTTCAACACCGTGACCTTGCGGAGGCGGACGGTCAGGCGGTCGGAGTCGCCGGCCATGGTGATGGCGCGGTCGGCGGACGCCAGCGCGTCGGCGGCGTCGCCGAGTTCGGCCAGCGCGTATGCGAGGTGGAAGTGGAAGTACGCGGGGGCCACCCCGTCCGCGGCCCGGAGCCCTTCCCGACAGACGGCCGCGACCTCACCCGGCTTGCGGGCACGCCACAGGGCGTCGATGAGCGCCCCGTAGGCGGCCGGCTGCGTGTCGCGCGGCGCCGCGGCGACGGCCTGTCGGAACTGCACCACGGCCAGGTCGAGCCGGCCGTGCCGGGCCGCGAGGACGCCGAGGACGTGCGTCGTGCCGTACTCGTGCTTTCGCCCCGCGCCCAGGTCGTCGGCCCCGGCGGTGACCACGGCGTTCGCCCACCCGGCTTCGGCGCGGAGGATTTCGCCGAGTACCCGCGCCCGTTCGGCGGCGGAGTCGCACTCCGCGACCCGGGCCGACCCGCCGTCGTCGCGGTCCTTCAGCGTCAGGTAACAGCGGTCGAAGTCGGCGAGCACGAGCTGCGCCCGGCCGCTCTGAACGTGGGAGCGGACCACGACGCGGAGTATATACGCGTCGTTGGTGTGCGTTCGGAGGTCGGTGAACAGCTCGTCCGCCGCGGCCCGCGAGCCGGGTTGGCGGGCGAGTTCCGCGGCGAGGACGGCCTGCACCGACCGGTTCCGCGGGTCGGCCGCGCTGTGCCCGCGGAGGAGCGTCACGACGTCGTCCGCCCGGTCGGCCTGGCGGAGGAGGTCGGCGAGGCGCTCGAAGGGTTCGACGGTCTGCGGGCGGAGCTTGAGGACCGAGTCGAGGTGCCGCAGCGCGGCGGTGGTGTCGCCCTTCGCGGCGAGCGCGGCCGACAGGTTCCAGTCGAGCCGGGCGGCGGCGGCGGGGTCGTTGAGCCGCTTCGGATCGGCGTACACGGTGTGCGCCGCCCGGAACGACTCGGCCGCCGCGTCGGCTCGCTTCTGGGCCACGAGTGCCTTCCCGATCCGCTCGTGGCAGTCGGCCAGCGCGGCGTCGGCCTCAGTCGACGTGAACCCGCCGGGCACGACGAGGCGTTTCCGATGGAGGGTTAACACGTCACGCGCCTTGCCGAGCGCGTCCGCCGCGCCGGCCGCGTCGTTGGTCTTTTCCAGGATGGTGCCGAGGTCGCGGTATACGGCGACCGCTCGTTCCGGCTTCGCCGCGGGGTCGAGCCCGCCCGCCGCGGCCTTCGCGACCGACGCCGCTTCCGGCAGTTCGCCGAGACCGTACAGCAGTCGGGCGAGTGCGAGCGCGGCGTCGGTGTCGGTCGGGTTGCGCTCGAGGACGGTGCGGGCGGCGCGAACGGCGTCCGGCTCGCGGCCGGTCCGGCTGTAGAGGCGAACCAGTTCCATCAACGGTTCGGTCGCGCCGGGGTCGTCCTTCGCGGCCTTCTCAAACCCCACGGCGGCGGTGAGCAGCCGGTCGCGTCGGGCCTGGAGCAGTGCGGCCCCGTAGCGGGCGACGGCGTCGCGGTGCGCGGGCGTCCACTCGCGCGGCGGGTCGGCGGGGGCGAGCAGCAATAAGCTGGCGACGAGCCCGGGGGACATGGCTACCTCCTGTCGCTGGTCCGGGAGCTGATGGCTTACCCGACCACTCCTGGTCAGTCCATCCAGTTCTCGAATCTCAAGCCGGGCACACGCTCGAAGTCACGGCGGTTGGCCGTCAGGAGGAGGGCATTCGCGGTGATCGTGATGGCGGCGATCTTGCGATCCCCGGTCCCGATCTTGACCCGCGAGAGGGTGTCAAAATGGTCGGCGGCCGCCTCGTCGAAACGAAGGACGTTGTACTCCGCGAAGAAGTGGATCAACCGGATCAGTTCATCGTAGGGCGTGACCTGCCGGCGGGCGTGTCGCTCCTTGGCGACGGCGGCGAGCCAGCCGCGCATCTGCTCCTCCAAGCTGATGACGGTGGTCCCAAGGTCTTCGTTGGAGGTCGTCAGACGTGCGACGAGTCGGTCGCGGCGTGCGTTCGGGTCGCCGCGAAGGACGCTCAAATGATCGGTGTCAAGGAGTATCACGGGGAGCCGTCGGAGGGACGGGCCGCGGCGCGTTCGGCCTCACGCACCGCCGCGACTTCGGCATCCAGTTGGCGGATGAACTCGCTGTCGGCGAACATGCCGATCGTACGGCGCCAGTCTTTCGTGCGTGGGGGGGGCATCAGTGCCCGTTGGCTGGCGACAAACTGCTCAACCGCTTCCAACCGGGCGGCGAGACTTTCGAGGGTGGGCTCGTTCATCGGCAGTCCTCCGGTTGGTTGGATTGTACCCGCGGTCCCGCCCCGAACGCAACCGGCCCGCCAGGTCTGCTGGCGGTTGACCGGTACGGCCCACTTGTGAATTGCTCCGTCGTCTGTTAGGCTATCCAACTCGCCCATGCTACGCGTTCCGCATGCCGGCACAGCAGGGGCGACCCACCCGCGGCCCGACTTTCATCGGACTGGGGTGCGTGAGACTCAATCAATTGTAAACCGGTCTCCGCTCCCGCGCCTGAGGACTCGCCCATGTTCGCACGCGCCCCGCGCCGGCCTGCCCCGTTCCTGACCGCCCACGTCCGCGTCCTCGAAGCGCTCGAATCCCGCGTCACCCCGGCCGGACTGACGTACACGACGACCACCTCGACGATCGTCACCGAAGTCGTTACCAACACCCCGACGACGATCGAGCTGTTCGACACGCGGGTGGTCGTGCCGGAGGGATCTGCAGCACTCCAACCTCCAGTTTTCGACCGGCTTATTCCTGCCGCCTACGATCCTGCTAACCCAGACATCATAGCCGCCAGCCATTGCGGATGCCCAGGCGCTGTTCCCGGCCGGACAATCAATGATTACCCTCAGTTCGCGGACGAGTACCGGTGATGTCGCTCTCGTGGGACAAGGTGAGGTGTACGACCAGACCAATCGCATTCTCGTTTCCAGCGATACGAATCCGGTCGAAACGGGTCGGTCAGAGCCTGTCGTCGAAATCGTGACAGTCGAGACGGTCGGACCAGCGACGATCCGCGTCGGTGCCAATCAGGATCAGGCATAGTTCGTTCCCGCTGGAACCGTGAACACGAATACTCTCACCCGTATCCGCCGAGACGTAACGACCACCACGACTGACACGTATAACACCACGAAGTTTGTTGTCATCGGGCCACCGGGATTCTTTTCCGGCGCGACGTCGTTCACGACCACTGACAAGACGATTCCGGTACTCGCTACACAAGCCGCGACCGAAACGAATGAGATCGAATTAACCCGAATCGTCGGCACGTTCGAGGGTGTCCGATTCGACCTGACCTTGAACGTTTCGCACGACCCTGCGAATCCCGAGGTCCGCGCCGCAATCGCATCGGCACGTGATGCGGTCCGTGCAGCTGGAGCGAAGTCGGCGGGACGGTTACTCGTAGGAACCCAAACCCGTTTCCTGACCGGCTCGCAGGTGACAACGACGGAGCGATCGTCGTCAGCCTTTACCATAGTGGCTAACAATTATCTTGGGCCGACGGGATATTATGATTCGGGTGTAACCGCGTTTCCGGCGTGGGTCAGGCTTCGAATCCGGCATAGCCTTCCACCAGTTGCCGATGGGGATGGACACGTTTGGCTCCGTCCTCCTGTCGCCAGAAGCCAAACTCCTC
>Ga0209181_10000396_pt1 | contig 81269 bp, 64 predicted proteins | sample MAT05_FD_187208 | JGI IMG/M metagenome (GOLD analysis project Ga0209181, IMG submission 187208) | Freshwater microbial communities from Lake Fryxell liftoff mats and glacier meltwater in Antarctica - MAT-05 (SPAdes) (version 2) | ecosystem: Environmental > Aquatic > Freshwater > Ice > Liftoff...
CGATCGACTTCCTCAACAGTGAGGCCCATCTCTTCCACCACGTGGAACAGGCCCATGATGCCGAACACGCCGATGCGATTGGCGATGAAAGCGGGCGTGTCCTTGCACAGCACCGTGACCTTCCCCAGCACGCGTTGACCGTATTCCTCTAGGAAGCTGAGCACCGCAGGATCGGTGTCTGGACCGGGGATCAGCTCCAACAACTGCAAGTAGCGCGGCGGGTTGAAGAAGTGCGTGCCGCAGAAGTGCTTGCGGAAGTCCTCGCTGCGCCCTTCGGCGATGGCATGGATCGGAATGCCGCTGGTGTTACTGGTGATCAGCGTACCCGGTGTGCGGTACTTCTCCACGTTCGCCAGCACCTGCTGCTTGATGTCCAGCCGCTCCACCACAACTTCGATCACCCAGTCGCAGTCCTTGATCTTCGGCAGGTCATCGGTGAAGTTGCCGGTGCGAATGCGCTTCGCGAACTTCTTGTCGTAGATGGGAGAGGGGTTGCTCTTGAGCGCGGCTGCGAGGGCTTCGTTCACCAGCTTATTCCGTTCGGTGGGTACCTTGCTTTCCGTTGCTTCCTTCGGAATGATGTCGAGCAGGAGCACGTCGGCGCCCACGTTGGCGAAGTGGCACGCGATGCGGCTACCCATGACGCCGCTGCCGAGTACGGCGACTTTCTTGATGGTTCTGTTGGTCATTGGTGTGAGTGCTTTTGACCGCGATGACACGACGGCGAATCCGCTCCGAGGCGTAGTGCCATGGAGCTGCTGAGCGGTCGTTCTTCCATCGCTGTTGAATTCGTTTGTTCTGCGTTGCGTTATCGTCGCGTCGTCGCGGTTCAATTCAGAAAAGTTGTTCCTGTTCAAGGATACGATCAAGCTCCGACATCACCTGCCGGAAATTGGTGAGTTGCGTGGGCGTGAAACGGCTCTGCACCGCTTCGTTGAATCTGATCACGGTATTGCGGCTCACATCGCGCATCTGTTTGCCTTTCGCGGTGAGGTGGATGCGGACCACGCGCTTATCCTCTTTACAAGGCACGCGTTTGACCAAGCCTTCCTCTTCCATGGTCTGCAAGGTGCGCACGAGGCTGCGGCTTTCCATGCCCATCTTGGGCCCGAGCTTGGTGCTGGGCGTTCCGTCCGGTTCAATGCTGAGCAGGATCTGTCCGATGGCCATGCTGCCACCGTATTTGGCAGCCTCGGTGTTGTAAATGCGCGCAATGCGGCTCCACACTTTGCGGATGGGAAAGTCGATCGTCTCTTCGGGCTTCATCACTTTTCGGCTGCGGTGCCTAAGGTAATCGGAAATGGTATGCGTGCATACTATTAACGGAAATTTCGCCGAAGGGTTGCTAGTCATGGTCCGTGTAGATTTGCGGTCCCGATCCGACCCCTATGTCCGCGCGCATACTTTCCATCCTGGCTTTTGTGGCCATCCTTCTTGGATCCTGTACGAAGGATGAAGATGATCCAGTTCCTGCCACGCCGGATGCTGGCCCACGGCTGATCATGAAGTTCAAGTTCGACAGCACTCAAGTGCGGCTGACCAATCTGGGACAAGTCTCGGTGACCCCGGTGGGCCATGGGGCGCAAAGCCCTGTGTTCAACAAGATGAGCGCGCACTATGTGGAGTTCGCCCCGGGTGCGCTCACCGCGTTGGGTGCGGGCGATGTGGTGTATCATGCTCCGGAGACCAACTTGGGCGGTGCTACGGCTATCGATCACGACTTGGGCATCTCTGTCGGCGAGGGACAGGCGTTCCTTGATATTCCGCTATCGGAACTCGCTGCCGGGACATACCAGTGGTTGCGTGTCTCGCTGGCCTACCAGAATTACGATATCCGATTTCGGGCATTCAACCAGCCCTTCACCGGAACGATCGCCTCCTTCATCGGTTACAATACCTATATCGGATCGCACCTGGTCTCGGACAGCACGGTCAGTGTGAATGCCAATAAGTTGCAAGGCTATTGGGCCTTTGAAGTGAACGATCCTCCGATCGCCACGCCCGTGACCGAAGGCCAGGCGCCCGGCACCACCGTGGTCAACCCCTTGTTCGCGACATCGCCGATCCCTGCTGGATCATGCGTGGTCACGGGAGCCTTCCCGGTGCCGTTGACGATCACCGGCAACGAGACCGAGGACGTGGTGATCACCGTATCGCTCAGTACGAACAAAAGCTTCGAGTGGATAGAGATCGATGCAGACAACCTGTTCGAGCCCATCGACGGTGAGACCGTCGTTGACATGGGCGTACGGGGCATGATCCCGACGGTCCAGTAGGTCTAGACCGGTTTCCGGACTGCACGGCGCTGGCCGTTCAGCCACAATTCCAGGCCCGTATCGCGGTGAAAGGTGTAGCGCACGCTTTGCGTTGGCAACACTTGGTCCATATGGCCCGAGAGGTCGTCATATAGAAAGACACTATCGCAGGAGAAGGTGAATACGGATGTGTCACCATGTTGCGCCATGCGTGCGAAAGGACCGATGCCACTGCGTTTCAAACGAAGCGTGTCATTCTCCAGCAATCGTTCAGGCAATGCGATGTCCAAGAAACCGAGGTCGGTGAACTCGTCGTCCATCAGCAACAACTTCTGACCCCAACTTTCGCGCTCCCCAAAGTTGGCGAGCACCATATGGACAGCAGACGCGTTCGGTAGGCGGAAGAAGGTCGGGAGCATGGTCCAGCTATCATAGGCGGGGGTAGAGTAGGCGAGGACCTCTGCCGCACTGTCCGGAAGCAAACGATAACGGTAGAGCCGTATCCCCTCGAAGGTCTCCTGCACATGGCCCGCGACCATGACATAGGTACCATCGCCCAGATCGAACGTGGTCTGGATAAGCAGTGTGTCATGTTTTATGTTATCCTCTACCATGACAAAGGCCATAGGCGAGATCGTGGAATCGTGCGCTTTGGCAATGCGTTCGGTCTTCGTTGTTCCATTGCCGCAACCGGTGGTGAGCATACCCAACAAAGACAATGTTCCTACAAAACCCACTATCTGTCCTCTCATTCGTCGTGCTTTATATCACCCGATCCGGCGATGTTCTTGTCCACCTTTCCAGGGTTGCGGCGGTAGGTGATGTCGCCGCTACCGGCGATGTCGGCCTCAAGGGCTTCTATGGCTTGGACGGTGATATCGCCACTGCCCGCTATATCTGCCTTGGCTTTGGTCGCCCTCAAACCACCAGCTTCTATGTCCCCACTACCTGCCACGGAGGCTTGCAGCAATACACACGTTCCTTTCAGGTCGATGTCACCTGATCCTTGGACGGTGGCCTGTACGGTCCTCGCATCCAACGCAAGGCGCAGTTCTCCGCTGCCTTGCACGTCGACCTTCAGTTCGTCCATGGTGAACGTATCGGTGCTCTTCACATCCCCCGACCCGTGCAAGGATACCATGTCCAAGGTGGGTACAGCGATGTGTATGATGAACGGCTTATCGTTGGAGTAGCACTTCTTCGTTGTGATGTGCCACACACCGTTCTTCACTTCGGTGGTGATGAGCGCGATCAGGTTCGCCTGTCCTTCGGCAACGATCCGCTGGGCATCGGCTTTGGTCAGTAACACGCCCAACGATCCCTCCACCACGATGCCATGGAAGGCCGATACGATCAACGGTTGCTTCACGACCGTCCCGGTGCCCTTTTCGCAATCCCACGGCGTGCAGGCGGTGATGAAGGCTACACTGGCGATCAGTGCGGGCAAGGTAAGTGTGAGGCGCATGGTGTTCATGTCCATTGGGTGATGGATGTGCTACGATCATGGGACGACATTAGCCTTTTGTTGGTTACACAAATCGGCTTACTTGACCATTCAATTCTCAACGGATCTGGTCCAAGCTCTCAGCGAACGAGCGTAAGAGATCCCTCGTAGGTGAGTTCCTTCACCTGGATAACGTAGAAGTATGTTCCTGCGGCGCAGATCTCTCCGCTGAAATTGCGCCCATCCCATGTGATATTGTTCCCCAAGCTTACGAACACCTTCTGGCCCCAGCGGTTCATGACCTCCATGGAGGTGCATGGGCCGAGGAGGGCGTCGCTGTTCAGGGTGAAGAGGTCGTTCTTTCCATCTCCATTCGGTGTGAAGACGTTCGGCACTTCCACGTCGACCAGTTCATTGTAGTCGGCCAGCGTGAAGATCCGGCTGTACGAATCGGTGCAACCCAGCACATCCGTGATCACGAGTGTCACCGTGGAGGCACTCCCATAGGGAAGGAATACCTGTGGGTCCTGATCGGTGCTGTTGGAGCCATTGCCCAGATCCCAGTTCCACGTAACGGCGTCGGTGCTCGCGTCGGTAAGGAAGCCGCGCAGCGTTTCGCAACCCGGTTCGAATCGCGCTTCGAAACCGGCTTGTCCCAACGCGTTGATCGTGATGGTGGCTGATGCGGAACTCGTGCAGGTGTCGTTGCTGACCGTAAGCACGTAGGTCGTGCTGGTAGTCGGCGATGCGATCGGATTCGGTGAAGTAGCGTCATCCAATCCGGTGGTCGGCGTCCACAGGAAACTACTGCCCGGAACGCTTGTCGGTGAGCCGCCCAATGTCACAGGTGAACCACCGCAAATGGACGCCCCGGGACCGGCATTGATCGGTGGGTCATTGCCGACGCTGACGGTAACGACATCGCTCGCCGAACAATTGTTCGCATCGGTGATGGTCAAGGTGTAGGTGGTCGTTATCGGCGGCGTGGCCAGCGGCGTCAACGAGGTCGGGTCGTTCAATGAACCGGCAGGGCTCCACGCGGCAATGCCGCTTCCACTGCCAGTAAGTCCGATCGTGGATCCTTCGCACAACCACGTTTCGTTGCCTGCATCAACGGTCGGTAATTCGTTCACCGTAACGGTCGATCCATCTGTTGAAGAACAACCGTTCGCATCGGTCAGCACCACCGTGTAGGGTGTTGTGCTCGTGGGTGAGGCAACAGGATCCGCGACCGTCGTGGTGTTCAATCCGGTGCTCGGGGTCCAAACAAAGGATCCCGATCCAGTGGCATTCAATTGCACGCTGCCGCCCGTGCAAAGCGCAGCGTCCGGTCCGGCTTCCAATGCAGGAAGCTGGAACACTCCAATGGTGATCGTGTCCGTTGCAGTGCATTGGTTGTTGTCCGTTACCAGAACCGAGTAGGTCATGGTCGAGGAAGGTGACGTGCTCGGGTTCGAAGCCGTGGCATCGTCCAGATCCGTTGCCGGGGTCCATTGGAAGGTCGCGCCGGGAGGTCCTGTTGGCGTTCCGCCGATCGGAAGTGCGTCACCGCTACATAGGTTGTCATCGGCACCGGCATTCGCAGTCGGTAGCACGAACACGGTGATCGTTACCGGAGCTTCTGCAGTGCATCCACCGCCGTCGGTAACCGTGAGCGTATAGGTCGTGCTGCTGGTGGGGTAGAATAAGGGATCGGCAATGGAGGCATCGCTGATGTCCGTGGCAGGCGACCATGCGAATAGATCACCACCAGCTCCTGAGATCTGCGTGGTGTCGCCCGCGCAGATCGCGTTGTCACCAGTGATGTCGATCGCTGGGGTCGTCATGGCTACCGCAAGTCCCGCCGTATCAGGACACGCTGTGCTTCCGCCCGCTATGTAATAGTAGATGCCGGGCTGGTCGGTCGCTGGGTCGAATGGATCGCTATGCATTGTGAAGTCCGACGTGAACCACTGCCCGCCAATTTCCGGCGTGCCGCCTAGGGAATCAATGAGGGCGAAAGGCGCCCCGCTACTGCAAGTGATCACGAATTCAGATAGGCCCGCATCCGCAGGCTCGTTTACCGTGACCACCACGCTGTCCTGCGCGTTGCAGATCGTTGCATCGATCACCGTGAGAAAGTAGGTGGTCGTGATGGAAGGTGAGGCTGTCGGCGTAGCGATATCCGTCGCACTGAGGCCTGTGGCCGGGGACCAAGAGTATGTTCCTGGCCCTGGCGTTCCAATAACAACGCTGGATCCATTGCAGATGGAACGGTCCGGTCCAGCATCGGCGCTCGGCAACACGTTCACGGTGATCGTTGCTTGGTCCGAGTTCGTACAGGTGTTGGAGCCCGTTGCTGTGAGCGTATAGATCGTGGTCGCTTCCGGGAAACAGATCGGATCGGGTTCAGAGGGGTCGCTCAATCCGAACGGAGGTGTCCACAACAACGCACCGGTTCCTGAACCTTGCAACTGCACACTTGCACCGTAGCACACTTCCAGATCGGGACCCGCATTCACATCCGGCAGCGGGAGCACCGTCACTTGCAGTGTGTCGGTGTTCACGCACGTGTTCGCATCGGTCACGGTAACCACATACTCAGCATCGACGGTCACTGCGAGTGTCGGGTTCGCCACGGAGTTGTCGTTCAATCCTGTTGCGGGGGACCACTCGAAGGTGCTTGCTGCGGGTCCTGTGGGCGATCCTCCAAGTGTGATCGAGGTGTTCGAACAAGGCGTTGTGTCCGGTCCTGCTGATGCGATCGGCAGTGTATCCACGGTGACGGTCACACTGTCAGTATCCGAGCAGTTCGCTTGGTCGGTGAGCGTAATCGTGTAAGTGGTCGTTGACGAAGGTGTCGCGATCGGATCAGCGATGTCCGTTGCACTGAGCCCCATTGTCGGTGCCCAGGAGAAGGTGCCTGTTCCAGTCGCCTGCAACTGCGCACTTCCACCGGCACAGAACGCTGTATCGTTCCCGGCATCCACCTGCGGATCGTTGACGGTGACGCGGACCGTATCGGTGTTCGCACAGCCACTGATCAGCACGGTGACGACATAGTCGGTCGTTGTAAGCGGCGTGGCGATCGGGTTCGCGTTCGTCGGATCGTTCAATCCAGCAGATGGCGTCCACTGGAAGTTGCTGCCCGGTGGTCCAGTGGGTCCTCCCCCGAGTGTTGCACTGGAGCCCGAGCATAACACGACATCCGCACCCGCTGCGGCGACCGGCAAAGCGACGATGCTCACTTGCAAGGTGGTGGGTCCACTGAGGCATCCTTGTGCATTCGTAGCCACCACTTCAACAGAGCCGGATCCTGCATTTCCCCAATCTATGGTGATGCTGTTGGTGCCTTGTCCTGTGGATATCGACCCTCCCGTGACCGTCCATGCGAACGTGGTCCCGTTGATCGGGGGGATGCTGTACACACTGCCCGTTGTTGATCCGCAGACCGGCGATGGTCCGATGATAGTGCCGGGGCTGTTGATCCCCACGACCAGGATCGAGTAGATCACGTCCAAGGCGCGTGGCGGGCAACCATTGTCGGTAACACTCACGCTGAAGAGATAGGGTTGGTCCTGTGCCTGCGAACAGTCCGTGTCCCAACAGAACGTGCTGGTCACATTGGTCGGACCTTCAACCGGTGCGATGATCGTCGCAGGCGGTGTGAACAGCGCTCCGTTGAAGATCGTCCCGCTCGCCGTGAGCTGCAGCGAATCCGAGTTGGGGTCCTGGAACGAGAGGTCGAAACACAGTTGATCACCGGCCTGCACGCTGTAACTGATCGGCTGAGATCCGATCGGGACCGGAGCATCGTTCGGTGGACAGACGACCGCTTGCAACTGCAGGTCGCGTCGTGTGCGTCCGATCAGGACACCGTTCCTGAATTCCTTCACTTCTACCGCCACCACGTAGTTGCCTTGTATGGTGGGCCTATAACGTGTCAGACCGGTGGCCCCATCAATGAACGAGTAACCGCCTGCACCAAACGGCTGCGTTACGCTGTAACCCGGCACATAACCCACAAGTGGGATGTTGTTCGGCAGGAAGAATGGTGGCGCGATGATGCCGCCGCCGAAGTCCAAACTGTTGTACGGCACCTCGAAGGAGAAGATCAATTGATCACCGTCCGGGTCTGTTGCGCTATTGACGAAGGTGCTGGTGTCGCTGATGCAGATCAACGGTGTGGGATCACCCAACCAAATGGGCGATGAGTTCTGTAGCAGGGGGGGAGGGATGAATGCGTAGAACCCGATCCCTGTATTGTTCGGGTCCTCCAAATTGGTGATGCTCAGGTTCCGTGCGTTCATGTGGAAGTACATATGGTACCCCCCGAAATTCAACGGAAGATCAACGAAGCCGCTCAAGGTTCCGAGGTTGGTGCATATGCCAGCGCCGATCGTACAGCCTCCGGGCAGGTTCGGTATGATCGCTGTGCTATCGCCAAGGGTCAGGTTCGCTGTTGCCACCTGTTGCTTGTCGGCATTGGGCGCCAGTGGGTCCTGGGTGTACACACCCACGGGCATTACACCATTGTTGGAGTTCAGCAAGGACTGCAGCGCCCAGTTGCTATCATCGCCACAGTTCAAATAGAACTGCATGTAGACCAGATACCGATAGGTCTGACTACCGGGTGCGGTTTCACCCACGTACGTGTATCCGAGGTTCCCTCCCACGATGTGCGTGGCATTCGCTGGTGCGCTTAGGATGAAGGCAGCCAGAAGGAGCGTGAGCTTAAGGATATGCGTGATGCGGGTCATGGCACCTATTGGATGATCAGTGTGTACGCCCATTGTCCTGTGCCTTGCATCAATTGTACTGCGTAGATCCCAACGGGCAGCGCGCTGCTATCGACGCGGAAAGAAGCGGCCGACCCCGGTACGGAGTGCTCCTGCACGATCTGGCCTATGGCGTTGAGGACCACCAGGCGACGCAACTTCCCTGGATCCGGTGTAAGGTCCACCGTGAACCAATCGTCGGCCGGTTGTGGCCGGATCCGCAGGAGCGGCGGGTCCGCTGTTTCTTGGATGCCGGTGAACGAGCAGTTCCAAGTGAGTAGGAAGCCCGCGCTGTTCGGCGGCGGACCGCCACCCACCTGCTCTTGTCGCAAGGTTATACTGGGACCAGAGGATGTGATGGAACCATTGCCCGGGAGTTGGTCCAGACCATTGCCGTTGTATTCGCCGATGAGCGTGCTGTTTACATCCGGTCCATCATAGATCGCGAGATGCCGGTTCGGATTATTGCCCCACTGGAACGAAGCGAATTGAAGGTGTACGACCTGCGCTCCGGCCGGACTTATGGTATACGATCCGCTTTCGCCTTGTTGATAGTTTCCGTTCGGGCCGCCGTCATCAGCAAGTATACCAACGCATTCCGCGCTGCTCAGATCATCGTTCGCATCCACGCGCATCGTATCGCACTGCCAAGTTTGTACGCGGCGGATGTATCCGATCCGTTGTGCCGCATCGGAGCCGAACCCGTTGGTGGCCGTCAATGTCACGTTGTAGAGCCCCGCTTCCACATAGAAGTATTCAGGGTCCTGCTCGTCGCTTGTGCCGCCATCGCCGAAATCCCACGCCCAACCACTGGGTACGTTCGTGCTCTCGTCCGTGAAGTTCACCACGCCGTCGCAGGTCACCCGTGGTGCTCCGCTGAACGCGGCCACAGGCGGATCGGTGCTCGGCATGACCACGGCACTGAAGTCCTCCACCTGCCCGTACAACGGTTCATCGCACGGTGCGTTGCTGTTCCCGATAACATCACATTGCACACGCAAGCGCACTGGTGTGTTGAATACCTCACCGCTCGGGATCGTTACCATACCGCTGGGTGATGACTGGTCCAACACTGTTGCCAGCAATTCGTTCGCGGTGAGATCACCGTCGTTGTTCAGGTCCACCCAAATGCGTGTGTCGTGCGGCGTTTCATCACCAGTGGTCACGGACCAGGCGTACGTCTGTCCTTCCTGTATCTCCGCTACATTCCCGCAGCTGCGGTCCTGATAGCCTTCGCTGGCGTTGGCGCTTGTACTGCTGATGCCAGCAAACTGGAAACCGAGTATTCCGTAGCCACAGCAAAACGCTACCGTGTTCGGGGTACAGGCCGCGGCGATCAGCTGGCTTTCCAGATCGATAGTGATCAGATCGGTGGAGAACACCGTGTTCGCTCCATTGGCGTTGATCGCCGTCAGCGTCACGGTGTACGTGCCGCTTTCTGCATACGTGTGTTCCGGGTTTTGCTCGTTGGAGGTGCCGCTATCGCCGAAGTCCCATGTCCAAGCGGTGGGTGTGTTCAGCGATGCATCGGTGAATTGTACGATGCCGGTACATCCGAACAAGGGTGAGGCAGAGAAGTCGGCCACCGGTGGTTGTGTGTTTTCCAATACGGTGATGCTGTAATCCTCCGCCTGCCCATACTGCACCGGACCACACGCTTGCGGATCGGGTGTTATCAGATCGTAAGCGGCTAAAACGCGTAAACGCAAGGGGGTGTCCAGCACCGCATTCGCTGGTACCAAGGTGGACGAGGACATATCCGGACCGGTTCCCGACAGGATCGATTCGTTCGCGGTGAACGTTCCGGAATTGTCCCAATCGACCCATGCACGAATGGCATGCGAGGGAACCTCACTTGTTACAACGAAAAGCACCAATTGTGTTCCTTGAAGCACGGTCACGCTCTGGCAGGTGTTGTCGGCATATCCTTCGCTTACTGCATCGCCGCTGCTGGTGGTCACATCCTGGACGGTCACCGAAAGGACCCCCACTCCTTCAACGTCGCCTGCGGATGGCGCTTCACATGCAAGGATCGGAGGCGTGCCGCTGAGGTCTACGGTTATCGTCACTTCTGTTTGGTCCGCTCCGAATTCGTTCGTGACGGCCAACGACACCGTGTAGGTGCCGCTTTCCGCATAGGTGTGTTCGATGGTTTCTGCCGTGGATGTGGTGCCATCACCGAGGTCCCAGATCCAAGCGGTCGGGTGGTTCGCACTGTCATCGGTGAACGACACTATGCCAGTGCACGTGAAAGGTGGTGCCGCGGAGATGATGGCGACAGGCGGTGCATCGGAAGCGGTCCACAAGAAGCGCACGTTCGGTCGCTGCTGCCAAAGCACATGTGTGCCCCCTGGATCAGTGCAGATGGCCGGGTTCGGCGAGTTGCGGGACACACAACTGGTGAACCCGGTGAAGGTTTGGAAGACCTGCGCATTCTGCACCGTGTTGTCGTTGGTGTAGCACGTTTCGACCACCACGTTCGAGGTGCCGTCCCACTCGAAGGGCGTTGCGAAGATGTGCTCCGTCCATCCGAACTGGTCGGTGAAATCCTGCGGTCCCCAAGCGGCAACGAGGCCCGTTTCCCATGTCGCCGTCAGCGCGCTGGAGGCCGTGGTTCCGATCTTGATGCTATAGTCGTTGAAGGTCGTGAAGCTCTGCTGGGCCACATCGAAACCCAGACTGCTGATCGTCCCTTGCGCCATTCCGGCGGCCTGCAGCTCCGTGGCGAGGAACAGCAGTTGGTGGCGTGCTCCCGGTTGCGAGTTCGAATAAGGAGATGGCGCTTGGAAGGTGGCGTTGAGGATGGTGCCAGTGCCGATCTCGACCGTGGTCTGGCCTGTGATCGGGGCTAAGGGGAATAGGACCAAGAGGCCGAGTGCCAATAGGGTAGGGCTGAAAGTGACCATGGTTATGCTGCCATGCATTGCAGCGCTGTAAAGTAGATCGTAGCATCGAAGATCCAATGCCCCGATCCATGCATCCCAAATACTTGGCACCTTGTTGCGCAACAATGGACATGCATTTACCAAAGATCCTTCCACCACGCAGTGGGAGTCCTTCCAGGAGTTGGTATTCATCCACATCCACTTGTGGTCCACGGGGTCCCTTGCTGGGGTGAACCTTGATCACAGTTTCCTCGTATATCGATGGAATTCGCAGTCCCGTCGACTAAAAGAAGCTATCCAAAAGCAGCCAGAAAGCTGCCAAAATGCGCAACGGCGCTCCCATATCTCCCGCTGGCCATTGGGCCAAGTCCATGGCCGATGCGTATTGCGCGCGCTCGTCCGGTGAGATCATTTTCGCTTATTGTGGTCAATTGGACCGGCCCCAGCTTGAAGAACTTCTGGCCCGTGCGGAAGAACGCAGCCTGTCGGCCAATGATCCAACGCCCCTTCGCAAGCGGTTGTACAATGTTCTGGTGGAAGGTTTGGAGAACGTACATCGCCATACACCACCGGAACTTTCCGAAAGCGGTTTCGCCTTGTTGATCCGGGAAGGCAATTCCTATCGCATCGCTCTTGGCAATGCCTTGCCGTTGGCAGCTGCAATGCTGTTGACCCACCGGGTGGAGATCCTGAACGAGATGGACGATGCCGATATTCGGGAACACTACCTGAAGCTACTGGCCAACGAAGGCCGCACCGAACGCGGTGGGGCCGGCCTAGGATTGCTCACCATGGCCCGCAAAACGGCTCGGCCGATGGTTGCACGCACTCTTCCGCGTGATCAAGCATCCGCCTACGTTACCGTAGAATTGTCCTTGGGCTGACCGATGGGGTCGCCTACCCGTTGGCGTATGCCGTGAGGTATGCATAGGACGGGGTCAAGTGCCCGTCCTGCGCAATGGTGGCGCGGTCTATCATGCGTTCCGGATCGGCCCCGACCAAGTTCGGGAGCACCCGTTCCATAAGGTCCCAGCCGAACGCTTCCGAGGCATCACGTGGCAATTCACAGGGCAGGTTGTCAACCGCCATTACCGTGATCGCGCCCGGCGTTGCCGCAGCAACTTCCCTTCCACTTTCCCGGTCGTATCCGAAGAAAGGATCCGCGATGGTCGTGGCCCTTAACGTGCTGTCTATCGGCCCACCGATGTCGCAACTCACGTCGGCGATGACCTTCAAGGTCAACTTCGGGTCGCGCAATTCCGCAGTGCTCAGGATCTTCGGACCGCGGGCATCCCAGAAATGGCAGGCCAAGTAGATCTCGGCTTTGCGCGCATACGGAAGAAACTCCGCCCGATGGCCGCTCGGGTCCTTGTGGAAAGCCTCCTTGTCGAACGGCTTTCCATCCGCTCGCACATAAAGGTCGCTGGAACCAAGTGCCGTGTAGACGGGAGCGTTGTCTTCACCAGTGAGAAAGTCCTTTGGCGTGACCCGCTTTACGCCGGCCCGCTCCAGGACGCCCATCGCACCCTTACCGACACGACCCCCGCCGGTCATCACGATCCGCAGATCGCGCGGCAACGGATAGGCGTGGAGGTGGCGTTCCAGTTCCTCCAGGTCATGGCACTGGTTGGCGGGTCTCAACTCGGGTCCACCGTACACCAGTTGCCAAGCCCGCATCGCATTGTACGCCCCCACAACGCCGGCCCAGTAACCGAAGGCAAGCACTCGTTCACCATGGACGTTGGTGAGCAACTCGTGATCGATAAGTCGTATCTTCTTCTCCAATACCGATCGCAATAGCTTGCGGTTGTGCGGCTGTTCCTTGATGGTGTGGCTGAAGAACAAATAGGCCTTGCCCGGCAACAGCAGATCCAATGGCACCTCCTTCACGCCAAGTATGAGGTCGCGGTCGCTCAAGTCGTCCACCAACGTGACCCCACATGCTTCGTACTCACTGTCCGTGTAAGCCCGCACCGGGCTGCGCTGCACCGCGAGGTCCACTTTAGGATGCCGTTGCATCACCTCTTTACACTGCACCGGTGTAAGGGGAACACGACGGTCGGCGGGCTGTTTGCCCTCGCGGATGATGCCGATCTTGCGGTAGGAAGCTGCCATTTGAAGGGCCGCAAATGTAACTCCCACGGATGGGGATGTAGGCACATTATCCAGAGGATATGGCATCCAGAGGAACTATCTTTGTGCTTCGTTCTTTGGAACTTCTTGGGGCCGACATGGATTCGACAGCGGCTTCGTGATGTGTGTAAGCATGCCGAGCGTGAGGTGCGGCTCGTTACCCCAGTGCCTCGACGCCATAACTGGCGAAGTAGACTACGCTCTCGCAGCTTAACAGCCTTAGGCTGTTCGGCTTAATCCGCGCGAATAACAGTAGCGTGGACGAGTACCTCTCGGGGAGGCCCGTTCCCCTCCTTCCCGAACCCGAGGTGTCATCATGGGGATCTGGCTTGTGCGGTGGTCCGTAGTACAAGTGAGACACAGGACCTAAGTCGATGTTGGGGTGCCCTTCCCCAGATGCCGATCGAAAACCAATGAAGTGGCTACGCATGTAGAAAGCCCATGTTGCGGTCGTTTGGACGGCGGTTCGATCCCGCCCGGCTCCACAGGATATGAACGGCCATCGCGAAAGCGGTGGCCGTTCTTCGTCAGAGGAACCAAGATCGAAGTTCACCCCGGCGCTGGTCGTTGATCTCACCCGGCTCCGCGGAATATGGACGGCCATCCCGAAAGCGGTGGCCGCTCTTCCCTTCGAAGAAAAAGAGAACCGTTACCTACTTGGTGGTACCAACATTGCAGGTCCGATCAACAAACCGGTATCTTCGGTTCATTCCAACAAATGATCCGTTCGATGCCCCTTCGATACCGCTCGTTCGTACTGCTGCTCCTTCCTGTATGCGGCCCAGTCCATATCGCTTCGGCCCAACAGTTCCAGCACATCCAGGCCTATCGTGACCAGAGTGCTCCCGGATCCAAGTTCGGCTGGTCCATCGCCACCACCGAGCAACGCTTGATCGTTGGTTCCCCACACGCTGAAAGTCAAGCGGGCGTGGTCAGCGCATTTGCTGTTGAAGAACTCGCATGGACTACTGTAAGCGGGAGTGTCTTGGCCGAGGGCAATGTTTTGGCTCCGCAAGATCAACGGTTCGGTGCCGTGGTAGCGACATCGGGTGATCATGTTGCCGTTGGCAATTGCTCTACGTATGGTACCGACCAGTATTGCAACGATGCTGCGCAATGGGTTTCCATTTATCGCATCGTGGGAGGATCTTGGCAATACACGGGATCCATTCCAGCGCCTGCAGGTGCCGCCGGGAATTTCGGCAAAGCCTTGGCCATGAGTGCCGATCATGTCGCTGTTGGCGGAAGTCGCCTTTCGGTCGCTGGCGTTGTACAGGATGTTGTACTTCTGTACGCGAGAGATGGGGATAACTGGTTGTTCACCCCGCAGGATACACTAGTTGGATTTGCTGCGACGGCAATGGGCAATGGAGCCTTCGGACATTCCTTGGCCATGCGTGCGTCCTTGCTTTTGGTAGGCTGCAGCGGTGATGATGACCTTGGCACAGATTGCGGCGCAGCATACGTATTCGGAATGGACCAGGGCGGCTCGGGCAACTGGGGTCTGTTGCGCAAAATGCTGCCATCCGATGGCGTAGCGGGCGATCGCTTCGGCTTCTCCGTAGCCCTTACCAACGAACGCGCTGTGATAGGTGCTCCTCTTCGCGCGAACGGAACGGATGCTGTTGGTAGTGCATATGTCTTCCACCGCGATGCCGGTGCGACCAACAATTGGGGAGAGGTGTCGCGTATGACCCCTTCCGATCCTCATGCCAACATGCAATTCGGCGCCAGCGTGGCACTGAACGATGAACGTATCGCCGTGGGGGCGCCGTTCGATATGTTCTCGGAGAACGGTACCGATGGTTCCGTGGAAGTCTTCATTCCACAAGACGATACGTGGACCTTTTCACAACGCATCGTGCCCTATCAGGATGGCCACGTAAGCCAGGTCAGCCGATCAGGAACGTCGCTCGCCTTCGCGCGCGACAAGTTGCTTATCGGTGCACCATTCGCCATCGTGGACAGCAGTACGACCACACCTACGGGTGCTGTGTTGGTTTATGGGGATCCGGAACTCGGCATGGAGGAGATTGCAGCTTCGGACTACAACATCTATCCGAATCCATGTGATGGTGGCGTGACGGTTGAAGCCTTGGGAACAGGACCTGCCCAACTGCTTGCACTGGAACTGTTCGATGTGAGCGGAGCACGTCCCACCGAGAGGATGATGGCCCAGCGCAATGGACGCATCTATTTCCAGATGGCCGATCTTGCAGTGGGGGTGTACGTCATGAAGATCAGTGATGCAACGAGCGGAGCTGAGTTGGTCCGAAGAGCCCTTGTTGTTGCAAGGTGATCCGAGCAATACATGCTTCACCTGCGATCGGCGAAAACACCGACCGGATAGAGGCATGTTGTGTACCCGCGTAGCCGTGGGAATCACGCCGCCGATGTTGGGGACAATGATGGTCCGATCATTCACACTGCCTGTTTAAAGTGCTCGGCCGCTCAAGTTCAGCTCTTTCATTCGGTAGCTATCCGCGAAGCTCGTCAGGTGCCCTCCAATCGCAGTGAGCACATCGTCGCGATAGTTATTCGGACCGGACATGTTGCCGCGTCATCACCGCTGCGATCGCACGCCACCGTACCTGAGCAATGCCGTGGATGTCGGCGGATCGGTGTCATAGAACAGGTGGCGGTGAAGTCGATGGTCAACGCATTGCCAAACTGATCTTACGCATTCGCCGTCATCGCCGCTAGATGGTTCCGCTGGTGGATGCGGACTTGATGTTCTTCGTGCGATCACCAGATGTTTTGGGTCGGGGTTGTCGCCAGCAGCCAACCCAAGACTCCCATTCTTTCGCAGGATCAATAGCCAACTCTTGAGGCTTGCACGAGTGGTGCCATATCGCGCTTCCACAAGGCGATCCACTATCGCCTGAGTGCCCGTTGCGATAAGAGAACGAGCAAGCCCTGGTGTAAGGGTTTATCGATGTCGACCACCTTTGGACGAAGTTGGTGCGGAATTGCAAGTCGTAGGCAGTGCCATGCTGCACATGGCTTATTCAAATGCTGCGTCAAGGTTGCGTATCGTGCGATATACAGGACAGGTGTGCTGCAGGGTGCGTGCGCCGCACGGATACCATGCGGTAGGGCTGCCAACAAAGAAAAGATCAAGGCGGCCCGGTCGATCGGCGATACGAAATGGTTGAGGCGCCTAGTGTGATGTAATAGCGACCAAAGGGATCGTCTATCGACGGGCTACTAGAGATCGACACGTGAGGTGCCACCCGTACCCACTTTGGCCTGCGGCGTATCGTTCAAGTGCCGTGAAATGCCATGATGGGGCCTGTACCGCCTATGGGATCTGTTGGGCCCTTGTGTTCGTGGGTATCACACCGCCGATCACCGAGAGGATCAGGTCGCGGTCATTGGCACTTCCTGAGTACAAGGTGCGGCCCGTCATGTTCACGTCTTCTAGCCGGTAGCCATCAATGAAGTTCGTAGGTATCACTCCGCCGATCGCTGCAAGCACCTTATCCCGATCATTGTTCGCGCCTGAATAGGACACTATGCCGTCACCACTGCAATCGCCTGCCCACAAGGCCCGTTTGGTGCCGGTCACGTAGGTCGGGTTGGTACCATGTAGCACGGTCGCTGTCGCTGTGAAATCGATGGTCAATGCGGATCCTGAAGCATCCACCGCATTCCCTGTCATGGCTCCTAGGTGGTTCCGATGATGGATCGAGAACTTGACATTCTTCATCGGAAGCGCCTCGTTTATTCCAGTGCCACCAGGAAGCACCACGCTGCCATCCTTGCGTAGGATCATGACCCAAGCCTTCAATGGTGCATTCGTGGTCCCATGCCGCACCTGGAACACGACCCAGTCGATGATCGCCGTGTTACCGGTAACGGCTAGTTGGGCTGGGGTTATGGTCACCAACCCATTGGATAGGGAATAAGAGGTGGGGCCGAATGAATAGGGTTCTGATGTTGGAATATGACCACCACTGCGCAAGCCATCGATCATGGTCACGCTGGGAGTGGTTACCAAGGGACCCTGCAACAATACCTTGATCGTCAATGGCGTCACCGCTGATTGCGTGTCGAACCGCCAGATGGGGGAGGTCGTCCATGATCCCGCACCAATGCTGTTCTGGGCGCGCACCCGCCAGTAGTAGGTGGTGGCCGGTGCGCATGTGATCTGCCATAAACCACTTGTAATGACCCCTGAGGTGAGCACCCCAGCGCTCATTGTAGGGCTGGTACTCCATTGGACTTCATAAGCGGTCGCACCGCCCAACAAGGTCCAACTTAGGCCCACTTGTGCTGTAGAGGATGCGGTGCCATTGTTCGATGGCGAGTTCTGGGTCGGTGCAATTTGCGGAACCTGTGTCACCACCGTTGTGCTGAACGAACAGATGCTGCCATAGGTATAGATCGGAGGCTCCCAGCTTTGTGCAGAATTGCTGCGCATGCGCCAGTAGTAGAGTGTGCCGTTCTGCAGGGTGGTGACGTCCGTGGACGTGCTGCTACCACTGATGGTTTGGATGCCACTTGTGAACGCGGCATTGGTCGTTACCTCGGCCGCATAGCTGCGCGCGTTCACAACCGCATCCCAAGTGAGGGTGACGTATGGACTGGCATCAACACTAGCGCCACCGCAGGGTGATTGTACTGCGAAGAGACCGCTGGGCAATACCAGCACGGCGAGGAATGCGAAGAATTGGGCTTTGCTGATCACGTTACCAAGTACGGACATCGCGGACACTTTTAGAAGCGTGAAATTAGGGTAGTGGAGCCGATCTGCAAATACCCACTTCTGGGTATGACAGATCGACCGGTCTGTAGCGTGAGCGAGTGGCTGCACCATATCTACTATCTTGGTGGCGAACGATGATCGAACAGCTGTTGACGAAGTGCATGGCATTGGCTCCAGTACTCGCGCTGGTTGCGGTGCTGCCCGGTCATGCGCATGGCCAGTTCTGGCAAGAGGTGGCTATTGAGGCACCGGACGACGTAACCGCGGACGGTGGTTTCGGTGCCGCTCTTGCGGTGCAAGGCGACCTGCTATTGGTGGGTGCACCGGGATCGGACGCTGGAGCACCGGGTTCGGGTAGTGCCTATCTCTACCGCAGGAATGCCGAAGGTCTGCAAACGTGGGGCTTCGTTCAACGCCTCCTGCCACCCGCTTCTTTCACTGGTGGCAGCTTCGGGACGCAGGTGATGTTCCACGATGGTGCCATCTTCATCTCTGCTCCACGCGAACGTGTCGCTGGTATTACCCGTGGTGCCATACATGCATACAGGTATGATGCCGTGATCGGAATTTGGGTGCATCGGCAAACCGTGATCCCGGATATCCCACAATGGCAATTGGCCGCTGGTGCAGGCCTCTCCGTAGCCGGTGATGTGTTGATCGCTTTTGCACCCGGCTACGATGTTGTACCCACGGATCCGGTGCCGGGTAGCGGTGCACTACTCACCTTCCTGCCTGATGATGGTGGCCTGTTCCAAACCGCACGCAACGTTCCCGGTGATCTGCTCGTGCCTACCGCCGTTCTGCCGAGCTTGCAAGGTTGGTCCGGTGGGTGCAACAACTCTCTGTACTATGTGGGCAATGATGCCAAGGCCTACTCAGTACCACAAGAGGCCTTGCTCTCCAGTACGGCATCACTCCCAGCGCCGATACAAGTGCAGTTGAGCGATCCCTTCGACCCCATTGATCCTTCGATGCAGATCCTGAACGGTTGTACCGACGGCACCTCGTTGTACTTCATCGTATCCGTACAGGAGCCAACACCACACGCGGTTTGTGTGCAGTTCGAGCAGGTGGCTGGCGAACTGATCCAACAAGGCTACATGGTCTCCGACACGGCGAACAACGAGCTGATCTGGAAGTGGGGAGCGGCGGTGTCCACAGGCGATGGCTTCGTGATCGTGGGTGATCCTGGCGATCTGACCTTTACTCCGCTGGGCTATGCCGAAGTGTTCCGCCCCGATCCTTCGGCAACAACGCGATGGATCCGCTGCGGCCTATTGCTACCTTCCGATCCGGAGTACGGTGCTCGCTTCGGCCTTACCGTGGCCGTTGGCGATGGGTTCGCTGTGGTAGGTGCCCCGAAACAAGGTGAAGAGGATCGCGGCAAGGTCTATGGCTTCGTTGATCCGTTGTCGGGTATCTATCCCCTTGATCGGGAACCCGGGTTGCGCATCTATCCATCACCGGTGATGTCCCATTCGGGTGTGTCTACGGTCAATGTGGATCTTCCTGCAACGGCCGGTCGGTTGATGCTGACTACAATTGATGGCCGCTTTGTCGGCGAACGGGCGGTGCGCGGTCCCATCACGTGGGAGCTGGTCGGTGAGGCGGCCGGTTCTTATGTCTTCACCTGGAGGTCTGTGAACGGAGCACTCCGCCCCCGTTCTGCTGCTCTGGTCATTCTGCCATGAGAAAGGGAGCCCGCCTAGCACCGTGCATCATTACCGCGTGTTTTGGCGTTGCGGCTTTTGCTGTCGAAGCTCGCGGCCAGGAATGGGTACACGTGCGCAATGTCCCATTGGGCGATCATCCGGTGGGTACGCTCGTTTGTATGGATACAGAAGGTGATCTGCTCGTTATCGGTTTCCCGACAGAGACCGGTGGTGTTGTGCGCATCCACGCGCGGAACGAGGAAGGTCTCGGTCAATGGGGCGTTGTACAGGAGCTGGTCGGGACACAACCCTATTTCGGTCATGCGGTGGCCATCTCCGGGAACAAGATCGCCGTGGGTGTGCCCGGTGCGACCAGCGAGGGTCCCATGACCGGCGCTGTGGTGCTTTGTACCGTGCTTGCCAGTAGCGTGGCCGATCCCGTTCAACTGGTGGATACGTTGCTTGGAACTGCTGCGGGCGACCGCTTCGGATTCAGCCTGTCCTGGGTTGGTGATTCTTTGGCCGTGGGCTCCGTAGGGCGTTCGTTGGACCGGTTCACAGGTGAGGTTCCGGTGTTCGCAGCAACGAACTCAGGTGCAATGGCCATTGGGTCGGTGCCTGCACGTTGGCAAGATCTGGAGATCCCGTTCACCCGCTGGTTCGGTATGTCGTTGGCGAACGATGGCGATCGAATGGCCGTGACGGCGCCATACGCCGGTTTCCGGACCGACTTCGATCAACAGAACATCGGTGCCTTGTTCGTCTACCAGCGCAACACAGCGGATCCTTCGGGTTGGGCATTGGACACAGTTTGGTTCGACCTGTCCCTGGTACCTGATGGATGCACTTTCGCCCACCTCGAACTCGGCCGCAATGGGGTCGGTTTCGTGGGGAATGATCTCGTGATCGATCACGGCCCTTCCTATGACGGCATCTCGGGAAATGAATTGGTGCCGTTCCAATCGCGTGGTGCAGAAATATTGGTGGATGGCTGTGCGGATTGCAGTTTGCGGATCGTTGAACATGGACCCGATGGCTGGTCCTTTGATACGATGATCGCTACGCAACAACCGGCGGGATCTGATCGCATGGCGGAACGCGGGTGGTCCACCGATGCGGATGCGCTCTACGTGCAACGTGGCAACAGTGCTACTGGTGAGTGGGTCACGACCATCCATCAGCGCGACGCCGGAGGACCCGGAGTGTGGGGCGTGCAGACTACGCTTCCGGCGTTGGATGCATTATGCGATATTCTGACAGGACCGATCGCCGTCAGTGGCGATGATCTGATGCGGATCGCGATGCGCAGGTCCGGGGCTTGCGGCGCTCCGGCGGATGTTCAGCGTTTGGAGCTGCAGATCTTCGCGCGTTGAAGGTTTGAACGTTCAGCGTTCGACAACGAACCGTGTGTTCGCCACTATTTCTGATCCATCGATCACGATGAGCTGATAACATCCGTTCGGGAGATCGGCAACGCGCAATCCAATTGTCCCCGTTGTGCCGAGGGTGCCGATGATGCGATCACGCTGGACCTCCCGTCCGATCATATCCTGCACCACGAGTTGAAGTGGACCGCTCGCATCCACATGGAACATGAGCATTTCCTTCACGGGGTTGGGGTACACCGTCAGCACCGGGCGTTCGAGTTCTTGCACGGACGTGAAGTCCACGATGAACACCGAGTCCGTAGCTGTGCCGATACATGCCGTGAAATCGTTGAAGTCCGAATAGGTATAGGTGATCACCGCGTGGCCCGGACCGGACACCGCTGGGTAGAGCGTACCATCATACACCCCGCCTCCGGAGTAAACACCGCCACCCGACACGGGATAACCACCTGTCAGGACCACCTCGTCCGCTGAATAGAGTGTGTCCCACGGCAGAGCGAGGGTAGTGATGGGCGGCACCGATATGTTCATGCGCCACTGTAGTGATGCATCCGATATGGTACTGGTGATCAGGTCTGGACGACCATCACCGTTCAGGTCGGCTAACGCGGAACGCACATTCTCCGGAACGTTCAGGTCATAGCCCAATTCACTGTACAAGTCGTAGTCGGTCACGCTCATGCTGGCGTTGCTGCTGAGCAAGGCCTCCAACGAAGCATCGCAATCCACGTTCCCCACGGATTGGAACTCCTGTGAGGACAGGTTTAGCCCGGTCCCCGACAAGGTCCCATAACCAGTAGAGATCAATGCGCGTCCACCGGCAACGATGTCCATGTAACCGTCCTGATCGACATCCACGGCATCCATCGCCAAACCCGCAGGGAAATTCCCGAGGTAGCCGGTGGCCACAGTGAACGGACCGAATCGTCCCTTGCCCAAATTCCAATGTACGATCAAGCGACCGATCGGATCCACGAAGCCGATCAAGTCCATGTCGCCATCGCTTTCGATATCCACTGCTGTGTACGGGCCTTTCACACCGTTCGTACACCACTGCCCGATCACCTCCCGTTGATACGTACCGTCGCCGTTGTTCCGGTACCATAGTTCGCCGCTGGGGTGGTCCACGCCAAGCAGGTCCAGATCACCATCCCCGTCAAGGTCCACGACGGTATGGGGTGCCCGGAACGTACTGCTGATCGTGTCGATCAGTACTGGGGTGAAGGTCGTGCCATCGTTGCGCATCAGCCAAACGCTGGTGCCGTCGAAGGTGGTCGTTATCCCCACTACATCGATGTCCAGGTCACCGTCTATATCCTGCACCAAATTGCTGCGCAAGTATCCAGGGTTCAACGCCAATTCCACTGGATCGACGAACATGCCATTCCCATCGTTCGGCATCCAACGTAAACTGTTCCCATCCGCGAAAAAGAGATCGGGTCCGTTCACGCCATCGAAGTCGACGATCAAGGGGAAGGGGCAGCCTGTACAAGGGATCGGTGTCGCAATGATGTTGAACTGCCCGCTCCCTTGCGTTGCCATGAGCAAGCCGAGGATCCAGGTGTGACGGAATGCGTGCATGATCAATTCGCGAGGACCAAAAAGTAGGTGTGCAGATAGTCCGTGTTCAAGAACGGGTGCAAGGCACCGATGATCACCGTTCCCGCTGGCGTTTCGAAACAACCAATGGCCCGTGCACCTTGGCCGGGGAGGATGGTGCGCACTTCGCTCAGTTCACCAGAGTCGGATATACGGGCCAGCAAAAGATCACTGATGCGATCGTTCCGTTCGGCTTCCGGACCCAGCACCCCGCTTTCGAAGATGTTCAAGGTGGAACGCTGTGTTCCTGCTGTCCAAACACTGGCATACCCGATCGCAGCACGACCGCTTTCACTGTTCACGGTGTTCGTGGAAAGGGCGGCCGGGGTTGGGCCGGAGGAATGGAAGGTCCGTGGTTCGTCCAAATTGTTGTCGAACGTGCCCGTGACTCGCAGCTGGCCATCACCTTCTTCAAGGGCGTTGATATGGGCTTCCTTCCGGCCCACGATTCCCACATCACCTGCTGTTGCACCGATCGCGCTAAAGGACCACGCACTGATCTCCAATACAGGAAACCCCGGTCCGGTGATATCGCGGCCAAGAAGCACCTCGCCCGTTGATGCGCGCAGCCCGAAGTATTGTAGGCGATGATCCGTATCCGTCAATGGTACGTCGATGGAGACCGGTGTGCTCGTTGTCCCCATCGGGATCCGCAACAGCCGGATCAATGCGTTGGCCGCTGTTTCATAACGCGCCGCTAGAATAAGATCACCAGCCCCATCCTTCACGGCCAACACACGGGTGCGATACAATTCGTTCAAGTCGTTGTTCCGCACCAGTTCGGCTCCGGGGCCTATGAAACGGCGGATGGGTGCCGATCGCTCCGCGCCGGTTTCATCAACACGGTAAACAAGCGCATGCAACCTGTCCTCACGCTGTGTCTCGATACCGAATCCGCAGAGCACGTATGTGCCATCGTCCCATAGGACCACGTCGGTGATCACGATGTCCTGCCGCTCGAAGCTGATGTTCTCGATGGTCGTGACGAGGTTACTGAAGTCGATCCGCGAAACGGGGTCACCCTCCTCATCCAACATTTGCGCATAGGCCATTTGCGGATCGCTCAGGGCGCGCTTGCACTCCAGTAGGTAACCGGACGGGATCCGTTCAGCAGTGATGGGCACCATGTCGTACGTACGCAGGTCCGAGACCGGCGGCGCTTCAGGCGCTTCAGTGTCCTTCTTGCAGGAGGCCATGCCGAGCAACAGGCACGCAATGCCGATGTGGATGTATCTGTTGCTCATGGGTTGATGCGGTTCTTGCGGTGGTACTTCACCACGTATTGCACACCGACGCGACAAACGACACTGGAGAGTGTGACGACGTTGTCCACGTAGTAATAGCGTATCAGGAGTTCGGTCTCGCTGTACTTCGGGTCGTCCAGCATGAGGGGCGTGAAGGCGTGATCGTACTGGGCTTCGGCGAAGAGTACGGTATGCCCCACTTTGTAGGAAACACCAACGACCCCTGATCCCATGAGCTGTGAAGTTTCCCTCTCCGCTGTGCGATCCAATGTCTTCGGTGCCAGAAAGCGCACACCATCACCGGACCGTTCGATGTTCGCTTTCGCTTGGATGATCGGCGCGTACGTGGCACCGAGTATGAAGTAGGGCACCCAAGTGGAACGTTCCCCGAGCCAGAACATCTTCTTCAAACCAAGGAAGAGGGGAACGGAGGTCAAGGTCTCGTCATACCGGATCGCGTTGTTGCGCGCCGTCCAGCCTTGCACACTATAACTTCCAGAAGCCCGGATCGCCAGATTGTGCGCCACGTCATGTTCAAGTAGTACACCGGCGTCGTAGCCTACCTCGGTGCCGTACCGGTAGGCATCGTCCGTTTCGAACACCTTGCGGTCGCCCTCCACGGAGATCAATGGGTTGCGTATGCCGATCTGGATCCCAGCGCGCAGGCGGCCATGGTCCTTTCGCAAGTTGCCTTGCAGGATCTCCCATCCGCCATAGAGATCGGCTTCTCCGGCCTTGCCTTTCATCAGCGGATCATACGCGCGGATAACATAGCCGCGATCGGTGCGGAACAATTGCTCAAGATCGCCGTGCATGGTTGCCAATGAATCCTCACCGGCCTCAGCCAGTGCTTTCAGGAAGAGCAAACGCCCGGCTTGTTCGCGGTCTTGCATGCAACTGTCCAACGCCAAGGTGATGGCGGTGATGCATTCCTCGCGATAGCCACCGTCATACAGCCTCTTGGCATCATCGTAGCGTTGGGCGCAGGTGGATTGCGCGTATGAGCCGAGCGTCAGGACCAACGCGTATAACAGAGTGATGGAACGGAGAGATGCGCACTGGTCCATGAACGAACGATCGTTTGACCTTGCTGGGCCGAAACCAAGATAGGAATAGTTCGGTTCCATCCGGTCCATCATTTCCCGCAGGTATTCCGTTGTTCGCCTATCCCGATATTCCGTTGCCATGTCTCAGGGGTCCACTGGCGTCCTAATGCACTAACAAGTTGGCAGATCCGATCGCCCATGGCATCGCCTGTGAACAGCAGGCGGACCACTTTCCCATCACCGTAGCCGAGGTACAATTCCTCGTCGCCGCCGAATGCCATCGTTTGCGGAACATCATCGGCGGGGCGAATGCGCAACGGTTCCAGTTTGCCGGAACGGTCATGCAAGGACAGCACGCCAGCGCTGTTCACGTCGGCCACCCAACGCCCGTTCCGGCTTGCGGTGATCACATCGCAGGGCTTCCCGGAGCCTGCCGAGAGTGATGCGCTCGCGGTTGCCTTGGGGCCGATCAGTAGGATACTGCCATCGTTGGTCCCCAAGACCAAGTTGCCAGCAGCGTCAGCTGCTGAGCGTTTCACCGTTGCGCCGCGCGGTAGGTTGACCTTCCGTTCCTTTCCTATAGCGGTCAACAAGGTGACCGACCCCGATCCGCTGATGCACGCCAACTCCCCTGTACCGGGCAGCTCTTCGAAGGCCTTGATCGCAGTGCCCAGCTCGAACGATGACTGTTCGGAAAGTGCCCCGTTCGCCAAGGACCACAGCATCACATGCCCTTTTGCGTCACCGGTGATGAAGGGGCCTTCGTCGCTGAACGCCGAGAATGCACCGATCTCCGATGCGCCAGCGCCGCGGTTGCCGCGTGCAACGATCTGTCCTGTTGCCACGGACCACGCATCGAACGATCCATCCTTGTGGGCGAGCATCACCAGTTCCTTGGAAGGGGAGAGGAACGCCTTGTCCCCGGCCACCACCTTCGTGGATAGATCGCGCACGACGGATCTGCTGCGTGCCTTCATATCCACGGATTGCAACACGCCCTTGTTGCCCATCACCAACAACTTGCCCGCACCGCCGTCGGGCACCATGGTACGCGGTTCGCCGCTGAGACCACCCACTTTCCACGGCTCCTTCAATTCTAAATTGTACAAGGCCCGATAGAGTGCATCCACGATCTCCTGTGCGTGCTGCTCCCCGCCGTTCTCCTTCATCATGCGGTAGGCCTCCACCGCCATCAAGCCGCGAAGGCCGACTTCATCCATGCTTTGGCTGTTCTGTGCGATCGCACTTGCTCTGTTCACACGGTTGACACGGTCCTTTTCCGTATTCGCCTTCACCGCCTCCGTCTTGGCTGCGGTCTCCGTCACCAACGACTTTTCCAGTTCCCTGGCCTTTTCCTCTTCGGCTAGTTTGCTCAAGATGGCCTGCTGCTCGCTCTTCACGGCCCGCACGCGTTCCATGTCGCCGCTTGCATACGCTTGCTCCAGCTCGACCATGGTTGCTTTCAAGCGATCGTTCGATTCCTCGGCGAACTTGCGCTGCCTGTCGGCTTCCTCTTCTGCCATCACCGCTTTGTCGCGTTCCGCGATGGCTTCCTTGCTGGCCTTGTTCGCGTATTGCTCCTGTTGTTGGGCAAGCCCCTTCTCGCGCAGGGCCCAAAGTGCCAGTACCGTCAATGCAACAAGGACCGTGGAGGCAATGGAAACGCCCCAGGCCAACCGACGACGTGTTTTGCGAGAGGCCTCATTCCGGCTGAGGTCGATGAACGTGCGTTGCTCCTTGTTCAGGAACAACCGGTCCTCATACGGCGCGATGTACTTCAGGTCGTCCGTGGAAAGTAGCGCCTTGCGCTTCAGGTGCGTCCCGTAGGCTTGGTCGATGAATTGCCGGATCTCGATCAATTCCTTCTCGAAGAGGCTGATCTTCGCGTAGATGGTCGCGGCAAGCGAATCATGCCGCAGTTCGTAGCGGCCCTGGTCATCCTGGTCCTTCAGGATCCGCAGGTTCACCGCCTTGAGGATGATCTCCTGGAGCTGTGGGTCGCTGATGGGTTTGCCCAGTTCCTCCGCGAACTGCTTTATCTCCGCTGTGGAGATCAACCGCTTGGTGCCACGGTTGGAAACGAACGATTTGAACACCGTGAGGGCCAGATCGGGATCCGGGAAATTCGCGATCTGTTCGTTCAGGAAGCTCGCCAGCACATCACCCACCGGCCCGATCTTGTCAAGCAGGGCATTGCTGAAGGTGGTCTGGCCACCCCCATCCATCAGTTCGTAAACACGGTCCAAGTATACCTGCAGGTAGGTCAGCTCGACCTCTTTTCGCCCCGCGGCGATATTGCCCAAGAGCCGTTCTGCGAAGCCATCCTCCAGTGTGATATCCGCGCTGTTGCAAGGCCCTTCGATGGCCTGTATCGCATTGCGCCACGACATCTTCTCCAAGCGTGCGCGGTTCTCGAAAAGCTCCGGTATACGATCCTCGAATGCGGTGAGCTGTGCGAGGAATTCCTCGCGGATGATGAGGACGACCTTGGCGTTGATGTCCGACGTGAGCACCTTCGCCAACTGGTCTATGAACGTGTCGATCTCCTCTTGGTCACCGAAGATGAAGAGCTCCTCCAACTGGTCCAGGATCAGGTAGACCGGCATGAATTGGTCCAAGTACACCGAGCGCAACACTTTGCGCAACGAGAGTTTTCCAGCAGGCGGTGTTGTGCAGTAGGCCGATGCCGCCTCGATGATGTCCTGCGTAATGTTGGACCTGCGCCTGACGTTGATCGGCAACCAATCCGTACGCTCGAATTTGCTGCTGAGGCCGCAGTTCACCAGCGATGATTTTCCTGACCCCGATACACCGTAGACCAACAGCAATCGGCTCTCGAACACTTTGGTGTGCAGCTCCTCGATCTCCTTGTCGCGCCCAAAGAAGATCGACGCGTCGTCACGGGTGTAGCTGTCGAGGAATTTGAACGGGCGGGTGCTCATGGTCCGTTCAGCTGAAGATGTTCAGGAAGGTCTTGAGGTCCTCCATCATTTGTGGATACACGCTCAAGGCCCGCAGGTCATATTTGTCCGTTGCTTCCGTGCCGCTGTAGTGCAAGGTGTCGTTCGCCAAGCGCGCATACAGGAAGATGTCCTTCTTGATCGCCGTCTTCTCTTTCGTGTCGATACGCTCGATCCCTGTGTCGATCACAAAGGGCGACATGTTCAAGTATTCGTTCATCCGCTTGGTGGTGCGCAAGAGCAGTACCGAACGGCTTTCGGTGAACAGGTTCGTATCCACATCCTGTGCCTTGAAGTCGGAATTGGAGCTGTTCAGGATATTCAACTGATGGTTGAAGTGCGCTTCGCCACGGCGCGTCTTCTCCACTTGGATGGAGCGCACAGAGACCAACTTGTACTTGGCCAGAAAGGCAAGGCTGCGCAAGATCGCCATCAAACGCTCTTGTAACTCCACGCACTTGATCTGGATCTGCTCGTCGGTGAGGTGTATCTCGTAGTGCCCGATGGCGTTGCGCTCCGGGATCCAAAAGCTGCAATTGGTGAAGAACTCTTCGGTGAGTTCCTGTTTCGCCTCTTCCATGAACGGGACTAGGTCGTTCTCGTTCATCACGTCCTGCGCGTGTTTGATCAACCACGTGAGGTTGCCCAAGCTGATGGTGCTCCACCGCCGTGTGAATTCCGCCCCAAGCCCGCTGCCGATCTTCAACTTCTTCTCCGCCGACACCGTGAGCAGTTGGGAGCCTTGCACGAAAGCAAGGAATTGCAATGTGCGCTCCAAGGTCTTGAACAATTGCTCCAGCCGCATCCTGTCCGGTTCCGCCAATTGCGCGCTGAACAGTCTCCTGAGTTCCACACCGATCGGCCACGGATAGGACCGGATGATCAGGTCCGCCAACAAGCGGATGTCCACCTCGCCATCGTCGTCGTCATCCTCGTCCATTTCCACCAAGGACTTGAGCTGCGGCCGATGAAGGATCAGTCCATCATACACCGATTGGATCAGCTTGTCATTCAATGAGGCCATGCGTTCCGGGCTGCGGTAAGGAGCGGAAGCTAAGAAAGTCCTCGGTGTACCACTAAATGGGTACTGATCTCGCCCATTATCGGTATGGCCCAATGCTTGGAATGCACTGAAAGGGTATCTTCCTTTGCGCGAACCCACCCCCGATCACGCCCTTCATGTCCAAAATACACGCTCTCGACATCCCGCGTGAGCATGATCTACGCAACGCTCTTGTCGCCCTATTGGGCCTTGATCCTTCCATCGCCGATACCGCGGCCTTGGCTTCGGCTTTCAAGCGCAGGAAGGCGGAACGCGGATCCGCCAAGTTGGCGGCACTACTTGGATTGCAGGTGGCGGAACTGGAGACCTTCGGAGGAGTGCTGCATGCACGCATCCTTCATCCAGGAGGCGAAAGAGAAGGACGGATCGCCTTGTACCGCTTGCTCTCCTGGGGCGAGACCATTGCCGATCGCATTGAAGGGTCAGGTATCCAAGTCTTCGTTTCCGGTGATGATGACCAGGTCCTCTCGCTCAAGCGTGTTCGTGCCGTTGAATTGATCCTTCGCAGTGTGATATCGGAAACGCACCAAGGACAGGATGCGTTGCTGGTCTACCTCCGCGATCGGTTGCCACAGGAGACCATCCAGAAATGGGCCAAGTCCGCTGAGAAGGGGAACATCCTCAGTGGCACAACCTTCAGCGAATTGGCATCACTGTTCATCGGCAAGGAGGAGTTCCCGCGCTATGAATCCCTATTCTCGGACGACGCTTATTTGCGCCTGCTGCGATCGAAACGGGAAACCGTGCGGGAATACTTGGAGGACATCCGCCGTGTGCGCAATGTGGTGGCCCACCACAAGCAGTTGAGCGATGTACAGACCGAATTGCTCGACCTCTATTACCAGGATCTGGTAACGCCGATCCAGCGCGCAAAGGACCAAGGCCGGATCAATACCGACCCCAAGAAGTTCCTCGATATTTCCAAGGAAGAACTCACGGCCTACTTCAATGGGGTGCGCGAGGATATCCAAGTCGTGCGAGATGACGTGGGGCGGCTTCGTGGTGAGGTACGGCAGGGGTTCACTGAACTGAAGGAAACATCAGCGCGCAGTGAGGAAAAGCTGGATGACATCGGCCGCACGATCAAGGTCGGCTGGCTATCACGGAAGATGGTGATCGCCTATGGGATCATCGCGGCGGTGGTCGTTGGTTCCATCGTCCTCTACCAACATTTCGCGCATCGTCCCTTCGCTGTTACTGTTCATGTGCATGGGCCCAAGGGAGAGACCGATGCGATCCTGAGCAACAAAGGCAAGGTGATCCTCAAGGCCACCGACTTCCAAGCCGACGCCCCGATCAACGAACGCGGCGAAGCGATCTTCACCCAGCTGCCCAGCACCTTGTTGGAAACGCCCGTCTCACTGGATGTTGAGGCCATGGGCGAAGCCTACGTGCCGATCGATGCCGCGTCGACCTACCCGCTGCAACGCGATGGCCAATTGCAATTCCCCATCCACCTTTCGGGCAGTGAACGACTAATGGGTATCGTGCGCGATCTGGCAAATGGTGCACCGGTCACTAACGCTCAAGTGCGGATCAAGACCATCTCAGCGATCACTGATGCGTCCGGGCGTTTCGACCTACCCATCCCGCTTGAACTGCGCGAACCATTCCAAGATGTGGAAGTGACCTGTGCGGGCTATGCCTATTACCAGGATAAGCAGGTGCCGCTGCAGGGCGATGGGGAGATGGAGGTGATGCTTGAACCAATTAAATAGCTGATCATGGTAAGATTTGCACTTCTTCTTTTCGCGCTGTCCGTATGCGATGGACTTGCTGGGCAGACCATTCCTCTAACCGGCGCGGTGGCCATCCAGAACAGCGCCTACGAGACCGGTACGCGCGAGTACATCAGAGACGCCAGTATCCGTGCGCCATTGTCCAAGCCCGTGGTCTCGGACCGTTCAGGGAAGTTCGTCTTGCAATTCTCCGGCGTAATCAGCGGTACCCCTGTTAGACTCACAGTGAGCAAGCCCGGTTATGAAGTAGTGAACGCCCGCGAGGTGCAGAGCGTGATCCTTGGTCGCAGTCAAGCCGTGGAGGTGCTCATGGCCGATCCACAGAAGCTTGCAGACGCTCAATTGAAGTATTACCAGATCGCCACGGATGGCATTGCCGCGAGCTACCACCGCAAAGTATCCGCATTGAAGCAGGAGAACATCGCATTGGCCGACCGGCTGGCCGCCTTCAGCGCGGAGCGCGAACAGGAGGTTGGCACATTGCTCGATGCCATTCAAGTGTTGACGGTTGAACAGGAGAAGGCGATGGAGAACGCTCATGAACTGGCCGAGCGTTTTGCTACCACCGACTTGGACAATGCCTCGGAACTGTTCCGCCTTGCTTTCGAGTTGTTCCAGCGCAGCCAGATGGACAGCGTGCTCGTATTGTTGAGCAAGGAGCGCTTGGATGCTGAGTACATCTCGGCACGGGGGGCTAAGGAACAGGCCAACGACCATATCAGGAAGGTGTACAACAGCCTCGGGCTGAAGGCCGATGTCTTGGAGGCGACGATGGACCGGTCTGGCGCGTTGACGATGTTTGATGGAATGGCCGCCATGCTCAGGGCTGATCCGGATGCTTTTACGGCTGATGCGGAGTATGAGTTGGTCTTGAGGCGGGGCGATGCACTGTTGTTTATGGAACGCTATGCCCAGGCTATTGCGGAGTACCGCCGAGGATGTGAACTGGTGCGCAAACATGTTGGGGCCGATCATATCGAACAAGTCCCGTTCTTGATCCCGTTGGCCAGGGCTTTGGTGGCCTCCGATTCAGTTGGTCCCGCGATCAACGTGTTGGAGCAAGGCTTCGCGTTGATGCAGGGGCATGAGGAGATCGAGCCGCTTCAGGTGGCGAGCTTGGAAATTGTGATGGGGCATGTATTCATGCATATGACCGACCCGGTCTTAGCCATGCCGCATATCCAGAAGGGGTTGACATTGCGACGGGCCCATCTGCCGCCACATCATCTGGATATCATCTATACCCTGTACGATTTGGCGACATGCCATTTTATACAAGGAGGATATAAGGAGGCGCTTGTTCTCTATGAAGAAGCAGATGAACTGGAGCGATCAAGTGATGAACACTATTCGGGGGTGGGGTCGAGAATGGTGACCAGGGGGCGGTTTTATATGGACACCGATGATCTGGAAAAAGGAGAATCCACGTTGCGCTCCGCTATCCCCTTGCTGGTGGAGGAACTTGGTCCGGGACATCCTAGAGTGTTCGATGCGTTCTATCGATTGTCGAGTTGCCTGACCAACAGGGGAAGCTACAAAGAGGCGGTGTCCTTATTGGATTCGGCCTTGGCATTGAATGATGGTATGGTGCCCGAGGAACATAGCATGATGGCTGGTGTCTATCACCAACGAGGCCGGATCTTGGCGGAATCTGGGGAACTTGAGGCCGCGCAGACTGCCTATGAGCGTGCCCTGATGATCAATCGGAAATTGTTCGGTGAAACGGACATTAATACCGCTATTGCACATTCAGACCTCGCTATTGTCAAAAAGAGGTTAGGGGATCTTGAAGGGGCGCTGAAGGAGGATAGCATGGCGTTCGAGATCGATGAGAAGATCTACGCATCGGACAATCCCCGGCTATGGGACAGGGGCTGTCGTATGGCATTGCGGTTGGTGGATGTCGAGCGTGATATCGCTGCTCTCAACTGGTTCCGGAAATACCTTCCACGCTTAAGGGAACGGGTCGGCTACACGCATCCTTCGATGAACGTAGTGTATTACGAAGTTCAGATGGGGCGGGCTTTGTATCGTCAAGGCGAGTTGGACAGTGCGCGTGCCGTGTTGGAGGGAACGATAAGGGTCAAGCCACGGCAAGATGCACAATGGTACCTGTACATGATCGCGAAGGACGAAGGCCGCGATACCGAGGCTTTAGATCATCTGATACAGAGTGCGCGGTTGTTCACTGCAAAGACCAAGGACGAAGACCGTAGGAAAGTATTGGACGCCCTGCGCGCCTTGGCGACCCGCCTCGGCAGGCAGGATGTGCTCGACGAGTTCAAGGAGTAGTCTAGTTTACCCGATCAATGCCTTGTCAAGTATGAAGAGATCCTACACATTACTCTGCGCAACCCTGTTCTGTTTAGGGACCCACGCACAAACGATTGCCCTCAATGGCGCCGTTGCCATCCAGAACAGCGCCTACGAGACCGGTACGCGGCAGTACATCAGTGATGCCAGTATCCGCGCACCCTTGTCCAAGCCCACCGTCTCCGACCGTTCGGGGAAGTTCATGTTGGAATTCTCCGGAGTTGCCAGCGGCACACCGGTGCGGCTCAACGTGAACAAACCCGGATACGAAGTAGTGAATGCCCGTGATCTTGAGGCCGTCGTCATTGGTCGTACAGCGCTGTTGGAAGTGGTGATGGTCGAGCCGGGGAAACTGGCCGAAGCCCAACTCCACTTTTACGAAGTGGTCACCACCACGATCGAAGCCAGCTACGAGCGAAGGATGCGATCCCTACGAGACGAGCAGACGGCGTTGGATGTTCGATAGGATCGGATCGGGAAGGAACTGGAAGACACGTTGGCCACTCTCGGTGACGCCATGGATGCGCTCGCTCTGCAACGTGAAGCGGCCATCCAGCAGGCTGATGATCTCGCACGCAGCTTCGCCCATGTGGACTTGGACAACGCATCGGACCTCTATCGCCGGGCTTACGAACAATTGCATCTGGGTGAAGCGGATAGTGTGCTAGTGATGCTTGACAAGAAGAGGCTGGACACCGACTATGCATCTGCACGCACCGACAAGGAGCGCGGTAATGAGTTGGTCGCCCAAGCGAACCTGAGCATCCGCCAGCTCTTCAACAGCTATCAGTTGAAAGCCGATGTGCTCCGGCTATCGCTGGATCTGCGATCGAGCCTGGCTGCACTGGGGAGAATGCAACAAATGCAGGCGGAGAACCCGGAGGTCTTCGGAGCTGTGGATCGTGCCTTGCTCTTGCGGGCTCTGGGGAAGCTGCAGACCCGCCTTGCTCAGTTGCCACCAGCGCATCGCTCGTTGCAAGAGAGCCTGGATCTTTTCCTTCAGCACTACGGTCCTGACCATTCAGAGATCTCTGCCGGGCAGATCGAGCTGGCCGTGCTCCACGAAGAAGAAGGAGGATCTGAACGGGCCATGGCGATGTATGTCGCCGCATTGCGGCAGCGAGCAACGCTTGTGACCACCGATCCAGGTGCATCCATCGAACCACTCTCCGGGATCGGCAATGTGTTCAGCGCGATGGGAGAGTACGACTCTGCGTTGGTCTACACGAACAGAGCTTTGGATGCCTTGCGCACCAGTGGCCGGTACGGTACGATCGAAGAAGCAATGCTCACCAATTCCAAGGCGTACAGGTTGGACAATCTGGGGCGCTATGCGGAAGCCTTGCCTATCTATGAACAGAGCCTCCTACTGCGGAAGGCGTTGATCGCACAAGGCGTGAAAGAGGTCGATCTATCCACGGTGTACGGGAATCTCGGGTACCTATATGATGAACTGGGACAGTATGATAGAGCGTTGCTCTACTACGACTCGTGCTTGGTGATCGAACAACGGGTATATGGGACCGAGCACACGCACCCGGCGATCACCATCAACAACATCGGCAGGGTGCGCAGTCACCAAGGCGACCATCTAGGCGCGTTGGAGAAGTACCGGATCGCCATGGCGATCAGCGAACGGCTGCTCGGTCCGGACCATTTCCAGGTCGGTTTCGGTCACAATAACATCGCAACGAAACTGGACGATATGGGACGCAGGGACGAAGCCCTTCCGCATTTTGAAGAAGCCTTGCGCATCTTCCGGGCCAATTTAGGAGATGACCATCCGCACGTGGCCACGGTGCTCGCCAACAAGGCGATGGCATTAGGTCCTGCTGGCGATGGTAAAGGGGCGTTGGAAAGTTTCCGCGAGGCGTTGCGTATCCGTATTGCCACCTATGGCGAAATGCATGATGCCGTTGCCGATGCATACAGCGGTCTGGGTGTCGAATGGACACGCGCCGGTAAAGCCGACTCAGCACTCTTCCACTTGGAGAAAGCGCTTGCGATCGGGACCGAAGTGCTCGGTGCGGACCACGTGAACACGGGTGCCATACACGAGAACCTGGCTGCGGCCTATCTCTTGGCCGGCGATACTGCGCAAGCCGTGGTCCACGCAGAACGTACCGTTTTAGTCGGGACCGCTGCCTTTGGGGTTTCCGCTCCTATGCTGGTCCCGATGAAGGCATTGCTCGCTGCATGCCATCGCTCAGCGGGCAAGCGCGACGAAGCAAGGGCACTTGCAACTGAGGCATGTGCTACCGCACCCAATGTCCAAGCGGCATTGGGTACTCCATCAACTCGCCGTGGATGCCGGTGATGCAAAGACCGCCCTTGATCACCTTGTGCAATGCATGGAAGCATTGGGCACCAAAGGAGACGATGGTAGGGTGGATGCCACGGTGGTTCGCAGCGCATTCGCTCAGCGCGCCAATGAAGCGGGTCGAACGGATCTTATCGAGAAATTCCGGAAAGTACCGTGACGACTTCCTGATCGGCGCGTGCATCAATATGCGGGGCTGTGTTCAACGAAGCGGTACTACAGTCACTTTCACTTGGTCGAACGTCGTCACGCCGGAGGCCGAGGTCACGTTGAACTGGAACGTGTTCACACCCAATGCCGGGTCGAGCACTTGGGTCGACAGTGAAGCGGGGGAGGCGATCGTTCCGTTTCCCTGTATAAGCGTCCAGTAGCACGAGTAGGGGGCGTTCCCAGTGGGCAAAGTGCCTTTCAGCGTGGCATTGGTGCCAGTGGTCACCGTTTGGTCCTGTCCGGCGTTGGCCGGAGCCCCGGGCACCACGAAGGTGGAGTTGCTGCTGAACACCAGGACATCCCGGGAAGGGGAATTCGTAATGCGCTTCGCAACGCGGCAATGCATGATCGTGCCCGGAACAGCAAGATCGGTCATCGGGAAAACGACAGCACACCCGAAGGTGTTCCCGGAACGCGACTTTGTTGCGGTCTGGCGCAGTACCCCGGCAACCTGGACGTCGGGTTGTAAGGGCGCTGTCCGTACCAAGGCATCGAGCGCCGCGCTTGTGCTTGAGACGTAAACGTAGAACGCTGTGATCCGTGGTGCGCAGAGCACGTTGGCGGATTCGGGTTTCGGCATTTGGTGCAAAACAATGGGAAAGAGTTCCGAGGAGAACTTGAGCGTCATATTGTTCTGGACCAAAGAAGGGGACGGTGGTTTCACCACTACGCTTGCGGACCGCAGGTCTTGAAGGGCGCAGCCCGGTTGTGCAATAGCAGCTCGGCTAAAGAGAAGAAGCAATGTTGCTAGTAAAAAGGGGCTGTATGCGCGCATGGTCGTGGTGTGAGAGTGATGGATCTTGTCAAGGTATGCAGCCGAAGGATTGGGCTGTTTATCCATTTGAAAGTTTCGTGCCGAAGACGGAAGTTCGTGAATTCGGGCAACCCGATCGTCTTCGCGCATCGCAGCAGCGCTTATATTCGATGACAAGCTCCTTGGCTCACGAGGTCTGGACGATATGGTAGATGCGCATTCTTCTTTCCATCCTTTTCATGTTGGCTGGTGGCTGGCTGGCAGCACAATCCATCCCCCTTACCGGCACGGTCGCCATCCAGAACAGTCAGTATGAGACCGGCAAGCGACAATTCGTGAAGGGTGCCAGTATCCGTGCCATAGCATCCAAGGCGACCACCACCGACAAGCAAGGCCAGTTCGTGTTGGACTTTGTTGGGCTGAAGCATGGTACTCCTATTCGATTGAGCGTAAGCCACAGTTCGCTGACGGTCGTCAATTCCCGCGAGATGGATCACGTGATAGTGGGTCGCAAAGAGCCGCTCGTGGTGGTCATGGCCGATCCGGCGAAGCTGGCTGAGATGCAGATGAAATTCTACGACATCGCCACCACCAGCATCGGTAAGAGCTATAAGGCGAGAATGGATTCGCTGCGTTCCGAACAACGTTCGCTCAAGGAACGACTGGCCATAGTGCAAGCCGAGTTCGGTGCTAAGGTGAAGGATAAGAACGAGGCCATTGTTTTGCTCACCGACCAGCGGGACCAAGCGTTGTCCCGTGCGCAGGAACTGGCCAACGAATTCGCGACCGTGGATCTCGATGGTGCCAGCGAACTCTACATCCAAGCCTACAAGCTGTTCGAACGCGGAGAGATCGACAGTGTCCTGATGGTGCTGAACGAAGAACGCTTGCAAGAGGAATATCAAAAGGCCGTCAAGGAAAAGACCAAAGGCAAACGCATGGTGGCCGAGGCGGATACGGTGATCGGTGTTACCGCAGGTAGCTACAAGTTGAGGGCTGATGCTCTTCTCGCGAGCGGCGATCATGCAGGGGCTTTCGATCAGCTCTTGCAACTCACTCGGGTACACCTGCGCCAAGGCAAGGGCTGGGATGATGAGAAGTTGGATGCGCTGGACCGGGCCGTTTGGTTGCAACGCGACAGTACCGGCGCTCGCGATCTGTTGCTGGCGATCGATAGCGTGCTGGTCTCGGTCCAAACAAGACCAACTACTGATAATGAGTGGAACGTCCGCCTGTTAGAGGACCAAGGCTGCGTGCATGAACGAAGCGGTGATGTTCGCAAGGCGCGGGATGCTTATCAAGCCATGCTCATCAAGGCACTATCGGATGGCGACACGCTGCATCAAGCAAAGGCGCACGCTGACCTCGCCCGGGTGATTTTCCAGTTACGCGATCGCGTCATTGGTCGCGCCCATTTGGATTCGAGCCTCGCTCTGATGCCGACCGCTGAGGGCCATTGGATCGCATACACTGAACACTACCGGAGGAGGAAACGTGGAAAGGCCATTGAAGACCTCGCCGCTTTTCTCCGTTTGCAAGCGGTGGATCCCCGCACACTTCCTTGGCGCCGACAAGTAGCCCTTGAAGCCATGCGTAGTTTGGCCTTGCGGCTGGATCGGCAGGATCTGCTGGCGGAGTTCAACCTTCAATGATCACGCCATGCAGAACTCGATCGCACTCCTTGCATTCCTTGTCGTCCCGAGCTTGGCTTGGGATCGCGTGAATGCCCAGTCCATCACATTGGTCGGTACCGTCGTCATCCAAAATTCCGAATACGGGACCGGCAAGAAGATCTACGTGAGCGATGCCAGCGTAAGGGCTCCTTTCGCCAAGGCCGTGACAAGCGACAAAGGCGGGCAGTTCACTTTGTCCTTCGCCGGCGTGGAGAACGGTTCTCCTGTGCGCCTCACCGTAAGCAAGCCCGGCCTCGAAGTGGTCAACCGCAGCGAAGTGGAGGCCATGGTCCTCGGTCGCCAGCCGGTGGCGCGCATCGTTATGGCGGATGTGCAGCACCTTGCCGATGCACAGATGCGGTTCTACGGGATCGCTTCGGATGTCATTGAACAGAGTTATGCGACACGGATGTCCGTCCTTTCCGATACCACACGTGCGTTGTTAGATCGTATCGCTCAACTGAAGCTCGATCAAGGAGAGCACTCGATGTCCTTCGGTGAGGCTGCCGAAACGCTGACCGCTGAGCGTGATGCCGCACTTGCTCGAGCGCAGGATCTGGCCCAAACCTTCGCCCTTGCTGATCTAGATGTGGCATCGGAACTCTACCGTACTGCCTACACGGAGTTCAGCAAGGGGAACGTGCAGCGAACGTTGGAACTTCTCAGTTCTGAACGTCTGGATGCCGACTACGCACATGCGCTGGAACAGAAGATGAAAGGGGAGGATCTACTTCGCAGCGCGAATACCTCTATCGTCCAACTCTTCGAGAGCTATCGCTTGCGCTCCAACATTTTGCAGGCCACGTTGGACTATCCCAAGGCGGTCATTGCCATGGCCGGCATGGAACGTTTGATCACCGAACAGCCGGATGCATTCATGCCCGATCAGGTTGCCGGTTTCTACAATGATCGCGGCGTGCTCCGCGAAATGTTGGGTGACTATGACGCCGCCTTGTCAGATGCCAATGCTGCGTTGGACAAAGCCAAGGGGACATTGCCTGCCGACCATCCCAGTGTGGCGATGACGCACCGGAACCTTGCGTCGCTGTTTCGCAATCGCGGTGAGTATGCCGATGCTTTGCGCGAAGGACGGCTGGCCGTGGGGATCTACGAACGCACGCTGGGCACGGATCATGAAGACGTGGCTCGTTCGCATTTCGTGATGGGGCAAGCGTACTACGAGCTCGGTGTGCTGGATACCGCGCTGATCGAGGAGGGAAGGGCGCTGACCATCCTCGGTCGGTTGGATGGCGTAGATCCCATGACCCGTGGAGCCATGCTTACAAGCTTGTCTTCCATCCTCTATGACCTGGACCGTTTGGATACTGCGGTCGTCGTAGGGCAACAGGGACTGGATATCCTAAAGGCCACAGCACGGCCAGGTCACCCCGATCTCGTCGCGGCTTACAACAACCTTTCCGTGCCCGTAGCCGATCTGGACCGTTTGGAAGAAGCGTTGGCGTTGCTCCGCGAAGGCCAACGCCAACAGTTGCTCACCCTTCCCCCGGACCATGTGCGCGTTGGGATCTTGGACATGAACATTGCAAGCACCCTCAACGACATGGGCCGGGCCGATAGTGCAATGGTGATCTACCAGCGATGTGCCGTGATCTTCCCGCGCACCATCGGTCCGGACCACCCGATCATGGCCAGTTTGCACCAGAACATGGCATCCATCCATCGCGATCGTGGGGAGTACGAACAAGGCGCCTTCCACCAGCGGCGTGCGATCACCATCCGCAATGCGACGCTGGGTCCTGTCCATCCGCATATGCGCAACGCCTACAACGGGCTTGGTACCATCTTCATTCGGTGGGACAAGCCGGACAGCGCGCTCGTCCAATTCGATCAGGCATGGGCCGTGGTGATCGCGAACGCCGATCCCCCTTCCTATACCACCGGTGTGGTGCGGTTGAACCGTACGTTGGCCTTGTTGGATCTTGGTCGCGTGGATGAAGCCCTTGTTGAAGCACGTCTGAGTATCTCCGACTATGGCACCTCTTTCGGCCCTGATGCGCCTCGTGTGCGTAACGCTAGGGCGGTGTTGGGCATGGCTTACTACGCCGCGCATCAGCCGGACAGTGCCCGGGTGCTTATCGAGCTAGTGCCCGCTGACGATCGGGATGAACGATCGTTATTCACGCTCGCACGCATCGCACATGATGGTGGTAATGATCCTGAAGCGTTGGACCAGTTGGTCGTACGTGCTAAGGTTAGGGCGACAAGCAAAGTGCCTCCGAACAAGCGGGATCTCGCCGCCAAGAGTATGCTCACAGCGCTGGCCCGGAAATTGGATCGCACAGATGTAATACGCGAATTCAGTTTGGAGTAGGTCCAATTCGCCTTCGCGGCAGCCTTGCGTGCAGGTTGCATCATCACAATGCTCCTGATGTTGTTGCCACCTGTGCAGGTAGTTCCCTTCCCTTTCTCGGCCTATCTTTCACAAGTCCACCACACCTCATGAGCCAACTTAACGACCCACTCGTTCAACAGGTCTTCAAGGCCATGGCCGTCCACAAGCCCCAACTCGCCGCCATGGCCGCCATGGACGATGAGGACGGCGAGGTGGACATCCGGCTTCTTGGTGATCAGATCATCCGCAATTTCCCTTGGCCCATCGGCATCGAAGTACGCCGCCTTTTGAGCGGGAGCATGCGCGATCCGGATCGCCGCCGGTTGGATCAGCTCTTCCGCACCTTCGAGCGTTCCGTGCAGTTTCTGGCGTTCGTGATGTTGGCCCAATTGTGGAAGGCCCGCAAGGAAAAGGAGTTCCCCTTGCCCGCATCATTCGTCAATGAATTCCAACGGCGTGCTCCGTTGGTGAGCCTAGGTAACCTCACGTGGATGATCCGTCAGGTCAGCCGCGTGTGGAAGACCACGGAGAGCAAATGGTTCGTTGCCGAGATCGAGGCGTTGGTCACCGACAAGTTCTGTGATGAACTGGACGGCTGGGTGCCTGAGCGCAACGAGATGGGCCACTACCAAGTGAACCTCACGGGAGAGGAAGTGCAGCGCCGCTGCGTGATGGCGAACGAACGCATCATCTCCGTGCTGACCAAGCTGGCGTTCTTCTCCAAGTACAAGCTGGTGTCCGTGCGCGACATTAAAGTGCAAAAACAACAGTACCACGCTGCCGTCTTCGATCACCGCATCGACGTGCTCAACAGTGGCGATAGTGACTTCAAGACGCAGGACCTCAAGAACCCCACGTTCACAGAAAGCAATGCCGTGCTGCTGTTGCGCGGTATGAAGAATGTGGAGGAATACCTCAACCTGTCCCCGCTGGTGATCGACACGCATGGCGAACAGATCGATACCAAGGAGAAGCTGGCCTTGCGCAAGGACGTCTTCCTCTTCAGCAAATTCCGTGATGGCGGATTGTTCTACAGCGGTGCTGAAGCCACGGAACGCAGCGATCTGCGTACGCTGAGCAACTACGGCCAGCTAGTTGCCGAGTTCCAGGACATGATGACCACGCTCACGCCGTCGGCATGAACACCTCCCCCTTCAAATTCCTGGACAGCTACGGGAAGGAGGATGCCGCCACTTTCTTCGGGCGCGAGCCGGAGACGGACGAATTGTACGCACGGTGTACACACGCGCAAACACTGGTGATCTATGGCCGGTCGGGCACCGGCAAGACCTCGTTGGTGCAATGCGGATTACGATCGCGCTTCGATGAAAGCGACTGGCTGCCCATCACCATCCGGCGGGGAACCGACCTGAACGAAAGCCTGATCGCTGAACTGCGCAACGCATCGCTCACGACCAGCAAGAGCAACGATCCGCTGGAGTTGGTGCGCAATGTCTACCTCGACCACTTCGTGCCGGTGTACCTGCTCTTCGATCAGTTCGAGGAGATCTTCATCTTCGGTGATCAGGAAGAGCAACAACAGTTCATCAGCACCGTCCGCACGCTGATCGATCAGGAGCAGCATGTCCATCTGCTCTTCATCACGCGGGAGGAATACCTCGCACAATTCACTGTCTTCGAGGAACAGGTGCCCAGCATCCTGGAACACCGCATGCGGGTGGAGCGTATGCCGCGCCGGCGTGCTGTTGATGTCGTAGAGAAGCTCTGCGCCGCAGAGGCGATTCCAACGGAAAATGGCTTCGCAACGGCCCTGATGGACCGGTTGAACACCGATGGGGGCGGCGTGGAGCTGAGCTACCTGCAGGTGATGCTGGACCAGTGCTGGAAGAAGCGCGAAGGGGAGGAGCCGTTCAGCGTGGCGCTGTTGGAACGCATCGGCCAGTTGGAGGATGTGCTGGGCGATCTGGTGGACGATCAGATCCGCCAATGCGCCGATCCGCGCAAAACGGAAGCATTGCTGAAAGCCTTCGTCAGCGACCAAGGAACGAAACGTCCATTGACCGATCCGGAAGCGGAAGGCTGGATGAAGGCGACCGGACAGGCCTTGGAACCAACGGATCTGCAGCGCTTGTTGCAGGAATTGGTCGATCGCCGCTTGCTCACCGAACGCGACGAAAGCGGAAGGCACGAATTACGTCACGATGCGCTTGCTGCAAGGATCTTCGAGCGGATCTCGAAGGTGGAGAAGGAGGTTGCCGATGTGCGTGCTTTCGTGGCCCAAGCCCACAAGCAGTTCACCAAACGCGGCCAACGGCTATCGCGAGCGGATCTGGACTATCTGCGGATCTTCAAGCATCAATTGCACCTAGCGCCGGAGCAGGAGGCTTTCGTTGCAGACGCATTTGATGAGGAGCGGGCCCGCGAAAAGCGCAAGCGCACCAAACGTCGTTTGGTCACCGCCGGTTTCTTGGTGGTGTTGACGGGTCTCACCTTCTTCGCCTACCGACTGTACACGGGCTTGATGCGTGAGCAAGCGATCAATGAGAGCAGTCGATTGGTGCAACGTTCCGAAGCAATAGTGGACAGCGATCCGCAATCGGCGTATTTGTTGGCCGAGCGCGCTGTCCATTTGGACCGCACCTTGGGTGCAGAACGCGCCTTGATGCGGGCCTACAACAGCCTGTTCACCGAGGTGGCCCGTTTCCCCGGCACCTCCGTTCTGGTCGCTCCGGACCACAAGACCTTCGTGAGCATCGACCACTACAAGTCGTTCTCGCTCTGCGACACCAATGGTAAGGTCATCTTCACCCAAGAGTTGGTTCGGCCTCCATTGGTGGGCGTGGAATATGTAGCCGCTGGTCACTACCTGCTCAATGTGGACAGCACGGTACACCTGTTCGATCTGCAGGGGAACGCGGTATTCCAATGCCCGCTCACAAAATGGAAGGGCTTCACGGACAACGGAGGTCTTATGGCCTATTACTCGGACAGTTTGCTCGTCGAACAGAACGGAGTCGTTCAACGCTTTGCTGTTCCAGCCCGTTTTCGCCGATCCACCGGTCAGGCGAAGTCCTCGATCCCATTTGGCCGGTTGACCAATGGACTTCTCTACAGCGTGGATCACGATTCACTTTTCCTATATGACCCCGTCACAAGTGCTGTACAGCGCGCATGGCCCCACCCACCCTTGACGGAGGTGGATGGGGAGTATACGTTGGGGAATATCATGGGTCATAAGGATCGGGTCTACTTGTCTACCGAGAACGGTCTTTTGGCCTTCGGTCTTGATGTGGATGGTGTGCGACTGGCGCCACCGCTCCCCATGTTCCATATGCAGATCCTCGATAAGGGACTTTGTCTCCGTGCCACAAGGGATTGGCATTCCAGCGTCCTGCTGGATCTTGATGCTTTGGAAGCAGCGCCAAGGAATTTCAAACACTTCCGTCGCTATTTCAGGAAGAGCAGGACCATTTTGGTGAATGACACCGGCTACATCAAGGGAAAGTGCATCTTGTATGATATCAGTGGGAAACCGATCATGTCCTCTTCTGGTAGATTGGTTGGAAAGGTCGGAGATGAATTCCTTCGGGCCCGGGATCACTTCGTGATAGTCTCGGAGGCCGGTGTTAAGGAGGACAGCATCAAGGTCTTTCGGTCCAACGGCAGCCTCCAATGGAGCGTGGTGGTCCCCAAAATATCACCTCACCTCTATGAGGAGCGGCCTGCGCTCACGTTCGATGAAGTCGGTGATTCGGTGACCGTCTGCTATTTCCACAACAGCGTGATCAATGGCACTAGTTTGCAGGAGTGCCGCATGATCAGGAACGGGCGCACGATCTTCTATACCACCAAGGAGCCGTTCTACTTTTATTGGGACCGTTTCATTTTCAATGTGGTCGGCAACGACCGTGTGCTCTTGAGCCGATTCCGTGATGGGTTCTCCTTGTTCAAACCCGATCGGCGGACCGATCGTATGCCGACTGACGCATTTTACGCGGTGGAACTGCGCCCCGCTGGTGTTGGTTTGAGTAGCTGGAACTCAACAGTCGATGGGATGCAGATAGAGGTTCGACTGCACGAAAGGGACAATTGGCGCAAAGTCCAATTGGACACGGATGTACCGGAATTTCAGGCCGCGATGGCGGCCCGATCGGGAACCAATGGCAATTTCTCCTCGGATGGACGGATCTACAGGCGATGGGTATGGATCGATTCCCTCCTATACCATGGACGGGATTTCCTCTGGCGGACCAGTGACGGCTCATATGTGGAGAACACGTGGACCCAGGGTGTGATCATGGTGAACCAAGTCTATGAACCGACGGAATTCTACTCACTCTTCAGGAATGACTCACTGCTGGTCCTAGGCGATGGGCTCGCAAAGTTGGCTTGGGCCGTACCCTTGGATGGAATGAGGGTCTCATCGTGGCAGGAGGAGGAACGCTATGTCACCACGACTGCCGCCGACGGCCGTGTCCGGATCATCGATCTGCACGAGCATACGGTCGAGGAGGTCCGCATCGACACCAGTGGATTGGACCCGGAGATCAAGGCGTTCATGGGAACCGAGAACAGCCCTTCGTTCTACGTGGAAGGACCCGGTGTGATGGATATCGTGCTTCGCCGAAATGAATACACACTTTTCCAACGGATCAAGAAATCGACGCCCCTGAATAGGATCCTGCTGAGAGGCGCACCGAGCTTCCAACGAGTTGGTGATGGCTGTTTCATGACCGTATACAACAACACAATGCGTGAGGCCTTGTCAGATGTAGAATCCTTTCCCAATTTCACCCGCACCCATTACCGCTTGGATACCCAGCGCGATGAACTCGTTCTTTCGCCTGTCCCTGCCAGCGTGGCCCGGACAGATGAGTACAGCACCAACGGTTTCGGTATCCAGAAATGGGATGACCGGCTTCTTGAGCCGGGTAAATACTTAATGAGTAACTACGGTGCCGATCACGTGATCACAACGAACCGCTTGTTCTCCGCATGGGAGGAATTCCCGAAGGATCCCATTACCGCGATCAAGCAGGTCCGCCAAGACAAGGTCTACGGCGAGTTCTGGAAGTACATCGATACCGAGGCACTCTTCAAAGAGGAGTAGGATCCAACCGCGCCGCTATCTTTCCCATCGCACATGCAACTCGCCGATCACTTCCTCGCCATCGTCGTGACATTTCCCGTGGAAGCACCTAAGGGAACACCCGGTGCCTTGCCCGTGCCTGCTGGATGGCGTGCGATCCCCGCTGCGGACGAGGCCTTGTTCCGTGCGCACCTGCAACAGAAGTACTACCCGCACTTCCTGCGATCCATGCATCCCGGTGCATCGGACACCGCTCAGCGCAAAACTATTGAACCAGCGGCCAAGGATCCCGGTCTTGTTGCAGGTGTTGGTGTCTCGATCCAATGTGCAGAGCTCCGTTCCTTCACCAGCGGTGTGGGAATGGCCACGATCTTCCTGCGTATGGAAGGACAGGAGATGACCTTGGCCCAGTTGGATAACGTGGCCGGGCTCTTGCGCGAGCCATCCACGGTGATCGATCAAGCAGGCGGCAAACGGTCATTACATGATCTGGTCACTGGTCTAGTGGCTGGTTCCGGTGTTGATGGCGCCGCGCTGCTCGCTCACGGCCCCAACTTCAAGGTATTCGTCAACGGTGTTCTGGAGTTGCAGGAGTTGGAGGATCCGCACTGGGACCAACACCTATTCGAACTGGCCACTGGACTGCCCCAAGGTGGCATGCAGGAATCGTACGCGCCAACAGAGAGCTACATGCGCCAGCAGATCGACGGGCATGGTGTGAAGTTGTTCCGCAACTGGCGGGCCTTGGCCTTGTTCGACACGTTCACGCGGCTTGCCATTCGAAGCGAGGATCAGCACAAGACCTGGGAACGAGATTACCTGTGCATTTTCCAATATGTGCTCATGCTGCGTGCGCAGGCCCTGGAACTCTCGGCACGTTTGGGCCGCACAGCCCTGAACGATATCTCACTATTGGACCTGCGTGATCAATGGCTGGCGTTCCGCAACGAGGTGGATACTGCCTTCGTCAGTTACAAGTGGCTGCCGAACGAACTGTTCGCGAAGATGATGGCGGGCACAAATACCCTGCACGAGATCACACGGGCCGATGAACGCTTGGAGCGGATGGTGCAACGGTTCCGCGAACGCCGCGCGCGCAACCTCACCCGTGTGGGCTTGGTATTGCTGGGGCTGATCTTGGTGCTGCTGTTCGCCTTCAGCGATCTCTTCTGACGAAGACGAAATCGCCACCGTCGTTCCCGTCCGTCAGGATGTTCGAGAACTGGGGTGCTTGGGCGTAGTCCATGTGGACCAACGAATCCTGCACCGCGCTGAAGAGCTGCGTGGCAAGAAGTGCGTGCTGTTGATTGTTACCCAACTCGGCGCGCAACAGGGCCATGAAGGGGCTTGCATCGCTCACTTCCTCGGCAGCTCCACTGGTCATCGCTTTCCGACTTCTGCGATTGTAGATCTGCTGCAGGGCACTGGGGTCCATTTCACCTCCACGAGTACCGCTGATCTCGCTCAAGATGGTCCCGCCGAAGCAGGCGTCCACCACTACGAGGATGTGCCGCGCAGCGAGACCGTTGAGCCGTGTCACGATGTCATCGCTGCTCACCCATTTGGAGCTCTTGTTCCCCGTTTCACCATCCACTGGGATCCAACTGCCTTGCTTGCCGGCTTTCCGCACAGCGCCATGTCCTGCGTAATAGATCAACAAATTGTCGTTGGGGCCGAGTGTCGTGTTCAATTCATCCAAAGCGGAAATGATGTCCTCGCGGGTTGGATCGGTCAGCAACTTCACATCACTCTCCGCGAAGGTGTATCGGGTCGTCAAGATCGATTTCAACGCATTTGCATCGTCGATCGGCCGATCCAGCGGATGCCAATGCGTGTAGGCCTCAGCGGCAAAGAGTAAGGCAACATAGCGCCCTTGCGCAGGATCCGCGGCTTTTTCCAGATCGTTCATGTCCGGCGGCGGTCCACCACCACCGCGAGTGAGGTCACCATCGCTTTCGGGCGCCGTGCCCTTGATGAACGGCAAAGCGCCTAACACCACTAAACCCAAGGCCAGGATCCCGCGTATCGCTCCCAGCTCGCGCATCGGAACGGCATTGCGCACACCGTTCCACACGAAGGGTAGGAACAGCAGCGCACAGGCCACCAGAGCCCAGCCGATGGAATACCCACGGATCAACGTGAACGCGCCACCCGCGATCAGCACGGCACCCAAGAGGTACCCTACGAGCGGGTTCGCCTTTGCAGGTTTGTTCATGGTGCTCATTGTTTTCCGGGCATGCCAAGGCCGAAGGAGACACCGATGAAGACGCCTGTGCTCCACTGTTTGCTGGTGGTGCCATTGTAGGCCAAGCTGCTCTCGAACGCCTCCCCAACGGGCAGGTAGTCCAGTTTGCGTGCCACTTGTGTGGCGTTCACCCCCATGTTGATGATCAGGGTCTGCTTTTTCCCGAAGATCAGGGAAGGCCCCCCCATCACGTTCAACGAGGTCTCTTGGGACAAGGCCACGCCGATACCCATGTTGCCGCCAAGGTGTACGTTGCTTGCTCCATCCCAGTGGAAATGGAAAAAGGAGGAGATCACAGGGATCACGTTGGAACGCTCTGTTTCCAAAAGGCGCGAATAGCCGAAAAGGCTATCACCGATCACCTGATAGTCTTTCTGGGACTCCAGCAAGGAGGTCACGGATACGCCGACGCTGGTGCTGAGGATCAGGCCACGGTCCACCGGTACGCGGAACACTTTCTTTTCCGCCAGTTTGTGGCTCGGACCACTGACCGGGGTCACTTGCACAAGACCGGCCAGGTCGGGACGATCGATATAGTGTTCTTCCACCAAACGGCCATTGCGGTCCCAGTGTTTCCAAAGGCCATAAGCGCCACTGCGGCCCCAAATATCATTGTTGCTGGTGCCCATGGCGGGGTCGGCCGGTGACCCCAAATAGAAGCCTTCTGCTTGTTTCAGCGGGGCGCAATTGTCGCACACCGTATCGGTGAGAAGGCCTTCCGGTGTGATCCAGCGATCGCTGAAGTAGCGGACCACTTTGCCGGGTTGTACGCCCGCACCGACGGCAGGGTCCTCTATTTGCGTCTGGTCGAAGATCTCCACGTTCATCAGTAGGTTGGTGGCACCTTCTTTATCGATGGTCACGGTCTCGGTGTACTCGAATTTCGCCTTGTCGATATCCGCGGAGATCGACTTGATGTCCGCTATGTGTTTGTCCAGTACCTCCCCATCGAAGCGCTTCGCAACGGCATCCAGATCTTCCAACTTGCGTCGTGGTGCAGCGATCAGGATGTCGTTGTTCAGGCTGGCCAGCAGGCCCTGCTGCCTTCCGGTCAAGGTGCGGGCCGCGGCCAAGTGGTCCTCCAGGTTGCGCTCGGTGCGCAACGCGAAACCTTCTTCCATCACCCCGCGGACGTTGGCGGTCAAACTGGTGAGCAGGCTGTCACGTTCCTTGCGGATCTGGGAAAGGGTCTTGTCGCGGCTCATCTTCAGCTCGTTCACGCTTTTCAAGGTGGCGTCCACCGCGCGCACTTGGCCTACGATACGGTCCAGTCCTTGGTCCACATCCTTTTGTTGGGCTTGCAGCGGGATCAATTCGCGTTGCACCTCATCGGGGATCAGCGCTTGTACACCACCCATGTTGAACTGGCCGCCCATGGTATTCGATAATCCGGCAAGGTCGAAGCCTCCGAAACTGAGACTGCCGAACATGGACTGTGCGGATCCTAAGAAGCTGCCGAAACCATTGCCGAAACTGCTCGATGTCGTGTCCTGATCGATGCGCGAAGTTGTGGTGGCTTTGTAAACGTATTCATTGATGTTCGTGACCTTCAATTCCACGACATCGCCCTGCTTCAACTTGGGCTTGTCGATCACGTGGCATTCCGTGCGGTCCTTTTTCTGCTCGCACTTCGAATACCTTACTGCTCCAGTGAGCTTATCGTATTCGATCCGGATCTCCTGCGCGCCGACGAGGCCAGCGAGGGTTAAGCCGATCACAAGGAAGAGCGAGCGTTTCATGGCGGTGGGTTCGTTGTAGGGGGTCACTGCTGCTTTTCGGCGAAGAGCGTCCATCCTGATACACGATGGTCGCGGTCGAGGTGGAAGAGGATTCCGTGTTGGAGGTAAAGGTCGAGCTCCCCGTCCATGGTCTGTAGTGTGCGGTCCGGTTGACCGTATGCCTTGGTCACCTGTTCGATGGGGTCGGTTAGTCCGATGCCTTTGGAACTTGTGCCAGCGTAGCCGGAAAGGGTGCCGCAGAGGTATAGCCAGTGGGTCTTTTGCGCTGCATCGATACGGTCGGCGGCCATTTTCCAATGGTCCCACGCCAAGCGGTAGCGCAGGATCGTGCTGGTCCGGTAGTCCAAGTGGGGTGCATCGGTGAAACCGGTGGAGAGGTCGGAGAGCGACTTGCCATCGATCTTCTCCATCGTTGCATCACCCCAAGGGGCTACAGGTGTTGGTGCAGGTACCTTTCCATCGATCGCCTGCAGGTTGCGTTTCGCGATCCAGCTGCTCTTCAGCAGCGGGTCATTCAACGTTCCCTTGGCCTTGGGAAGATCACCGTTGCGCGCTTGCAGGATGGCTTCCAGGATAAGGTGGGTGCGTTGGTTCATCGCCGCGATCTTCCCGTGTTGCGCGATCCAATGTCCGGCGCTGCCCAGATCGTTCCGGAGGAATGCTACACAAGCGAGATCGGCCAACGCCGCCTCGGAAGTGCGGTCCATCAACAAAGCTTGTAGGAACAGGTCTTCCGCCTTCCGCAGGAGCTCTTCCTTGGTGATGCCATCACCGGCCCCGCGCCATTTGTCGCGCAGGTCCAATTCAACGGGGTAGGTGTAAGCGATGCTGCCCGCTGGTCCCAGTGCAATGGCCTGCAATAGGTAGCATGCTCCCGTATTCGTGAAAAGCATCGGGTTGCGAAAGCCTTCGGAAAGAAGCAGTTCGTACAGCTTCGCCGCTTCCCCATACTGGCCCAAGATCGAACGATGGTCAGCCAAGCGCAGGGCCATGGTCAACTCCTGGTAGTGATCGAGCCCACTGCGGAGTTGTCCTTCACGATCTGGAAGGTCGGGGTAACCGCTCATCTTCGGGTTCCATCCATAGGTGCTGTAGAGCCGTTGCAGCAGCGTGTCGGCCACCAATTCAGGCACGTACCCGGCGATGTACGCATAGAAGGCCCCGCGTTGGTCGGCTTGGGTCTCGAACAGGTGGTAGGCTTTGTTGTTCGCAAAAGCCAGTGCCATATCCGCCTTCACTTGGCTGTGGTCTCCGATGCGCTGGAAGTCCGCCCCCCAACCGTGGCCCATGCTGAAGTGCGCCAGTTCATGGCCGAGCAGGAAGGCCACCGCATCGTTGGTGCGACCGCCGAACGTGGCACAGACCTCCAACGCCTTCCGTTCCACGACGATCCGTGTTGGCTCGTGGTTGAAATCGGTGAAAGCCCCGGAAGCGCGCGCGCTGGCATTATCGAACTCCAGTACGGGTGCGCCTTGCAAGAGTCCGGCAGCTGCACATAGTTTCCGGTAGATCGCCTGCACCGTCGCCTGGTCGGGTGGTACTGCCGCGCCAACGCTGATCCAACAGCTCGCTGCGAACAGGAAGATCGGTGCGAATTTGGCGAGGCGGCGCATGGTCGGGCGGTTGGGTCCGTTGAGGCAAGATAGCATGCTGCCAAAGACAACGACCGTGCCACTGGAGCCGGGTGGTGTGGTGTGTACCCACTAAAGGGGATTAAGCGCCTTGGATGCCGGCTTGAGCTCAGAACCCGAACCCAACGCCACCCGTGATGAAGGGCTGACCGCCATATGGACTTCGCACATCCTGGATAAGGTCCCAGAGTACTTGGAGGGTGAAGTATGCGTTACCCGATATCTGCTGCGAATAGCCACCACCGACCAAGAGGTACGGCACCCATTCGCGGCGGGAGGCATCGGTCAAGGGTGAATACAACTGGTAGTTCTGCTGATTGTATTCCGCGTGGAGGAAGACCTGCGGGATCACACGATAGCGGGTGAAAAGAGACCCTCCGTACACGGAACTCACGTACGACGGTATATACCGGTTATCGCTGATGTGGGTATAGTTCGCGGCCACACCTGCGGACCACTTTCCATTCTGGTCGATCTTGTAGCCCACCATCGGTGACGCTCCCAAAAAGGTCACTGTTCCGAATGAGAGGTTCACGCCACCACCGAACCAGATCCGGTCCTCGAAGGGACGTGTATCCCTTTTGGTAGATGAAGGTGCAGTGTCCTGGGCGATCGATGCGGTGCAGGAGAGCAGCAGGAACAGGAGGCAGTGCATTCGGCTCATACGGGCGAAGATAGGTGCCGCCGTTGCACTGCTCGCGGCGTGTAGTTCTTCTGGAAATGCAGCGCCAGCAACAGGCCGCGCACCAACATCCAGCCAAGGAAAGCGGTCCACACGGCGTACAGTTTCCAGTCCAGGGCATCCGTGCCCCAGGCCAATGGCACGAACACCCCGAACGTTGACACTAACAGCACATTGCGCAGCACCTTGCCATCGCCAAGCCCTTTGTAAACTCCGTCGAACGCGAAGGCTATGGCGTTTATCGGTTGGGTGATCACCACCATCCAGAACACACCACCGAATAGGGAGATCACGGCAACATCCTTGGTGAACATCCTGGCGATGTGGTCGTATCCGATCAAGTAGATCAACGCGAGGCCCGCGCCGATGTATACGCTCATGCGTACCATCTGCCAGCTGACGCGGTACATGGCCACCCAGTTGCGCTCTCCGGCGAAACGGCCCACAAGCACACTCCCCGCAGCAGCATAGCCATCGATGAAGAACGCACTGAAGAGCCAAACTTGCATGGCGATGCTGTGCGCGCCGATGTATGCTTCACCGTAGCCAGTTGCGTAGCGGGAGCCGAGGTAGTAGCAGGCGTTCAGCGCGATGGTTCGCGCGAACAGGTTGCCGCTGAGCAACCATAACCCCAGCAGCTCCGGATGCCGCCAACTACGGGGGAAGAAATGGAACGGCGTGCGCAAGGCCATGATGGTGACAGCGGTGATGAACATCACGGCTTGCGCGATCAAACTGGCCCATGCGCTACCCACGATCCCCATTCCATCCACGCCGAAATGGCCGAAGATCAGGATCGGGTTGAGACCGAGGTTGACCGCCGCCCCCAGCAAACTGATCCACATGCCCCAGTTCAGATTCTGGATGCCACGAAAAGCTCCGGTAATTGCGAACGTGGCCAGCACGATGGGAAAGCCGAAACTGCGCACGTGGTAATATTCCACCGCCTTCCGCAGGATCTCGCCCTCAGCGTTGTAGAGTTTGAAGATCGATCCGGAGAACATATTCGTTAGCGCGAAGAAAGCGAAGCCCAGGATGAAGTTCATCCACACGGCGATCGGTACAAGACCGGCTACTTCGGCCAACCGTTGTTCACCGTAGTAGCGCGAAACCACCGCCAACACAGCACTGCGCGTTTGGGCCAACACCCATACCACCAGCAGGAAAAAGCTACTTGCAATACCCACCGCTGCGAGATCGGCCGTGCCAATGCTGCCTACGAAGGCGGTATCCACCAAGGAGATGATGGGTTCTGCGATACCACTGATGATCGCTGGCACCGCGAGACGGTCCAAGTCACGCGGTTCGAAGGGTCGGGGAATTCTGCGGGCCATCAACGGACGCGCCCTGTCGCGCACGGTGCAAAGATGTGTTACCCCAAGGTCATCGCTCTCGCTGATACAGGGTCCACGGCTCCGGGCCTTCGTTCCAGCTGTACCAACGCATAACGTTCTCCACCCATGCGCTTTCCGTGCGAACGACCGGTGTCCATGGACGCGGTTCTTCCGCGATCAACGGTGATGCCTCGTGTTGGCGTGCTATGAGATGATCCAGGTCACCCAAAGGAACAGTTCCGGATGCCGGGTCCAACACTACCTCCTCGGTGTTTTCTGGACGATAGAGATCAGGCAGCGCGATCCGCCAGGCGATCTTCGGATCGATGAGATAGCCGATGCGGTCGCCCGGTCGTGCAGAACGGTTGAGTTCTTCCGCTAGTACCGTTCGGCCGACGCCAGCAGCGGTGGTCATCACCACCGCGAGACCCGTGACATTGAGGACTGCGCAAAGCAACACATAGCTCATAGCAAACCAGCGTATCGTAGTGCGACGGAGCATAGGCCGGATCTCATCCAGCCCGAGGATCAAGACCAAGGGCACGAGATCGGCCAAGGGGAATAAGAAGCGCAATTCCTTGTGCGGAAGGAGCGTATGCGCGAGCAGGAACGGCATCGTACACCACACGAGTATGTGTTTCGGCTGATGCCAAAGCAGAAGAAAAGCAGCCAGTAAGATCCCGGTCCCGATCGGTGGTATCGCGAATTTGACCACCCACGGCGGGTAGTAATACCACGGCAATTCGTCGAAAGGATGCTGTGCGTTGCCCATGAATCCCATTTGCACATAGCGCCACACACTGAACGTGGATGAGCCGTAAAAGGCGCTGTCCATCGCGTAGCCGAGCAGTGCAACAACGCTGGCACCACCGATCAGCGTCAGCAGATCACGCACCGCGCGCTTCCGGATGAAGTGCATCCACAGCAAAGCGCCGAGAACGACAAGCCCCATCGGCGGTCGGCAGAGCACGGCCGCACCGAACGCCATCCCTGTCCAGATATAACCCGCTGTGGTCCGCTTACCGAGTATTCCCGTAAGTCCGAACAACAAGAAGGTCCCGGACCAGCTTTCGGAGCTGAACCGCACATGCAGGAACGGTAGGAACCAGAGGAAGTAGGAGAGGAGTATGAAGGGCTTCCGCAGATCGCCGGGGACTTGTTCAAGTGCCACTCGCACAAACCCGCGAACGGCGAGCAGTGCAAGCAAAGCCGTGAGCAGCCGCAGCAGGAAAGTCCGGATGAACGGGTCAACTGTACCGAACGCCGAAGCGATCTTGAATACACCAACTGCGATCCACGGTTGGAATGACGAACGGATCCCCGTGTCGTACTCCCATGCCAAGTGCTCGATCGGCATTTCACCCAGCTTGGCTTGTGCGAAGGCGATGATCTGGAAATGTTCGTCGGCACTGTAATAGCCGCTGCTGTACCACGCGGTGATCAGGTGGGCCACCACGGCCGCCAGCAGCATCCTGCGATGGAATCGTATGGTATTGTTGGGGGCTGCTTCCACGGGAATTCTCAGGCCCACGAAGATGCAATAAATGCGAACGGGTCCCGAAGGACCCGCTCACCATTCATCGAGAACGAAGCTCACATGCTCCGCTCCAGGTCCTCGCGCAATGCCGCCATGAAGAGCTCGGTCGTCAGATACTTATCCGCCGTCACCTTGTCGCCATGTATGCACACGGCAAGGTCCTTCGTCATCCGGCCGCTCTGAACGGTCTTGATGCATACGGCCTCCAACTTGGTGCAGAAGTCGATCAGTGCTTGGTTACCATCCAGCTTGCCACGGAAAGCCAGGCCGCGGGTCCATGCGAAGATGCTGGCGATCGGGTTGGTGCTCGTGGGCTTGCCCTGTTGGTGCTGTCGGAAGTGACGAGTAACGGTGCCGTGCGCGGCTTCCGCTTCCATGGTCTTCCCGTCGGGCGTGATCAGTACGCTGGTCATCAGGCCCAGTGAGCCGAAGCCTTGGGCTACGGTATCGCTTTGCACGTCGCCATCGTAGTTCTTGCAGGCCCACACATAGCCACCGCTCCACTTCATGGCGCTGGCCACCATGTCGTCGATCAGGCGGTGCTCGTACACGATGCCCACTTCCTGGAATTTTGCCTTGAAGTGCTTCTGATAAATCTCTTCGAAGATATCCTTGAAGCGACCGTCATACTTCTTCAGGATCGTATTCTTGGTGCTCAGGTACAACGGCCACTTCTTGGCCAGCGCAAGGTTGAAGCAGCTCATCGCGAACCCTTCGATGCTCTCGTCGGTGTTGTACATGCTCAGTGCTACACCGTTGCCATCAAAATCGTACACGTTCCACGTTTGTACCTCGCTACCGTCCTCGGGCGTGAAGGTCATCGTGAGCTTGCCTTTGCCTTTGATCACTGCATCCGTGGCCTTGTATTGATCACCGAATGCATGACGACCGATCACGATCGGTTGCGTCCAACCCGGAACCAAACGTGGAATATTGCTGATCACGATGGGCTCGCGGAAGACCGTTCCGTTCAGGATGTTCCGGATCGTGCCGTTCGGGCTCTTCCACATCTGCTTCAACCCGAATTCCTTTACGCGGTCTTCATCCGGTGTGATCGTCGCACACTTGATCCCAACACTATGCTTCAAGATCGCCTTGGCACTTTCAACCGTGATCTTGTCGTCCGTCTTGTCGCGGCTCTCGATACCGAGATCGTAGTATTCAATAGGCACATCCACGTAAGGCAGGATCAGCTGGTCCTTGATCCATTTCCAGATGATGCGGGTCATCTCATCGCCGTCCAATTCCACGATGGGATTCGCTACCTTGATCTTCGACATTACTATTGTTCGGTTTGCAGGGTCTTACTGAGGTGGCGAAGGTAGCGTACCCTCATGAGGTGCATGCTCTTTACGGGACCCTCGGCAACATCTTTCGCTCACTGGATCAATCGGTTTCCACACTGTATCTGAAGCGGCCTTTTCGGTAATAGTCCTTGTGTTCTACATGCCCGTTGGGATCGAAGAAAATGAACTCTCCTACGGCAAGCCCATTTTCGTATTGACCGCTGTAGCTCACCTCGCCATTGGCTCGGTATACCGTGAGTTTCCCATACGGCCTGCCTTTGCTACAGGTGGAGTTATAGTATCCCCAATTCAATGGGAATCTTGTCGTGTATTCGCCTTCGACAAGTGAACCAGTTGAGTCATGCAGGATCCGTTCACCGAACAATTTATCCGACCGGAAAGGCTTGATCCACTCGACACGGCCGTTCGGATGGTAGGTGGTGGACATCCCATGCGCCTTGTCATTCCGATAACGCCTGACCCAATGCGCATTCCCATTGGGATGGAACACGGTGTCCGGTCCACTCCGTTGGCCTCTACGGTAAGACGAGTTCCAGGTTTTTCGGCCTAGACTGTCAAAGTTGATGACTTGACCATGACGAAGACCATTGCGATAGGACTCGTGGCGCAGGAGCTGGCCGGTCGTATCATACACGGCCACCGGGTTCACGGGGTGTCCGTCCTTTCCACGCTGAAACACACCATACCGGCCGTTCTTCACCTCGGTTGTGTCCGTGCGCTGCGCGCCGAGCAGAGAAGATGAAAGTGAGAGAAGAGCGAAGGCTATGATCTTCATCGTTCTCATCGCTTTTCGAAAGGTCATCCAAGATCCAGGTCCAACGCCTCACGTAGGTTCTGTAAGGCTGGGTACTTTTTAACCAGAACATTGAATTTCTGGAGCGCAGTTATCGGTCGTTCTACCGCCAACGATAGGTCATATTTGATCTCCATATTCAACCATGGGACGTCAAGTGCTTTCCGCAGGTGTGAGAGGAGTGTCGGTCGTTCGTTGATAAGGTCCTTCTCTTGGACCTTGTTGGCGATAGTTACAATGATGGTGTTCGTTGCGCCTATGACGATCGGGCGGAATGTCAGAGTGGAGAAAACGCTGAGCTTTCCAGTACTTTTCTGGGTCTGTGCATACTCCTCCCAAGCCATGTTCAGCAGCGATTCGTTGATCGGCTTTGATGATGCCGGTTCAACTGTCCCGTTGTCCACTTGCTGAGTGCTTCCTGTCTCCACTACCGTTGGCGCCGCCGTTTCCTTGATGCTGACCTGGCCCGCTAGGCGGCGCTTCGGCACATAAGCATGCTGATCGGCCTGTGCCGGATGGGCTGGTGCAGGAGACTTCGCAGGCCCCTCGTGCGTAGCCGGAATAGTCGCTTGTGGCTCGGCCGCAATAGCTACTTCAGCAACTCGTGTCGGCACTTGTGCCGCCGGTCTGGTAGCCGGAACAGCTAGGTCAGGGCTTTTTTTTTCAGCGTTTGTTGGTGCGGCGGAAATAGCTCCACCTAAAGCCGCTCCGCTGAACCGGCACATCTGGATGAGCATCAACTCCACCAGCAGGCGTGGTTCCTTGCTGGCCTTGTATTGGCTATCGCATTGCGCAAGACGGTCCAATCCTTTCACCAGAAGTTCCCGGTCGGCCACCTTGGCTTGTTCTCCATACCGGGCCGTGAGTTCCTCGCCGACCTCCAACAACGGAAGCGTGCGCGGGTCTTGGCTCACCAACAGGTCGCGGAAATGACGACCCAATCCGGAAACGAACAAGTGCCCGTCGAAGCCTTGCTGCAATATGGTGTTGAATTCCACCAAAGCGCCGGGTATATCGCCGCGGATAATGCTGTTCGTGAGGCTGAAGTAGTGCTCGTGGTCCAGCACGTTCAGGTTCTTCACCACATCCTGGTAGGTGAGCTTGTTGCCGGAATAGCTCACCAACTGATCGAAGATGCTCAGCGCATCGCGCAAGCCGCCATCGGCCTTTTGAGCGATCACGTGCAACGCCTGCGGATCGGCATCGATGCCTTCCTTCTTCGCGATATCGGCCAAGTGGTGGCTGATGTCGCTGATCATGATCCGCCGGAAATCGAACACTTGGCAACGGCTTAGGATCGTGGGCAGGATCTTGTGCTTCTCCGTGGTAGCAAGGATGAAGATGGCATAGGAGGGAGGCTCCTCCAACGTTTTCAGGAACGCGTTGAAGGCCGCCGAGCTCAACATGTGTACCTCATCGATGATGTACACCTTCTTGCTGCCTACTTGCGGTGCGATGGAAACCTGCAGGATCAGGTTCCGGATGTCGTCCACACTGTTGTTGCTGGCCGCATCCAATTCGAAGATGCTCAGCGAATGCCCCTCCTCGAAGGTCTTGCACGGCGCACATTGTCCGCAGACCACCAGATCCTCGCCAAGGTTCTCGCAGTTGATGGTCCGCGCCAGGATCCGGGCACACGTGGTCTTGCCAACGCCGCGCGGGCCGGTGAACAGGAAGGCCGAGGCAAGGTGCTTGCTCCGGATGGCGTTCATGAGCGTGCTGGTCACAGCCTCCTGGCCCACCACCGTATCAAAGGTGGCCGGCCGGTACTTGCGTGCGCTAACGACGAATGGATCCATGGGAACAGCGGCGAAGATAATGGCGGGTGCTATGCCCGTTCCGGACAGATCTCAACACCTGTGGATAGTCGGGAGGCCACTACGGGCATTTGGCTGCTGGCTACTTGCTGGTCTGCTCGCTCCGCCACCTACGAGCCGGCCCATTGGTATGGCAATTTCCGCATTCGCTAGGCGGGGCTAGCAGCCAATAACCAAAAGCCAGCAGCGCATTCTGCGAGTTCCCCTTGAAGAAGGGCGTTCCAACCTATGTCCCTGATCTCCAATCACTTGGTTTTCCAGCAGATCTTTCTACCTTTGCCGCCCAAATCAACCGAAGGTAAAATGGCCAACCGGTACGAAACCGTCTTCATTCTAACTCCCGTTTTGTCTGAGGACCAGACAAAGGAGACGGTTAAAAAGTTCAAAGACCTGATCATAGCAGGCAGTGGCATAGTCCACCACGAAGAGAACTGGGGCATGCGCAAACTCGCGTATCCTATCCAGAAGAAGTCCTCGGGCTTCTACCACTTGATCGAGTTCGAAAGCGAGACCCCTCTCGTGGCCAAGCTCGAGACCGAATACCGTCGTGATGAACGCGTGATCCGGTTCCTGACCACCGTGATGGACAAGCACCATCTCGCCTTCGCTGAGAAACGTCGTACCAAGCGGGCCGCCAAGAAGGAGACCGCAGAACCCTCCAACGCCTAAGCCATGGCAGCAGACAACAGCGAGATCCGGTATCTCACGCCGATCGCCATCGAGACAAAGAAGGACAAGTACTGTCGCTTCAAGAAGATGGGGATCACCTACATCGATTACAAGGACGAGAACTTCCTGATGCGCTTCGTGAACGAACAGGGCAAGATCCTGCCCCGTCGCCTCACCGGCACCAGTCTGAAGTATCAGCGCAAGGTCGGCCAAGCCATCAAGCGCAGCCGTCACCTGGCCCTGATGCCGTACGTGGCCGATATGCTCAAGTAAGAACGTCCCAACGCAACGACCATGGAAGTCATCCTGAAACAAGACGTCGAGCACCTCGGTTTCGCCAACGATATGGTGAAGGTGCGCGAAGGGTATGCCCGCAACTTCCTCTTGCCACGCGGCCTCGCCGTAAGCGCAACGGAAAGCGAGAAGAAACAATTGGCCGAGACCCTGAAGCAGCGCGCACACAAGCTCGCCAAGCTGAAGACCGAAGCCGAGAAGATCGCCGAAGGCCTCACCGACAAGGTCCTGCGCATTGGCGCAAAGGCCGGTGAGAACGGCAAGATCTTCGGTAGCGTCAACACCATCCAGATCGCCGACGCCATCCGTGCGCTCGGCTTCGAGGTGGATCGTAAGAATATCAAGCTGAAAGGTGAAGCCATCAAGTCCCTCGGCAAATACGAGGCGGAAGTGGTGTTCCACCGCGATGTGATCCGCACCATCCCCTTCGAGGTGGTGGAAGAGTGATCATCTCGCTAAAGTGAATTGGGAAGGGGCCGTGAGGCCCCTTTTCATTACCCCCTCTCTAGACCTTGCGTCCGTCACGCCGGAATGCGACGAAGGAGCATATCCGGCGTCTCACACTTCTGTCATGCCGGAATGCGACGGAGGAGCATATCCGGCGTCTCATCCTTCCTGTCATGCCGGAAGCTGACGAAGGAAGCTATCGGGCATCTCATCGATGTCAAGAGGTTGGTGCTTCACGCTGAAGGAACCGTTTCCTTCGCACCATATGCCCACCATCACCCACATCAGCCTCTTCCCTCTCAGGATCCCGCTGAAAGCCCCCTTCGTTACCTCCCTCGGCGTTTTGGAGGCCGTGGAAAGTGTGGTCGTGCGCTTTACCACCAATGAAGGCCTCGTGGGCTGGGGCGAATGCAACCCCTTCTGGTCCATCAACGGCGAAACGCAGGAGACCTGCATGTCCGTGGGCAAGCACTTGGCGAAAGCCTTGCTCGGTCATGATCCTTCGGATATCGAGGGCGCACACCGCACCATGGACCGCTTGATCTTCGGGAACAACAGCATCAAGAGCGCGTTCGACATCGCGTGCCACGACATAGCCGCGCAAGTCCGTGGTAAGCCCCTCTTCGAATTCCTTGGCGGAAGAATAGATCGGGTATTGGTCACCGACTATACCGTCAGCATTGCATCACCGGAGAAGATGGCTGCTGATGCGCAAGCCATAGTGAGGAATGGTTTCACGGTGATCAAGGTGAAGCTCGGTAGCGGAGCACAAGAGGACATCGCACGCATCCACGCGATCCGTGGAGCGATCGGAATTGAAGTGCCGTTGCGCATCGATGCGAACCAGGGCTGGGATCCTTCCACGGCGATCGAGGTTCTCCATGCGCTCGCACCTTTCAACATCCAACATTGCGAAGAGCCCATCCCGCGCTGGCAGTTCATGGAAATGCGACGTGTGAAGGAGGCCTCACCCATTCCCATCATGGCCGATGAAAGTTGCTGTGATCATCACGATGCCGAACGGTTGATCGCGCTTGGCGCGTGCCAACGATTCAACATCAAACTGGGTAAGAGTGGTGGCCTGTTCAAGGCGAAGAAGATCATCGCCCTCGCTGAAGAAGCTGGAATGGAGGTGCAGATCGGTGGCTTCCTCGAGTCGCGACTGGCATGGACTGCCGCTGCACATCTCGCGCTAACAAGCAACGCAGTGCGTTACTGCGACATGGACACGCCGCTCATGTTCACTGCGGATCCAGTTGTCGAAGGCATTTCGTACGGTCCGGGTGGAACGATCACCGTTCCGAACCGGCCGGGCCTTGGGGCTTCCATCGATCTCTCCTTCGTGCAAAGTGTGGTCCACATTGCCTGAGCGGATCACATCAGGATGTTGTTCTGAGGGGTTAGAGGGGGTGGGATGTTCTCTTCATCGAGCATCTCGCGCAGGTCGATCTCGATGGTCCTTGTGATCGCCGTGATGGGCACATCATTCGCTCCGCCTTCGAAGGGGTTCTCGGTGCTCTCCCCGATCTTTTCCATCATGTTGAACACCCATCCCACCAGCGCACTGAAGGGTATGGTGAGCCACACGAACCCGCCGCCCATTTTGGCGAATTCGCCCAGCATGCCGAGTGGGACCAACGTGATGAAGAGGCGTGTGAACATCAGGTTGAGCGTGGCGAACTGTCGCGGGTACGGGAAGTTCTTGATCCGCTCGCATTTGCCTTGTTGTGCATACAGGTCTACCAGGAGTTTCTCCAGTTCCATATGGCGGAAGTCCTCGATCAGCCCAGCATCCAGCAACTCGCGCAGGTCCTTTGATTGGAGCGCGATGAGCTGCGTGGCCGGGTTGGTCTTCGAGAATACATAGTTCCGTTCTTCCCCAGTGATCAAGCCGGACAAGGCATCCTCGACCTTGTTCTCCACTTCATCCACGGTGTACCACTTGAGGTATTCGCGGTTGTACACTTTGATCATGTGTTCCCACGCCCTCGGCTGGCGTAGCTGGAAACGTAATGCATGCAGCCAGGCGATGTGGCGATGCATCAAACGGGTATGTACGCTTCGTAGCGCTTCTTGCGATAGGGCGGCCTTTGTTTGCTTGTCCGTTACAAAGTCGATCACCAAAATGCCCCAAGCACGGCTGGTGTTCACAATGGCACCATAGATCTGCCTTGCCTCCCACAGCCGATCATATGTCGCGTTGTTCTTGAAGCCCGTGATAAAAGCCACGGCAGTACCTACTAGCGCGATCGGCACCCATGGTATCGTGAGCCAAGTCCAACCAAGACCCATATACAACACCGTGGGAATGGTCGCCAGGACCAAGTAGAATACAATGTCGCGACGGGTCCAATGAAGTACCTCACGGAGTGTGAATCGCCGTCCTGCGTGCATACTTGTGTCTAGTTGGAGGTGTTCTTGCGTCGTCTCGATGATGAGACGTCCAAAGATGCCAAATTACATATTGATCGGTCTCGATCCCAGCGCGACCGACCCTATTGTGCAGGTACCGCGCTTGGCTAGCCCTTGCAGGGTCCCAGTTCTATTCTATTGGACTGATGAAAGTCACTGAACAAGACACGGGCATGCCTACTTTCGCGTCCGATGAACCGCTGTGTCGCTGGCTTCCTGCTCGCCCTGTTCTTGGGGGTGCTGCATGCGCCGCTGTTCATCCTCGTTGAATTCCATCTGCATCGTGCCAGCATTGAACGCGAACTCTGCGTCCAGCGCGATGTGGTCGCCGAGATGCGCACCTGTCACGGCGAGTGCCAGCTCAGCAAACGGTTCAGGGCGTTGGAACAGGAGGCGCAGGCCGGCTTTCCCGTAGAGCGTATCCAAGTGCGCTATGAACCGCAAGTGGTCATGGATGTAAAGGTGGGGATAGCCTCTCCAAGGAGCTTCGATCGCAGGTTCCCCGAACTTGTCCAGACACCGATCCAGTTGGTCCTCTCCAACGACGATCCCGTGCCGCGAGGCTGAACCGGACAGCCTGCCTCCCTATCTGCTGCACTGGCGGACCGGACGCGGGTATTCTGAGTTCAACCTATCCACTTCAACACAATGGGCAAGTTTCTGGCTGCATGGCTTTGGCTATGCCTGCCATTCGCTGCAACGGCATGTGACGTATGCGGAATTTTCCTCGGTGTGCAACCCAATGACAGGCGTAGCACGATCGGTCTGTTCTATCGCAGCCGGGTCATGGAGGGGAACACTCAAGTACCTATGACAGTGCACCTGCTGCCTAAGCACGGCAACCACGTTGCGCAAGGTGTGCCATCCCAAGTGGTGCCGATGACGGAGGTCGTGAGCGTGGTGGAGCTGCGTGCAGACCTCCGCTTGAGCCAGCGCCTGTTCCTACTGGCGAGCATGCCGCTTACCAATACCTATCGAAGCGTGAATAATTACCAAGTGCTGGATGCGTATGGCATTGGTGATGCCTTTGCGATGCTGCGTTACCAGTTGGTGAATACCCGGTGCGATACACGCATGCCGCTCTTCATCCATCGGTTCGTCATCGGTGGGGGTGTCAAGGTCCCCTTGGGCCGCAACAACCTTCGCGTAGATGATGAACTCGTGAGTCCCGATGTTCAATTGGGCACCGGCTCCTGGGACGGCTTGCTGTCCATGGAATACTCCGTGCGTCGGGGTCGGACCGGAGGCGGGGTCAGCACCTTGGCGCGCTTCAACAGCGCCAATGGTGAAGGCTACCAATTGGGCCATGGGCTCAGCACCACGGCCGAGGCCTTCCACCGCTTCGGGAACGATACGCTCAGTTTCGCGCCTGCTATTGGCGGTTACGTTGAATGGATGGCACGCGACCATTCCAGCGGCGTTGCCGAACAAGGCACTGGTGGCACCACCGCCTTCAGCCACACCGGCGTGCGGATGTGGTGGAAGCGTTTCTCATTCTCTGCCTACTACCAGCATGCCCTACTGAATAACGAGGGCGCTTTCATTACCCCCACACGCAACCGCGTGGTGGCGGGCGTAACATTCAACATCAACAAGAACTAACTTCCCGACATGAATACGCGCACCGTCGTACTGATCGCCTCCGTGGCCTTTGCCATTACGGCTTGTAAGAAAGATGAGGAGGCTCCCACGCCAACGCCTGCAACGCCCACCCAAGGAACGGTGAACATGGGCTTCAACTTGTATGTTGGAACCACCATGCTGAATTTGAACTCCCTTTACCAAGATGGCGCCGGACATGCCATCCGTTTCGCCAAGGCCAAGTTCTACGTCTCCAACGTACACCTCACCGACCACACCGATAATGTGCTCGGCCACTTCGAGGACGCGTACATCCTGGTGGACGCTTCCAACACCAGCAACACCTTCACGTTGGGCGCTCTTTCACCAGCAGAGGTACATGGGGCAGAGATCACCTTGGGGCTGGGACCAGACGTGAACAATTCCGATCCAATGACCGCAGCAGCGCCGCTGAACGACCCCGACATGATGTGGTCGTGGAGCACTTCCGCTGGACGCATGTTCCTGAAACTGGAAGGTCGCGTGGACGCCAATGGTGATGGTGATGTGGATGATGCCGAGGATGTGGACTTCAGGTACCACTGCCTCAACTTGAACGATGATCTGCTGCGCGAGATCCATGTACACGTGCATGCTGACGTTACATCCGGAGCGACCGCAACGTTGAACACCAAAGTGGATCTCGGTGTGCTCGTTTCCGGATTGGACCTTCTTCTCCATCCGGAAGCCATGGACGGTGGTGCGCAATGCGTGTTGGCCATGGATAGCCTGGCTACCTCCATCAGCGAGATGGAGTGATACAAGGTCGATTATATGTTCGGCGGGAGCGTCCATACGTCGCTCCCGCCGTTGTTTTTCGGGTTTTCGTGACCGGGCGGCGAATATTCACTACGTCCGTATCCGCCCTATTACCTTCGCGGCGCGAATCACACCCATGAGCCAGATCTTCGACCTCGACATGATCAAAGCGGTATACAGCCGCTTCCCTTCACGCGTTGCCGCAGCCCGCAAAGCTGTTGGCAAGCCGCTCACCCTCACAGAGAAGATACTCTATGCCCACCTTTGGGATGGTGATGCGCAGCATGCGTTCGGTCGCGGAAAGGATTATGTCGATTTCGCACCGGACCGTGTAGCCATGCAGGATGCCACTGCGCAGATGGCCCTGTTGCAGTTCAGCACCACCGGTCGCCCGCAAGTGGCTGTCCCCAGCACCGTACACTGCGACCACTTGATCCAAGCGCGGGTAGGGGCCAAGCAGGACCTGCAAGACGCGCTGTTGAAGAGCAACGAGGTCTTCAACTTCCTCGAATCCATCAGCAACAAATACGGCATCGGCTTCTGGAAACCCGGCGCGGGCATCATCCACCAAGTGGTGCTGGAGCAGTACGCCTTCCCCGGCGGATTGATGATCGGTACCGACAGCCATACCGTGAACGCGGGCGGTTTGGGCATGATCGCCATCGGTGTGGGCGGTGCCGATGCCTGCGATGTGATGAGCGGCTTGGCCTGGGAACTGAAATGGCCGAAGCTGATCGGTGTGAAACTCACCGGTAAGCTCAGCGGTTGGGCGTCACCCAAGGACGTGATCCTGAAAGTAGCCGGTATCCTCACCGTGAAAGGTGGAACGGGTGCCATCGTGGAATACTTCGGCCCCGGCGCTCAGAGCATGAGCTGCACGGGAAAGGGTACCATCGCCAACATGGGTGCGGAGATCGGTGCGACCACGAGCACGTTCAGCTACGATGATTCAATGAGCCGCTACCTGAAGGGAACGGGTCGGGCGGAAGTGGCGGCCTTGGCCGATACCATCAAGGAGCACCTACAAGGCGATCCCGAAGTGTACGCCGATCCAACGAAGTACTTCGACCAAGTGATCGAGATCGACCTGAACACACTGGAGCCGCACGTGAACGGTCCGTTCACGCCGGATCTGGCCTGGCCCATCAGCAAATTCGCTGCTGCGGTGAAGGAGAATAACTGGCCCGCGAAATTGGAAGTGGGGTTGATCGGCTCCTGCACGAACAGTAGCTACGAGGACCTTACGCGCAGTGCATCAATTGCACAGCAAGCCATCGACAAGAACCTGAAGGCGAAGAGTGAATTCACCATCACACCAGGAAGCGAGGTGGTGCGGTTCACTGCCGAGCGCGACGGTCTGTTGAAGACCTTCGATGGCATGGGTGGCGTGGTCCTCGCCAATGCGTGCGGACCATGTATCGGCCAATGGGCGCGCCACACGGATGACCCCAACCGCAAGAATTCCATCATCACTTCGTTCAACAGGAATTTCGCGAAGCGCAACGATGGCAACGCGAACACGCATGCCTTCGTTGCCAGCCCGGAGATCGTGACCGCACTGGCTATCGCCGGGGACCTGACGTTCAATCCGCTCACCGATTCGTTGATCAACGAAGATGGTGTTAGCGTGAAACTCGAAGAGCCGAAAGGCATCGAGCTGCCACCGAAAGGGTTCGATGTCGGCGACGCAGGCTACAAAGCACCCGCTGCCGATGGCAGCCAAGTGAGCGTTGTGGTGAAGCCCGATAGCGAGCGCCTCCAATTACTCCAGCCTTTCCCAGCTTGGAACGGAAAGAACATCACCGATGCCGTGGTGCTGATCAAGGCCAAGGGAAAGTGTACCACCGACCACATCAGCATGGCCGGGCCTTGGTTGAAATACCGCGGCCACTTGGACAACATCAGCAACAACACGTTGATCGGTGCCACCAACGCCTTCAACGGCGAGACCGACAAGGTGAAGAGCCAAGTGACCGGCGAATATGGTCCGGTGCCCGCCACGCAACGTGGTTACAAGGCCGTCGGCGTGGCCAGCATTATCGTGGGCGACCAGAACTACGGTGAAGGTTCCAGCCGCGAACATGCCGCCATGCAACCGCGCCACCTCGGGGTCTGCGCCGTGCTGGTGAAGAGCTTCGCACGGATCCACGAGACCAATTTGAAGAAGCAGGGTATGCTCGGGATCACCTTCGCCAACGAGGCCGATTACGACAAGATCCAAGAGGACGACCGCGTGGACTTCACGGACCTTACTTCATTCACGCCTGGAAAGCCGCTCACCTTGCTATTCAAGCACAAGGACGGTACAAGCGATAGCATCTTCTGCAACCACACCTACAACCAGCAGCAGATCGAGTGGTTCAAGGCCGGTGGTGCGCTCAACATCATCCGCGCGCAACAGAAGAACTAGACATTGGACACTTGTGTTATTGACCGGAACTTCTATTTTTGGCAATCACCAACCTAAACACACCTCGATGAAACGTATCATATTGAGCTTGGCTACTGTGGCTCTCACCAGTGGCCTGATGGCTCAGGATAGCGGGTTCTCCGCTGGATTGGACTTCCAATTGCCCATGGGCGATTTCGGTGACCTGTTTTCGCTCGGCGTAGGACCTGCAGTAGGCTACGAGGTGGAACTGGGTGACCAAGGCTTGTTCGGCGGTACTGCTGGTTACAGCATTCTTTCTTCAAAGGAGGATTTCGTTACCAGTGGCAAGATGATACACCTAACGGCGCACTACAAGTACTTCTTCTCCGATATCCGCGAAGGTGCATACGTGGCGCCCATGCTGGGCTATGGCTTGGTAGGTTACAAGTTCGAACTGAACATACCAGGTATAATATCAAGCAGTAGCGATGAGTCCCTCGGTGGACTGAGCTTCGGCGCCGGTGTGGGTTATGTGGTGAACGAGCGTATCGATATCGGTCTTCGGTACCAAGTGATCCGTGCAACTGCCGACGGTGATGCCACGGCTTCCGCCGGCGAATCTTCCACGGGCCTTGGCTTTGTGGGGATCCGCGCCATGTACAATTTCTGATCGGCAGTCTTTTAATTGCTCTTAATGAAGGCGACCTGCGGGTCGCCTTCATTCGTTCCGGACAGGAAGCTCGATAGTAGGCTCAAGTTGGAGGAACGGTGCTGCTCAGTTGCGAGACCTTATACCGTTTCGCAATTCGTAATGGCCCGATCTCGCCATACAGCTCATCGAGCTAAACGTATTGTCTCACGCGCATTTACCACTTCTAAGTCCAGCCCAGCCTTGGGGCTGTCCTGAACTAAGAATTGGTATTAGCTGTAAACGACGGAATCTACTTGCCCTCACGGTTTTCCTCGTCGGCCATCCAGGGCAAACGCAACTAAAGTCCTAGGATTTTGAGCAGGTAGTCATTATCCCATCCGGCCTTGAGCCTTTTGGACTTGATGCCCACTTTGGTGGAAGTGTCCCGCTTGAGCATGGTCAGGGTCATCTTGGTGAGTGTGGAGAAATTGACGGCCGCATGGTCCTTGCGCTTGCGGCTGGCATCTTCCCGATAGCTGATGTCGAGCTGCCAATGCAAGCCGTTCTCGATGGACCAATGAGCTCGGGCGGCCATGCCGATCACCTTCGCCTCAGGTGCCAGTGTGGTTATGAAGTAGCGTGTCATGGAACTCTTTTGCCCGGTGGCCTTGTGGTAGACCTCGCTATCCACGCGGGCTATGGCTTGGAGGCCCGGCCATTTCTCCTGGTGTGGGATCAGGTCCAGGTCGGCGATCACCGCGCAGGTCCGGGTGGTAATGCGCCCGTGGTCGGCATCGGTATCCTGCCAGCTGTCCAACACCGGTTTCAGGGCGAAGGACTGTTGGATCCGGTCAGCAGATCAGGTTGGTTGGCTTTGGCGCAGAGCACATAGTGGGCTTTCCGCTCTACGATGGCTTGGGCGATGAGCGGATAGCACCCGGCGGCATCAATGGTCACTACGCATCCTTCGATGAACAGCATGCGGAGAAGCTCGGGAATGACCTTGCTCTCATTGGTCTTGTCATCCACGCGGAGCTGGCCCAAGCTCACATGGTTGCTGCCCGACCAAGCCGTTACCACATGTGCCGCCGTGGCCTTCATCCCCCTGCTGCCCCGCAGGCTCTTGCCTTCTATGCTCACTACTTCTCCCTTGGTGCGCGCCGCCATGGAAGCAGCCCATTGGGCGAAGCAGTCCTCGAAGGTGCCCGGTTCCAAGGCTGCATAGAACCGGTTGAACGTGTCGTGCGAGGGTATACCGTTGGGCAGAGGCACCACTGTGGCCAGCCAGCTCTTCTTGGCCTCACCGAACTCCTGGATCTCATTCCAGGAGTCCGCTCCACAAGTGATCGCCGCCACGCTGATGAAGACCAGCGACTCAAGAGCATGCTTCTGAGTACGCTCCACACGAGGGTCCTTCAGGTCATTGAAGTAGGAGAGGAACGAGTGTTGCTCGGACATGCTGATGTTTTGCCAGCAAGCACCGACGGATCCCACGTGGATCCAACACCCTTTCAAAGGATCGGATCACAGCACCATGTTCATGTCACAGCCCTGTCCCGCTATTTTTAGATGCGTTTGCCCTGGTCGGCCATCACCCCTGACTTCGGCACGGTCTTGGCCTTCCGCGCTGCTTGAACGGCCTGCCTATAGGCCTGCCTCACTATCTTGGCCCACCTTGGGAACAGAGACCGTTAACTGGATCCGAACAAACGCCTTCGCCGGGCTACGGCGCACTTTCGCATGAGAACCGTCCTACTTCCGCTCACCTTCCTGCTCTCTGTTGTTAACGGCGTTGCACAAGACCTCGACCACGACCGTAACTGGGTCGCCAATGGCGATTTTGAGACCGTGGAGGGCAAGAAGCTCAAACGCGCTGGAGGCATCATTTACGCTACCGGATGGGACTCGCCCACGAAAAAGAACGCCGATCTTTTCAGTGAAGGGGCTTCTGTGGAAAGCACCGTCTCCTCCCCGAAGAACTTCGCCGGAGAACAGACCGCTTTGAGCGGCGCCAATTACGCGGGCATCCGCTGGTGGAGCTACCAGAACAAGGAGGCTCGGTCCTACCTGCAGACCAAGTTGGCGAAGCCCATGAAGAAGGACTCCCTCTACTGCGTGCGCTACTACACCAACCTAGGTGACCTGAGCAAGTATGCCACCGCCGAACATGGCGTGTATCTGGGCAAACAAAAGGTCGCAAAGGAAGACGAAGCGAGCCTTACCTACGAGGTCAAAGTCCCCAACTTGCGCACCAAGGTGTATGATGATATGTACAGCTGGCAAGGTGTCTGCGGCGCGTATCAAGCCGACGGTTTCGAGCAGTTCCTGATCATCGGGAATTTCGCCCCGAACGAAAAGACCACCAATACCAAGACCAAGCGGCCACGCGGGGAGACCCGTCAACAGGTCTTCAGCGCATACTACTTCATCGACAATGTGGAAGTGTATCCCATCAAGAACCGCGGTGAATGCACCTGTGAGCAGTTGGACAAGGCCGAAAGCGAGTATATCTACAGCCGCAAGGGTGTGGTCAGCGCGACCGCTAAGCCTGTGGACAAGGTGGAGCAACAGGTCTTCTACTTCAAGCGTTTCCAGCGCAGTTTCGACACGTCCATGGAAAGCTGGTTGAACGACATGATCGGTTCCATGCAGACCGATCCCACCATCAAGGTGAAGCTCATCGGCCACATGGATGCCACGGAGATGGAGCGCACACGGGTTCGTCCGGACCTGTTGTTGTTGGCCAAGGAACGTGCGGAAGCGGTGAAAGCCGCGTTGGTGGAGGCGGGTATCGATGCTACCCGGATCACGGTCGAAGCGAAGGCCGGCGATGTGCCTGCGGATGATGCTGGCACCGATCTCGCCATGAGCAAGAACCGCCGTGTGGAAGTGGAGGTGGTGAAGTAGTTCCCGCAAATGGTCTTTCGAATGCCCGGCTTCGGTCGGGCATTCTTGTTTGGGACCAACGATACTACCTTGCCGCCATGGTGAAAGGTGACAAGCGCATCATCCGCGGCTGGACCATGTACGATTGGGCCAATTCGGTCTACTCCCTCACCATCACCTCTGCCGTTTTCCCGCTCTTCTACGCGGCCATCACCACGAACAGCATCAGCGGAACGGACCTCGTTCTGGAGAAGTACGGCCTTCCGGCAAGCTCGCTCTATTCCTATGCGTTGTCCGCCGGTTTCCTCTTGGTAGCACTGATCTCGCCCATCCTCAGTGGCATCGCTGATAGCACGGGCCAGAAGAAGACTTTTCTCAAGGGGTTCTGCTACTTGGGGGCAGCTAGTTGTGCCGGACTGTTCTTCTTCAGCATGGAGAATATCTGGGTGGGCCTTACACTCGTGATGTTCGCATGTGCTGGATTCAGCGGTAGTCTGATCTTCTACGATGCCTTCCTGCCGGAGATCGCGGAGCCCAAGGACCATGACAAGATCAGCGCGCGCGGCTATACCATGGGCTACATCGGCAGTGTGTTGCTGCTGGTCATCAACTTGGTGATGGTGATGAAACCCGATCTCTTCGGTATCCCGGATCGTGACGGTTTGCCTGCTCGGATCACCTTTCTCACCGTGGCGGTCTGGTGGGCCGGTTTCGCACAGTTCGCTTTCCGTGTGCTGCCCGATGACCAATACGGCCGCAGACCACACGGCAATTTGCTCGCCAATGGCTACCGCGAACTGCGCAAAACATGGAAGGAGCTTCAGAGTACGAAGCGTCTCAACAGTTACCTCATGGCCTTCTTCGTGCTCAACATGGGTATCCAGACCGTTATGTACCTCGCCGTGACCTACGCGAAACAAGAGATCCAGGAGTTGGATGCGAACGGCGTGCCCGGGCCCATCGGCGACAGCAGCTTGATCATCTCCATACTCCTGATCCAATTGGTCGCTATCGTTGGGGCCTTCCTATTCGTTTGGCTCAGCAAACGCTTCGGGAACGTCAACGCGCTCATGATCGGCTGTTCCATCTGGATCATCCTCTGTGGTGGGGCTTACCGTATCCATTGGGCGCACGAGTTCTATGTACTCGCCTGTGGCGTGGGCTTGGTAATGGGCGGTAGCCAAGCCCTTTCGCGTAGCACCTATTCCAAGTTCCTACCAGAGACCATCGATCACGCATCGTACTTCGCCTTCTACGATGTCAGCTTCTACCTGAGCACGGTCCTTGGAACGTTCGCCTACGGGATGGTCTTCCAGCTTACCGGTGATCTGCGGAATACGGTGATCATCATCGGCAGCTTCTTCGTGGTCGGGCTGGTGCTGCTGGCCATGGTGCCTGCCAAGGAAGTGGCCGTCGTGGCCGCCGAGGAGGACTAGGATCCGCGCTGCTACCTTCGCCGCCGTAAGCATCGGATGGCATGGGCGAACAAGCGAACTGGGATGTGGTGATCGTCGGGGGGGGCATTGTCGGTGCCGCAACCTTTTACAAGCTTCAGACGCGTTTCCCGCGCTTGAGGATCCTGCTCGTTGAAAAGGAGAAAGCTCTTGCCGATCACCAGACCGGGCGTAACAGCGGTGTCATACACAGTGGCATCTACTACAAGCCGGGCAGTTTCAAAGCGACGAACTGCGTTGCTGGTCGTCGTGAACTGGTGGCATTCGCCAAGGACCACGGTATCAAACACGATATCTGCGGCAAGCTCATTGTGGCCATCGAGAAGGATGAACTTCCGCGTTTGGAGAAGATCTACCAGACCGGTGTCGCCAATGGCATTGAAGGCATGGAGCGCATCACGCCGGAGCAGATCCGGGAGATCGAGCCGTATTGCGCGGGTGTTGCCGGTGTGCGCGTGGGATGCACAGGTATCATCGACTTCCGTGGCGCTACGGAGAAGATGGCGGCGATCGCGCTATCCCTGAACTCAGCAAGCAGGGTGAGCTTGGGCGAAGAGTTCCTTGGGGCCGATCAGGCTGCGACCACTACTGTCGTGCGCACATCAAAGGGTACCTACATCACGCGCTACACGATCTTCTGCGGTGGCCTGCAAAGCGATCGCCTCGCCCGTGCCGATGGCGCCAAGGTGAAGGAGCAGATCGTCGGTTTCCGCGGCGATTACTACGACCTCACCGAGCAAGGCAAGCACAAGGTGAAGCACCTGATCTACCCTGTGCCGGATCCTCGCTTTCCTTTCCTCGGCGTCCACTTCACACGCATGACCGATGGTAGCATCGAATGTGGACCCAACGCGGTCTTCACCTTTAAGCGCGAAGGCTACGGCAAGACCGATTTCAATCTGAAGGACACCATGGACGCGCTCTCCTACGGCGGCACTTGGAAGCTATTCATGAAGAACATGAGCTACGGCATCGATGAGTACCGCCGCGCCTTCAGCAAACGCTTGTTCCTGCGCACGCTCCAACGCCTGATCCCCACGCTGACCATGGACGACATCCAACCCGGCCGAGCCGGGGTGCGTGCTATGCTGCTTGGCACAGATGGCAACATGGTGGACGATTTCCGTATCGAGCGTCGCGGCAACCATATCCATGTCCTCAACGCACCGTCACCTGCAGCAACGGCAGCATTGGCGATCGGCGAGCAGATCGTTGGGATGGCCGTTGATCAACTCGCCATCAGTGACGTAGCACCCCACAAGTCGTCTTCAGGCAAGGCCCCTCTCCGTCTGCCCAAGGTATGACGAGAGGCAGAGAGGTTGGGGTGTGGGCGAATTCGGAACGTGTCAGACGACCCGATACTGCTCATTCACCTCCGTCCAATTCCAGAGGAAATAGCCCATCAATCCATTGAGGCGCTTCAAGATGATCGGGTTCGGTGCCTTCATCTCGCGGAAGTAAGCATCTTGGAAGCAGAACAGATCGTATCGGTGGAAGAGCACCTTGCCCATGGCGTACACCGTGTTTTTGCTCGGGAAATTCAGCCGTTCCATTTGGCTTTGCAACGCGCGGACCTCCACTTCGATCTCGGTATTCGACCGGCCTGCCGCCTGGGCGAACTTGGAAATGGCCAGCGATGACATGCGTTTGTCCAACCCGGGACCTAGGATGCGTTGCGCCTCCAAAAGGTTGCCGGCGAGCACGATCAGCGCGAATCCATCGGTGTCGTTCTCCGCAATAGCAGGGTTCACATGGAACTCCGGCGATTCGTTGATCTCTGCGGCTACAGCGGGAAAACCCTCCTCGGTAAGTTCCAACACCGCGTTCACGAACACGTTGGCCAACTTCTCCTCCGAGATCTTCTTCTTTCCGAACAGCGTTGCGATCATGGTCTCTACGTTCCTGCGAAGTTCGATGGAACTGCGAGGTGGCTCGATGGACCGCCAGGTCCTATTTTTAACAAGGTTATCCACCTCGCTCCTCATACATGAAGATCATACTTGACCAACTAGCTGATTATGAGCTCTGGGCAAACACCCGTTCCGTGCAACGCTTGCAACGCGAAAATGATGAGGTGCTCGACCGCCATATACCCAGCAGTTTCCCTTCGCTACGGACAACCTTACTTCACATTCGCGATGCGGAGAATGCCTGGTACGCGCGGCTTACCGGCGTTCCCGTGGTTTGGCCTGCAGATCCGGAAAGGGCCATCGATAACCTGTTGGAGTACACGGTGAAGTTGCGTGAACTGGTAAAGGGCTATGGCCAGAGGGATCTCGAAACAACGTGCATTTACAGTGACCTAAAGGGCAACGAGCACCGCCAAACACGTTGGCAGATGCTGCTCCACTGTTTCAACCACAGCACCCAGCATCGCGGACAAGTGATCACCATGATGCGTGCTCTTGGGTTGGATGATATTCCAGCGAACGACCTGATCGTGTATCAACGATCTTTGTTGAAGTGATCGGTTCCCCTTCCTTTGCGCACACATGAACCGCTTGCTCCTCATCGGACCGTTGTGCATCGCGCTATGCGCATTCGCTCCCGTGGCTTATGCGCAACAGGAATTGGACGAACGCGCGCTGATCGAGGTCAAGGACGGTATCAGCTTTCGCAAGGACACGCTCTTTCTGCTGGCACTTCGTTTCCGCATGCAGAACCGTATGGGTTTCAGCACGGTATCCGGCGATGACTTCAGCGTGAAAAGCGTCGATGCGCGTGTGCGTCGGCTGCGACTGCGACTGGATGGCTTTATGCTCACACAACATTTGCGTTACTATATCCAGTTGAACTTTTCGAGAGCCGACCTCGATCTGGAGGTTCCTGATGGCACGGCCCAGCCGATACGCGATGCCATGGTCTACTACCATTTCAACAAGCGCATCTACATCGGTTTCGGGCAGAGCAAATTGCCTGGGAATCGGCAACGCGTGAACTCTAGCGGTAACCTACAGTTCCCCGATCGCTCCATCGCGAACGCGGCGTACACCCTTGATCGCGACTTCGGAATGTTCGCCTACTGGACCATTCCCATGGGTTTGCAGGAGGTCCAGGTCAAGACTGCGATCAGTTCTGGCGATGGTCGTGGTGCATTGCCGATCAATGAAGGAATGGCCTACACCGGACGGTTGGAATGGCTGCCACTCGGGGCATTCACCAACAAGGGCGATTACAGCGAAGGCGATCTGGAGATAGAGCCGAAGCCCAAACTTTCATTGGCCGCTGGTTATAGTTTCAATGACCGATCGACCCGCACCGGTGGCCAGTTGGGTGCTGAATTGTACGACTACCGCGATGCAGGCACGTTCATCGCCGATGCGATGCTCAAGTACCGTGGTTGGGCATTGTCCTCGGAATTCTTCGACCGCACATGCAGTGATCCCATTACCGTGGACGAGGATGGTGCTGTGGCCGTGGTCACTGTGGGCACCGGGTTCAATGCAGAACTAAGCAAGTACTTCCGCAGCAAGTTCGAGATCGCCGGTCGCTACAGCGTCGTGGATCCTTCAAGCGCCATCGATGCCTACCGCAAGCGCACCGATGAAGCCTTGATCGGTGTGACACGCTACCTCAACGGGCACCGGATCAAACTGCAAGCGTATTCAGGATACCGTTGGATCGACCAGGATATTGAGACCGCCGGCCCAGGCAACTCGTGGACCTTTTTGTTCCAAGTGGAATTCGGCATCTAAAGAAGTTCTTGTTCCCCAAGCTCGACCGGTTCGCCAAGGAAATGTGGATCGACTCCCAGCGCTAGGTCCCACCACATCTTCAAGCGGGCGCCGCGTTCGCGGATCCAGGACCAACGCGTAGGTCGGCGGTCAAGGTCCGCTGCATTGAACCCGACCGCGTCAATACCATAGTATCGTGCGATCCACAACGCGCGTTCGTTGTGGAAACGTTGGCTTATCACGGTGAACCGTTGCTGCCCAAAGATCTTCCGCGCGCGAACGACCGAATCGAATGTATCGAAACCGGCGAAATCCAAGGTGATGTCCCCACTGTCCACACCTGCCGCCATGAGGGCTTGGCGCATGTCCATCGGCTCGTTGTAATTGGACCGCCCGTTGTCGCCCGTGAGCAACAGGTGCTTCACCTTTCCTCCTCGGTACAATGCGGCTGCCGCGTCGATCCGCTTGACGAAATACGGGTTGGGGCCACCACCCCGTCCTTCGGCGGATGTGCCTAACACCAATCCGGCGGCATTCGCTGGTATGTTGTCCACATCTGAATAGAGGCGGTCCGCGGCGTAGTGATCGATCCGGCATTCACCGATGAATGCTCCAAGTAGAGCGAGTGATCCCACCAGGATCGGCCACCGCAACACACGCCAACGGAACAGTTTCCGCATCGCACTACTGGACCACTCGGCTCATCAGATCGATACCGGTGTAATTCTGCGGGGTCAGCTGCTTCAATTGCGCTTTCATCTCCGGCGTTACATCCAGCCCATCAATGAACGCAGCGAAGTCCAGTTGGGTCAGTCGCTCTTTGCCCCGCGTCAATTCCTTCAATTTCTCGTACGGCTGTGGATAGCCCGCACGGCGAAGGATCGTCTGGATCCCTTCTGCGATCACCGGCCACTGGGCTTCGAGATCGCGTTCCAATGCGGCTTTGTTCAAGAGCAACTTGCCAAGTCCTTTCTGGATCGCATCGATCGCCACCATGGTATGTGCCATCGGAACGCCGATGTTCCGCGTTACGGTGCTATCCGTCAGGTCGCGCTGCAACCGGCTGATCGGCAGTTTCTCGCTGAGATGCATGAACACCGCGTTGGCCATGCCCAAGTTGCCTTCCGCGTTCTCGAAGTCGATCGGGTTCACCTTGTGCGGCATGGCGCTGCTCCCGATCTCGCCCGTTTTGATGCGTTGCCGGAAGTAGTCCATGCTGATGTACTGCCACAGATCGCGACAGAGATCGACAAGGATGGTGTTGATCCGCCGCATGCCATCGAACAGCGCGGCCAAGTTGTCGTAATGGTCTATCTGCGTGGTGAACTGGAGCCGTGCCAGTCCTAACTTTTCCAAAAGGAACCGGTCGGCCAATTCGACCCAATCCAGCTCCGGGTACGCCACATGATGCGCATTGAAGTTGCCTGTGGCACCCCCGAATTTTCCGCTGAAAGGGACTTCGCGAACGAGTTTCAATTGATGGTCCAACCGCTCCACAAAGACCTGTAGCTCTTTGCCCACGCGGGTAGGTGAGGCCGGTTGGCCGTGCGTGCGGGCCAACATCGGCACACGCGCCCAATCCAGCGCAAGCCCGTGCAAGCGGTCGCGTAGGCTGATCATCGCCGGCAAGTACGACTCGTACAGGAAATCCTTGATCAACAGCGGCAGTGCGGTGTTGTTGATGTCTTGGCTTGTGAGGGCGAAATGGACGAACTCCTTCTGCGTGGCCAGTCCCGCGTCTTCCAACCGTTCTTTCAGGAAGTACTCGATCGCTTTCACATCATGGTTCGTCACCTTCTCGATATCCTTGATGCGCTGGGCATCACTGGTGCTAAGGTCGGCGATGCGTTGTTGCACGGCAGCGAGTTTGCCCATCGGTGTGCCCGCCAGTTCAGGCAGTGGTACTTCGCACAGGAAGCTGAAGTAGGCCAATTCCACGTGGAGGCGATAACGCATCAACGCTTGTTCGCTGAACCAGCGTGAGAGACCACGGGTGCGGTCCCTGTAGCGGCCGTCGATAGGGGAAATGGCGGTGAGCGGATCGAGTTCCATGCAAGGCCTTCGCCGATCCATGGCCGACGAAGAGGCCCCAAAGGTAGCGACCCACCTTGCGGCGAAAAGCCATCTTTGTGTAGTAGGCACGTCGTTTGCCGTGCGCGATCCCATGACCTTCCTCCGCGACTTCCGAGCCGGCTTTTCGGGTTTCTTCCGGGCCTTTGGATTCGCCCTGAGCAACCGCATGGGCTGGATGTTCCTGGTGCCCGCACTGCTTTGGGTGGTGCTGGCGTTCGGCCTGTTCACGCTGCTGGAAGGACCGCTAGAGCACCTGAGCGCTTGGCTTGCTGCACAGCTCGATATTCCCGTGGATCCCACCGCCACCAACTGGTGGGCCGACCTCAAGGCGTTCATCAACGGCGCGCGGGAATGGATCATGGGGATCATCCTCAAACTCGCCATCGCCTACCTGCTCTTCGTGGCCAACAAGTACATCGTGCTGATCCTGCTTTCACCACTGCTGGCCTATGCCAGTGAACGTACCGAGGAGATCATCACCGGCCGTAAGTTCCCTTTCAGCTGGAGCCAACTGATGAAGGATGCCTTGCGTGGTGCCATGATCGCCTCGCGCAATGGTATCATGGAACTCAGCGCCACGATCGGCATCTGGTTCCTTACCCTCTTCGTTCCGATCCTGGCACCGATCAGCTTGCTGTTGCTCTTCGTTATTTCCGCCTACTTCTACGGCTTCTCCATGTTCGATTACGTCTTCGAGCGTCGCCGCATGCACATTCACGAAAGCGTGCGCGCCGTAAACGATCGAGCTGGGGCGGTGATGGCGAATGGTATGCTCTTCAGCTTGCTGATGAAGCTGCCTTTGCTCGGTGTGATGTTCGCTCCGGTCATGGCATCCATCGGTGCGGTCTTGGCCACACTGCGTAAGGAGAACGATTTCCCCGTGACCGATCTACTTTCGCATCAAACCCGTATCACCCGATGAGGATGCACGGTCTCTTTTCCTTGTTGAGCGCATTGTGCGCAGTTCCCGCGATGGCGCAGGATACGCTGCAAGTGCAGTTGCACGGTACCATACTGAACGCCACGACGGGAAAGCCTGTTTACGAGGCGTTGGTGGAATGGTACGATGCCAGTGGTCATCGCCAAGCCATCACACAGTCCAATTCAGAAGGACACTATGCCATGTTCATCAGCACAACCGGGCCTATCGAGCTACGTGTTGACGAGAACGGCTACGCTCCTTACCGCGAAAGTGATATCGCCTTCGAGCCCGGTGAAAGCGCCCGCGAACACGATCTGCGCTTGGTGCCTGAGTAGTGACCGCGAACTGCCCACTGCGGTTGCCTACTGCCCACTACCTACTGCAAACTATCCACTCTCATCTACTCCCCCCGCATCCATTCCTTGATCGACCGGTCACCAACGCGCAGGTCCTCGATCACTGCTTCGCCGTTCAGCACACGCACCACGGCATAGGACGGAAGCTCCGGACCAACTTCCACATTCCGCTGTTGCATCAGGTCTTCCGTTCGTCGACCGGTTCCTTCTTCCAAATAGAAGCGATCGAAGGGCATTCCCACACTCAGGTTAAGACTGTCCATGGTGTAGGGCCAGGCGATGGCTTTGCAACGCAGATAGTTCTTGGTGTCGGTTGGTGGCGTGCGCAACACGCGATCGATCGAGGCAGCGCCGTCGTGCTTTCCAAGCACAATGAACAACTCCTCGTCGTTCGCGAACGGTACCTCGGGTTGTGTGATCGCACTATCCTCCAACGCGAACCGAAGGTTCACGAATTCACCGCGGAAGGGATCATGCGGATCCACGGGTGCGGTGCGGAAGAGGAAGGGAGTGCCATCACGCAAGATGCTCTCGCGTTCCCGGATCGTCCACAGGGGCAGAAGCCATTGGGCCAGCACCATGGCACCGAAGAGGATCAATGCGTTACGCATGGCCGCGCTTTTTGCGTTGAGCGATCAGCCGCAGGTTCATCACCAAGAAACCGATGCCCAGTGCAATGAAGACCAAGCCCTTCAACGCATCGTTGATGTCCATATCGAAGAAGCGCAATGCGATGGTGCCGCTGATGATCGCCAGACCGAGGTTCATGCGCGACAGCGAGTCCTGTTCAAGCCCGACGCGAACTCCTTGGATGCCCAGCACCAGCAGCCATCCGTTCACAAGCACTGTCGCGGCGTCGGGCGAGATCATGGCCGCAGCGTAAGCCAGCACGAGAACGCCCAAAGTTTCCGGAAGAAGTGTTCCGGCGAAAGGTTTGCGCACGCGCAGCAGCATCACATAGGCTATGATACCGATGGCCAACTGCACGAGAACATTCGCGAGTTCACCGGGATCCATATCTCGATCGTGCTGCATGGACGACCAGTTGTCGCGGTAGCTCGTGAAAACCAACACACCCAGCAAGGCCAGCATGCCGATGACAGGGAAAGGACCTGTGCGCAATGGCCGACCGATGTGCGCGAACGGAACGGCACAATACGCAGTGGCCAGCCCCGCGATGGCCAAGGCGACTTCCAAGCGACCATCGGCCCAGAAGAGCTGACTGCCTATGGCCATGGAAATGGCCAGAAAGAGACCGAGCCAAAAGAAACCGACCGACGTGCCACGTTCACGCCATGCGCGCACATACACCATCAACGCCGGGGCCAGCAATGCCATGTACCACCACGGGAAATGGTCGGTGCTCCACGAGCTTTCGCGCGTGGCCACGGCATACCACGTGATCGTCCCGATGTAAAGCAACGTCGCTACCAAAGACCCCGGCACGAACAGCAGCGCGACCGTGAGAAGCGACCATGCGAAAAGGAAGCCCTCCAACTCCCCGGGGATGTGGTAGATCTGGCTCACCAACGCGAGACAAGCTCCAACGGCGAGGAAGAGGAACGCCGCTCCACCTTCTTTCCAACCAGCACTCTCTGATCGTTTCACCAATGCATAACCCACAATGCCTTGACCGACCATCAGCGGCAGAAAGGCCAGCACCGTGCGCAGCCAGCGCGGAAGATCGGCCCAGTTGTGTGCTACCACCAAGATCACCCCAAGCCCGATCAACAAACCACCGAGAATGCTGAAAAGCAACAACAGCCGGTTTCCGCTCTGCTCCTGTGGCTCAGCATAACGCGCACGGATGCGCTCGGCCTGCTCGGCGCTCAACAGCCCTTCGCGTACCAACTCGGGTAGCGCGTCGAGGAGTGGAGGGCTGGACATGGTGACCAAGGTAGTAGAACTCCCTCGTTCGTTCAGGGAATACGCAGGGCAAACGCAACTAAAGTCCTAGGATTTTGAGCAGGTAGTGATTATCCCATCCGGCCTTGAGCCTTTTGGACTTGATGCCCACTTTGGTGGAAGTGTCCCGCTTGAGCATGGTCAGGGTCATCTTGGTGAGTGTGG